>Ga0070761_10001617_pt1 | contig 14119 bp, 11 predicted proteins | sample HubBroMetageREF1_FD_66724 | JGI IMG/M metagenome (GOLD analysis project Ga0070761, IMG submission 66724) | Reference soil microbial communities from the Hubbard Brook experimental Forest, New Hampshire, USA - Hubbard Brook CCASE Soil... | ecosystem: Environmental > Terrestrial > Soil >...
GTGACTGCAACGGTGCGAACTCTGGCCAACTTTATCCTTATAATGCCGCCCGCATGGACGCTGCCGAAGCTCAAGCGCGCGAGGACGATTGGCTCACACTACAGGAAGCCGTCAACACCGCAGGAGTGCGCCTGATTCTCGCCCGCTTCGGGGTTCCCTCGCCCTGGTCCGAGTTGTGCCGCGCGCTCTTTGACACCAAGCGCATCGACTATAAGCGCGTCGACGGTCGCGATCCCGAGGGCTCTTACAACGCGCTGCGCGCATTGAGCGGACAAGACAGTGTTCCGGTCCTGTTGATCGGCCCTGAGTCGCCACGCAGCAGCTGGCTTGAGCAGCTGTATGCTGCTGAGCGATTGGCGCCCGAAGTTTCTTTGCTGCCGCCTGACTCCCCCTCGCGGGCGCTGATGATCGGCCTGATCGCCGAGCTGTGCGGCGAAGGGGGTTTCGGCTGGAATCGTCGCCTGCAGATGATTGGGCGTCTCATCTCACCAGGGAGTCAGTCGCGCGATCAGCAGATCGGCCTCTACCTCAAGTTCAAGTATGGCGGGTCGAACGGCCTTGATCCGCAGCGGCGCTGCGAAGAGATTATTGCCGTGTTCGTCGAACGGCTGCGTCACCAGCTTAGCTACGGCAAGGGATTCCTGTTTGGCGATCGCCTGAGCGCGCTCGATCTTGCCTGGGCCGCTTTCGCGGCTCTGATCGAGCCGTTGCCGGAGCGGAACTGTCCCATGTCCGCGCGTTGGCGGGATTTGTTCCGCTGGACGCCGCAAAACGTTTCGCCCCACGACCTGCAGATGCTGCTCGCCCACCGCGATCGGATCTATCGGCAGCTGCGGCTGCCAATTCCCACCAGCTAGCCTCACCCTCCAGGCCGGCTCCACAATGAGGAGGCCTGGCCTTTGCTGCCGGTCGTGACCTTATCTTCTTCTGCCCGGTGCGCGGGCGAGCCGTGCCGTTCGGGCGCAGGAGATCCTGCGGCCAGGGATTCGCTCAAGCCAAGCTTAAGAATATGTTAACGTCCGTCTAGGAACCGATAGGCAGCGATCGCCGCTAGTAGGCCAACAACCTCCTCCCTGGGGCCTCATCCATGCGCTACAGCGAATCCCGGGAAAGCAGCGCAGAACTCCTGCGCCTGACGCTGCCTCTCATGGCGCAGCAGAAGTCCGGTTTCCATCCGGTCAGCTTCACCCTATGGTACGAGCACCTCGCGGGACTCAACGCCGAACTGAGCCGCGAGCTCACCCGACGGCTCGAAGCCCAATCTCCCCTGACCGACGATGAGGCACACGAACTCTATGCGCGCCATATCGTGGCGCGCGACATGCAGACCATTCAGCAGCTGCAGGAACGGCTGCGCACGCTGCTCGAGGAAGCGTTTCAGCTCACCGCCCAGGCAAGTGACCAGACCGGACAGTTCGAGCGCTCTCTGGAAGCGACCCAGCAGCGGCTGGCCGCGCCCAGCAGCCTCGAGGGAGTTCGCGCGGTCGTCTCGGAACTGCTCTCCGAGAGTCAACGCATGCAGGTGTTGACGCAGGCAGTGGTGGAAAAGCTCGATGTGCGCGCCCAGGAAGTCGGTGAACTGCGCAATGCGCTCGAGCGCGCGCAGAGCGAAGCGCTGCTCGATCCGCTCACCGGCCTGAAGAATCGCCGCGCCTTTGAGCGTGCCGTGGGCGAGCTGGCGCACGAGACTGCCGGCATGGCGAACGCTGCCTTGCTGCTGATCGATATCGATCACTTCAAGGGCGTGAACGACACCTACGGCCATCTTTTCGGCGACAAGGTGTTGCGCGCGGTCGCGCACGTGCTGCAAGCCAACATCAAGGGGCGCGACTTGGTGGCGCGCATGGGCGGCGAGGAATTTGCGATCCTGTTCGTGCAGGCCACCGCCAGCGGCGCGCTCGCGGTGGCCGAACAGATCCGTACCGCCGTCGCCCAAGGGCGCGTGCGTTCGGTCGCCGGCGAAGACCTCACCGGAGCGGTTACCGTCTCGGCCGGACTTGCGGTCTCGTTAAGCGGCGATTCGCTCGAAAACCTGATCGAGCGCGCCGACAGTGCCCTCTACGAAGCCAAGCGCAGCGGACGTAACCGCGTGTGTGTCGCGGCGGCCCCGGCCCGCTGAACGCGGCGTCTCCCGCAAGGTTCAGGAGCGCGGATCCGAGGCGGCGTCCGTCAGGCTCGCGGGCGTGTCGGTCTTGAGCGCATCGCGCTCGGCCTGGTGCGTCATGACGATGATGCTGATCCGCCGATTGATCGGATCGCGCCCGTCCACGCGATCAAACAACACCGAGGACGAAAGCCCGACCACCCGCGCGGTCTTGTCGGTCGACAGCCCGGCCGCCTCCAGCGCCCGCCGCGCGGCATTGGCGCGATCTGCGGACAGATCCCAGTTGGTGCGTCCGCTGCCGCCGGCGTACGGAGTCGCATCAGTGTGCCCGGTGAGACTCAAGCGGTTGGGAACGGTGTTGAGATACTTCGCCAGCTCGGTGAGGATCCCTTGGGTGTAAGGCTTCAGATGCGCGCTGCCGATATCGAACATCGGTCGATTCTGCTGATCGACGATCTGAATGCGTAACCCCTCCGGGGTGATATCGAGCAGCAACTGGTCCTTGAAGGGTGCGAGCGCCTGGCTGCTGTCGATGGCCTTCTTCAGATCATCCATCAGCGATTCGAGCTGCTTGCGTTCCGCGGCATCGACCGATTGTCGCGCCAGCGCGAGCTGCTGGTCGTCGGTCAGTTTCGGCGTCAGCGTCGATTCCTTGACGGCGCTCACCGGGGCGCCGATGCCGGGCTGAACCATCAGCTGCACGACCCGGGGCGCATCGAGACCACCGTGCAGATTGATGGGACTGGTACTGGCGCCACCGGGACCCGCCATGCCGGGAGCCGGTTTCACGCTCTTGCCGGGCTCCATGCTGGGGTTCTTGAAGTAATCGAAGATCGCCGCGCGCTGCTCCTTCGATACCGCCGTGACCAGCCACATGACGAGGAAGAACGCCATCATCGCGGTGACGAAGTCAGCGTACGCGACTTTCCAGGCGCCGCCGTGATGGCCCGAGCCGCCGCGCTTGTAGCGCTTGACGATGACAATGGGGCGCTCGCCCGATTTGTGCGCCATGGCGCTCTCTAGCGTGCCGTCGCTTCGGCGGTGGCGCCCGCCGCGGCCGCGGCCGCCGGCCGTTCGCGATTCTTCAGGCGCGCCTCCAGATCGCCGAAGGTCGGACGCACCTCACTGAAGAGGAGCTTGCGGGCAAACTCGACCGCGACCGAGGGCGGGTAATCGCGCACACTCGCGACCAGCGCCATCTTCACTACCTCGAAGGCCTTGCCTTCCTCGTGCGCCAAATGCTCCATCGCGGCCGCGATCGGGCCGACGAAGCCGTAAGACACGAGAATGCCGAGAAAGGTGCCGACCAGTGCCGCGCCGACCTTGTGGCCGATCGTGGCGGTATCGCTGCCCTCGAGTGATGACATGGTGTTCACGATGCCCAGCACTGCCGCCACGATACCGAACCCCGGCAGCGCATCGGCAACCTTCTGCACGGCGTGCGCAGGTTCCGCCGCCTCTTTGTGATGCGTTTCCAACTCGTACTCGAGCAGCGTCTCCAGCTCCTGCGGATCGAGATTGCCACCGACAATCAGCCGCAGACAGTCGGTAATGAACTCGACCATGTGCTTATCGGCAAGGACATGGGGATATTTCTTGAACAGCGCACTTTCGTGCGGCGCTTCCAGATCGCGCTCGACGCTCATGACACCGTCGCGCCGCATCTTGGTCAGAATCTCGTACATGAGCTGCAGCAGCGTCACGTAGTGCTCACGCTTGTAGCGCGGCCCGCGCGGCAGGCACAACGCCCCGGCGAACGCCGCCTTGACCACTTTGGGAGGATTGCTGATGAGGAACGCCCCCATCGCGGAACCGACGATGATGAGGATCTCAAACGGGTGCCAGAGCGCGAGAATATGTCCGCCCTCGGCGGCAAAGCCTCCGAGAATGCACCCGACAACCACGACTGAGCCGATGATCTGCAGCATCGCCTGTTACACCTTAATTGGCGCGCCTGGTCGCACAGGTCCGGGCCCGTAACAATATATCGGCCGCAATGCCGCAGACCTTAGCGGCGGAAACGGCCGGTGCGAGCGAGCACGCCCACCTCCTGCGGGCATGCGGGCGTCGCATCGGGTGCGACGCCCGGCCAGGGCTCGGGTGCCACCGCGCGCACCTTCACCAGCTCGCGCACCACGCGCGTGGCCGCGGCTTCTTCGAGGCCGTGGTTGCCGCAGCGGTAGAAGTGCAGCGCCGCGTGGAAGGTCGCGAAATGGCGCACGTGCCGGACTCTGCGGCGCAGCCGCACCCAGGCGAAATCAAACGCGTCCAGCTCGGCACCGGGGGCCTGCTCCTCCACGGCCGCTCCCTCGTGTATCAGTCGGGCGAGATCGATCAGGCCCTGGCGGTCCACCTCGAAGACGCGCGGCGCACCATGCAGCTCGGAGAGCACGACGATCATCTCAGCCTCTGCATGCGCTGCGCGCGGGCGGCGCTGGACGTAGGTTTCATGGCACGGCCGTCAGATCGCACGCGATGGATCAGTTGAGGTAGAACAGTGTGCCGCCGCCGCCACTGCCACCGGCGGAGGTCACGCCCCAGAGCGTGCCGTCGGGAGTCTCGCTGAGGCTGCCGTAGGGAGAGGCGCCGTCGCTGCCGCCGGCAAAGCTGTAAAGTACCGACTCGGTCCCGGCCAGCGAGATCTGCACCAGCGCGCCGCAGCCGTTCGCGCCGCCGTTCAGCGTCAGCGCATAGAGATTGCCATCGCTCCCCTGCAGCAGATCGCCGTAAGGATTGGCGCCATCGCCGGCGGCGCCGAATGACACCAGCACGGATTCGGTGCCGCCGGCGGTCAGCTCGAACACCGCGCCCTGGCCGCGCGCGCCGCCGGCAGCGGAAAGCCCGTAGAAATTGCCGTCGCTCGCCTGGATCAGGCTGCCCCGAGGGTTGGCCGCATCGGTGCCACCGGCGAAGGAGTACAGCACCGTCTCGGTGCCCTGCAGGGTCATCCGGAAAATGACGCCGCTGCCACGGGTACCGCCCTGCGAGGTGAGGCCATAGAGGTTGCCGTCATTCCCCTGGATGAGAGCGCCCCAGGGCGAGCTGCCATCGGTCGCTGCGCCAAAGGAGTGCAGCACCGTCTCAGTACCACCTGGGGTGACGACGAACACCGTGCCAAGGTTATTGGTGCCGCCGGCGAGACTCATGCCGTAGAAATTGCCGTCACTCCCCTGCAACAGGCTGCCATAGGGTTTCTGCGCATCGCTGCCGACACCAAAGCTGTACAGCACCGTTTCCGCGCCCGAGGTGTTGATGCGATAGACAACGCCGTTGCCGTTGGCACCGCCGGCGGCGGCGACGCCGTACAGGCTGCCGTCTGCACCCTGGATGAGGCTGCCGTAGGGAGAGGCGCCATCCGTGCCGCCCGCAAAGGAATGGAGCGTACTGACGCTGCCATCGGGCAGCACCGCGTAGAGGCTACCGAAACCTTGCGCACCGCCGAACGCGGTCACCCCGTAGAGCACGCTGCTCCAGGCCTGTAGCAGCTTGCCGTACGGCGTGAAGCCGCCGGAGCCCGCGGCGCTGAAGTCGAACAGCACCGACTCGCTCGCCGGGTTGCACGCCACGCTGACATCGCTGACGTCTGTGTTGGCCATGATCCCACTGCCATTGGTGACCTGGCAGCTGAGCGCGATCGGGTGGGCCTGTACAGCAACATCGTAGCTGGCGCCGGTGGCGACGGCCTGCGGCATGCTGAAGATCAGTGCATTCGCGAGCACACTCAGCGAGTCGCTGCCGTTGACGAGCACCAGTCCCGCCGCCGACAGCCCGCTCACCGATCCACCGACCGTGTAGCCGCTCACTGCACAGGTGATCTGCACGTTCGTGACCGGCGCGGAGCCGATGGTGCCGCTGCCGTCATTCACGCTGCAGGTGCGACCCTGGGGCTGCGTCTGCACCAGTATGTTGTAGGGTGCGCCGGCCGGAAGCTGTGTGGGCATGGTGAACGAACCGGTGCGCGGCGGAACGGCCAGCGTATCCGTGCCGTTGGCCAGGACCAGGCCCTGCGCCAGCAGTCCGGCGATCCTGCCGCCCACCGAGTAGGTGTTCACCGCACAGACGATGCCGACGTTGGTCACGGCACCGGCGGGCATAACACCCGATCCATTGGTCACCAGGCACTGCATGCCCGCCGGAGCACTCTGTATGGTGACCTGATAGACGCTGCCGAAGCTCACGCGCTGGGCGAACATAAAGGCAGTCGACCGTGCGGCAACCGCGAGCGTGTCGCTGCCGTTGGCCAGCGTCAGCCCCGAGGCAGAGCCGAGGCCGCTCACGGTCCCGCCAAGTGAAAAGGGCTGATCGCTGCAGCTCACCGCGACGTTGGTCACGGCGTGGGCCGGCATGACGCCAGCGGCATTCTGCAGCGTGCAGGCGGCGCCCTGGGGCTGAGTGGCGATCGCGACCGCAAAGCTGCTGGTGTACGCGAGCGGCTGGGGAAAGACAAAGCCGGTGGCGCCGGCGCTAACGGCGAGCGTCTCGCTGCCATTCTTCAAGACCAAGCCCGCGGCGTTCAGCCCGGCGACTGGGCCGCCGAGGGTGAAGGTCTGATCGGAGCAGGTGACGACGATGTTGGCCACGTTGGCGGCCTGCACCGTGCCGCTGCCGCCGGCGACACTGCAGGTCTGTCCGGCGGGACTGGCGTTCACCGTCACGTCGTAGCGATCGCCATTGGTAAGCATTGCGCCAAAGTTGAAAGTGCCGCTCTGCGCGATGACGAGGGAATCCTGGCCGTTGACCATGACGGTCAGCTGCGCGCCGGCCGCAAGACCTGCGACCGTGCCGCCCACGTGGTAGCTCTGGGGCGCGGGCGAATCGGAACCCGATGAGCCGCAGCCGGCTCCCACGCTCAGCAGCAGCGCGAGAAGTCCGTGACGCAGTACCGGTTTCCGACTGACCATTGCGGTTCCTTTGCTACCGATGCGGGCACCGCGGGTGCAGCGACGCTGCCAGCCGCCGGCCCTTCGGTGGTTAGCGGCCACACCGCAGCAAACTTGATCGGTGCGCGCGCTGCGCCCCTGCCGCGCGCGCGCCCCGCGACTCCTCTGCTGTGCGCTGCGCACTGTCGCCGGCTGTGCCAGGCGTCTAGCCTGCAGGCGCGACCCGGCCTCAAGTGCTTGCCTACTGCGGCCGTTAGCTTTGATAGGTCAGGTACGAACCTCGCCCGGCGGCGGCAGGCCGCGCGCCACGTCTTTACAGGCGTGCGTATCGTCGGTACGGTCGGGCGGGGTTCGAGACGCTAGCGAGAGAACGCTGCGATGTTCGATGGTGCCAATACAATTGTGCTCTACGAAGAGCTCGCCTTTCAGGACGTGCTGCCGGTCAGCTGGCGCGCGCTCGCGGGGGCGGTCGATGCCGAAACCGCGGCGGCCTACAGCGAACGCAACATGCGCCTGTTGCAAGCACGCGAGGCACTCGATCAGCTGGGTCCGAGCGACAATACCGACGAAGATTCGGCGCATGCCGCGGATCTAATGCGGCTCGAGCTCAAAGTAAACCTACTCCTCGAACTGGTGGGCCAACTGCTCGCGAGCAACCGCCCGCGACCGCCGGTCGTGCCGGTGCGCTTCAACTCACTCGGTGCGGTGTGGAAGAGCAGCGCCCCGCTCCCGCAGGCCGGCGCGCAGGGACAGGTAGAGATCTACCTGCATGACTGCCTCGCGGAACCATTGAAGCTCCCCGGCCGCATCGCGAGTGTCACCCCCGACGGCCACGTCAAGGCGCGCTTCTCACCGGTGGGCGAAGGCGTGGCAGATCTGTTGGAAAAACTCGCCTTCCGTCGCCACCGGCGCCTAGTGGCCGGCAGCCGCCAGCCCGCGCGCGGCACCTGAGATCTGCGCGCCCGTGACCGGCCTCACAACAAGTGGGGTCCACTGCCACGCCATCGGCGCGCCGCGGTCGCCCACACTGTAAAAACCTTGGAAGCGCGTCACGGTGGCGCGGCAGTCCGCCCGACATAATCCCGTCCTAGCGAGCCTACCTACGACCGCGTGTTGAAAGGCCGACGGCTTCCGATGTTGAACGCGAACCGCTTCCTCGACCGGGAAGCTGAAGACTGCTCGGCCAGGCCGATGAGCGGCAACGCGACCAACTCCTGCGAGGAAGCCGTGCGTCTGCCCAGCGGCAGCTCGCCTGCCGTCCGCAACATCGGCGCGCTCATCCGCCAGGTCGCCGCGCACGAGTGCACGGTGCTGGTGCTCGGGGAGTCCGGCACCGGCAAGGAAGTAGCGGCGCGCGCCGTCCATGACCTGAGTCCGCGCCGCGCGCGCCCGTTCGTCGCGCTGAACTGCGGCGCGATCCCCTCGGAGCTGTTGGAATCCGAGCTGTTCGGGCACGAGAAGGGCTCCTTTACCGGCGCCATCGCAGCGCGCAAGGGGCGCTTCGAGATCGCCGAAGGCGGCACGCTGTTTCTCGATGAGATCGGCGATATGAGCCCGACCATGCAGGTGAAGCTGCTGCGCGTTCTACAGGAGCGCATGTTCGAGCGGGTGGGCAATCACGTGCCGATGCGCTGCAATGTACGCATCATCGCTGCCACCCACCGCAATCTCGAAGAGGCGATCGCGCGCGGCACGTTCCGCGAGGACCTGTTCCATCGGCTCAATGTCTTCCCGATCGAGATGCCCTCGCTGCGCTCGCGCATCGAAGACCTGCCGCACCTGGTCGATGAATTCATCGCGCACAATGCGGAACAGGGTCGTGCGCGCCTCAGGCTTTCGGCGCGGACGCTGGAGGCATTGGCGCGCTACCCGTGGAGCGGCAACGTGCGCGAGCTCGCCAACCTGATCGAGCGGCTGTCGATCCTGTGCGCCGACCGCCTGGTGGAGCCCTGGGATCTGCCGCCGCGCTATCGACCCGCAGATGCCGCAGACGCCGCCGACGGCCGCGACCAGAGCCACGGGCCGGCTGCGAGCGTGCCGGCGCACAGCGCTACGCTCACGCAGACACCGTCCGAGGCACCTTGCCTGCACGCGAGCGAGGTGCTGCAGCTACTCGAACCTGCGGAGGTTGCGGCCAATGTAGTCCTCGCCGGCCCGTTGCAGGCGGGCGAGTCGCTCACCGCACTTCCGCCGCAGGGCCTCGATCTGCGAGCGCATCTTGCCGCGATCGAGCGCAGTCTCATCGAGCAGGCGCTCGCCCGTAGCTCGGGCACCGTGGCGCATGCCGCGCGTCTGCTGAATCTGCGCCGCACCACGCTGGTTGAGCGCCTGCGGCGCCTCGGCATGCTCCCTTCGCAAAGCGCGACGGAACTTTGACGCGCACGGCGGGCGCGCGCGCGCCGGCCGTGAAGCAGCGCACGCTTTCCTCTCTGTAAGTCTCAGGCACGGCTCTTGCACTACCCTCGTGCGCGCCTTGATCGCAGGCGCCGGAGGGCCCGATGTCAGACGACACTGATGACACATCGCCGAACACAGCCGGCCGCGATCGCGCCGCGCCCGAGCCGGTCGCGGTGGCGGAAGTCTCGCGCCGCGTCCTGAGTCTCGCGCAGCGCGTCGCCGCCAGTGACTGCACGGTACTGATTGTCGGCCCCTCGGGCACCGGTAAAGAGGTACTGGCGCGCTACATTCACCGCCAGTCCGCACGTAACGGCCGGCCGTTTATCGCCGTCAACTGCGCGGCGCTTCCCGAGAGCATGCTGGAAGCCATTCTGTTCGGTTACGAGCGCGGCGCCTTCACCGGCGCGCACGCCCCGCACGCCGGCAAGTTCGAGCAGGCCCAGAGAGGCACGCTGCTGCTCGATGAGGTGACCGAGATGTCCCTCGGACTGCAGGCCAAGCTGCTGCGAGTCCTGCAGGAGCGTGAGGTCGAACGTCTCGGCGGGCGCACCCCGCTGTGCCTGGATGTGCGCGTACTGGCCACGACCAACCGCCGGCTGCGCGAGGAGGTGTCCGCCGGGCGCTTCCGCGAGGACCTGTACTATCGCCTCAACGTTTTCCCGTTGCTGCTCGCCCCGCTCAAGGCGCGACGCGAGGATGTACTGCCACTCGCCATGCAGCTGCTCGCGGCGCGTTGTCGCCCTGGCGAGCCGATTCCCGCCCTGAGCGCCGAGGCCGCGCACATGCTGTTGACTTACCCGTGGCCCGGCAATGTACGCGAGCTCGACAATCTGCTGCAGCGTGCGCTGATCCTGGTCAATGGGCCGGTGATCCGTCCGGAACATATCGAGTTCGAGCCGGTATCCGAGCGGCACGCGCCGAGCCCCGCGAGCAGCCAAGAACCAGGTCGCGAGCCGCGTGCGCTCGCCGGCTCGCTGAGTGAGCGCGAACAGGAAATGATCCTGGCGGCGTTGCGCAGCGGTAAGAACCGCACCGCGGCGGCACAGACGCTCGGCATCAGCGCGCGCACGCTGCGCTATAAGCTCGCGCGTCTGCGCGAGGCCGGGGTCGAGCTGCCGACGTCGTGACAATGGAAGGACAAGCCTCATGAGCGACATGCACATCGAACAGGTTTTGGCGCAGATCCGCACGTTGTCCGCGCAAATGCAGCCCGCCACGGCGAACAGCGTGCACGCGCCGCAAGCGAGCGGCGCGGTGAGTGAGTTCGCGCAGCTGCTGAAACAGGGCGTTGAGTCGGTCAATGCCTCGCAGCAGCGAGCCGGCACGCTGTCGGACGCCTTTGAGCGCGGCACGCCCGGGGTCGAGCTCGCGGACGTCATGCTCGAGATGCAGAAGGCGAGCGTGTCGTTTCGGGCGCTCACCGAGGTCCGTAACCGCCTGGTAAGCGCTTACCAGGACATCATGAATATGCCGCTCTAGTCGGCATCACGTCCGCACTGTTTCGATCGAACCGCAATGGCAAACGAACTGACCGCATCGCCCCTCGGCACGCTCTCCTCGGCCGCGAAACCGCTGCTGCTGCTGTGCGGCCTGGCCGCCGCAGTGGCCGTCGGACTCACCGTGGCGCTGTGGTCGCGGGGTCCGAGCTACAGTCTTCTGTATACCAACCTGAGCGCCGAGGATGAGGCGCAGATTGCCCAGGCGCTCGATGCGGCGCAGATTCACTACCGCCTGCAGCCGGGGTCGAATGCCATCGAAGTGGCCAGTGAGCATCTGGCGGATGCGCGCCTTAAGCTGGCCGGCCAGGGACTGCCCGAAGGCGGCGGCGGCTTCGCCACGCTCGACAAGGATCCGGGATTTGGCGTCAGCCAGTTTGTCGAGAGCGCTCGTTATCAACACGCGCTCGAGACCGAGCTGGCACGTACCATCGCCAATCTGCGCCCCGTCGAGGGTGCGCGGGTACACATTGCCTTGCCGCCGCAGTCGGCGTTCGTGCGCGATCACCATCCCGCGAGCGCCTCGGTGTTCGTCCAGCTGAAGGCCGGTCAACGCCTTGAACAGGAACAGGTTCAGGCGATCATCAATCTGGTCGCTTCGAGCATCCCGGAACTGGATGCGGGCCAGGTGACCGTGGTCGATCAGCAGGGGCGTCTGCTCTCGCAGCCTCCCGGACATGATGAGTTCGCACTGCGTGAAGCACAGTTCGACCTCGTGCACCGGCTGGAGGAAGAGTACCGACAGCGCATCGAGGCGCTGCTCGCCCCCTTGGTCGGGGACGGCCACGTGCGCGCACAGGTCGTGGCACAGCTGGATATGTCCATGAGCGAGGAGGCGCGCGAGCAGTACCGCCCTGACAGTCAGATCGTGCGCAGCGAGCAGACCTCCGAGCAAACCAGCCGCGACGGTGGCGCCTCGCAGGGGGTGCCCGGCGCCCTGTCCAATCAGCCTCCTGCCGGCGGGGTGGTCGCGCCACCACCGGCCGCAGCGACGGCGAGTGCGCCGGCCGGTGCGGCTTCTGCAGCCAAGAACGGCGCGAACGCCGCCGCCGCGGCTGCCGCGGCTACCGCAACCGCAGCGCTCACTCCCGACAATGTCAGTAAAGAGACCACACGCAACTTCGAGATGGACCGCACGCTCGCTTACACGCGCGAGCCTGCCGGCAAGCTGAAGCGCCTCACCGTCGCCGTACTGGTTGATGACATGCACGCCCTCGACAAATCCGGCAAAGCCCAAAGTGCGCCGCTCAGCGCCGCGCAGATCGACCACATCACGCAGCTGGTCAAGGAGGCGGTCGGCTTCGACCAGGCGCGCGGCGACACGGTGAGTGTCGTCAATGCCTCCTTCGCCGCCGAGGCTCCCGTGCCGCAGGACGAGCTGCAGGCGCCGGCGCTTTGGGAGCGACCCTGGTTCGGCGATTTGGTGCGCATCGTCTGCGGCGCGCTGGTGCTGATTGTGCTCGTGCTCACCGTGATCCGACCGCTGGTGCGCAACCTCTTGACGCTGCCTCGCGGCGAGCGCGCACCGGCGCTCATGGCGGGCGCCGGTGGCGCCTTGCCGGGCGCCTCCGCGGCCACCCCGGCAGGCTTCATCGATCCTGCGCAGCAACTGAGCCAGGCCCGCGCATTGGTAAGCCAGGATCCGAAGCGGGTGGCGCAGGTGGTGCGCGGTTGGGTGGACCAGGATGGCTGAGGCTGCCGCCGCCCCCGCCAGCGCGGCACAGTCGCCGGCGGCGGCCGCCGCCAATGCCGCCGCACGGCGCAGCGGCATCGAACGGGCTGCCATTCTCCTGCTCACCTTGGGTGAGCAGGAGGCAGCGCAGATTCTGCGTCACATGGGCGCCAAGGACGTGCAGCGCGTCGGCGTCGCCATGGCACGGATGTCCAACGTCTCGCGCAGCGACGTGGAGCAGGTGCTGCGTGAATTCAGCAGTCATGTCGAGTCGCAGACCTCGGTCGGAGTCGGCGCGGACGAGTTCGTGCGCAAAGCGCTGGTGCATGCGCTCGGCGAAGACAAGGCGGCCAGCATCATCAACCGCATCAGCATCACGCGCTCAAACAAGGGACTGGAATCGCTCAAGTGGATGGATGCACGGGCGGTGGCCGAGCTGATCCGCTTCGAGCACCCGCAAATGATCGCGATCGTGCTGGCGTACCTCGAGCCCGAGCAGGCGGCAGAGATCCTCGCCGTGTTGCCTTCCGCCATCCGCGCCGACGTCATCGTCCGCATTGCCACCCTCGATGGGGTGCAGCCGAGCGCGCTGTCCGAGCTCGACGACATCATTGAAAAGCAGTGCACCGGCAAACCGACCGGCACCACCTCCGTGCTGGGAGGCGCCAAGGCGGCCGCGGGCATTCTGAATGCACTGGAGACCTCGGCCGAGAGCGCCATCATGGAGGAGATCGGCAAGGCCGACGAGGCTCTGGCAACACGGATCCAGGATCTGCTCTTTGTGTTCGACGACCTGCTGGCACTCGATGACCGCAGCATGCAGGAGTTGTTGCGACAGGTGCAGGGCGAGGAGCTACTGCTTGCCCTGCGCGGCACGGATGAGGCGTTGAAGGAGAAGATCTTCAAGAACATGTCGCAGCGCGCCGCCGAGCTGCTCAAGGATGACCTGGCCGCCAAGGGGCCCGTGCGCCTGGCGGAAGTCGAGGCTGCACAGAAGAGCATTCTGCAGACGGCACGCAAACTCGGGGAAGCCGGCACCATCGCGCTTGCCGGTAAAGGCGAAGACTATGTCTGAGCGCCCCAACGCACAGGCGCGCACCGTCGAGCGCTGGCTGCCGCCCAAGGTCGAGGGCGCCCCGCTCGCTCGAGGCCGGGACGAGCACAGCTCGCACGCGCCAGCGTCCCAGGCAGAAGCCGCCGGCTACGCGGCCGGGGTTGCACGCGCACAAGCGGAGTCGCAGTCGCTGCTCGCCGTGCTCGCGCGCCAGACCGATCGCTTCGAGGCGGTACTACGCCAGCTGGTCGCCCCGCTACGCGAACTCGACGAGGAGGTTGAGCAGGCCCTGCTCGCGCTGGCCGTCGCACTGGGCTCCCAGCTTGCGCGGCGGGCGCTCGAGGCCGAACCCGCGCAGATGATCGCCTTGGTGCGCGAGTGCCTGCAGGCACTGCCACTCGGAGCGCGTCAGGTGCGCGTCCACCTGCATCCGCAGGATGCTGCCGTGGTGCGCGAACGCCTGGTGACCCCCACGGGTGAACGCGCCTGGAGCCTGGTGGAGGATCCGACCCTCGC
>Ga0070761_10001619_pt1 | contig 14114 bp, 10 predicted proteins | sample HubBroMetageREF1_FD_66724 | JGI IMG/M metagenome (GOLD analysis project Ga0070761, IMG submission 66724) | Reference soil microbial communities from the Hubbard Brook experimental Forest, New Hampshire, USA - Hubbard Brook CCASE Soil... | ecosystem: Environmental > Terrestrial > Soil >...
GATTTGAAGGTCTTGTGGAATTCAGTCAGAAAGACAAACACGTCTTGGGCGCGCATCACCAAGATCGCGTCGTCGCCGCCGATCAGGAGGATCTCGAAGAGCGCCTCGTCGCCGCCAGCGCGCTGGGCCGCTGCCGCGCACCCCGCAACCGTTCCCGAGACGACGGTTTTGTGCACAGCGGTGCTGTGGTCGCGGAACTTGGTTACCGACTCGGAGGCCGTACCACTCAGAAAGCGGCCGAGGCGGTTGATGTCCAGATAAACCAGGGCCAAGTAGTTCTCAGGGACGGATCGGCGCGCGATTGTCTCGAAATCGCGGGGCGGTTTAAGGACGGTGCCGGCAGGAACGGGGACCTGCGCGAGATACGGGGGTCTTTCGCTGTATTTGAGGCGTTTTATGCAGGCCGCGCAGGCCGGGCGCTCGTCCCCTCCAGGCTCGCGGCGCAAGCGCTCACCAGGGGCCCGCCCGCATAGTTCGCAAACCTTCCAGTACGGGTTGCCAGCGGCCAACCGGTGCTCGCTACGCGCGGTTTTCGCGCGCTCCAACCGGAGGCGCACCGCAGCGTAGTCGTCTTTGAACTCTCCTGAGCAAGTCACGAACGCCACCGAAGCCGTGGCCGCGCCAGTTTCCTCCACATAGAGCCGCGTGGCAGTCATGCGGTAACGATCGGCGTCGACGGGATCCCGGAAGTGAATCAGCGCCGTACCGCCACCGGCGTACACGGCTTCCCACGCGGCGCCATGGGCGAGCGTGGGAGTGTTCAGGACCTTGCCGGAGGAATCCACGTTCCCGCCAGCCGATAGCAGCGGAGGCGCGAAAAGCCAGCTGCGATTCAGACTGGCCTGGATGGCGCTGCCTCCACGAACCGCTTTCAACTGGCGAGGTGCAAAGACGTACTCGTGGATGCGGTCGGCGTCCAGAATCAGAAGTTGGCGATCAGCCATCGCTCCTCCGGCCCAATGATTCGGTCAACCTACCACGGAGCCCAGGGAAACGCAACATTACGCTGCAAGTTAATAGTGAAACGAAGAGCGAAAACGTTACACGGCAGGGCGCTTAGCCTTCCGCGGCGCGCTGGGAGTGCTTCCACCCGCCCCCTTCCCCCCATACAACTGCCGATACACACTCGCATTCCTCATCACCGCCTCCACATACTCCCGCGTCTCCGTAAACGGTATCGACTCCACAAATTCCGCCGGCTCCTGGTATTGGTTCCACGTAATCCACTCGTTCACCCGCGACTTACCCGCATTGTAAGAAGCCAGCGTCTCCTCCCACTTACCGCCCCATTGATCCAACAGCGCGCGCAGATAGTACGCCCCGATCTTCAGGTTGACAGCCGGCTGAAAAAGCGATCGATTGGTGAAGCGCTTGATGCCTGCGCGCCGCGCCAGTGAGCGGCCCGTGGCCGGCTCCACTTGCGTCAGGCCGTAGGCGTGTTTGGGGGAGAGCGCCTGCGGATCGAATTCGGATTCCTGCCGGATGAGCGCCGCCACCATGTAGGGATCCAGGTTCTGCTGTTTGGCGCTCGCCACCAGTTCCTTCTGGTAAGGCAAGGGGAAGAGTAGTTGCCAGAACGCCAGGGGTGCGTCTTCCAGTGACATCGATAAATAGTCCGGCGCGGCGCTCTTGATATTGTGCAGGCGTTCATGCGGCGTTTTGGCCGTGCGCGCGATCTCCATGGCCAACAGATAGGGCTGGCCCCCGCCAGTTTGACTCATGCCGCGCGCGCCGAAGCGCAACTCGGCCGTGGCCAAATCGGGCAACCCGGCGGCTTCGAGCAGCCGCGCGCGGGCGATGCGTAAAGCGGTTTCCGCATCCGGCTCGCTGGGGACCGCGGGCTTGTGCGGCGGAAATGCGATGGGCCGCAGGAACTGGGCAGTCTTCTCCGACGGGCCCGCGGCCACAATCTGCGGCTGCGTCATGCGCTCGCGCCCCAGGATGCCGTAATAGTAATTCGGAAACTGCGCCGCCAGCCTGGTGTAGAAAGCGCGCGCGGCGGCGTAATCGGCGTTGGTTTCGGCGTTGGCTTCGGCCAATCGTCCAAGGAAATAGAGCGCGGCTGTGGCGGAGGGGTGTCCGGGATATCTCTGCAGGTGTTCGCGCAACAGTTCGCGCGCGTCATGCTTGCGGCGCATGTAGGCGGCCCAAGCCACGCGCCAATGGCTGGATGCGGCCAGCGGCTGATCGGGGAAAGACTCATAGACCGCCTTGTAGAGCGGCGTGTACTTTTCGGGCTGGTTGGTGACCAGGAATCGATTGGCGGCGGCCAGCAGGGCCTTGTAGCGCCACAGCGACTCAGCATGCTTTCCGAGCTTTTTGACCGCCTCCATCATCTGGTCTTCGTCGTTCAGCTTGCGGGCGCATTCGACAACGTAATAGAGGCGTTCGGCATCCGCTTCCGCGTCTGAGACTTCGAGCGAGCGCAGGCGCGAATAAGCGGCGGAGACGTCGCCCGAAAGGTACTCGGCGGCGCCGATGCCCACGCGGGCCCGATCGCGCTCCGGGCCGCTGAGTTGCGGCACAAGGGCTTCAAATTCGGATCGCGCGCGCGTGTATTCGCGTTGCGCCAGCAGCTTGTTGGCGCGCTCCACCATAACTTGCGGCGATGGCGCGGGATAAGCCGCCGACATGCCATCGCGCAAGGTGATGAGCGCGGCGGCGGCGCGCGTAGCTGGGTCGCCGGTGGGGTATTCGTAGTAAACCTTCTGGTAGTATTGCGCCGCGTGCGGCAGGTCGCGGGCAGCCTCGTAGGCGATGGCCAGGGCCAGATCGCCATCCGGCTGCGGAAGATCGGCGTAGCCATCGCGCAGCATGCGTATGGCTTCCTGGGCGGCGCCCGAAGCCGCCAGGCCGCGCGCTTGCAGCACCATGGATTTCGCGGCGAATGGGGAGCGCAGCGCTACGGACCGCACTGCGGCAGCGTCGCGCACGGCGGCGGCATACTCGGCGGTTTCCGAGTGGGCGGCGGCCAGATAATAGGCCGTGTAATCGGCCAGCTTGGGAAGGCGCGGCTGGGCGGCCTGGAAGTGCAGGATGGCATCCGGGAATCGCTTCTGTTCGAAAGAAACCAATCCCAGGGTGAAGTGCGCGAGTGCGCCGTTGGCGTCTTTGTGACTCGCCGCGAACTTCTCCAGCGCCTTGGCGCGGGCCGGCGTGGGCGATTCGCGATAAGCTTGGCCGAGTGACTCGGGGCTTTGGGCGAAGGCGGCGGTGAGCACACCACAGGCTAGAGCCTGTGCCACCCGGTTATACCAAGCGCCCAGGATATTTCCCTCCCAGCCACGCCGGATTGTCATTTGTCAGCGTGCGCACCAACTCCAGATGAAAATAGTCGACCATAGTGGGACTGGCCGTGACGAACGTTTGCCGGAAAGCCTGCCTGCCTTCATCGATCGCATCTTGCAGGGCCGCGTAGAGATCTCCCTGCGCGCGGCCGGCTTTGACGGCATCCGGCCGGTATAGCCGTATCTCCGCGACCTTGGTGCGGGCGAAGCGCTGTGCCCTGAGATGCAGTTGGCGGTCGGCCGAGCTCAGATCGTCCCAATCCTTGGCGGGACTGGGCGGTGCCCCAGAGCTAGGTTCGATGCGCACCAAATCCGCAGCCGGCCTGCTCCTCTGGGTGGCTCGCTGCCTCGCTTCCATGACTGCGGCAGTGGCCTGTGCCAACAACTCCAGCGCCGCGCTCTCCACCGCGCCCGCGGCGTATAGAATGCCCACCGTGGTTTGGTCTACCGTTAACGGGAACAGGTACGCTTTGTCGCCGGGGGCGTGTCCCAAAGCTTCCACCACGGCAGGCGAAACCTCCGCGGCGGAGCAAAGCGCCACTACCGGCTCGCGCGATTCGACGGCGCCGGCGAAGGCGGCCGCCTGGGCCGTCGCAAATCGGATCTCGCGAAAGCGCGCGGCCGCCTCGCCCTCTGCGCCGCGCAGACGCTCCCCACCAACGGTATTCTCGCCGATGTGAAAAACGGCGCAAGCCTTGGCGAAAGGGGCCGACGCGTCGCAAAGAATGGCGGCAATCTCGGGGAAGGCGGCGGCCTGGCGCAATCGCCGCACGGATTGATTCAAATGTTCGGCCAACGCCCGCTCGGCGGCTTGGACGCTGGTGGAGACGCGCGCCTCGGTTTCGGTTTGGAACAACTGTTCAAGTTCGGAAAACAAGCTTCGTAAGGAGGGCGAGGGCGCAGCGGTGGACATCTGCAACGATTCTAGCAAGTCGTAGGACGGGCCTTTCGTCCAATGCCGCTTACTTTTCTCACGAGACTACGGAGAGGGCGGGTCTGGATGGAGACCCGCCGCAGGCGTGGACGCCCGCCCCACATGGAGTCCAAGAGCATCCAGGATGCTAAAGTGAGGTGGAGGCAAAGCAGGTAGCACAATGCCCCGGAGACACTCAGTACGCCTCAGTTTCGCATTCTGCTCTTTGATGGCCGCTCCGCTGCTGGCGCAGGATGCGCCGCCGGCCGAGAGCGGGACGACCATCCATGCCACGGTCAATGAAGTCGCGCTCGATCTGGTGGTGCGCGACAAGAAAGGCCGGCTGGTGAAAAACCTGAAGCCGGGCGACGTGGAAATCTACGAAGATGGCGTGCGGCAGGAAATCCGCAGCCTCCGGCTGGTGGGCGGCGGCGAGGCGCCCGTGCCGCCGGAGCAGCCGTCCGGCGAAGCGCAAACCGATCCGGCCCGTCCGCTGGCGATGCCGCTGCACAGTCTCAATCTGATGTGCATCGTATTTCACAACCTGGATTCGGGCACACGCAAGTGGGCGGTAGCCGCCGCTCAGGACTTCGTCAAGACGGAGATGCGCCCCGGCACTTGGGTGGGGGTCTTCAATCTCGATTCGCGGCTCACTCCGTTGCAGGCTTTCACCATGAACCGCAATGAGGTCCTGCGGGCGGCCTCCAATGCCTTCAATGGCGCGCGGGTGGACTTTACGCGGGCTGGGGAGGCGGTGCTGAACTCCACGCCCGACGTGAATTACATCGTTGGGTTCGTGAGCCCGGGTGGGAAAGGCGGCGGCTTTCAGGACCAGTCCACCACTGGCTCGGTCAGTATGACCGCCATTACGGGCGCGGATGTGGACAACGGGCCGGGCGCCAACGCGCAGCGCGGGGACATGGTGCTGCAGCGCGAACAGTTCGGCGAGATCGAGGGAGCGCGCCAGATGGACCAGATCAAGCTGCTGATCCGGCAGCTTGGAACGTTTCCGGGCCACAAGACCGTCCTGTTGCTGAGTCCGGGATTCACCACCAATGGGGAGCCCGATCAGTTTCAGGCGATGCTGAACAAAGCCAATCTGGCCGACCTCAGCTTTTATGCGTTCGACGCTAACGGCCTGAATGAAACTTCCACGGCGCAGGCTTCATCGATGGCCATGCAGCACGTCGCGGCCCTCAGCCAGCAACAGCAGGTGGAGACGACCATGAAGGCCGGGAACACCGGGATGGGAAGTTCCGGCGTGGTGGCGGAACTGGCCCGCCAGGACAACTACCTGCACGACGCGGTGCGCACATCGGATTCGCAGTCGGCCCTGCGCGCGCTGGCCGAGGGCACCGGCGGCTTCCTGGTGGCCAACACCAACGATCTGCGCAAGCCGTTCCAGCAAATTGCGGACGACGCGGACACGCATTACGAGGCGGACTATCATCCCGCATCGGCGAAGTACGACGGGCATTTTCGAAAGATCGAAGTGAAGCTGCCGCGCGCCGATTGGAAGGTGGAGAGCCGCAACGGCTACTTCGCGATACCGGATTTCGGCGGCGCGGCTCCGCTGCAGCCATTCGAAATGGCGGGGCTCATGACCCTGAACGCGCGCCCCTTGCCGCATGCCTTCGATCTGCGCACGGCCGCGTTCCAGTTCCGGCCGGGGAGCGCGAGTTCGCAGGCGGCGGTGGTCTTCGAGTTGCCCGGATCGGTTCTGACGGCCACGCCGCAGCCCGCGCGCAAGTCGCACCGGCTGCATGCCTCCGTCCTGGCCGTGGTGAAGGACGCGAGCGGGAATATCGTGGATAAGTTCGGCCAGGACTTTCCATACGAGGTGCCCGACGATCGGTTGGCGGGAATCCAGGCCGCGCCGATCGACTACACACATGCCTTCAATCTGCCGGCCGGCCACTATACCGTAGAGAGCGTGGTGTTCGACCGCGAGGGGAAGCGTGCCAGCAGCAGCACGGTGGATCTCGATAGCCCGCAGCAGAAAGGGATCGGACTGAGCAGCGTGATGATGGTGGCGCGGGTGGATCCATTGACCGCGGATGCGGATGCCAACGATCCGTTTCTGTTGCAGGGGCGGGATGTGGTGCCGATGCTCGATGGATCGCTGAAGGCTTCCGCGAAGCCGCTGGTGTATTTCGTAGTGTATCCGGACAAATCGAGTCAGGAGGCGCCCAAGATCCGCGCGGAGTTTTTCGTGGGCGGGGAGGAACTGGAGGTGAAGGATGCGGAGCTTCCGGCGCCCGACTCATTCGGAGCTATTCCGATGACGATAAACGCGGTGGCGCGTCCGGGCAAGTGCGAGATCAGGATTACGGCGCGGCAAGGGTTCCAGTCGGCGGTCGGGAGCGTCACTTATACGGTCGCCGACCGGTAGGATGTTGTGGGGGTGGAAAGCCTGCCCACTGTGATTTAGGGTCTGTCACGAATAACTGTGCCATCTTGGTGGGGCGGCCAATCTTGGCTGCAAGCCGGCTTTGGCGCGCTGGAAAACGCGCCTGCAGGCAGGATTGCCTGCCCCAAAAGCTAAGGCACGCCTATACGTCCCGTTGTGCGCGCAACCAATCTTCTTGCGGCGATCCGTTACGAAAGCCTCTCGCCAGCCACAGCGCGAAAGCGCGGGCGGCTATCTGTTTTTGAGTTTTCGGCCGGGCTAAGCCCGGCAGAGCCAAACGATCGCAGGTTTTCGCGGTCGTACGTAGCGTTTGCTTCATCATATCGAGTACTCTCCTCCGCTGCTTGGGTGAATAAGAAGTGGGTACCGGACGCCGGGCTTTTTTCTCTTAATTATTTGATTTAAGGGACAGGCCGGGAGGCCAGTCCCCCTAGTCGCCCCGGACCGTGTGGCGGCGCATTGAAATCGCCAGGCCGGTGTTCTCATCCACTTCCAGGATGACCGAGTGCAACTCCGGCGAGCCCTTGGCGGCTTCCATGCGTACGGGGAGAGCCGTCAGAAAGCGCTGCAGAATCAGCTCCTTTTTCACGCCGATCACGGAGTCGTACGACCCGGTCATGCCCACGTCGGTCTGATAGGCGGAGCCGCCTGGAAGAATGCGGGTATCCGCGGTCGGAATGTGCGTGTGCGTGCCCACCACGGCGGATACCCTGCCATCCAGATACCAGCCCATGGCCATTTTTTCGCTGGTGACTTCGGCATGAAAATCCACGAACCGCACTTTGACGGCCGGGGCGAGATCGCGCAGGATCTGGTCCGCTTTGCGGAAAGGGCAATCCGTGTCGGGCATGTAAGTGCGGCCTTGCAGATTGATAACCGCGCAAGGAACGCCTTGCCGGCTGCAGGCCACGATGACGCCCTGCCCGGGTGTTTCGGCGGCGTAATTGGCGGGGCGCAGGAGCTTTGGCTGGCGCGGCAGGTAATCGAAGATCTCCTTCTTGTCCCAGATATGATTGCCGGAGGTAAGCACATCCAGGCCCAGCGAAAACAACTCTTCGGCGATCGACGGGGTAACGCCGAAACCGCCGGCCGCATTCTCGGCGTTGGCGATGGCCAGGTCGATGCGGTTAGTCTCCTTTATGTCCCGAAGATGATCGGCGACAATCTGGCGGCCAGGCGAGGCGAAGATATCGCCGATAAAAAGAATGTGCATGCGTAAGAGTCAACGTAACACGCAGGTGTGAACCGCATGGGGCTTCGCGCGGTTCGCGCAATGCATGGGATCATTAGAGATGCATGCGAGCATCCTCTTTCGAATCGTGGCTAAAGCCTGGTCGGGGTGCCCTCTGGGCCCGGTCCCCCTGGACCCGCTCCCAGATCTAAGATCAAGCGCTTGACGTCACCGACAGGCCGACGAGGGCGTCGGCAGCGGTCCAGGGGGACCGCCCCACAATTTGTGCGGAATCGCGTTGCGTTGGGAAAAGTATGCGGCAGAGGCTAAAAGCCAGTGCCACCGCGCACCGGGTAGTGCTGGTGGGCGCGGGATTCGGCGGATTGTACGCGGCCCAGGCGCTGCGGCGCGCGCCCGTCGATCTGACGGTTATCGACCGGCGCAACTTTCATTTGTTCCAGCCGCTGTTATATCAAGTGGCCACTGGCGGCCTGTCGCCCGGCGAGATCGCATCGCCGGTCCGCCACGTATTGAGCCGGCAGCGCAATGCGCGCGTTTGGATGGCGGAGGTGCGGGACATCGACGTGGAACGCCGCTCGGTGTGCCTGGCCGACGGCGAGGCGGCCTACGACACGCTGATTCTGGCCACTGGCGCGCATCATCATTATTTTGGGCATGACGATTGGGCGCCGCTGGCGCCCGGGCTCAAGACCATCGAGGACGCCACCGAAATCCGCCGCCGCATTCTGCTGGCCTTCGAACGCGCCGAGCGCGAGCCCGACGCAGCGGAACGCCGCGCCTGGCTGACGTTCGCGATCGTGGGCGCGGGACCCACGGGTGTGGAATTGGCGGGCGCGTTGGGAGAGATCGCCAATGACACGCTGCGGCACGACTTTCGCCACATCAACCCGGCGGAGGCCGCCATCCTGCTGGTGGAAGGCGCGGATCGCGTGCTGCCGTCATTCCCCCCGGACCTGTCGGCCAAGGCGGAGCGTGCCCTGTCGGATCTGGGAGTGCACACGCGGACCCGTTCCATTGTGACCGATCTGGACGGCGCGGGCGTCACGATTCGCGCGGGGGACTCGGTCGAACGTATAGCGGCGAAGACCGTGCTGTGGGCGGCTGGCGTGGAGGCTTCGGAACTGGGGAAGAGCGTGTCGGAACGCACCGGCGCGCCGTTGGATCGGGCCGGCCGCGTGATGGTCGAGCAGGATCTGACGGTGCAGGGGCATCCCGAGATCTTCGTCATCGGCGACATGGCCAATTTCAGCCATCAGACCGGCCAACCGCTGCCTGGCGTGGCGCCAGTGGCCATGGCGCAGGGCCGGTACGTGGCGCGCGCGATCGGGGCCCGCCTGCGGGGAGAGATCGCGCCGCCGTTCCATTATTTCGATAAGGGCACGCTGGCGACGATCGGACGTAACAAGGCCGTGGCGGTGTTTGGCCGTCTGCATATTTCGGGACCCATCGCGTGGTTCGTGTGGTTGTTCGTGCACCTGATGTATCTGGTGGAATTCGACAACCGCCTGTTAGTGCTGACCGAGTGGGTCTACGACTATGTTACCCGCAACCGGGGCGCGCGGCTGATTACCGGCGGACGATAGAGGAGCGGCTGCAAACTAAGGCTGTCAGTAGTGCTGTGAAGGCGAGCCGTCGCGTGTGATTCGCTGGTGCGTCTTTGGCTCCCCGAAGCGGCGGACCACAAAAAGCGATGATCTGCCCGTCGGTGCGGTCCTGCACCGCACCACTATGGCCGGCCGGGGGATGGTTCCATGCGGATCGCAAGGCCGGACACGTCCCGTTGCACCAGCACTTCGATGAGTCCTTCGGGTTGCCGGTACCCCTTCACGGCTTGAGAAATCTCATAGACGCCTGGCGGCAGACCGCGGAATTCGAAGCTCCCGTCCGCCGCAATCGCCGCGAACTGGCTGTCCCGAGCCTGATCCGAGAAGACAGTTACGTGCATGTCCGGGGGAATGGCGCCGCCGTCACTCAATATCACCTTCCCGCGTAGCGTATACGCAGGCCGGAGCTGGATATCGCCCACATCCACATCCTGCCCATCGTCTTTCGTCTCGCAATTCACCGGACCCGCGCCAATGTTCCGTGCGGCCAGCGATTCCATCGTGGGGTAAAGCTTCCAAACTCGTCCCGCCGGAACATTTGTGATCGCAAATGTTCCATCCTCCTTTGTCCCAATCAGCACTTCGGAAAATGTCGTTCCGGACCGTTGCGAGTTTGTGGCGAGCCCAACTTCGGCGTTCGCCACCGGCTTGCCATCCTGCACGAGGCGGCCCCGGATGGTAGCGCCGTCGCTTACAGTCATCGTCTGGCGGTCCGATCCTGTGGGCAGATTGAAAAGCTTCGGCGCCATGCCGCGAGCGGTCACCTCCAGGATCATCTGCGCGACCGGTTTGCCGTACGCGATTTCGAATTCGCCCTTTTCGTTAGTCGCCGCCATCGTGTCGATCCAGCCGCCGGGGCCGAAGCTTTGTCCCATCTGCCCGTTTGAAAAGCGGATCTTCCCCTTGCTGCTCCACGACGGCGTCCCGCAGTGGCCGGCCACGCCCATCCACCACAAGCCCGCGCACGATCTGCGACGCGTCACTCACGGGCGGCCGCGGCTTCAGCACCGCCTTCTCCGCCGGCCCCTTGGCCGGGTCTACGTTCGAGACATACTCCGCCGCGTATCCTTCGCGCACCACGAGCAAGGTAAACACCAAGTCGGGACTCAAGCCGCCTATGGTGAAATGGCCCTCTGCGTCCGTAGCCGAGTGCTTGCCGCAATCGGCCCAGCAAGTGGGGCAGTAGACGCTATACCCCTTCTTCACGCCGGCCTTGTAAACCATCACTGTCGCGTGTTCCACCGGGTGGCCAGCCGCGTCCGCCAGGCTGCCGGTCACGGTCGCACGCTCGCCGCCGAGGCAGATTCCGGCGGCGCCCGCCAGCCCGGCCGCCACCAAGGACGTCAAAATCCGCAGTCGCATCGCCCGCACTCCTTCCCCAAATTGACGCAAAAACAGCAATTGTGTGCAAGCCCCCACCATCACTGCGGATTCGCCACGGCGGCCGCCACTTTCGCCGCATCCAGCGAGAGAGGGTCCGCCAGCACCATTTCGAACCTCCAGCCGGCACGCAGATAGAGGTCCGTGCCACGGTGGATGAGGATCGCCATTACTGCGATTCCGACCGCGGCGCTCCCGGCCGTTAATCCGATCGCCGCATCATAGTTGGGTCCGGGCCTTTGCGGCTGTGGGACCGTCGTTGAGGTGGGCTGGAGAGCCATCCCGCCAGCCATGCCATCCGCGCCGGCGGCGGCCGACGGATCCCCTTGAGGCAACAGTCCGGCCCGCCGCGTATCCGCGTGTGCGCCGGACAAAGTAACGGTGTACCCATTATTGAAGACCATGTGCGTGAAATGTATGGTGAACCCGGCGTGACGGCCACGCCGGGTCACCCGATCGATCACGCCCTCCAGGTAGGTGCCGGGAGGAATCGCCACGGTATTCCCGGCCGTCACGGGAAAAGCGGCTTCCGCATGGACGGCGTCCCCGGGCTGTGCGGTTTTGGTCCCCAAAGGGCTGGTCAGCCGCAACGGAACTCTAGTCCCCGCGGGAACCTCGATGGGCGGCGATTCTTGTGCCAGACATCCTAAGGCTGTCAGTAGTGCTGTGAAGGCGAGCAGTCGCATGAACTTGTCTCTCCATTTGTTAGCGAGCTATTTCACGGTTCGAAGCGCAAAGCGAAATTCCGGTCCTTGAAGTGCACTAATTCCAACGAGAACGAGCCGTCCGGATTGGTGCGTAACGCCGTGTGATTCGCGGGCGCGTCTCTGCCCGTCGCTTCGACTATCGCGGGAGCGGTCACTACCAAATTCCCGCGCTTCAAAACACGCACTTGAGCCGGTGGTCCCAATCCTTCCCAGGCAACTTCGTAACTGCCGGCCGAAAGTGTCTGCCCGGCCTCGCGAACGGGATGTGCGAGAACGAAGGATTCTTTGTGCGCGACCGGAGCGGAGAGTACTTCGGGTGGCCCCGGACAAGCATAACCCGGGGTTCCCGGAGTTCCGGGGGTGAAGGTTCCGGGCGTGCCAGGGGTCCCCGGGACGATTATGGACGGCATGCCGGGCCCGCCCGGTATCGAGGTGGAGGGTGTGCCTGGCGTGCCCGGTACAAAGGTACCCGAAGTCCCCGGTGTCGCAGGAGTAGGGCGGCACAAGGATGCCGATTTCCACTCCCACGGTTTGGGCGGCCTGGACACGCGCACAGCGGCTGCAATGGACGCCGCATCCAACACCAGCGGCTGCTGCAGGACCATCTCGAACTGCGATCCGTTGTCGAGTAAAACATCGCTGCGCGGCGCCACCTGCACATTCACGGTGGCGACGGCCCCGGGCAACGCGACGATGTAGCCGTTGGCAAAGACGAGCTGCGCGAAACTCATCCTGAATTCAGTGCGATCCGATCTGAAACCTTGGCGAAACAGAATGTCGATCGTGCCTTTGGCATACGTGCCAGGTGGGATCGCCATTGCGCCGTCGACTGCCACGGGGAAAGTGGTCTCCGCGTAAACAGTCTCTCCAGGCTGCGCGGATTTGGTCCACACGGGACTGGTCAGCCCAAGCATGATCCCGGTCCCCGCCGGAATCGTCAGCGTCTCTTGCGCCAGGCATCCCCACACGGTGATGACTCCTGCCACGAAAAGCAGCCGCATAACTTGTTTACCAATCTCTTAAACGCGCGAATGGCGTGACGGGTTACTACGGATTAGTTAGTCGGGGGAGTGGTGATACGCCCGATCTTGTCGCCATAATACTCGGTGAACCACAGAGCACCGTCCGGACCGGGCTCGACCACCATGGGGGCAGACGCAGGAGTGGGGACAAGATATTCCGTAATCGAACCCGCGAGAGTGCTGCGTCCGATCCGGTTGCCTGCGTGTTCGGTGAACCAAAGAGCGCCATCGGGACCCACGGTGATATTGCCCGGCTCACTCTTGGCTGTCGGTACCGGGTATTCAGTGATAACGCCGGCGGTGGTTAAACTGGCGATCTTGTCGCCGGCATACTCTGTAAACCACAGCAACTGATCCGGACCGGTAATGATGACGTTCGGGTTGCTGTCCGGAGTGGGGACCGCGTACTGGTTGGTGACCACGCCGGCGGTGGTCATGCGCGCCACCTCGTTGTAGAACCACTCGGTGTACCAGATGGCTCCATCGGGTCCCACACCGAGGTCCCATGGGCCGATGGGCACAGGGTATTCGGAGAGTGTCCCATCGGTAGCGATGCTCCCGACCACCAGGTTGCCCCCGTGTTCCGTGAACCAGAGCGCCCCGCCGGGTCCGCTGACGATGTCCCAGGGATCGCTGCCGGGTGTGGGCAGCGGGAACTCGGTGAACGACCCGAGGGTCGTGACTCGCCCGATCTTGTTTCCGCTCTTCTCGGTGAACCAGAGAGCGCCGTCTGGGCCCGCGACGATCCATATAGGCATGCTGTGCGGCGTGGGGATGGGGTACTCGGTGATGGCTCCCGCAGTGGTGATGCGCCCGATCTTGTTGCCACGCGTTTCGGTGAACCAAAGCGCGCCGTCCGGCCCCGGAGTAACGGAAAAGGGAAAGCTGGATTTGGTGGGAATGCTGTATTCGGTGATCGTCTGCGCCGGCGCCTTCGCCGATAGGCTCACTAGCAACGCGGCAAGCCACACGGGCAGCGGGATTCGGTGTCGCTTCTGAGTCGATGGGGGCATTGGTTTGCTTGAGATTAGCACAGTCCGGTGGGGCAAACCATCGCACTTCGTGGTCTGCCGCCTTCGGGAGCGCTGGCAGACGACATAAGAACGATCGTCTGCCCCACCGAAACATCGTTAAGTAAACAGCATCGTGGGCTTTCCCGCAACCGAACGCCTGCATTAATCGTGAGGCGGGCCTCCAGGCCTGCGGCGGGCGTCCACGCCCGCCTGTTCCGTTGCGCGAAGAGCGGGTCCTGGAGGACCCGCGCACAGTCGAAAACCCAGCGCAACCTGTTGGGGGACAGGCGGGTCTGGAAACCCGCCGCAGGCGTGGACGCCCGCCCCACATGGTTTTCATCATTATTGGTCGGCCGCAGGCCCATCTTGGCAGACCTGGAGGTCCGCCCCACAACATTCCGCAGCATTTCCCGACATTGGGAAAAGTATGCGGCATTGTGGCTATTCGTCCCGCGGCCGCCGCGGCTTGCGCACCCCCGCCCCCTTCCGGCGCTTGGTTGCAGCGGTCCGCTTCAGCGGTCTGGGCTTCTTCGCGGCGCGTTCGGGCTTTGCCGGTTTGCGCTCACCCACCCCCGCACCGGGACTG
>Ga0070761_10001620_pt1 | contig 14113 bp, 11 predicted proteins | sample HubBroMetageREF1_FD_66724 | JGI IMG/M metagenome (GOLD analysis project Ga0070761, IMG submission 66724) | Reference soil microbial communities from the Hubbard Brook experimental Forest, New Hampshire, USA - Hubbard Brook CCASE Soil... | ecosystem: Environmental > Terrestrial > Soil >...
AGGCCCTCTGACGTTCGGCGGGCCGGGCGAGTTGATCCAAACGGATGACAAGAGGAGGTGCCCGGTCTTCTTGTCATCCGTTTGGATCGAAATTTGTCGCGATTATCACTTTCGTGAGACCTGAAAAGCTTACAAACGGATGACAAGACACTCCCGAGGGCTAACTTTGCATCCGTTTGGCGGGCGCGAGTCCGGGCGGGCGCGTCACCACGGGGGCCGCGGCATGGTGCACATCGCGGGTGCTGCGTAGGATCTGCGGTGCGCGGGCGGATGCGCGGAGCAACCTGGAGGTGCCGCATGGGGGAGTTCGTACGGGTAGAGATCGAGCAAGCGATCGCCACGATCCGGCTCGACCGGCCGCCGATGAATGCGCTCAACGCCCAGGTCCAGGCTGAGCTCGCGGCGGCAGCGGCCGAGGTCGGCGATCACGAGCAGGTCAGGGCCGTCGTCATCTACGGTGGCGAGAAGGTTTTCGCGGCGGGCGCTGACATCAAGGAAATGGCCGATGCCAGCTACGCGGACATGGCCGCGACCAGCAGGCGCCTCCAGTCGTCGTTTACCTCTATCGCCAGGATCGGCAAGCCAGTCGTCGCTGCCATCACCGGCTACGCGCTGGGTGGCGGGCTCGAGCTGGCGCTATGCGCGGACTTCCGGGTCGCGGGGGAGAACGCGAAGGTCGGGCAGCCTGAGATCTTGCTCGGAGTGATACCCGGCGCCGGCGGCACCCAGCGGCTGCCCAGGCTGATCGGCCCGGCCAAAGCCAAGGACATTGTCTTCACCGGGAGGTTCGTCGGGGCGGCCGAGGCACTGGCCATCGGGCTCGTGGACAAGGTGGTGCCCGACGCCGACGTGTATCAGGCGGCGACCGAGCTGGTCGCCCGTTATGCGCATGGCCCGGCGATCGCGCTGCGGGCCGCCAAGCAGGCCATCGATGAAGGGCTTGAGGCTGATCTGGGCACCGGGCTCGAGATCGAGCGGCTGCACTTCGCTGGCCTGTTCGCGACCGAGGATCAGCGCACCGGCATGCGCAGCTTCGTGGAAAATGGACCAGGGAAGGCGAAGTTCGCCGGACGGTAGCGGAGATGGCAGATGACAGACGGCAGTGACGCGCAGGCAGATGACGGCCTGTCCCTTGAGATGGTGATGGCGGCGCTGCGGGCCGACAGTTCCGACATAGCGATTTACGCCAAGGTGCTGACCGACACTCTTGGCGACTCGCTGCCAGCTGACTGTCTTACCATCGAGCGGGCTCGGTCGATGTCCGACCGAATGCAGAACCGGCCAGGCACGGTAACGAGAATCTCGGTCAAGCTCGGTGAGAAAAATTTGACCCTTGGCAGTAAGGCAGGCGCGCCGGTTGCCGAGATTTGCCATGAAGTGCGGGGTATAGTGCTGTCCCGCAACCAGGTTCCGATCGCGGAGTGGGCCGCCGAGCTGGCCCGGGCGCTAGTAGCGCACGCGGAGCAGAATGCGCAGGCCGCGACGGCGTTGCGCCGCCTGGTCGCCGGCGGCTAGAGGCGTCGCAACATCTCTTACGGGTAGAGGTTGCGGCACCATCTCGTATCGCCACGAGCGCTCCGGGCGATGCGAAACGTAAGCTATGAAGTCATGAGGGTGCAGGACCGGACGCCAGAGCGCCTTGGGCCATACCGCGTCATCAAGCGGCTTGGCGAGGGGGGCATGGGGGTCGTGTACCTGGCGACCGATGCCGCTGGGCAGTCGGTCGCGGTCAAGGCACTGCATCCGGGCATGGCGCAGGAGGAGAACGCCAGACGCCGGCTGGGCCGTGAAGTCGAGACTATGCACCGGGTCAGGAGCCCGTTCGTCGCCCAGGTGCTCGGCGCGGACCTGGACGGCGATCCGCCTTACATCGTGACCAGATACGTCCCTGGCCTGACGCTCGATGCTGTGATCGCTTCCGGTGGTGCGCTCAGCGGAGGCGCACTCAAACGGCTCGCTTACGGGCTGGCCCAGGCGCTGGCGGCCGTGCACGCGGCCGGAGTGGTACACCGGGATCTGAAGCCTGGGAATGTCATGATTTCCGACGGCGAGCCCGTCGTCATTGACTTCGGCATAGCTCAGCTCGCCGAGACGACCAGGCTGACGCTGACCGGGATGTTCATGGGCACCCCCGGGTACCTGGCGCCGGAAGTCATCGAGGGCAAGGACAGCGGTCCAGCTTCTGATGTGCACTCCTGGGCGGCAACGCTGGCCTTCGCCGCGACCGGGCGGCCGCCGTTCGGCACCGGGTCGTTCGAGGCCATCTTCTTCCGGATCATGCATGGCCCGGCGGATCTGGACACGCTGCCCTTGCCGCTCCGCTCGATGGTGCGCAGAGCGCTGGCCAGGGATCCGGCAACCCGGCCGTCGGCGGCCGAGCTTGTCCAGTGGGCGGCAGCGCTAGACGCGACGGCGCTCGTGCCGAGCCTGGCTGGGCTTGATGGCATGGCCAGCGGATCAGGCGCTTCGCCGCGGACAATCGCCGACCAGTCCGGCCTGAGTTCCTGGCCCACGTCGACCAGGCCCTTGCTGCCGCTGAGTCCCGACGATGTACGTGATCTGCTGCCGCCAGTGAGTTACTCCACGCCAGCGGCGCTGCCCGCCGGCTCAGGACTCGGCCAGACCGGGCAGGCCGTTGCGATTCCCGGCAGCGCGCTAATGCCAGGCAACGGTGCCAGCGGGAACTCGGCAGGCGGGCTAAGTTCGTACGGCCTTGGCGTACCGCCAGACGGCCGCCCGCCCGCACAGCAGTTTGCCGCGCAGCAGTTTGCCGGACAGCAGTTTGCCGGACAGGAGTCTGGTGCGGGCCGGTCGCCGGCCGCCGATGCGCGCCGGGTCGCGGCAGTTTCGCCGTGGAGCCCGCTCGTCATTGCCTCTGTGCTGCTAGCCGTGGTGGCGAGCGTCATGGCGCCGCTGGCCGGTACCGTGATCGCGCTTGCCCTGCTCGTCGCGCTCCGGGCGGCGGCTATCACCGCCCGGCAGCTGGGACGGTCCACCGGAACCACCCGCGGTGCTGGTCAGGGAGGACGACCTCCGACCGGAGCGCCGGTCGCGAAGGCTCTGCTGCTCTTTCCCTTCTCGGTACTGCGGGCACTGATCGGAATCGCCTTGCTCGCGCCGGTGGCTTTGCTTGGCAGCTGCGTGGCGATAGCGGCCACGATCATCGCGGTGCCGCAGCATCCGCTTCCGCAGGCCGTTGCGTTCGGGGCCGGGACACTGGTGGCCATCGTGGGCCTGGGGCCGGGGTCGGCTGGCAGCAGGTCGGTGCTTGCCAGCATCTATAGCTCGGCGGCGCGCACGCCAGGCAGCCTCGCGGTCACCTACCTGGGCGTACTCAGCGTGCTCACCTGGGCTGCCATCGCCGCCTGGTATCAGTCGCCTGCGCCGACGTACTGGCCGGTCATCGGGTTGCACGCGCAGCTTGAGCATCTGCCGTCGGTGCGCACCGCGCTGACTGATTTCAGGCTTAGCCTGCTCAGGCTGGCGCGCCAGCTGATCCCGTGACCCGCCGCCGGTCTGGCGGCAATACGGCCGGCTGCCTCGGCATCGCGGCTGACTGAGCGGGCGGCCAGGGCGCGGCCGGGGCCGTGAGCTGATCTTCTGGCAGTTGCGGCTTCGCCAGCCCGAGCGAGATCACTTCGTTAGCTAGCCGGATCCTACGGTTCTGTCCTTCAGGAATCCTGAGCTTGGAGTACAGCCGCAGCAGGTGCTGTTTCACCGCCGCTTCGGTGACGACCAGGTCAGCCGCTATCTCACGGGCGGTCGCCGGCGTGACGAAGGCATCGTCCGACATGGCCGGGCGACAGAGCGACGCGATGACATCAAGTTCGCGCCTAGTCAGCTCGGGGGCGGCCGTCCGCGGCAGCTCCGCATCTTTCAGCTCGTCAGCGACGATTCCGCCGACCCGGCATCGAGCGGAGCCGAAGCTCAGCGCATCACCGTCGGAGAGTAGTCTCCTGGCTACCAGCCGTCCATTAACTCGGGTGCCGTTGCGCGATAATCCCAGGTCTGACACGTAGACGTAAGGTCCGCGGCGAACGATCTCGGCATGGAGCACAGACACACTCGGGTCTGCCAACCGGATATCTGTATAGCTGCCGCGGCCGATGGTCGTCACGTCTGGCCGGAGCGGAATGATCGCTCCGGAAGCCGCGATCTGGATGTGGGGGCCTTCCATCAGGTACCTTCCGCGCCGGAGGCTGGCGCTCCACTTCACGATGACTACCCGGCTCGCCGGAGATCCAATCCGGGCAACTCGGGCGGACAGCTCAGCTCCCTGCGTCACCATCGGATAGGACGGGAAAGTACACTTTCCATCGAGCGGGACGGTACTGGCTAGTACTGGCCGGAAGGGCACCAGATGGCGCGGCATTTCATCGGCAAATCGGGGCGCGGCTGGATCGCGCTCTTGCGCCGATGAGGCATGCGGCGCCAAAGTCGGCGCGAGCCCAGCCCAGCCCAGCCCCGGCCGGCCGTGGTGAAGGCGGCAGGCGCCGGGCTGGCAAACGCCGCAGCCCGCGCGCGGCCGAGTACGCCGGGCAAGATAGCGCCGAAGAGCGGCAGGACGCTACTAAGTGGGAGCAACTGCCTTACTGGCTGACAATCGCGGGTTCCGCTGTCGCACTCGTCATAATCCGGCTGGGCACGCATCATCTGGCGAGCGGTACGTTGGTACTCGCAGGAGTGCTGCTCGTTGCCGCCGTAGCAAGGCTAGTTCTGCCCGACCGGCGAGCAGGCATGTTGTCATCACGGCGGCGGTTGGTCGATGTAGCGATCTTCGCCGCGTTTGGCGCTGGTCTACTCGTCGCTGGACTGGCGGTTCCGCCACCCGGTTAGCTCGAATCATGCGAATCGGCGGTGTGAGCAGGTGCCTGCCAGCTAGCACTGGCCAGCAGGCGTAAGTAGCGGGTTTAGACGTCGTGAAGGGAACTTATCGGCATGTCCAAGATCAAGGTGGCCAACCCCGTGGTCGAACTCGACGGGGACGAGATGACTCGCATCATCTGGCAGTTCATCAAGGATGAGCTCATCTTGCCGTACCTCGATATCGAGCTGGATTACTACGACCTGTCGATCCAGAACCGCGACGCCACCGACGATCAAGTGACGATCGACGCCGCCCATGCGATCAAGCGGCTAGGGGTCGGAGTCAAGTGCGCCACGATCACGCCAGACGAGGCGAGGGTCGCCGAGTTCGGCCTGAAGAAGATGTGGCGTTCGCCGAACGGAACGATCCGCAACATCCTCGGCGGGGTGGTCTTCCGCGAGCCGATCGCGATCGAGAGCGTCCCGAGGTTCGTCCCTGGCTGGACGAAGCCGATCGTGATCGGCAGGCACGCGCACGGCGACCAGTACCGCGCCACCGACTTCGTGGTACCTGGCCCAGGCACGGTGACGATCTCCTACCAGCCGGCGGACGACACTGGCGCCCAGCCGTTCTCGCTCGAAGTGGCCCAATTCAGCGGCAGCGGTATCGCGATGGGGATGTACAACTTCGATGACTCGATTCGCGACTTCGCCCGGGCCACGATGCGCTACGCGCTCGACCGGTCCTACCCGCTGTATCTATCCACTAAGAACACGATACTGAAGGCCTACGACGGCCGGTTCAAGGACATCTTCGCGCAGACGTACGAGGCTGAGTTCAAGACGGAATTCGAAGCGGCGGGTCTTACCTACGAGCACCGGCTGATCGACGATATGGTGGCTCAGGTCATCAAGGGTGACGGAGGCATCGTCTGGGCGTGCAAGAACTATGACGGCGACGTCGAGTCCGACATCGTTGCTCAGGGTTTCGGCTCGCTCGGGCTCATGACCAGCGTGCTGATGACGCCAGACGGCTCATGCATCGAAGCCGAGGCCGCTCACGGCACGGTGACCAGGCACTACCGGCAGCACCAGCAGGGCAAGCCGACCTCGACGAACCCGATCGCCTCGATCTTCGCCTGGACCAAGGGCCTGGCCTACCGCGGCAAGCTGGACGGTACGCCTGAGGTCACCGAGTTCGCGGAGAAGCTGGAGCGAGTGTGCGTCGAGACCGTGGTCAGCGGCTTGATGACTAAGGACCTGGCCCTGCTGATCAGCGCGGACGCCCCGTACCTGACCACCGAGGAGTTTCTGGGCGCGATTCATAAGAACCTGCAGGCCGCGGTGGCGTAACCGGCTCGGCCCACGGCGCGGCCGGTCCCGCGTGACGCGACGAAGTGAAGGAGATCTCAGTTGACGGTCCATTCAGGCAAGGTGACCGTGGTCGGCGCCGGGTTCTACGGTTCGACCACCGCGCAGCGACTAGCTGAGTACGACATCTTCGACGAGGTAGTGCTCACCGACATCGTGGAAGGCAAGCCGGAAGGACTGGCTCTCGACATCAGCCAGTCGCGGCCGATCGAAGGCTTCGAGACCACGGTCACCGGGCAGACGACCGGCCAGGCGGGTGAAGGCTACGAGGCGATCGCCGGGTCACGGATCGTCGTAATCACCGCTGGTCTGCCGCGCAAGCCTGGCATGAGCCGTATGGACCTGATCGGCGTGAACGCCAAGATCGTCAGGAACGTCACCGAGCAGGTCATCAAGCATGCGCCCGACGCCGTGCTGATCGTGGTCTCCAACCCGCTCGACGAGATGACGGCGCTGGCCGCCAAGGTGTCGCAGTTTCCGGCCCACCGGGTCATCGGGCAAGCGGGCATGCTCGACACGGCCAGGTTCAGCTATTTCGTGGCCGAACGGCTCGGCGTCCCCGTCGGTGTGGTCAAGACGCTGACTCTTGGTTCACATGGCGACACGATGGTGCCAGTTCCTTCGGCCTGCTCGGTGAACGGCACGCCGCTCGCCGACCTGCTCAGCGCCGACGAGATCACGGCGCTGGTTGACCGCACGAGAAACGGCGGTGGCGAGATCGTGGGCCTGCTCAAGACCGGCTCGGCCTACTACGCGCCTTCGGCCGCCGCGGCCAGGATGGCCAGGGCCGTCGCGCTGGACACGGGTGAGGTCCTGCCGGTCTGCACCTGGGTAGCAGGCGAGTACGGCATCTCAGGCGTTTACCTGGGAGTAGAGGCTGAGATCGGCGCGGTCGGCGTCAGGCGCGTTGTCGAGCGTGAGCTTACCGACACCGAGGTGGCCGGCCTGCGGGAGGCCGCGGAGGCGGTCAGGGCCAAGCAGGCCGACGTAGCAAACCTGTAGACGGGCTAGCCGCCGCAGGGCTTACCGAGCGGCTAGGGCACCTCAGTTCCCCAATCCGCTGCTCGCGCCGGCCGGCCGCAATCGCTGTGATTGCTGAGGTGCCGGAGGTGCCCGGGGTGCTGCGGGTGCTGGGCGGCTGGGAGTGCTGGCACGACTCCGCTCGGCGTGGGGGCCACCCGGAGTGCCGTGATCATGGTCCGGCGGGTGATCACGGAGGATCGCGCGGGCGGTCACGCGCCTGGAGTGCCGGGATCATGATCCAGTTCATGATCATGGAGCATCGCGCGGGTGACGACTGGCCGCCGCCGCGTCGGGGGAACCCGCGATCGCCTGCACGGCAGCAACGGTCCCCGCCTGGCCGCCGCTCAGGCCGGCATGTACATGGCTATTGCCATTCCGTGAACAATGGGCGCTCCCCGGCGGAGGCGGCTGTGTTTCCGGTGGCTGACCTCGATGACCGCCAGTTTCTTCGTTGAAATCTGAACCAAAGTGCTACCCAGGTCGTGACCTGTAGCAGGGCGCGGGCCGGACAGACGGCCTTGCCCGTACAGATTACGAGGAGGTCCAATGCTTACTCAGTCACGGGCTTCGGTCCGAGCGCTCACTATCAACCACTCTCGGGTGGTGGCGAGGTCGCTGAGCCTCAACCACTCTCGGGCGGTGGCTGGGGTACTGAGCGTTAACTATCCCAGGACGACGGCAATGGCGCTCTCGCAGAATCATTCCCGGGTTGTGGCGCGGGCGCTATCGGCTTAGCTCGGCGATGACGCGGTGAGCGGTTATGTTCAGGTCGGTGAGGAACGGTCGGGCGGCGGCTACAGCGTGGTGGAAGCCGCTGCCGTTGAACTCAGAGCCCCGCTGGCGCTTGATCCGAGGATGCCGCGAAGTGCGGAGCGTACCTGAGCGCGGAGCCAGGCGTGAGCGGGGTCTGTGTCGTTGCGGTGGTGCCAGGTGAGGATCACGGGCACGGGCGGCAGGTCGAACGGCGGCCGGCGGGAGTGCAGCCCTAGCCGGGTCCGCAGGGGGCGGCATACCTGCTCGGCCACGACGGTCAGCAGGTCGGTGGCGGCGACCAGGTCAAGCGCAGCTGACGTGGTGGGCAGCGCGGCGACTACCTGCCGGTGCAGGCCGCGTTCGGCCAGGGCCTCGTCGACGGCGCCGTGCAGGCGGCCCCGCCGGGACACGGTGACGTGCCCGGCGGCCGCGAACCGCTCAGCACTTAGCTCGGCCTCGGCGAGCGGGTGACCGGCGCGGAAGACAGTCACCATGTGATCGGTTCCGATGGTCTTGGCGGCGATCTCGGGGCGGGCCGGAGAGGTCGCGCCGATCTCCAGGTCCGTATGCCCGCGCGCGAGATCGGCTACGTCGGCGGAAGGCTCGGCCAGCAGCCTGATCCGCACGTTCGGGGCGCTGCTCCCGATCGCTGTGGTCAGCGGCAAGGCGAGCGCCCCGGCTAGGGCATCGTGACCGCGGATCGTGAATACACGGTCGAGTGTGTCCAGGTGAAGCGTCTGCGCTGGCGTGAGCACGGCCGTAGCGCGGCGGACCAGTTCCCTGGTCTCGTCGCGCAGTTCCAGCGCCCGCGGCGTGGGCGTCATGGTGCGGCCGGACCGAACCAGGATGTCGTCCCCGGTAGCGCGCCGGATGCGGCCGAGCGTGCGGCTCATCGCCGGGTGTGACAGGCGCAGCCGGTCGGCCGCCCCGGCCACGCTGTTCTCCTCAAGCAGGGCGTCCAGCGCGATCAGCAGGTTCAGGTCCACATGCATCACGGTAACTCATCACTTAGCAAGAGTGCACTGGACGTTATAACTCACGGACTCTAGCGTCGGCAGTAGCAGGCCTTCCCGGCCCAGCCCGAGCTTGGAGAAGTGACCAGTGGCAATCGACAGCCTGACCACCACGACGCCGGACGCGCGCCTGACATCAGCCGTCGTCAAGGCGGTAAGGACGGCTGGCGAGCGGCTTGAATCCGTGTTCTCGCCGACCGCGCGGCCAGCCAGCCGCGCCGATATGTTCGCCGCGGGCAGGGGCACCGAAGAACTCGTCCTGGGTGAGCTGCGCCCGGCGCTTGAGGAGTTGCGTCCCGGTGCCCGCTGGGCCGACGAGGACCAGGAGACCACGCCGCTGCCGCCAGGCGAGTGGTGGGCGGTAGATGCCGTCGAGGGCGCAGTCAACCTGGCGCACGGGATGCCCGAGTGGTGCGTAACGGTTGCCCTGCTGCGCGACGGGCAGCCGGTGCTGGCGGTCGTACGCCAGCCCGTCGGCGACCGCACCTGCACGGCCGTCCGGGGCGAGGGAGCCTACCTGAACGGACAGCGGCTGCACGTCTCGGCGAAAACCAGCCTGGACGCGGCCATCGTCGCCACCGGCCAGGCCGAGGCCGGGCAGGACGCGACCTACCAGCGGCTGGGCGATTCGATTACAGCGATGCTCGGCCGGGCCTTGGTCGTACGGGCATTCGTCCCGTCCACCTTCCCGATGCTGCTGGTCGCCTCAGGACAGCACGACGTGTTCTGGCAGTACGAGCCGGTCCTTCCCGGCGTCGCCCCCGGGATCCTGCTCGTCACCGAAGCTGGCGGCCTGGTGAGCCGGATCGACGGCTCGCCGTGGGCACCAGGCAGCCCGGACATCCTGGCAACGACCCCCGCCCTGCATCAAGCCGCCGTGACTGCCCTCGCGGCGATCGCCTGAACGCCGCTGAGCACGGACAAGGACATCACCCGATGCATCTCACAATTCTGGCCGCCTCAGGCGGCACCGGGCTTGAACTGACCCGTCAGGCCCTCGATCGCGGCCATACCGTCACCGCGATAGCCCGAACCCCCGAGCGGATCACGGTGCCTGACTCCGACCGGCTGACCCGCGTCAAAGCAGACGTACGCGACGCTGACGCCATCTCGGCCGCGCTAAACGGCAGCGAGGTCGTGCTGTCCGGCCTCGGCGTTGCCGAGGGCGACCAGCCCGGCGCACTCACCGCGGGCGCCCGCGCCGTGACGCAGGCGGGTCCGCTGCGCGTCATCTGGCTCGGCGCCATCGGCACCGGAGGCTCAGCACCAGCTGCGGGCTGGCTTACCAGAACCCTGCTCGCCACCCTCATGCGCGCGGAACTGCCCGACAAGGTCACCGCCGACAACACGGTCCTGCGAGCCGGCGGCACCGTCTTTCACGCCGGCCCGCTGTCCGGCCGGCCGCTCAGCCCGACCCGCCGGACCGTCGGCCTCAGCGACTATCCAAGGCGCCTGTTCCCGGCTCGGGTCAGCCGGTCAGCAGTCGCCGCCGCCATGCTGGACGAGGCCGAGTCCCCGCGCTTCCCCGGCGCGATCGCGATCCCGCTCGAGCGCTAACCGCCGGCAGTTGACCAGGAGTGCCGTGGTAGCCAGCCTGGTGCCCGGCCCGGCGCTCGCGGCGGCCGCGTCGCTGCCCGCCCTGCGGCGCGCGCTGCGCAGGCCAGTGGCAGAAACCCTGGCCGGCCCCGCCACTTTCGGCTTCGGCTCCGGCCGGCTCGACCGCCTGGTCGCGCGCAGCGGCCTGCTGTCCGCGACCGGAGTTCCCGGCAGCGTGCGGATGGGCGTACGCAACGTGCTGCGGCGAAAGCGCCGCAGCACGGCCACGATCATGCGGGTCGCCGTAGCCGCCGGGCTTGCGATTACCTTTCTGGCCCTTGGCCAGTCGGTCACCGCCGCCATCAGCCAGACCATCGGCAAGCTGCAGTTCAGCTTCAGCGCCGGGGAGGCGGGCAAGGGAGCGCGGTCATTTACCGGCCAGGCGCTCAGGATAGCGACCTCGACCCCAGGCGTCACCGGCGCCGAACTCATCGAGACCAGTTCCGTGCAGTACGACGGACAGACCTACCTGGCGTGGGGCCTAGCCACGCACACCCTCTACTCCTACCGGCTGAGCGCAGGCCATAGGCTCACCGCCGCTGATGCCGCCGGAAGTGCCCGCGTGAGCATCCCTCCAGTGGTGCTCGGCCCCGCCCTCGCGCGCACCACCGGCGCCAAGGTCGGGCAGCTCCTCAGCTTCGCTATGGCCGCCGGACCCACCAGGGTTCGCGTTGTCGGGATCGACACCGGCGAGATCAGCGCAGGGCAGATCGTCTACTTCCCTTTGCCGCTGCTGGAACGACTGGACGGCGTCGGGTACCCGGCCAGCACCACCGCGAACTACGTGACTCAGGCGCAGATCACCGCCGCCGATACCTCGATTCTCACCATCGTGGAGATCCTCGGCCTGGTAGTGGTGGCCATCATGCTGATGGGGCTGGTCAGCGCCCTCAACGCCTGCCGCAGGCAATAACGTGACGAAGACACCACGGAGCGAGTCTGGCGCACTACTATCTTGCGCTATGCGACGGATAGGTGGCCAAGAAAGACTCCTGATCATGGCAGGCGGAGCCGTCGGCTTGATCGGGCTCATGGCGTGCAGCACCGCGGCAGCCCCGGCAGCATCGGCCAGGACAGCGGGCGGCGCGAAGGTCGCCACCACCCGCAAGGTGACCACGACTCGCCGGGCGAACGGCAGCACCCGCGCGACCGCCACGCGGGCAGCCGGACTTCCTGATTTCGGTAATCCGGCCGGGCACTTTTACGTGCCGCCCGCCGGGCGGGCGGTCAACACCAGCCACCCGAACCAGGTGATAGGCCACGGCACGCCGGCCAGCTGCACATCGGCCGCGGTGGTCCGCGCTGTGGCCGCCGGCGGCATCATCACCTTCAGTTGCGGCCCGAAGCCGGTCACGATCGTGATGACCGCGACCGCCCAGGTCATCAAGACCCGGCACACCGTGGTTCTGGACGGCGGCGGCCTCGTCACCTTGAGCGGTGGCGGCCGGCGCCGGATCCTGTACTCCGACACCTGCGCCGGCACGTGGTCGACCGATGACTGCGTGAACCAGCCGTACCCGCAGATCGTCGTGCAGAACATCACGTTCGAGGACGGTAATAACGAGGTCCATCAGGCCACCTGCTCGGCCAACGCTCCGCCCTGCTGGTACGGCGGCGTTGACGGCGGCGGGGCCAAGAACCGTCCGGTCTACATCACCAGCGACACCTTCAGCGGCGGCCGCTGCTCCAACGGCGGAGCGCTCAGCAGCATCAGCGTCCAGTGGGACGTGCTCAACAGCGTATTCACCGACAACAAGGCCATCGGCTGGGGCGCCAACCCCGCCGCCAGCGGTACCCCCGGCGGCGGCAGCGGCGGCGCGATCTACCTCGACGGAACGGACGACAACGTACTGATCACCGGTACCGTGATGCACGGCAACACAGCCAGGGAAGGCGGCGGCGCTATCTTTGACGTCGTGGACTCCGGCTGGGGATCACTGACCCTCAACGAATCGCACCTGCGCAACGATCAGAGCGGTGAATTCCAGACCTTCCCCGGCATCTACTACGATCTCGACGGCCACGACGGGCCGCCGATCATGATCCACTCGACGGACAGCTGAAGTTGGCTCGCTCGTATCTGAGCCTCGCTGTTACCGCGCTGCCTGCGCGACGGTGCGGCTAGTAACGGCTTCGGCGGGCTCGCGCCCGACGCTGACGAAGTCCTTGCGGCGGATGAGCAGCGCAGCGCAGACTCCCCCGGCGAGCGCGAGAGCACCAGTCACGTACAGCAGGTCGTCGAGACCGGCAGCGAAACTCGACCGCAGGGCCATGCCGACGGCGACTCGGGCCGAAGGTGGCAGCGAAGCGAGCAATTGCCCGATCGAGCCCTGGCGCACCTTTGTTGCCATCTCTCCTGCGGTGCCCGCGAGCGACGGGGGCAAGGCGCTGGTCAGGTGGTGGCGCAGCGCCGTGGCGAAGATCGAGCCGAGCGCGGCGATGCCGGTAGCGATGCCGATCTGCCGGAACGTCGCGTTGATGCCCGAAGCCATCCCGGCCTTGGGCGCAGGCACGACGCCGATGGCCGTGGATGCCAGCGGCGGGTTGACCAGCCCGGCACCGAGCCCGGCAATGATGAAGCCGGGAAGCAGATGCGTCCAGGAACTGGCGCCGGACAGGCCAGTCATCGCGATCAGGCCGACGCCGACCAGTAGCAGGCCCGGGCCGACAAGCCAGCGGGCCGGCACGCGCTCGCTCAGCCGTCCGGAGACGGTGGCGGTGACAAGCTGGGCGAGGCTGATGATGGCAAGTCTCAAGCCGGCGTCTTGCGCCGAGTAACCGAGCACGTCCTGCAGGTAGAGAACCAGGTACAGCAGCATCGCGTAAAGCGAGCCATTCATCGCGAAAGCGGCGATGGAACTGCCAGCGAACGTCGGGATACGGAACAGCGACAGGTCGAACATCGGGTGCGCCACGAACCGCTCTACGACGCCGAATCCCGCCAGCCCGGCGACGCCGAGCCCCAGGCAAGCGACCACGCCCGGGTCGGACCAGCTCGTCTCGCTGGCCCTGATCAGCCCGTAGACCAGGCTCACTAGCCCGGTCGTGAGCAGCACGAACCCGGCCCAGTCGGGCGAGCTGGCGTGCGGCGAGCGGGATTCGGTAACCCGCCAGGCGGTCACGGCGATGGCGAATACGCCAATCGGCACATTGATGAGGAAGATGCCACGCCAGTCCCAGTCAGTGGTGATCACGCCGCCGAGCACCGGGCCGAGCGCGGTGGCGACGCCAGTGACCGCGCCCCAGACGCCGAAGGCGATGCCGCGATCCTTGCCGCGGAAGCTATGTCCTAGCAGCGCCAGCGAGGTGGCGAACATGATGGCTCCGCCGACTCCCTGGCCGCTACGAGAAAGGACCAGCATCAAAGGGTCGCGGGCGAGTCCGCACAGCAAAGAGCCCAGCGTGAACACCGCCAGGCCGATCTGGAACAAGCGTTTCCGGCCGTAACGGTCGGCGAGCACGCCGGATGTCAGCAGCAGCGAGGCGAGGGTAAGAGCGTAAGCGTCCAGGGTCCACTGCACGTCGCTGAAGCTCGCGTGCAGTCCGCTCTG
>Ga0070761_10001622_pt1 | contig 14101 bp, 10 predicted proteins | sample HubBroMetageREF1_FD_66724 | JGI IMG/M metagenome (GOLD analysis project Ga0070761, IMG submission 66724) | Reference soil microbial communities from the Hubbard Brook experimental Forest, New Hampshire, USA - Hubbard Brook CCASE Soil... | ecosystem: Environmental > Terrestrial > Soil >...
TCGGGTCGCCGGCGTCGTCCTTCATGGTCAGAACGACCTTGTGACCCAGCACGCCGCCCGAGTTGTTGATCACGTCGACCGCGGCTTTCACCGCGTCGCCGGCCGCCTGGCCATAGGGGGCGTCCGGGCCGCTCAGGGCCTCGACGGCGAAGACGTTGTATGTTCCCCCGGACGACGAGCCGGACGACGAGGCCGAGGAGCCTGATGAGGCGCCCGCCGGCGATCCGCTTGAGCTGCACGCTGCCACCGACATCACGATCGCGGAGCAGACCCCGACGATCGCCGTCAACCTACCGCGCATTTTGCGCCTCCTAATTCTTCAGGTCGTGAATGCCGGGTACTCAGCGCGTAGTCCGGCGCCGGATGAAGGCGTCCAGGGCGACGGCGAGAATCAAGATGGCACCCTCGACGAGTTCCTGCCAGTTAGAGTTCACCGCCAGCTGGTCGAACAGCGTGGTCAGGACGCCCAGGATGAGCACGCCGACCGCGGTGCGCCACATCGCGCCCTCGCCGCCGAACAAGGACGTGCCGCCGATGACGACCGCGATGATCGCGTTGAAGGTGAGGGCGGAGCCGCCCGTGCTGATCTCGCCCTGGCTGAGCGATGCGGCCAGCAGGGCGCCCGCCAGCGCCGCGCACCCGCCAGTCACCAGGTACGTGATCGCGCGGGTGAGGTCCACGCGGGTACCGGCCAGGTGGGCGGCGTCGGCGTTACCGCCCACGGCATAGACCGACCGGCCGTAGACCGTCCGGGCCAGCACGAACCCGGCCACCAGCAGGACGGCGAGCAGGCACCACACCGCGTAGGAGACGCTGGCGAATGAACCGGCGCCGAAGCTGGTGAAGCGCGTGCTATTGACCTGCACGGGATTCACGCCGAGCACGGCCGCCATGCCGCCGGTGTACAGATATGAGGTCCCGAGGGTGGCGACGAACGGGTTGACGTGGAGCTTGGTCACGATGAACGCGTTGATCGCGCCGAGGACCAGCCCGGCCCCGACCGTTCCGGCCAGCACCAGGACGACCGGAAGCCCTCGGTTGGCCAGATCCGCGGCCACCACGCACGCGGCACCGGTGATGGCTCCGGCCGACAGGTCGAAGCCGCCGGCGATGATGGCGTAGGTCATCCCGACCGCGACCAGCCCGGTCGGAACGTTCTGGGTGAGCAGGTTCTGGATGTTGGACCAGTGCAGGAAGGACGGGTACAACGCTTCCGACACGATGACCAGCACGACGAGGTTGCCGAGCATCCCGTATTTGGCGGCCACGCCGACCAGGCCGCCCTGCGAGCGGTTCTGAACGAACGTGCTGATCAGCCCGGGCCGGGCTGACGGCGGTGCCGCTACCTTCTCTGTCACGTCAGCGCCTCCTCCGCCTCGAAAGCCGCCCTCAGAATGTCGTCAGCGGTCAGCGTGCGGGCCGTGTTGTCCAGCCACGCCACCTGGCGGCCCCGGGCGAGGACCAGGACCCGGTGGCTGACGGCCGCGACCTCCTCCAGCTCCGAGGACACCAGGATGATCGCGAGACCCTCGGCGGCCAGCCGGGACATGTAGTCCAGGATCTGCTGCTTCGCGCCGACGTCGATCCCGCGGGTCGGCTCGTCGGCCAGCAGGATCAGCGGCCGGCGGTGAGCCCACCGGGCGAAGAGCAGCTTCTGCTGATTGCCGCCGGACAGGTTCCGGGATGGCTCGTTCAACCGGGACGGATCGAGCCCGGCGGCGACGGCGGCCTGGGTGCTTTGCCGGCGAGCCTCCCCGCCCCGTATCCAGCCCGCCCGGGAGACCCGCCCGTAGTCGGTGATCAGGATGTTGTCGGCGCCGGACATCAGCCCGATCAGCCCGGCCCGCTTGCGGTCCTCGGGGATCGAGGCGATGCCCCAGGCCCGCGCCTCACGTGGCGAGGACGGGAGAGAACGAAGCCGGCCGTCCATGATCAGCTGACCGTGGGCCCGCGTCACGCCGGCGATCGACCGGAGCAGCGACGATCGCCCCGATCCGACCAGGCCCCCGATGCCGAGAATCTCTCCCTTCCTGACCTCGAAGCTGATCTCGGCGTCCGAGCCCGGCCGGCGCAGCGCCACCACCTTGAGCGCGATGCGATCGGTCCCGCCGGCCACCCACTCGGGTCGGCTCGGCTCACTGACCCGGCCCAGCATCGCGTCCACCAGCTGCTGCTTGGTCGTGCCCGCGGGGGCGAGCTCGGCGCTCACCCGCCCGTCCCGGAACACGGTGACCCGGTCCGCGATGTCAAGCACCTCGTCCAGGTTGTGGCTGACGAACAGCATCGTGACACCCGAGCGCCGAAGATCGCGCATCAGCCGGAACAGCATGTCCCGCTCGTGCGGGGCCAGCGCCGCGGTGGGCTCGTCGAACAGCAGGACGCGGGCCTTGCTGGAGATGCCTCGCATGATCTCCAGGACCTGCTGGTCGGCGATGGACAAGCTGCCCGCGGCCCGGTCCGGGTGGGCCCGCACCCCGAGTTCCTCACACAGCCGGACGTAGTCCGACCGCATTCGCCGTTCCTGAAGTATCCCGTGGCGCGAAGCCGTCGCGGCCAGGAACACGTTCGCCTGGGTGCTGAGCGCCGGCACGATGCTCAGCTCCTGGTAGATCGCCGCGACCCCGGCGGAAAGCGCCCGCCGCGGATTTCCGAACGGCATGGGCTCACCATCGAGTTCCACCCGGCCGGACGTTGGTACGACGCGCCCCGCGACGATTCCGAGGAATGTCGATTTCCCGGCGCCGTTCTGTCCAATAAGGGCGTGAATTGACCCATTCTGCACGGTGACATCGACACCAGCCAGAGCGGTCGTTCCCGCGTACCGCTTAGTCAAGCCGAAACTGCGCAGCACGGCTCGCGGGAGGATGCTTTCATCCATTGTAAGCGGGGTAGCTGGCCACATTCTTTGCCGTCACGTCCTGCGGGGGTGAGGCGCTGTTGTAGGCCTGCAGCGTGCCCGCCGCATCCGGCTGGACCACCCGGATCGGCTGGGCCCCGTTGAACACGGCCAGCGCTTCCTTGAGGCCCGCGATAACGTCCCAGCTCGGCAATTGTGCCTGGGAAGCGGCGATGTCGCCGTTCTCGATATAGGGGACCTCGGCCTTCGTCACGCCCGCGTTGTCGCAGACATGCACCTTGCCCAGCTTCCCGGCCTGACGCAGCGCGACCATGATTCCCTCGGTCATGCCGGAATACAGCGAGACCAGCAAGGTCGCAGTGGGGTGAGACTCCAGGGCGTTCTCCGCCACCTGCTGCCCGCCGGCCGGGGTTTCCTGGGTGACGTTCAGGTTGGCCAGGACGCTTCCGCCGGTCTGGGTCGCGTATTGCTGCGCGGCCTCCGCCAGGGCGTCCGTCGCGGGCTGGTCGGCCGGGCCGTTGATGAGGACCATCTTCTGCGGGCCGGCCAGCTGCTGCGCGCACCCGGCCAAGCTCACGCGGTAACCGTCGAGTGAGCCCTGGATGCCAATCTGGCTTACCGTCCCTGGCTGCCAGATCCCGGAGGCGGGGTTGTCAGCCCGCCCGCACAGTTCCTGGCCGATGTTGACGATCATCACCCCGGCTTTGGGCGCGGTCTGGCTGCCGAACTGGCACATCACGCTGCCATCCAGCGGCAGGAACACCATGGCGTTGTACTTGCCGCTGTTCAGCGCGTCCTCGGCCTGGTTCAGCTGGGTCTGCGGGTCGAAATTAGCGTCGTAGACGGTGATATTGATGCCCAGTTGCTGCGCTTCTGATTTGGCCGTAGCCGCCATGATCTCGCCGAAGGTGTTGAGCGTGCCGATATTGAGGAAGGCGACGTTCAGGGTCTTTCCCTTGACTGTGATCGGCGCGCTCAGGCCCACGTTGACGGCCCGGGTCGCCGCTCCCGAGCTGCTACCGGAGCTCGGCGAATTACCCGTGCTTCCGCTGGTTGCGCTGCTTCCGCTGCCTCCGCTGCTTGAGCAGGCGGTGAGCAGAAGCGCGGCGACACAGCCGGCACCGACTATTGCAGTTCTGCGCGACGTCATTGTCAAAACCCTCCTCGCTGCCGGAATAAAGGTGTCATCGGCGCCTTTGATCGAGCATCCGGCTGCTCGCGTCCGCCGGGATTCAGAAAAGGTAAACGGAAGTCAGCCGGCCCGCGTGGCCGGCCAGCCATGTGTGGCGCTCCGCCAGGGAGGCCAGTGATCGTCCTCGGTTGGTATCTCGAGTGAAAGCTGGTGAAAGCAGTCCTGGCATTTGGTCACGATCCGCGGGCCGATGGAATCCGCGACCGGGTACCTGCGGACATCGTCCGAGCCGCAGGCCGGGCAGCGCACGTCCACGCGCACGCGCTCGACGGCGATGCGCTGCTGCGTGGGCCGGGGGAAAAGCAATCTGGCGACACTCATCGCCCTCTCCTACCTGGACCAGGCCGGCGGGACCGCGTCCGGCGGCGACCAGCGTCCGGAGCCGCGGTCGGCCGCCAGGGTGGCCCGCAGAGCGGCCGTGGCCTCCTCGTCCACCGAGGAGTCGCGGATGACGACTCCGTAGGCGGCGCGCACGAAGCCGACCGTGTTGAGGCCGTCCCGTACGTCGTTCAGCACCGCTGCGGGGTCGCGCAGCAGGGGATCTCCCCAGCCGCCGCCGCCCCCGACCACCAGGCGGACGGCGTCGCCGGCCTTAACGAACAGGTCTGGGACCTTCCCGGAGCTGAACTCGGTGCCCAGGCAGTACTCTCCGTGTTCGGGATCCGGATAGCCCTCGGAGTTGAACATGCCGAACAGCGGGATCGCGCCGGCCAGGTTGGTGACCTCGAGTGAGGTAGCGGGATCGAAGTCGGTGAGCCGCCAGGCGTAGGAGGGCATCGCGCGGCCGCCGCCCTGAGTTCCCGGCGCGCCCTTCGATACTCGCTCGACGCCGATCGACACGTACGCGTCACTGAGCACTTCGGCGGTGAACACGCCGCCGAATCCGCCGCGGTGCTGGCCCACTCCCGCCGAGTCCGGCATGATCTCGAGCTGCCAGACGACGACCGGGCATTCGCGCTCGACGTGTTCCTGCACCGAGGTGCGGCAGTTGCCGAGCGGCGGCAGGCAGAAGGTCAGGCCGTCCGCCGCGGCGGTGCCGCCCCAGCCTCCCCCGGGCAGGGCAAAGGCGCCGTAGGGCTGGCCTTCGTGCCCGTCCCGCGAGTCGACCCCGCCGATGATCAAGACGCCGGACGCGGCCGTGTCATCCCCGATCGAGCGGGCCGGCAGGGCCTGGCCGATCGCCTGGGTGACCAGGTTCGTCGCCCGGATTCCGACGTCGACATGGTTGCCCACGCCCGCGGGCGGGAGCGCGCAGACCACGCTCCCGACCGGGAGGAGGGTCTGGAAGGGACGCAGCGTGCCCCCGTTCACCAGGGTGTGCGGATCGAGCAGCATCTTCAGCCCGATGATGGGCCGGTTGGCTTCGGCCCACGCGATGTTGATGTTCACGCTCGACTGCCGGCCGGTTCCGGAGAAGTCGATCTCGGCGGAGTCGCCGCGCACCTTGACGCACAGGCAGAGCGGAACGGCCTCGCGCTCGGCCCCGCCGGCATCGAGGATCTCCTCGGCCCGGTAGTCCCCGTCGGGAACGGTCCGCAGCGCCGCGCGCATGCTGTGCTCGGCGACGTCGAGCGCATACTCGCCGGCCGCCACGATGAGGTCGCGCCCGTGGCTGGCCAGGATGGCGCGCAGCCGCCGCTCCCCGATGACCAGGCAGCCGTACAGGGCCCGCAGGTCGCCCAGCAACGGTCCGGGTAGGCGCACGTTTTCCAGCATCCGGTTGAACGTGGAACGCACCGGTATGTCTTCGGCGTACAGAAGAGTCGGCGGGAACTTCATCGGCTCGTGAAAGTGATCCGGTGCGTCGAAGGCGAAACCGCCGACGGCCGGACCGCCGAAATCGATCACGTGCGACGTCGAGTGCAGCACGAACAGCACGTCCCCGTCGACCCGGACCGGCCGCAGGACGTTGATGTCGGCCTGATGGACCGAACCCCGCCACGGATCGTTCTGGAAGATGACGTCCCCGTCACGAAGCGTCGAGGAATCCCATTCGTTCATCGTGAAATTGCAGATGTGCTGGGTGCTGAAGGCATGGAGACTGCATCCCTCACGGACCGCCACGGTCTCCCAGCCACGCGCGGTCCGCATGTGCAGCGCCGCGCTGCAGTCCATCATGTCCCGCACCACCGGGGAGAACGCCCCGCGCATCAGCGCGGCGTGCATGTCCCTGGCCAGCTCGACGAGCGCGTAGCGTGCCGTCTCCAGGTCGAACAGCGACTGCCCGTACCGGTCACGGGCCTCGGCGGCGCTGACGACGGTCGCGGCGTCGGTCTGGACGCTCATGCCTCCCCCTCGAAGGTCAGATGCACCGAGGCATCCGCGTCGACCCGGGCCTGGGCACCGGCCGGGATGACGATGGTGGAGTACGGATCGACGATCACGGCGGGCCCCGGCACCGCGGTCCCGGGACGCAGGCGGCGCCGGTCATGGAAGCAAATGGCGGTATGGGTCGTGCCGCGCAGGTGGACATCGGCTCGCTTGACCACCGACTCGCCGCTGACGGTGGCCACGGCCAGCAGCGGCGCCGGCGGCCGCAGGGCGATGCCGGTCACCTCGACCGTCGTGATCACCAGCGGGAGCTCGGGAGCGGAGTAGCCGTACTGTTCCTCGTAGTACGCGTGGATCATCGCGGCTATCTCGGGCACGTTCTCCGGCGTGATCTGGTTCAGCGGGAAGTCGATCCGGTTGTCCCAGGTCTGCCCCGCGTACATCGCGAAGATGGCCCGTTCGAAGGCGACCTCCTTGCCGCCCTGGGAAGCGATCTTCGACTCGGCCACGGCCTCCAGGCGGTCGAACTCCCCCTGCAGCAGGGCAGCGGCATCCGCGGTGAGTTCGGTGAAGGGAGAGCTGCCCTCGGTCACGCGCAGATCGGTCGAGATGAGACCGGTCGCCGAGAACTGCCCCGGATTGGGCGGAACCACGATCTCGCGTACGGCCAGCGCACGCCCGACCTCACCGGCCATCATCGGTCCCGCCGCGCCGAACGCCAGCAGCGCGTACTCCCGCAGGTCCAGTCCGCGGAAGGTGGATACCGACCGGAGCGAGCCGACCAGGTCCGAGCAGGCCAGGTCGTACGCACCGCTCGCGAGTTCCAGGACCGACACGCCCAGTTGGCCGGCCAGGGGAGCCAGCGCCTCGGCGGAACGATCCGGGAAGAGCTCGATCCGGCCGCCGGCGAAATGATCGGGCTGGAGCAGTCCCATGACGACGCACGCGTCCGTCAGGGTCGGCCGGGTCCCGCCCTTTCCGTAGCAGGCCGGGCCGGGGGTCGAGCCGGCCGAGTCGGGACCGACGTGGAGCACGCCCTGGGTATCGAGGTAGATGATGCTTCCGGCGCCCGAGCCGATGCTGGTGACGTCCACGACCGGCATGGCCAGGGTCAGGCCGTGCTCGACCGACCACCGGTCGCTCAGCGGCGCCCGGCCGCCGGTGAGGGCTGCGACGTCGGTGCTCGTTCCGCCGACGTCCATGGTGACCAGGTTGCGGTTCCCGGAGCGCTTGGCGTAGTCGGCGGCGGCGCTGATCCCGCCGACGGGACCGGACTGGATCTGGAACACCGGGACCTGGGCGGCTTCGGCTGGGGTACGCGAACCGCCGTTCATCATCATGATCCACAGCGATCCCCCGAAGCCGCGCGCCCGCAGCAGGCGTTCCAGCCGGTGGATATAGCCGCTCACGATCGGGCCGACGTAGGCGTCGAGCGCGACGGTGTTCGTCCGCTCGGACTCCTTCGTCACCGGATAGATCTTCGAGGTCTGGATGTAGGCGTCCGGGTGTTCCTCGCGGACCAGTTCGGCGGCCCGTTCCTCGTGCGACGGCGTCAGGTACGAGTTCAGGAAGCAGATCCCGACGGAGTTGACGCCGGCCTCCCGCAGCCGTACGGCCGTCGCGCGGATCTCGGCCTCGTCCAGCGGCTGCAGTTCCTTGCCGTCATAGCCGATGCGGCCGTGGACCGGGAGGCGGCGCTCACGCCGGATGACCGGCCTGGCCTGATGCGGCCGCAGCCAGCTCGGATCGTAGAAACCCGGGCCGAACTCGCGGTCCATCCGCCCGATATCCAGAAGGTCCCGGTGCCCCCTGGTAGTGATCAGTGCCGCATCGGCTCCCGAGCGGTTCAGCAGCGCGTTGATCCCGACGGTATGACCATGGACGATCTCGTCGATGTCGGCCATGTCCACGCCCAGCGCCTCGAGGGCGGCGAGCACTCCGACCTCTTGCTCACCGGTGGTGGACAAAACCTTGTGGGTGCGGAACTCGCTGGTGCGGGCCGACACGGCCATGACGTCGGTAAACGTTCCTCCGACGTCGACACCGACCCACCAGTTTCTCGCCGGGCTCGACACCTGCGCACCCTTCGCTCGTCGCTTGAGTGAAGTAAAGCATGACCTAAGATAAAAAGGAATAATCCTCTGCCTAATTTAACCTTTAGATTCTGGAGGGCTTCCGTCCGCAGACGGAAGGGTCCGCGCCGCGGCCTCAGCGAATGACGATGGGCACGCCGGCCTGGAGCGAAGGCTCGTGACCAGGCAGGATGTTGGGCGCGTGAGCCGCGATGAGCCGCAGGGAATCGAGATAGGCGCCGAGATCGACGAAGATCCCACCGGGCCGGATCCGCCCGTCCGCCTCGATGTTGCGCAGCAGCGGCACCGAGTCGCCAGCCAGCAGCCAGCCTCCGGGCCCGTCGCCGACCTGTACGACCTGAGAGCCGGGAGTATGGCCGGGAGTGAGCTGGACGCGTACCCCGTCGGCCAGTTCGGCGTGGCCGTCGACCAGGTGCAATCGGCCGTCGTCAACGATCTCCTGCAGGCCGCAGGCATCCAGCCAGTAGTAGTTGTCGTGAACCCAGAGCGGCTGGCGCGCGTAGTCGAACTCGCGGCGCTGCAGGACCACCCGCGCACGCGGGAACAGGCCGAGGTTGGCGCTGTGGTCGAAGTGCAGGTGGGTCAGCACCACATACTCGATGTCGCGCGCCGCGATCCCGTGCCCGGCCAGCAGCTCGGTCAGGCCCGGGCTACCGGCATCCGATACGGGCATGCCCCGTTGTTCGCAAACGGCGGGCGACGGCGTGCCGGAGTCGACCAGGATCGCGCTGCTCGCGGTCCTGATCAGGAAGCTCCACACCGGGGTCACCATGACATCGCCCCACCCTCGCAGCATGGTGAGAGCGGGCAGGCGTGAGGTCAGCGAGCTCGCTGCGAGCGGAATCACGTCCATCGGCGATGTCCTTTCGAGCCGGGCGGTGGCCGGCCGCACGGATATCAGGGGGGCGCGAGGCGCGCCGGGTCGAACGTCAGCTGTGGCGGGGCGACCAGTTCCTCGGCGATACGCGGACGCTGGCCCGGCGGGTAGTGCCTCCCGTCGACGGGCCAGTCGTAGCCTTCGAGCTCGTCGGTGTCCTTACCGAGGATCTGCCCGCTGGCCTGGTACTCCGCGAGCACCGCGTCGAGGCCGAACTTCTGCACCGGGCAGACCTTCATGCAGATCGCGCACCCAGCCACCTGAGTGACGATGGGGAAGCAGCGCTTGGTGTTGAGCTTGGCCTTGGTCACCCCGCGGTACTCTCGCCGGACGGCCGGAATCGCGCCGACGGGACAGCGCCGCACACAGACCTGGCACCGGTCGCAGATCCCCTCGAGTCCGTAGTCCTTCGGCGAATCGAACACCAGGGGCGCGTCGGTCGTGATGCCGGCCAGCCGGCACCGGGAGCCTGCCTGCGGGGTGAGCAGTTGCCCGTTCAGTCCGAGCTGGCCCAGGCCGGCCTGCACGCCGTAGTGGATGTAGATCGACTCACCCTCGTAGTCCTCGGCGCGGGCCTGGAACCCCTGCTCTTGCAGCCAGCTGGCCAGCCTCACCATTCGCTCGAGCAGGCTGGCATAGGTCCGCAGCGCCGCCTTCTCGGTGCCGGCGTACGGAAGTTCCTGGGTCGCCGCCCAGGGCTGCTCGAGCACGCAGACGATCATGCGGTCGCCGGCATTACGGCCCGCGTACTCGGCGAAGGTGAATCGCGGGTCATACGGCGCGACCCCGACCGCGCTGATCCCCAGCCGCCGGGCCTCCTCCTTGAGCCCGAGCGTGAGCTGCTCCGGGTTGATGTGGGGGGGACGCGACACCGGCGCCGGCGGGTTGTGCCTCTCGGTGTGGTGGATGGCCCGCCGGGCCCGGAGCAGCCGGCGGGAGACGGGCAGGAACGACCGCCAGTAGTGCGGCGCCATCCAGCGCACCGCCTCGGGGTGCGTCCTGAACCAGTCGTGCAGCGGGCGCTCGGCGAAGGCCCTGGTCTCGGCGTCGTCATCGCGGCGGATACCGGGCACGGTGGCCAGCTCCGGTGGTGGGGCGGCTGACGGCACGGCCCACGGCGGGGGCGCCTTGAGCGGCGGGATCAGGTTCGGTCCGGGCAGGTCGCGGATCCGGCGGAGCCGCGGCGGCGTCATCACCCAGCGCATCGGCGGGATCAGCCAGTGGTCCAGATCGTGTCCCAACCGCAGCAGGGCGCGGCGGGCCGGGCCGCGCCGCCGCAGGCGATGGCTGCGGCTCACGTCCGGACCGTCCGTTCCGGGATGCCAGGCCCGGCGGAGGCGGTGTTCCAGGTACATCCCCATTGCCCTTCAGTTGGATCCGCGTGCGGCGCGAGTCATCTAACTAAATCTTTACACTATTTCGTCCGGAAGTTGATCGCCTCGGACTGGTCAAGGGCCAGCCCCGCTGGCCGACAGGCCGGCCAGGTACCCGAACGTGACTCCGAGCCCGAGCGTGGTCCCGCAGCCCGCCCGCGGTGCCGAGCAGGCCGTGACGAAACTCCATCGCGTAGAACGGGGGGGTCACGATCGGAGCCAGCGTGCTCTCCGGGGTCGGGCCGCCCCGGGTCTGTCCCTCGAACCATACGGTTCCGCGCTTGAAGTCAGGATCCATGCCGCGCCGCGCGTTCTCGTTGAACCTGACCACCTCGGACTGGAGACCTTCGGCGTCGATACCGAGCCTGGCGGCCAACTCCGGCAGTGACCGAGCCTCGGTGACCCAGCCCGGAGCCGGTTGTCCGGGACGTAGGTCGTTGACCACGGCACGGTCCCGGACGGTCTGGTCGAAGATCAGGTAGGTGGGCGGCTGGTTCGGGAAGCTCTGGGTCGCCTCCTCGTAGCGCCAGAACGCCTTGGGCACGTCAACGTAGGCCGCGGCCTCGTTGACGAAACGCTTACCGCGCTGGTTGACAGCGATCGACCCGGCTTCGAAGCGGGTCGACCCGAAGGTACCGCGCGGGCGCCCCTCGAACCTGGCCGCCGGATCGAAGGAGATCGGGTAATTCCAGCCGCAGCTCATGTTGGCCAGCGCGGCACCGGCTTTCATCCCCATCACCAGCGCGTCGCCTTCGTTTCCTGGCGGTCCCAGCGGCACGGCGTCCAGGATGCCGAGAAAGGCCAGCACGAGCTCGGAGTTCCATTCGAAGCCCCCGCTGCCGAGCACCACACCGCTCGCCGCGCGGAACGTGGCGCGGCCGTCACCGGTATCGGCCACCGCCCCTGCTGCCCGTCCGCCTTCCATGACCAGGCCGACCACCCGAGCGTTCGTGCGGACTACCGCGCCATGCCCCAGTGCCCCGGCCAGTAGCGCGGCGACCAGGGCCCGGCCGTTAGTTACCACCCCGTCGCTGGCCCGCTGCGCCACCAGCGCCGGCAGATCAGAGGATGTCATCGTGGCGGAGTGGATGTTACGGGGATCCGCACCGGATGCCCCGGCCATCTCGTCGAGGGTGAGCGCGACCGGGAAGTGCGGGCTATCCCGCAGCTTCGCGAACCACGGCCCGAGAGCGTCTCGGGCACCGAAGGGAACAGGGATGATGGAACGACCGCCCTTGGCCCCGCCGGGGCGATCGGCGAAATAGTCCGAGTAGTAGCGGGACACGGTCAGCCGCAGCGGACTTGCCTTCTCGAGGTAGTCGACGGCCAGCGGGCCCTGGTCGACGAACACGTCGATGAGGTGATCGTCATACTGGCGGCCTTGGGTAAGCCCGCGAATGTACTCCCCCGCGGCCTCGGGAGAATCCTGTCCTCCTCGTTCGGCGAAGTGGGCGCTGTTCGGCATCCACAGCATTCCGCCGGAGAAGGCGCTCGTGCCGCCCAGCAGCGATGCTCTCTCCAGGACCAGCACCGAGCGGCCCTGGTTGGCCGCGACCACGGCAGCGGTCAGGGCGGCGGCGCCCGTCCCGACGACGATGACATCGAAGCTCTCGTTCACGCACTCGCCTGCCATCTTCAGCGGGGAGCCGCGTCCGCGATAAGGCGGACCTCGGGCATCGGCTGGTTCCGCAACTCCAGTTGCTCCTCTAGGCGGGCGAGCAGGATCTTCTTGGCCTCCGGCGACGTGCCGGGCAGCAATTTGTTGCCGGCCAGCGGAAGGTTTCCGACCAGGCGGTCTACCGTGAAGATCGTCTGGGCCGCGGAATGCCGCACCGTCCCGAGGAAGGTCGCACTGACCGCGAACGTCAGGCACGCGGGCCCGGTCGGCGACCAGGGCAGCCTGCCCGGCAGGCTGAGCTCGAAGCCTTCGTCCGTGATCCGGGCCCCCGTGGTCGGGAACGGCAGCGGGTAGCCGTCATCGTCGATGACGGTGAGGGTCGGGACGGGAATGTCCGCCAGCACGGCCATGGCACTGTCCCGCCACGGGGACGCAGGCCATTCCTCTCGTCCCGCGCCACTGCTGACCGGGGCCGGATCTGACGGACGAGCCCGCCACTGCGGCGGCGCCTCCCATACCACCGGTGCCGCCCCGCCCGAGGCGCCCGCCGGCCAGAACAGAACGCGCTGCGGAGTGCACTCGATATAGATCCGCGCGTAGTACCAGACTCGCTCACGGTCCTGCTCCCACGGCACGCGCAGCGGGTGATCGCCAAGGTAGTCACGCACGTACCTATCCGTGTTGGCCTGGATGTCGGAGTCCCGCACCGAGGCGGTGGCGCAGATCACCACCACCGGCCGGTCGCCGGACGGTACGTCCACCGATCCCTCCACGCTGACTTGCCCGGGCAGCGAACCCTTGACGACCGGGTCCTGCGCCGCTATGCCCGGAGCGAAGAGCAGGCCGACTCTCGGGTTGCGCCGAGCCCGGTCGGCCTTGGCCGGGTAGGCCACACCGGTCGCCACGTCGATGGTGGTCCCGGTCGGCCCGTAGTAGTGGAACAGCGGGTTGTTGACCGGAACACCGCGGGCCGAGATCGTCGCGAACTCAACCTCCCGGGCCTCGGCCAGCACGGCGCGAATCGGCTCGGGCATCTCCTGGAGCACCCCGTCGGGGAGCTGGGCATGGATCACGGATCCGCTCCAATCGCAGGCGTTCGGTAAAATTATTATACTAAGCATATTAATGTCTCGTCGAGGGGTGCCGGGCTGGCCAGCGCTGAACGGGGACCTGCCGGCTGGCCGCGGCGGGTGCGAGGCGGACATGGGGGAATCAAGGCGGCATCCGCTCTGATGGTCGTGACGGGCGTCGCGGTGACGGCTAAGCGGCATTGCCGCTGCAGGGCGCCTAGTGCTTGTGAACAACGGCGTCGCCGCGGAAGACAAGACGATCGCAGACGTCGATGATGCCGATCTTGATCGCGTGATCCGGTCTGGGATCTATGACTCGCTTTACACGATGCAGGCCACGCCCTTTGCCGGACGATACCGGCATTCACCCAGGTCAGAGACTGATAACAGCGACGCGCATTTCGCGGCTCGGCGGTGAAATGCACCCAGCGCGAGCCGCTTCATCAGGCGCCCCGATACGTCAAGGTCACAGAGGTTTCACGCTCTTTCCGGTTACGGATCGCGGGTAGGATGCCTATGTAGATGATCTGACATGATTAACTACGTTCAAACATGTCCGGCTATAAGGCAGGCGCGTTCATGACCGAGGCTTTGCGGAACGGGGAGCAGCCGGCGGTTGGCTCCCAGGTACGGGTACCCAAGATGGGTGAGCTGGTCGCCAGCAGCCTGCGCCGGCAGATCGTGAGGGGAGACCTGGCGGAGGGCGACGCGCTCCCGTCCGAGTCGGAGCTGATGCAGCAGTTCGGCGTG
>Ga0070761_10001623_pt1 | contig 14093 bp, 14 predicted proteins | sample HubBroMetageREF1_FD_66724 | JGI IMG/M metagenome (GOLD analysis project Ga0070761, IMG submission 66724) | Reference soil microbial communities from the Hubbard Brook experimental Forest, New Hampshire, USA - Hubbard Brook CCASE Soil... | ecosystem: Environmental > Terrestrial > Soil >...
GGGAGATCTCGCTGGATACTATATCGATGCGAACATTGCCGCTCACGGATTCGTGCGCTCTGCCGGCGGTACCTTCACATCGTTCGATGCCCCGGGTGCGGGCACTGCCAAGCCGCAAGGAACCTTCCCCCAAAGCATGAACGGCCCCGGAGCTATCGCGGGATACTACGTAGACTCGAGGGATGTGTATCACGGCTTCGTGCGCGCCGCCGATGGCACAATCACCACGTTCGATGCCCCCGGCGCAGGCACGGGCGACATAGAGGGAACCCTGGCCTGGAGCATCAACGCGGCGGGAACCATCGCGGGATATTACGTGGACGCGAGCCTCGCGCATCACGGTTTCGTACGCACTGCCACCGGGGTAATCACTGCCTTCGATGCTCCCACTGCGGGCGCCAGCGATGGCCAGGGCACCTACGCCGTAAGCGTCAATGCGGCGGGAGCCATCACGGGGTACTGCATCGGCGCCAAGAACGTGAGCCACGGCTTCGTGCGCGCCGCCGGTGGCGCCATAACCACATTCGAGGCTCCCGGTGCGGGCGAAGACGCGTACCAGGGCACCTTCGCCGCGGGCATAAACAACGCCGGGGCAATCGCGGGATCCTACGTTGACGCGAGCGGTGCGGCTCACGGCTTCCTTCTCCAGTAAGGCCGAGCTTGGCGGGCGTTGGTGTGTCGCGCGTACTCTGGCATGCGCCCGCATATTAAGCTGGAGTTGTGGTAGTCGCCGGACGCCAGAAGTCGATCGCGTTCTTCATCGCGCTGGGCGCCGGCCTGATTTGTGTCATCATCCTGCTGTACGTCGGCTGGGTGCTGCTGAACTGGCGGCACGGCATCCTCTTGGTTCTAGGGGCAATGCTGATGACGGCCATCGTCAGCGGCGTGGTGCTCAACACGATTTTTCTGGTGCGCGAGATCCGGCTCAACGCCCAGCACGACGCCTTTATCAACGCGGTGACACACGAACTGAAAACCCCCATCGCTTCCATCCGGCTGTATTTGGAAACACTGCAGACGCGTGCGGTGGACGAGGCCAAGCGCCTGGAGTTCTATCGCATCATGGTGGACGACAGCGAGCGGCTGCTGGGGACCATCGAGCAGGTGCTGCGCACGGGGCGGATTGGCGCATCCAGCCGGCGGCTGAATCTGTCGCGCATCGACTTGAGCGGCGTGATCGAGCAGTGCGTAGAGCGGGTACGGGCCCTGCACAAGGTTTCGCCGGAAGGGCTCGAGTACCACCCCGGTCCGCCGGTCACGATCGTGGGAGATGCGGAGGAAGTGCGGGCGGCGGTTGCCAACCTCATCGACAACGCGGTGAAGTATTCGGGGAGCGACGTCCGGGTTACGGTGGAGACGGCCAGGGTCGACGGGAATTATGTGGCGTTGCGGGTGACGGACCACGGGCCGGGCATCGAGAAGACCGAATTGAAGCGGATCTTCAAGCGCTTCTACAGGGTGCCGGGCGCGCTGGCGACGCGGGTGAAGGGGACAGGCCTGGGCCTGTACATCGTGCGGTCGGTAGCCAAGCGGCACGGCGGCCGCGCCTGGGCCGAGAGCGAGGGTCCCGGGCACGGGGCCACCTTTGTGTTGCAATTACCGATTGTGAAATGAGCCGGATCCTGGTGGTGGAAGACGAGCAGCACCTGGCCGAGGGGCTGCGATTCAACTTGGAGGCGGAAGGCTATCAAGTACAAGTCGTGGACACCGGCGAGGCCGCGCTGGAAACCTTGCGGCCCGAATCGGCGCCCTTCGATGTGGTGATTCTGGACGTGATGCTGCCGGGCATGGACGGCTTCGCGGCGATGTCCGAAATGCGGCAAAGGGGGCAGTTCGTGCCCACGCTGATGTTGACGGCGCGCGGCCATCCGGACGATGTGTTGCAGGGCTTCGCGGCGGGGGCCGACGACTACCTGCCAAAGCCTTTCGAGCTGGCGATACTACTGGCCCGGATCAGCGGCCTGCTGCGGCGCCGGGAGTGGCTGCGCGCGTCGATGAACCACGTGACGGAGCCGCTTGCCGGACCGCCCGCCGGGCCGGAGGAGACATTTACGTTCGGCGACAAGTCGATGTACTTCGACCGGCTGGAATTACACGTGCGCGAGCAGATATTTCCGCTGACCCTGATGGAGGCGAACGTTCTGCGGTACCTGATCCGGCATGAAGGCAAGGCCGTCTCGCGGAAGTCCATGCTGGAAGAGGTGTGGGGCCTGCACGAAGACACCGATACGCGGGCCATCGACAATTTCATCGTGCGGCTGCGGCGCTACATCGAAAACGATCCCACGCATCCAAGACACCTGTTGACGGTGCGCGGCGTGGGATACCGGTTTGTGGCGGCGCCTCACACGTGAGCCTCCGCGGCGGGGGCTTGCGGCGATAGGGCCTGACGGCGAAACGCGGAACTGGCGGTCCGGAAGCTGCATCGCTCGAACCTGACCGCGGCGCGACCCTCCTCGGCGCGCACGATCACTCCGGCCGCGACCAGGGTCAAGTGCACCTTTTCGTGCAGCAATACGGGCCAACCGATGCACAATTCGATGCGTTGTCCGATCCGGATAGGCTGGCCGACGGTGAGAAGAGCGCCACCGCTGCCGATGTTGACTGTGCGGCCCCAACCACCACTTTTCGCGAGGCTGTACCGAACCGGCAGTGCTATGGGGAAGCGCACGTTTTGCCGGCGTTCCGGCGCGCGTTTTGGAAAAATCGTGCGATCCCGCACCACAGATTTCCGATTCGACGGGATGGCGAGTGTGGGCATGCGTCAGTTGTGGGGCAGGTGGAGCGCCACTGTGCGGGAAAATCCGGCAGCGGCTCAGTTTGGTTGTGGGCGGCCAATCTTGGCTGCAAGCCGAGTTTCAACCATAAGCGGAAACGCCTGCCGCACTACTGAAGCCGGTATGATTAGGATTGTGTTGAGTGTAGGTCTCACCGGCGGGCTGGCATGCGGCAAGAGCTTCGTGGGAGAGGAGCTGGCGGAGTTGGGCTGCCACGTACTTCAAGCGGATCGATTGGGGCACGAAGTCCTGCTCCCAGGCGGTGAGGCATATGCGCCTGTGGTACGCGAATTTGGCGCCGGCGTGCTGGGCGAAGGCGGGGAAATCGACCGGCGGGCTTTGGCAACGCAGGTCTTTGGAAAACCCGAGCGGTTGGCGTTGCTCAACAGCTTTGTGCATCCGCCGGTAATGCGGCGCGAAGGGGAATGGCTGGCACGGGTGGCCGCCGAGGATCCGCAGGGCATCGCCGTAGTGGAGGCGGCCATCCTGATAGAAACGGGCAGCTACAAACGCTTCGACCGGCTGATTGTGGTTACCTGCAGTGAGGAACAGCAGGTTCAGCGGTCGATCAAGCGCGACGGCGCGTCGCGGGAAGAGGTGCTGGCGCGCCTGAGCCGGCAAATGCCGCTCGCGGAAAAGCGCAAATTCGCGGATTTCGTCGTCGATACTTCGGGTACAAAAGAGGAGACCGCGCGCCAGACGCGAGCGGTCTATGAAGCGTTGCGGAGAATAGAACGACAATGAGAATGCGACCCTTAATCTTGGCTGCCGCGCTAGTGGGCGGCTTCTGGTATTTGACCTCGGTGGCGCACTGGAATCCAGGCCGGCTGCTGCAGCCCATCCGGCAGACGGAGCGGTTGTGGACGGCGCCGGGCGCGGCGCTCACGGCCAGCTTAACGGCGGACGAGAACAACAATATTGAAATCTATAAGCTGGCTCGCCCGGCCACCGCGAATATCACCAGCGTCGTATACCGCGAGGATTTTTTCTTCCAGGTTTATCCGCAGGAAGGCACCGGATCGGGCTTCGTGGTGAAGCCGGACGGCTTGATTCTGACCAACAATCACGTGGTCTCGGGCAGCCAGCAGTTGACTGTAACGCTGGCCGGGGACAAGAAGCAATACAAAGCGCGGGTGCTGGGGACGGACCCGCGCAACGATCTGGCCCTGGTGAAAATCCAGGCCGAGCACCCGCTGCCGTTTCTGAAGCTGGGCGATTCCGACGGCCTGCAGGTAGGCCAGAAGGTGCTGGCCATCGGCAATCCATTTGGATTGGGAGGCACGTTAACCACGGGAATCGTCAGTTCCCTGGGGCGGACATTGCAGCCGCAAGAGGGCCGTCGGCTGGAAGACATGATCCAAACCGATGCAGCCATTAACCCGGGCAACAGCGGCGGGCCGTTGCTGGATTCGCACGGCGCCGTAATCGGCATCAACACGGCGATTTACGGGCAGGGAAACATCGGGATCGGCTTCGCGCTGCCCATCAACCGCGCCAAGGCGATGCTGGACGAATTTCAGGCGAAGGGCCGCGTGACCCGGCCCTACCTGGGGATTGAGACCAGATACATATCGGGCGATGTGGCGGACGACCTGGGCTTGCCCAACGAGGGTGGGCTGCTGATCCAGCGCGTCGACGGGGGATCGCCAGCCGCGGATGCCGGTTTGCGCGGCTCCACGCGAAGAGCCATAGTGGGGGGCGTCTACCAGATCGGTATCGGCGGCGACTTCATTATCGCGGTGGAGGGCCAGCCAGTGGAAAGCAACGACTCGTTGCAGCGCGTTCTAAACCGGAAGCGGGTGGGGGATGCGCTCGACCTTACGGTCTACCGGAATGGACGCACACAGCGCGTGACGGTGACGGTGGGAGAGGCCCCGCAAGCACTTTAAGGCGCAGGCGGTCCGGCGCGCGCTTGCTGTAAACTCAGGAGGGGGAGGCAGGCGAAGCACTGCCCTGGTTGAAACTCTAAGGCGCAACCTCACCCGATGGTCGTTGCGCTAGCGGACTTTGGAGCTTTGTTCTTGCTGCCCGGCGGGCGGCCTCGCCGTTTGGCCGTAATTTCGGCCATCCATGAAGGTGGACGGCCGCGTCTACGGCCGCGACCCCTGGCCAGGCGCTCCAGGCTTAAAATTGCCTCTTCGATTTGCTCTCGTTCTTGACGTAATTCCACGAGAATCTTCGCGACGTCCATGCTGTGCTCCCCCCGAACCTTGATGACTCGTACATCTCTCGACCTTTTCTTGCCGTGTGAACGGAACCGAACGCCGTAACACCGGCATCACTTCTTTTTTTAGCGTAATGTGCGAAGAATATCAAGTAGCCATTTAACTATTTTGGATTAAAGGAGCCGCAAAGAGTTTTAGAACCAATAGGACCAACGGCTGCCTCAGGCGCGTTTGCGTTTCCAATAAAGATAGAACGGCAATCCCAGGAAAATGAAACCTAATCCAAGTAGGGATTCGCGCGGCGAGTCAAAGAGAGTCGAAAGTACCAGTGAGATGGCGACCAGCACGAATAGTACCGGAAGTACGGGATAGCCCAGTGTCTTGTAAGGCCGCGGCAGTTCGGGTCGCCTATAGCGCAGCACGATGACAGCCGCCGTAGTCATACCGTACAGAATCCAACTCGCGAAGATGACATAAGTAAAAAGTTGCTCGTAGCGTCCGGACAGGACCAGCACAGCGGACCACGCACTGAGGGCGAATATGGAAACGCCCGGCGTGCGATATGCGGCATTCACGTTGGCAACGGAAGCAAAAAAACGCCCGTCCCGCGCCATCGCGTAGGGCACCCGCGCACCCGTGAGAATAGATCCATTCAGCGCCGCGAAAATGCTGATCATGGCGGCAATGGAAACCGCATGGGCCCCCCAACCGCCCACCACCCGCCGCATCATGTCCGCCGCGACCCGCTCGCTGGAGCCGACCTGCTGCGCGGTAAGCACGTGGAAATAGGCGGCGTTGGCGGCCAAATAGATGGCGATCACCGCCAAGGTGCCACCAATGAGGGCCAGCGGCAGGCTGCGCTGCGGCTGGCGGATCTCGGAAGCCACCATGCTGACGTTATTCCAGCCGTCGTAGGCCCACAGAGCAGCCACCAGCGCGGCGAAAAATCCGGCGATGGTGAGCGGATGCGGAACGGACGGCGGCGCCGGCGCATGCGCCTTGCCGAAACCCAGACCGGCTACGACGATAAAAGCAATTAACAATACCTTTACAACGGTGACTGCAATTTGCACTTCGCCGCCAATTTTGACTCCGAAATAATTTACACAGGCGAGAAACAGAATCAGAGCCATGGCCAGCAGTTGTCCGTAGCGCAGATCGAGCGGCGCGCCGTGTGCGCCGAGCGGCAGGGGCACCGTGTAGAAGACGCCATCCAGTAAAGGAAAGAAATTCGTCAGGTAGTAGAAGAAGGCGGTGGCTAGAGTAGCGATAGATCCGCTCTTGGCGACCCACATTTGCGTCCAACCATATAGAAAGCCCCAGAGCGGGCCATAGGCTTCGCGCAAATAGACGTACTCTCCGCCCGCTTCGGGCATGGCGGCCGCCAGTTCGGCGTAACTTAGCGCGCCGCAGAGTGACAGCAGCCCGCCAAATACCCAGACTGCGAAGACCATCGACGGCGAACCGACTCGTAGTACCATGGCGCGAGGTACCAGGAAAATACCGCTTCCAATTACGGTACCGACCACGATAGCGATCGCGCCCCATAGACCCAGGTCACGCCTTAGTTCTATTACTTTTGGCTCACTCAACGGGAAGCCTCCTGGGTACTATTTTGGAAAAACGACGCCACATATCCGGCCGCGAAAGTAGTCGTGGAGCCGATTGGCACCCACCAAGTCCAAGCTATGAATGTCTCATATCGTACATATAGAATGACGGCCAGTCCAGCCAGCACACCAGCCACGGCGGCCCATTCGCGGACACGGCGGGTGAGCACTCCCAGGAGAAACACTCCCAGCAACAGACCCAGAGTCACGGACGCAATGGACAAGCCCGATTCCAGGACCGATCCCCAGCGGCGGGCGAGCATCCCGATGGCGACCAGGGCAACGCCCCAGACTACGGTCATCAGGCGCGCCAGTTTGAGGGACCCGGCATCGGCAGGGCGGGCGCCCGTCGGCATCCAGCGCGCGAAATCGATAACCGTGGTGGATGCCAGCGAATTCAGCGCGGCGCTCAAATTAGCCATCGCCGCGGCCAGAATCGCCGCAGTCACCAAGCCGGCTACCCCCACGGGCAGATGCCGCCATACGAACTCGGGGTAAATGCGATCCAGCGCCTGCGGTTTGATCAAGTGCGCATCCTGGTAATAGACGAACAGTAATACGCCGATTGCCAGAAACAGGCTGAATTGGAAGAATATCACCAGCCAGCTCGACAGCAATGCGCGGCGGCTTTCCGCTTCATTGCGGGCGCTCAGCAGTCGCTGCACCATGAGCTGGTCGGTGCCATGGCTCGCCATGGTGAGAAGGCAGCCGCCGACCAGCCCGGCCCAGAACGAATATTTTTGCGAGAGAAACTGCATGGTGGGCGAGAATCGGAAATCGAAGACCTGCAGCTTGCCGGCCTGGCCGGCCACCGTAGCCACGTGCGCCCAACCGCCGGGGATCATGGCCAGGATCACGAAAAGGCTTACCGCGGCGCCGAACACGTACAGGCACATTTGCGCTACGTCGGTCCAGATCACGGCGGTCATACCGCCTTCGAATGTGTAAAACAGCGTCAGGCAGACGATCAGGACGATGGAAACGGCTTCGCCAGTGCCCAGCACGACCGAGATCACGAGCGAAATGGCGAACACGCGCACGCCTTCGGCCAGGGCACGGGTCACCAGAAAGATGGCGGCGGTCAGGCGGCGGATGCGCTCACCGAAGCGGCGCCGCATCAGTTCATAGGCGGTGAACATCTCGCCGCGAAAGTAGTGGGGCAGAAAGAGCAGCGACACGGCCACGCGCCCGAGCAGGTATCCGAAGACGAGCTGGAGGAACTCGAGGTTGCCGGCGAAGGAAAGACCGGGCGTTCCTACTATGGTTAGGGTACTGGTTTCCGCGGAAACAATCGACAGGGCGATGGCCCACCAGGGCGCGCTGCGGCCTCCCAGGAAATAATCGCCGAGGCTCGACTGGCGTTTCCGGAAATGCGCTCCGAACCAGGTGATGGCGATCAGATACGCGAGAATGACCGCCAGATCCAGGAAGCGCATGGATTGGCGCATTCTATCACAGGGGGCATCGTGGGGCAGGGTCGAAAACTGTAGGGCGGCCAATCCTGGCCGGCTGCGGGCAGGATTGCCCGCACCCACTATTTCATGAAATTGCGCGCGCCGGAGGCGCTGGAGGACAGACCACAGAATAACGATGGTCTGCCCCACCTCGCAGCCCCACAACTCTGGTATGATTCTGAATTCGGAACTCAGTAGCGATGGACAGCGTCGAATATGTTGCGCCGCGCATGTCGTTCGGTTATACTCCGCAAGTACCCGCCGATGCGGACTTGACGGCGGAAGCGCACAATGGCGGCTCGGTCCACAGTATCACAAACTTTTTAGGGAGATCGCAGGAGGCAGCAAGTGCAGCAATTCTTACGAAGGCTAACGGGGATTACGGCTATCGCGCTCGCGGGCGTTATGATTGGCGCGGGGCAGAACAGCCAGCCGGCGCAAAGCAGCCAGCCGGCGCAAAGCGGCCAAGCGGCGCAAAGCGGCCAGGCGGCGCCGGCGGATAAGCCGGCGGAAAAGAAGAAAAATTACAAGGATCAACAGGAATATACGCTTTACGACTCCGCCACCAAGGAGACCGACGCAACCAAGAAGCTGGCCTTGCTGAACACGTGGAAGGACAAGTACGCGGATTCGGATTTCAAGTGGGAACGGCTGCAGCTTTTCCTCACCACCTACCAGCAACTCGGGCAGCCGGCCAAGATGATCGATACCGCCAAGGAGATGCTGGCCATCGATCCCAAGGACATCACGGCGCTCTACTGGATTACCTTCCTCACGCCCAGCCTGGGCAGTACCAGTCCGGACACGCTGGACACCGCCGAAAAGGCGGCTAATGGCCTGCTGGCCGCGGAGAAGCCCGCAACGGTCAAGGACGAGGATTGGACCAAAGCCAAGTCCCAGACCGACGCCGCGGCATATACCACCCTGGGCTGGATCGCCATGCAGCGGAAGAACAACGACGTGGCCGAGACGAATTTCAAGAAGAGCCTGGCGATCAGTCCCAGCGCCGCACAGGTTTCCTACTGGCTAGGAACCGTGATTCTGGCCGAGAAGAAGCCGGAGAAGCAGGCCGAAGCGTTGTTCGACTTCGCCAGAGCGGCGGCCTATGACGGGACGGGCGCACTGACCCCCGAAGGGCGGAAGAAGATCGACGAGTACCTAACCAAAGTCTACAACACGATCCACGGGGACAGCTCCGGGTTGGCGGAACTCAAAGCGCTAGCCAAGGCCAGCCCCACGCCGCCCGCGGACTTCAAGATCAAGACGGCCGCCGAAATCGCCGCGGAGAAAGAAGAGGAGTTGAAGAAAACCAACCCCGAGTTGGCGCTTTGGCTGACCCTCAAGGGGCAACTGCTTTCGCCGGACGGGCAGACGTACTTCGACACCTCGATGAAGGGCGCTGCGGTTCCCAAGCTGAAGGGATGGCTCATCTCCGTCAAGCCGCCGGCCAAGCCGACGCTCAAGTCGAATCAACTGCTGGTCAGCATGGACGGCAAGGATCAAACGCCTAATGTAACGCTGAAACTGGTGGGATCCGACGGCACCACGGCAGCTCCGCCGACCGGCAAGCCCGTAGTGGGGGTCGAGATCGAGTTCGAAGGGATTGGCGAATCTCTGACGAAGGATCCCGCGCTGATGGTGACCTTCGACGTGGAGAAAGGCAAGGTCTGTACGGTCACTCCGGACGGCTGCACCAGCCTGAAAGAGGAAAAAGCAGCGCCGGTGCACCACACGGCAAAAAAGAAATCCTAGCGCCTGTGACTCCGCGCTCGGCTTTATGAATGCACGGGCGGCTTGCAATCCTGTTGAGCCTTGGTGTTTGCGAGCACCAGACTGAACACCACACGCTCCACCGGATTCAGCCGCTCTTGCCGTAACGCTTGAAAATACTGGTAGAAAGCGTGCGCCGAGCGCCCCATGGCTCTGGCGCAGACGTGCCGGCTCTGGGAGGCGGCCAACCCTGTCACCATCAGCGCCGTCATGAAAATCGCTCGCATCCGCATATTTATAAGACGCCGGATTCGGTCCGAGGTTAGCGGGTATCCGTGCCGCCTTCGAATCTGCTAAGATGGTACTCAGATGTAGTGCCTGGGACATCAGAACCCTATGCCGTTGTACGAGTACAAATGCGCCAAGTGCGGTGAGGTTTTCGAATTGATCCAGAAGTTCTCCGACGAGCCTCTACACGAGCATCCTGGGTGCGGCGGCGCGGTCGAGAAGCTCGTTTCGGTGTCGGCTTTACAATTCAAGGGCTCCGGGTGGTACGTGAACGACTACGGCCGGAACGGCTCCGTAGGGAAGGACTCCGGCGGGAAAGAGAAGGATTCCGGCGGGAAAGAAAAGTCCAAGGGCGAATCCTCGGACGCCAAGTCGTCGGACGCCAAGAAGACGGAGAAATCCGAAACCGCCAAACCGGCCGCTACTGCTTCCAAGGAAAGTTCAAGCCCCGCCAAGTCCGACTAGACTCCCGCGCGCCGATGGCCGTACCTCGCCGTACTCATCGGCGATCAAGGCTAGATGCCGGTTCCGGTTACAAGTACCTGGTGCGGACTGCTCGCATCGCAATCAACGATAGTCAACGTGGCGCTCTTGGTCCCGTTGGTCCGGGGCGTGAATGTCAACTTGACGCTGCACGTAGCCCCGGCCGCCAATTGGTAGCCGGGCTTAGGGCAGGTGGACAGTAGGGCGAACGCCATGGTGTCATCCAGCGTGATCTTGCCCATGACGATACCGGCAACTCCATCGTTCTTGACGACCACGGCCTGGGGTGCACTCGTGGTACCCACCGCCTGATTGGCGAAACGTACAGTGCTGCCTTGGACTGACATCGTCGAAACGGTCTGAGCCCAGCATTGCGTGTCAATTTCCAGATCCGAATCTGATGGAACCCTCGGATAATTCTCATAGACTGTGCACTCCTTCGCGCTCAGGGACCGGCTAGCAACGTGCAAAGTCCGGAACATCAACCGGCCGTTGAATTCATCGCAGCACAAATCCAGCAGCCCGGCCACGTGGCCCAGTTCATGCGCCAGGATGAATGACTGCTCATCGAACCATTCCTGATCCCTGACATCGCGACCATTCTTTCCCTTCTGCTTGTGGTACCGTAGCAGAGCAAGAAAAATGCAATGTTGCCCGACAGTGCACCCTGCGATAATATCTCCGGGGTGGCTTGAGCACGCTTGTATTCTGCGGACCACGTATACGGAAATCCGCCGTGGATCGGATTGCCTGGCGATTGCTTCCATATCGGGCTCGGTGAAGATGGTCCTAGGCTCAGTCTGCACCCACTTGTCCTTCTCGTCGGCCAGGTGGAAATTCCGCTGAGTGACGTTAATCCTGCATTGGCCACTCCAATCCTGTTTGCAGGCATCCGCGATGATCTTCTGAGATCCTTGAATAACGCGCTCGAATTCGCCGGAGGTGAGATCGAAAGTGTGCGGGTGGCGCTCCACCGAGAGTTCGAGGTTTGCGCCGGCGGCAATTTGGGATGCTCCCAATGCGACCCCGGCGACACACGTTACAGTTATCAAGGTCCGGCTACAATGGCTAAGCATGTTTTTTCTGGGGCGGATCGGGCACGCTGCTAAGGGATCCTCGCGTGCCGAGTCTACCAGAATAAACCACCTTCGCCGCCGAATTCAAAGGAAATCGTATACATGTTCTGGGGTGTAATGGCACCTCAGCCTGCCGCTAGTACGCATAGCCACACGGCGAAACCCTTAGGGTACACTAAGTACGTTATTTTCTTGACGTGCCGCCGGGTGCTATGCTAAAGTCCCTAATAGGTCGAAGGTTCTCCTTTCGCTCTGGGCGACTGAAGAATAACCCGCAAGCCTTTGATTCCGGGAGGTTTATGGATGCAACGACGGGTCCTGCGGACGTTGGTTCCGTGATCACCCGAACAAGGAAAAGCGGACGCGGGAGTTTAGTTCTCTGTTCAGTTGCGGGAATCGCGTGTTTCGCCGCCGCAGGTGTATATTCCTCCAAGGATGTCCGTGCGCAAGGGAATCTGCAGAACTATCTGCGTGGCGCTATTTCTTGCTGCACCGCGCGCCAGTTGGCGCCTTTCGCCCACGATCCGCGCGCTCCCGAAACGCTCATTCGGATGCTCGACACTCCAGTCGATGAGCCATACTGGGAAAATACGGTTTTGGCCCTCGGCGTATTGGCGCCGTACAGAGAAGATTTGGCGGAACATTTTGTGGAGTTTGCGTACACGCCTGACGCGTTCGGCGCTACGTGGGGATGGTCTGGAAACCATGTTCCTGTTCGGAACGGCGGACGTGTTTCCGTGCGGATTTCGGCATCGGATTGGAATGTGGTCATTTCCGAAGGTCTGTTTGCCGCTAAGATGCGCGGGCTGGTAGCCTGCGGCAACCTTCTTAACCACCTGAGTCGCGCGGACAGCAAGGCCGCAGCGCCAGCTTCATTGACGACGTTGAGGGAGGCGACCGATCCCGCGTTCTGGCAGACGCACGTTCGGTGGAAGAGCGTCCCCCACTTCGCAGATGACACTGAACGTAATTGCGCACTCGCTGGAGAAGCTGTTAAGGCTTTGGCGTTTTCGGGTTTTCCAGAAGCTGAGGCGTGGCTGAATCACATGCGCGATGTAGTGAATCCACGGGATCCAGTTTTGAAGGAATCGCTTGAAGAAGCGCTTTGCATCGAAAACCCCTCCTGCAGTAAACGATACTGAGTAAAATGTTTCGGGCCGCGTTTCTACAGCAGCGCTGAGAGTTGAGTCGCGAGCGGGGTCGCAGTTTACTTCAATTTGGCTAGGTGTCGGCTTTTTGTGCTGCCGGCGCAATCCGCAAGAGTCAGGCTCGGTGCCGGGTGCGTGCGATTTCGCAGTTCGGTGGCCATTCGCCTTTCAATCTCCATTCGATCTAAAGCATGGGGGGGCCGGGCAGTGGAGCGGCTGTCGGCGGTTGGCTTCCGGCTTGGCGCCGGGCACGAGCGGCTTACAGCTACGATGAAATACAATGCATCGGAGAGCAGGCAAAACGTTATCAAACCGGCGCTCATGGGTTCAGGAAGCCCCATGCAGGGGCCATGCGACCACACCTCCGAGATTCTGAACGCCAAACGCTCCGTCAGCAAGGCCCACGCAAAGAAGCTGGCCGCCTTCTTCAACTTGCCGGTCGAGTTGTTCATCTAGCGCGCCGAGAATCACCCCGCCGTGTTTGACACCTCCTAGGAGCAAGTGATATGTGTAGTGATCTTCGCTAGGAAATCAAATGGCTGACGAGCAAAATTCCGAAGGCTCGGCTGCGCCTCCTTCGGCGCCCAAACCCGCCGCTCCTAAGCCTGCCGTGCCAGCCCACGCCGCGCCACCCAAACCTCCGGCCGTGATGGTCACCACGCCGTGGGAAAGCGACGTCGCGCAATCTCTGAAGGAGCGTTTCGGAGACGCCATCACGGAGTTCTCGACGTATCTGGGGCAGAACTTCCTGGTTGCCAAACCCGATTCCGTCGTCCCCATCCTGGAAACGCTCAAATTCGAGTTGGACTTCGATTACCTTGTGGATGTGACCGCCGTCGATTACCCTAAGCGGCCCAATCGCTTCGACATCGTTTACATTCTGTACAGCTTCGCACGCAACGAGCGCATGCGCGTGAAGACCATGATCCCGGATGGCTACAGTCCGGCGACCGCGGTCACCGTGCATCTGGGGGCCAATTGGCTGGAGCGCGAAGTGTTCGACATGTTCGGCATCCAGTTCGCAGGCCATCCCGACATGCGCCGCATCCTGCTGCCGGAGGAATGGCAGGGCTACCCGCTACGCAAGGAGTATGGGATCCTGCAGCAGGACGACGGTTGGGTGCGGGAGAACCTGGGCATCGAAAGCGGGCAGTGATCCCTATGCCGGAAGCCACTTTTCTAGACGCGACCGAATTGGTGATCAACATGGGTCCGCAGCACCCGTCCACCCACGGCGTGCTGCGCGTGATCCTGAAACTCGATGGCGAAAAGGTGAACGGCACCGAGTGCGTAATCGGGTATCTGCATCGCGGCGTGGAGAAGATCGGCGAAAACCGCACGTATCAGCAGTTCGCGCCTTACGTGGACCGCATGGATTACGT
>Ga0070761_10001624_pt1 | contig 14092 bp, 9 predicted proteins | sample HubBroMetageREF1_FD_66724 | JGI IMG/M metagenome (GOLD analysis project Ga0070761, IMG submission 66724) | Reference soil microbial communities from the Hubbard Brook experimental Forest, New Hampshire, USA - Hubbard Brook CCASE Soil... | ecosystem: Environmental > Terrestrial > Soil > Temperate...
GGCAGAGATTTGCTGGAGTCCAGTTCGTCGGCGATCTCGCGCAATGTGCGTGCCGTCTCTCTCGCCAACGGCATTGCATCAATCCCTTTTGCGTGGGGCAGCTTCGTGGCTTCGAGTTGTTCGGCGTTGCGCCGGAGGAACGCAGAGATTTCGGATGCCTGAAAGCCGCTCTCGCGACGGCTCTCCGAATCCGGGCTTGCCGAGCCTACCGCCGCCTCTTTCATCTCCTCCGCCGCCACCAGCACAGCCTGCGCGCAATACGCCAGGCTGTTAATCTTCTGCGACTTCGACGGACGCTCCTCGTACTTGTCGAACGCGGCGTCAACACCGCGCAGCACAGCTTCAAGCGGGAGGCCCGCATCCTTCCAAGTTTCGATAAGAGCCCAATCGAGCGGGGACAGCTGAATGCGTCCGCGCCGCCGCTGAAAGTGTTCTTCGATTTCGGTGAAGTAGTTAAAGTAGTTTTCCACGGTGGGCTTTCATTTCAACGATCAGCGGGAGCGTGTTTTGTGGGAAGACTTCGGCATCGTTTCGCGGGCGGGGTTTGCCGTCACATTGCGCTCCCAGATAATCCGCAGGCCTTCCAACGTCAAGAACTCATCGACCCGCTTGATATGTTTCGAGCCTGAGCCAAACAGCGATCCCAGGCCGCCGGTGGCGACTACCTGAGTTTCATTTCCCAACTCTTGAACCAGCAATTCCAGGATTCCGTCAACCAAACCAAGGTAGCCGTAGTAGAGACCAGATTGCAGGCTGCCCACGGTATTGGTGCCGATCACCTGAGCCGGCTTGCGGATATCGACGCGAGTGAGACGCGCTGTGCGCTCGAACAGCGCATCGGCGGAAATTCCGATTCCGGGGCAGATGACGCCGCCGAGGTATTCACCCTTCGGAGAAACGCAATCGAATGTGGTCGCGGTTCCAAAATCCACAATGACGCAAGGGCCCCCATATTTTTCGAACGCGGCAACCGAGTTCACAATTCGGTCGGCGCCGACTTCAGCCGGATTGTCATAGTGCACTGGCATGCCGGTTTTAATGCCAGGCTCGATCAGAAGTGGCTTGGTGCTGAAGTAGCGTTCGCAAACTTGCCCGAGCGTGGAATCAAGAGGAGGCACGACAGATGAAATCACGATACCGTGGATAGCCTTCACCTCAAGATTGCCCATCGCGAACAAATTGCGGAAGAGCACGCCGTACTCGTCCACCGTTTGAGTTGCGACCGTGGCAACTCGCCAGTTCGCTACCAGCAAGTCATAGCGCGGCGATTCCACTTCGCCGTGATTAGCGGACGAAGCAACCTTCGCCCCTTTGGCGAAGACGCCCAGCACCGTATTCGTGTTGCCGACATCGAGAACCAGAAGCATAAAAGAACATGTAGGGACGGCGGCCCAAGCCGAGCTTCTGCTCGGCATAAATCAGGCTGGCCTCACCACTCCGCTTAACACGGTATGTACACCCTGCGCGGTGCGAACCTGCAGGAATCCGCGTGAATCCAGCCCTTCCGTCACACCCTCGAAACCGCCGTCTTCCACCACGACCCGCGCGCCCCGGGCCGACGACGATCGTTCCTCAAAACGGCGCACGATCGAAACAGTTGCGTCCTGATTTTCGAGCAAGCCGCGATATTCCCGGTCCAACGATCTTAACAAAGCGACGCACACCTCCACCCGGGACCATTCAGAACCGGTCGCCAAATGCAGGGAAGTCGCGATTGCCTGCAAATCCGGGGGGAAGCTCGATTGATTCACGTTGATCCCGACGCCAACCACAACGTACCGCACTCGCGTGACCTCAGCGTGCATCTCGGTCAGAATGCCGCAGACTTTTTTCCCATCGATCAAAATATCGTTAGGCCACTTCAAGTCGAGCGCCACTCGCGAGTCGATCTCTTGAATCGCGGAGCGTACGGCCAATCCTGAAGCGAGTGTGAGCACGAGCACATCGGAGGGCGGCAGCGCCGGACGCAAAAGCGTGGAACAATAAATTCCTACCGAACGCGCCGAGTGCCAATGGTTGGCTCCGCGGCCGCGTCCAGCCGTCTGTTGCTCCGCCACAAAGACGCTACCCTCAGGAGCGCCTGCGCTCGCGGCTTCCATGGCAGCCGTGTTGGTCGATCCAATCTTGTAGTAGTGATGAATGTGCTTGCCGAAAAGTGCCCCTTGCAGTTGCGGAGCCAGCACATCCGGCAACAGCAGGTCGGGCATAGACTTCAGGCTGTACCCGGTCGACGGATGGCCAGCGATATCGACTCCAAGATCACGGAGCTGCTGAATCAGGCGCCAAATTTCGGAACGGTTGGTGCCAATCTCGGCAGCAATTTTCGTTCCGCTGACCACGACAGTGGCATGATCGATGAGTAGTCGGACTATGCGTCCCAGGCGGGCATCAGTTTGTGCCGCAGCCTTCTTCGCTAGAGCAACTCCTGCTCGCGATCGCCGGATTGGAAGTGATTGCTTGATGCGGGAATTATGAGGGATGGAGCGCGAAACAGCAATCGCAGCGGGTGTGTCCGGCTGACAATAAATCACGCCCCGCTATCGTACTGATCATTTATTCCACAGTCTCAGTAAAAGTGGCGACTGGGTGCCCGAGTCCAAACTGGCCTTCAGCGGTAACATGCACGGTACCGGGGTTGGCGGGCAGCGTGAGCACGACAGCAGCGTTCCCATTCGAGTCAGTGTCGACAATTCGATTGGACAGTGTGCCTTTATTGCTTGTGAACAAAACTGTGCCCCCCGCCGCACTACCACCCGACTTGCCGGGATTTAACGTGACCGAAAGATTCAGTTGGCCGCCCGGCTGTCCTTTCTGATGGTCGCCAGTTTTGGTGAACGTCGCCGGAGGATTTCCGACAACGATCCAACCGCTCTGGGTCTCGACAACGCCAGTGTTGTCGGTGCTCGGGACAGTAAATTGGTAGAAGCCTGGAGCCGTGCCCGCAGTAACAGTGATGCTTCCGTCTTGCGTGGGGGTGACATTTGGTTGCGTTACCAGCAGTGTGATTCCGCTGTCCGACTGCGGAGTGCCAAGCGTCACCGTCCCCGACCCAGAAACAATCTTCGGCTGAAGCACAGTGGTTCCGCGAGCCGGAACCATAGTCGTGTCGGGATTCAGATCCCAATCAGCACTTGGTGTTGCGGGCATGGATCCTGTAACCACCAATAATGTCGCGGTGTAAGGCGCGAATTTCATCGAGGAAGTCCACGCTTTCGGCGACGACGCCACAATTTTTGTCGGCGACTTAGGGGAAAGCGTGTAGGTTGTTACCTGCGTCGGCGTGAATCCGTTGACCGTAAATTGGGTTTGAACTGAGGCCTGCGGTCTTTTGTTAATCACCATCAACGTCAAGGTCGTGCCCGCCGAGTTCAGCGCACCATAACTGCTGAAGAAGTCAGGGTTGCCATCGTTTGTAGCCGAGACGGATGTCGTCGCAAATGCGTCGTGCTGTCCGTCGTAGTTGCGGTACAACTTCAGGGCTTGGTAGTTGGGATTCGTCGGGACAGGCGCAACCCACCGCGAGGCCAGATACGTGCGTTCGCGGCCTAGAATGCCGTAAGCATCGGCATCCGCCAACGCGGTCGAGTAATCGGACTCACCGGCGAACGCTGCGCTCCACTCCGTGATGCTAATTGGAGTTCCCGGGTAAATCATGTTGAGGATTGCCCGCATACGCGGGATGCGAAAGGGAATCCTCTTCTTCGGCTGAATAAAGGTGGCCCACTGTTGATTGATCGTGCCCGATTCGCTCACATACTTCGGATCCCAATAATCCCGATAAATGCGTAACGAGAGCGCCTGCTTCTGAGCCTGGGTATAGCCAGAAGTGTCCGGTCCGTCGGGGTAAGCGTGAATATCGAATACGTCAACCGACCTCGTGCCAGCCACTTGGTCTTGCCAATAAACTTCGTTTAGCCACCAGGGCAGAAAATCCACGCCAGCGTGCGCGCCCTTGTCGTTATTGTTGGCGCCATTCCAATAGAACCACCAACAGCAACTTACCGGACCAAAGCGAATCGCATTCGGGTCCCAACCCTTGAGGGCGCCGGCTTCTGCGAGATATGTATCGCGCATCTCGTCGTAGGCTGAAGGGATGGGATGGACGTCGCGATGCGTGCTGCCCCAGATGTCGATCTCATTATCCATGTCATAAAAATGGGGCGCGCTGCCAAAAGCCGCCGCCAGAGCCGGCGCCCATTGGTCGCGATAGACAGTTCCCGGTGGATCTCCATTTTGTGGTGAGTCCTTCAGTTCGACATCGGCATCCGTCGGGTCGTTCCCCGTAATGTCCGTTTGACAATTGGGCATCACTCCATCCCCCGCGTCAGAGTTGTAAGGATCTGCCCCGCATTGCGGACCGTACTTGGAAACCGAAAAACTCCAACCCGAAGTTTTGGCCACCCAGGGCAGCATCACCATGGTCATGAGCGGATTGCTTCCCGCGGCTTTCACGTCCTGAATGTACTTCACCGAATCGCTGTCCCCGATCTCCGAATAGGCAAAGTCCTCAAAATACCAATCGGCGGCCGCATTGTAAGTAAAGGTCTGCCAGTTGTAGCGGGAGGTCGCGTCGCCGCCCCAACGAACCACGGTCAGGCCGCTGTCAGTAATCGTGGCAGCATCCTGGGGATAGCTCCCGCCGTAAACATAAGGGCTGATCGGGTGCCGGTCACTGAGAACGTCCACGGTGACATTGACCGATGCTGCTGCCGGAGCAGATGCGCGCCGATTGGAATTTCTGCTCTGGGCAGGAGCGGACCCATCTACAGAGGTTGCGGGAACAGTTCTTGCCAATTCAACACCAGTTTCAGAAGAGCTGTTCGCAAATAACAAAACTGCCAATGTTGCGATAGAGGTAAGCCGAAGCTGGTAAGCCATGGGGGGAGGGCCTCCGGTTCCTGAATACTCTATCGCTTTCGAGGTCGCAAGGGTTACTCGAAAGGGCACTTTGGAATGGTTCGTTGGGACGTGAGAATTTGTCCAATAGGACAGGAAGTTCTTGCGCCTAGAATTTCAATGCGGGAGTTCGAGCGGATGACCCGGCGTCAAGCAGGAGCGAGCCGCATGCTCATATCGACTGCCTTCGCCGAGTGGGTGAGCGCTCCGACGGAAATGAAATTTACACCAGTCTCAGCGTAAGCGCGTACGTTTTCGAGCGTGATACCACCCGAGACTTCGAGTGGAATGCGGCGTTCCACATGCGAGCATCGTTCGACGGCCTGCTTCACCGTCTCGACTGACATGTTGTCCAGCAGAATAGCTTCGCCACCATGCTCCAGGGCCTGTTCCAACTCCTCGAGCGTGCGAACTTCGATCTCGATGATCTGCTCGCCCCGGCGGTTCTTGTGAGCGCGTTCCAGCGCGGGCACAATGCCTCCTGCCAGCGCGATGTGATTGTTCTTGATGAGAACTCCATCAGACAAATCCAGCCGATGGTTTTGTCCGCCTCCACAACGCACCGCATACTTGTCGAGCATTCGCAGTCCCGGAACGGTCTTGCGGGTGTCCAGAATTCGTGCCTTGGTACCCGATATCGCATCCACGAAACGGCGCGTCAGCGTGGCAATCCCGCTCAAACGCTGCAAGAAATTCAGAATTACGCGCTCACAAGAGAGAATCACCCGCGCATTGTGGCGGATCACGGCCACCGACTGTCCGTTGTGCAGGCGTACGCCATCGAAGATTTCTGTATGCGATGTAACCTCATAATGCGATGTTACAGCGCCGTCCAGAGCGGCATACACGTCGAAAATACGAGACACGCAGCCAATGCCCGCGAGAATACAATCCTGCTTGGCGAGAATCGTTGCCGAGGCACGCTGGTTTGCGTCAACGCACGAATAGCTGGTAGCGTCGCGCGTGGCGCGATCCTCCAGCAGTGCGTTCTCGATGACTCCGGTAATGCGTCGGCTATTCCAATCCATAAATTAGTCGTTGGTCGCAGGTCGTTGGCCAAGCCCGTGTGGGGACAGCCGCCCTCGACTGTACGGTCGAGCCAAAGCTCGACTACCCTAATTCATCCAGCTTACTCTTCGCTTTTTCGCGCAGAATTTCCAGCTCTTGCGCCCGCCTGCGAATTCCCTCTACAACCTTGGCTGGAGCCTTCGCCAGAAATTGCTCGTTGCCCAGCTGTCGCTGGCCGTTGGCATACTCTTTTTCCACCTGCTCCAGTTCTTTCTTCAACCGCTCGCGCTCCGCGGCGATATCGATCTTTCGCTCATAGATAACGTGCACTTCGAAACGCGCTGTGTGGCGCGCACCTGATAATTTAGCCAGAGAATTCTCCACAAACTCGATCTTCTCGACGTTCGCCAGCCTCTCGATCGAACCTCGATTCCGTTCGATCAGCCCACGAATCTCCGGGTTTTCGACGAAAACCTGAACTGGCACCCGCTGTTTCTGGTCAACCTTCAACTCCGCCCGCAAATTCCGCACGTTGACGATCAGATCCTGCAAAATCGCCAACTCGGTCTCGGCAGCCAAATCCAACTGCTGCTCATCCGCCTGCGGATACGGCGCCAGCGCGATCGACTGCAATGGCGGACGACCATCGTAAATCGCATACCAGATTTCTTCGGTGATAAACGGCATCACAGGATGCAACAGCCGCAGCGCAGCTTCAAAAATGCTCAGCAAGTTCACGCATGCGATTCGCGCCGATTGCGAATTAGCCTCGTCCAGCAGTCGCGGCTTAATCAGTTCGATGTACCAATCGCAAAATTCGCCCCAGAAAAAATCATAAATTTGATTGGCAGCTTCGTGGAAGCGGTAGGTCTCGAGCGCCTCGTTGACTCCCTTTGCGACACGATTGAAGCGCGAAAGAATCCACCGATCTTCAAGCGTCTGTTCCTCGAATCCATCAACCCCTGCCTGGGAGCGGCTCTGAGACCCGGTCCCGGGCCGAAGGCCTGGCGCCACGCGGTCGATATTCATAAACATAAACCGCGCCGCATTCCAAATCTTGTTGGCGAAATTGCGATAGCCCTCGGTTCGGCTCTCATTAAATGCAATGTCCGTCCCCGGCGCAGCCATGGCTGCCAGCGTGAAACGCGTCGCATCGGTCCCAAAGCGCTGGATGATCTCAAGCGGATCAATCACGTTCCCCTTGGTCTTCGACATCTTCTGCCGCTCAGCATCGCGCACCAGAGCGTGGATGTAAACCTGCCGGAAGGGGACGCTGTCATCCTTCTTGTCGCCCCAACCGCTGGCCTGTTTGATTTTCGGATCCTGCCGATGCCCCTCCATGAAATGGCAGCCAAACATGATCATGCGGGAGACCCAGAGGAATATGATTTCGTACGCCGTGATCAGCAGAGTGGTTGGATAAAAGACTTCGAGGTCCCGGGTTTTCGCTGGCCAGCCCAAAGTTGTGAAGGGCAACAATCCCGAAGAGAACCACGTGTCCAGTACGTCGGCATCTTGCTTAAGGTCGGACCCTCCGCATTTCGTACATGTCTTCGGCGTTTCTCGAGCCACAATAATTTCGCCGCACGAACAATGCCAGGCCGGAATCCGGTGTCCCCACCAAAGCTGCCGCGAGATGCACCAATCGTAGATGTTGTGCATCCAGTTCAGATAGATCTGCTTGTAATTCTCGGGAACGATGGCGATCTCGCCCCGCTCGACGGCTGCGATTGCGGGCGCGGCGAGGGGCGCGATTTTGACAAACCACTGCGTCGAAAGCCGGGGCTCGACTACCGTGCCGCAGCGCTCGCACTTGCCAATCGCGATCGTGTAGTCCTTTTCACCAACCAGAAAGCCTTGCGCACGCAGGTCTTCGAGCACGCGCTTGCGCGCTTCGTAGCGATCCAAGCCGGCGTACCGTCCCGCATTTTCGTTCATGCGAGCCTGATCGTCGATCACTTCAATCTGCGGCAAGTTATGACGAAGTCCGGCCTCGAAGTCATTAGGATCGTGGGCTGGAGTCACCTTCACCGCGCCCGTTCCGAACTCTGGCTGAGCCAGATTATCCGTGATAATCGGAATCTCCCGATTCATCAGCGGCAACAAAACTTTCTTCCCGTGAAGATGTTTGTAGCGCTCATCTCCCGCATTCACGGCCACGGCCGTATCGCCCAGCATAGTCTCCGGCCGCGTGGTGGCCACCGTGATGAACTCGCTTGTCCCAACCACCGGATAGCGGATCTCATACAGCTTGCCCGCAATATCTTCGTGCTTGACTTCGAGGTCGGAAATCGCCGTTCCGCATCGCGGACACCAGTTGACGATGTACTTGCCGCGATAGATCAATCCTTCTTCGTACAAGCGCACGAAAACTTCGCGCACCGCACGCGAAAGATTCTCATCCATGGTGAAATATTCGCGATCCCAATCCACCGACACACCCAGGCGCTTCATCTGGTCGAGAATCGCGCCGCCGTAGTGCCGCTTCCATTCCCAGGCCCGCTCGAGGAATGCTTCGCGGCCCATGTCGCGGCGATTCTTACCCTCGCTGGCAAGCTGGCGCTCGACCATCATCTGGGTCGCGATGCTGGCATGATCCGTGCCAGGCAGCCACAAGGTCAGGAAACCGCGCATGCGATGCCAGCGCACGATGATGTCCATCTGCGTCTGGTTGAGCATGTGCCCCATGTGCAGCCGCCCGGTAACATTCGGAGGCGGCAACAATAGCGTGAACACCGGACGCGTCTCTCCAGGCGGCGGCGTAGCAACGGAGAAAAGTTTTTCCTTGATCCAGTACTCGGCCCAGCGCGTTTCAATCGCGCCCGGCTCGTACGCTTTGGGCAAATCGTGGGCCATGATTTTGAAGAAGCGCTCAGCAGTCAGTATTCAGCAATCAGCCAAGAAGGCTTCAATTGCAGGATGCAAATGAAATTTCCAGGGGCTGAGCACTGACGGCTGAGAGCTGAAGCTGCAATCTTTGATCTTACAGTCGCTTTGAAAAAACGGTCAAACGCGCATAGGGTTGGTGTACGGCGACGGCAAAAGTGACCCCCCCTCCGAAACCGATTCGGGCTTCAGCGGGGCGATCAAACCAGGGGCTTCGAGTTCCTGAAGATGGCGGCGGATTGGAATCTGCCCGAAGCTCAATTCACGATGGGCGAGCATTTCTACAAAGGCGAGACCGGCCCGCCCGATTACGTGAGCGCGTATGTGTGGTATGCGCTAACCAAGCGAAACGGCGGAAAAGACGGCGAGAGGATGTTGAAAGTTCTGGCTGCTGAAATGACCGCCGAGCAGTTAGGAGAAGCCGAAACGCGAGTTGATTATTGGCCCGAGGATCCTCCCAAAGAACCTCAGTAATTGAGTAGGAGCAGAGAGAGCGGTCGACAAACTACTTTTTCTTTTCTCTTCCCATTTTTTTTGCGATCTCAGCCATTAATTTTGGTTTCAGGTCGGCCAGGACGCTATCCACGATGTTCGCAATCTCGCTGGCTTCCTCGCCTGTGGCGTGGGAATCGTGATTTTCAGATTCTGCAGTTGCATCGGCGGTTTCCTGTTTGGATTCCGTGACCGCATCGGCGATCTGTGAGCTGAGCTGTGAATCGGCGATTTGCGAATCCATGCTTTGCGAATCGACGACTTGCGAATCACTGATTTGCGAATCACTGATCTGCGAATCGACGATTTGCGAACCAATGATCTGCGAACCGATGACGGATTCGCGTATCTGTTTCCAGTTCGCCCAAGCCGCTGCCAGCTCCGATTCGCCTTGCCGATCGCTGGACTGGGAAGTAACCGTAACGTTTTCTGAAGACGAACTTGACACAGAGGCCGCTTCTGCAGAGATTGTTGTTTCGGCCGCACTGGGGCTGGCCGATGCTGCCGCCGCGTAGGCCGCACTTTCCGTCGGCTCGGCAACAGAGCTTTCGCTGACCGCATCTCCCACCTGAGGGATAACCACTGGAGTCGCTTCGGCCTGATGCGCCGTTGATTCTTCACTGCTCGGAGCGGCGGATTGCGGCGCAGGCTCTTGCGGGCTTGACTCAGATCGATCAGAGTACGAAGCCGACTCGACCGAAGACGGTGACATTTCTGAGGCGATTGTTGGCGCTTCCGCCGTTGGCGAAAAGGCTTCAACGGCGGGAGAACTCGCGAAACTGGCTCCCGCTGCGTCGGCTGCGGCGAAAGCCGCATAGGCCTTTTCCATCTCTTGTTCGAGAATGAGCGTCGCTTCATCATCGCAAAGCGGTGCCGGTTCAGCAATCCATCGGGGGCCGCTGAACTCTTGTGTTGCGGCCGCGACTGCCATGGTTACAGGAACCAATTCCCTGGATTCGCGCTCCCACTTGTCAGACTCTCTGTGCTCTGCGGCATCGCCGCCGTGGCCGTTCGCCGGCGACAGTGAGGCCAGGGCTGCCGTGACTTCCTCGTCGCCAAGGTTCCCGGTCCGTGCGGCGGATGCCTCGCGTTCAGAAACATTTGCTTCGGGCGCCGCTTCGATTTCGGCCGGAACCTCGGCCGTAGATAGAGCTTCGATCGCCGGAGTTTTCTCGGCAACGGCTTCTGCGAATTCCGGTATCGCGGGTGCCGGAATGACCTCGCGAACAACGGATTCCGCTGAAACTTCCGCTTTAGGAGCCGGCTCTGGAATCACGGCCTCTCGATCAGTCGCCCGTCGCATCCTGTTGGTCGATTCGTTGCCCGGAGTGTTGATCGCTTGTGCGGCAGCTTTGATGGCAGCGATTTCCTCGGCCGTGACGTCCTGCGGCATCGAGGAAAGCAAAGCTTCTTCCAATCCCGATTTCATTTCTACGGGCTTAGGCTCTTCAGTCTTGACGGCGTCGCGCAGACTTGCGATCACAGCAGACGTTTCCTCGGGCGCGGTTTCACGAGATTTGGAGGGAGGCGGCGGAATCGATAGGCGGTTCTTCCATCCCGTCTCGCTGTCGCCAAATTCCTTCGAAGGATTGACTTCCTCGATTCCTGCCAGTGCTTTGGCAAACCGGCTCTGCTTGGAAGGTTGACTTTGCGGAACGATCTTGTCCTCGAGCTTGGTCAGTGCGGTGAGAAGTTCGCTGGCTTCAAACGGTTTGACGATGAAGCCGTCGGCCCGTACGCGCCGGGCTTCGTCAGCCTTAAAGGGCTCCAGTTTGCCCACAGTCAGCAACACAGGAATGCGCGCTGTCTCTGGCGCTTCGCGCAGGCGCTGGCACACCTCGAGCCCACCATAGCCCGGCATATATACATCGAGCACGATGAGATCGGGTTTCGACTCGGCAATTTTCTTAAGCGCCGCCGACCCGTTATTCACCGTAGTGACGTCGTAGCCGGCGTCGCTAAGGATTCTCCGGCCCATATTCTGGGCTGTCACACTGTCATCGGCGAGCAGTATTTTCCGCGCCAAGCGATGTCCTTTTGTCTGAAAGGGGAGATAGCGCGAAGTTAACTTGTCCCGGACTCTAAGTCAATGAGGATAGGAGATTAAGCAGGTTACGACGGACCAGTAACCACTGGCGCAAAGTTAAGCCGTCGAAATTTGATTCAGTCGGAATTACGGAGAGCCGGCACTCACAACGGCAATATTTTATGGATGCCCTTCTTTTTCTTACGCTTGCTGGACGCTGTGGTATCGGTGTCGTCGGCCTGGTCAGTAGCGGAAGATGCCGAGGAAGCGCTACCGTTCGGATCAGTTGGCTTGGCCGAGCCGGTTCCACCGCCTGCCGCCGAACCAGCAGTTGCTCCGCTCTGGATCTCGTTCACCTGCTGTGGCGGCGGCAGGGCTTGGCTATTGTCGTCGCCAACATTGGGTTTCAGTTCGTTAGGATCTGCTGGACCGGCGTTGGGTTGCAACTCATTTGGATCAGGCTGACTGGCAGTGGGTGCCGACGCATCGGCTGCTGGGCTTGCGGCAGTCGTATCCGCTGCGACCGGAGTATCTGAACGCGGAGCGGGCTGATCCGCTCCGGGAACCCCGCCTTTGACGGTTTCGATGGAAAGAGACTGGCTGCCGGTTCCAGTCCCAATCGCGGCCCGGGTCGCTGCTTGCATCACCTGCGTTGCGCTCATCGGCGTTGGATCGACCAGCGTAGGCTCGCCCACTTTCGTCGCATCCGACACGTCCGGATGTTTTTCGAAGGTCTTCATGACTTTCGAGAACTGGCTGGGCTCGCGCCGGCTATCTTCTTCCGCCTTGTTTTGCGCGACCGCAGCCTTGGTGGCTCTCGGCACCGGTTGGTGCAGGGCCAGAAGCCGTGCCCTGGCGTCGTCGGCTCGATCCATTACCGGATAGCGAGTCAGGATTCGGCCGTAAGCTTGCGCAGCACCCTTCGTAAAATCGGCAATCATGCGGGACTTGGCAGCTTCGTTTCCGGGGCGGGCACGCACTAACGCGATTTCGCCTTCGTACGATTGCCCAAGCAGATAGAGAGCTTCATCAGCTTTGCTGAACAGCGGATACTTATCGACCAGAGATTCCAAGCGCGCGATTGCGGCCGGATACGATTGCCGCAAATAGTAGAAACGCCCCACGCTGAATTCGCGTTCGGCGATCACTTCCTGGACTTCCCGAAGACGTTGCTTGGCTTCCGGCACCAGCTTGCTGTCCGGATACTGCATGATGAGCTGCCGGTATTCCTCCTCGGCGCGCATGGCGTGCGTGGGATCCCGATCTGACTTCTCCATCTGCTGATAGTGAATGTTGGCCAGCTTCAGCTGGGCCTCAGCCGCTTCCGGCATGTTGGGGAAGAAGGTCTCAAAATCCTTGTACTCAATTTCAGCCTGGGCCAGCGAAGCCGAACCGCCCTCGGCGTACCAGGAATCAGCGACCGCCAGTTTGGCGCGCGCAATATATTCGGAATCGGGATAGGTGTTGATGAGGGTTTGCAGCGAGAGCCGCGCCACATCGAAGCGATTGTGTTTCATCGCGTCCATGGCACGGTCGAACAGAACCTTGTCAGGCTGCTTGGAATCGACATTCGCGATCGGGTTGCTGACCTTCTTGTTGGTGCAGGCTATAGTGAACGCCAACACACCCAAAAGAAGGATTACCGGAATACGACGAAACATAAGAACCCTCAGACCCTAAAACTATGCCCAGACTCGTGTGGGACAACGGCAACTTCAAACCTTTTGAAGAGTAGCTTCGGTTGCCGCTTTTAACAATTGCCGGGCGTTACTGGTTGGATCGCCCTTACCGAACACGGCGTTGCCTGCAACCAGAATTTCCGCGCCCGCTCGTACCACCTCGACCACGGTGTCAAGAGCAACGCCGCCATCGATTTCAATCCGGTAACCCAGCCCCCGCCGCTCGCGCAACTCGGCCAGCTTGCGGATTTTGTGCAGCGCTCCTGGGATGAACTTCTGTCCCCCGAATCCCGGATTCACCGACATAACCAGTACGTAGTCGATGATATCCAGTACTTCGCTCAACATTTCGACCGGCGTAGCGGGATTGATCACGACGCCAGCCCGAACACCATGGTCCCGGATCAGGTGCAGCGTCCGATCCAAATGCCGGCAGGCTTCTTGATGCACAGAAATCCAATTGGCTCCCGCGGCCGCGAAATCGGGAATGTACAAATCCGGATTCTCGATCATCAGATGGCAATCGAGCGGCAGGCTGGTGGTTTTCCGCAATGATCGCACGACGGGCGGTCCGATGGTGATGTTGGGAACAAAATGTCCATCCATTACATCGACATGGATTACACTGCCGCCGCCCTGGGCCGCAGCTTCCACTTGCTCCGCCAGATGGGCAAAGTCAGCCGACAGAATTGACGGGGCTAGCTCGATCAATTGGGTTCCGGGCATAGAGGCGCTTGCGGGAATTTTAACACGCTGGACAGCCGTCTGGGCGCACTCTTGCGATTTCGCCAGTGGTACACGCCTTCCCGTAAAAGGGAGAATGGTAAGGCGAAGGCGCCCCGGCTTGCGATCACAATCCGGTACAATCATTTGTTTGGTTCATCGCGGCGCGGAATGCCGTCGCAGACGACCCACTTCTTATGTCCATGAGAGTTCGCAAAGCTGTATTTCCCGCCGCCGGACTGGGCACGCGCTTTCTGCCCGCCACTAAAGCTCAGCCCAAAGAAATGCTGCCGCTGGTCGACAAGCCGATCATTCAGTATGGCGTGGAAGAGGCGCTCGCCTCGGGATGCGACCAGATCATCATCATCACCGGCCGTGGCAA
>Ga0070761_10001626_pt1 | contig 14089 bp, 10 predicted proteins | sample HubBroMetageREF1_FD_66724 | JGI IMG/M metagenome (GOLD analysis project Ga0070761, IMG submission 66724) | Reference soil microbial communities from the Hubbard Brook experimental Forest, New Hampshire, USA - Hubbard Brook CCASE Soil... | ecosystem: Environmental > Terrestrial > Soil >...
AAAACCAACCGCGGCGAAAGGCGAGGCGTACCACAAAAGGTCCCACCGTCCGAGCCCGGGCGGCGTGACTTCGACCGTGGCTGTCGACTCTGCGTGTCCCGCGGAGCTGTCCAGCAGCAGGTGGACGCGCCAAAGTTCCTGGGCGTCGAACGGCACCTCGGCGTAATACTGTACTTGTCCGCGCTGGTTGTCGAGTCTTGCCGCATAACGCTTTTCCGGAAGCCGGCCGCTCACCGGCTGTACGCCTATTTCGAACTTCAGATCCTTCGGGACGGCGCCGCCCGGCGGGGGGTCCACCATGATCCAAAATGCTCCGGTACCGACATCGGGATGGGTCCAAAGGGAGATGACACAGGGGCCCACGTGCCGGTCCACGATGATTGGAAAAGGCGGCCCATTGTGTGCGGCGGCGGGAAAAGCCGTAGCCAGAAGCAGCCAGAGTCCAGCAGTGCGATTGCCGTGCATGCGCCTCGATCCCAGCTATCCCATAAATGTGGCGCGCATCTCCATGGGCTGCAGAATAAGCCACACCGCCGCGCCCCAAAGCAACAGGCAGATGGCGGCCCACGGCATGAAGGCGCGAACTGGGTGAGAGGCGGCTTCGTCTTGCGCCAGGCGATGCGTCACCAGCAACGATCCCGCCAGGCCCAGTACCAGAAAACCCATCTCCAGCGGCTGTACGAAACGCGCCGGTATGCCGGTCAGGGTCCAGAGCGGCTCACCCAGAAATGGCCGGCCCAAACTGGCAACCGCGTTCTGCGTGACCGGAATCAACGTCAGGATCCCCGTCAGAAAATGGAAACTGTAATGCGCCAGCCACATGCCGAAACCCAGCGGAACCAGTCCATAAGCATAGCGTACGATCAACGGCAGGGCCGCCCGCCGGCTGCCTGCCCAAACCCGCGTGAGCCACGCCGCGAGGCCCAGCAGGAGCACGGGTTCGACGATGAGCGAGAAGACAAAGATCAAGCCCAGCACGGGCGCCTCGTGGCTGACGTGCATCACGCGCCCCATCCAACTTTCCAACGCATAGACCGGGCTGACCATGCCGAACGCATTCAATAGCGAGCCAAATGTAAACACGAGAGCCAGAGCTGCAATGTCTTTACGGCGCGAGAAAAACCCGATTCCGGACCGTCTGGGATCGGTCGTCAACTCGCTAGCGGCCGGACGGCTGAGGATGCCTACGTTATCGTGCGGGCACGCCTGAATGCATTCCAGACAGAATGTGCAATCCATGTTTCCGATCTTGCTGGGCTGAAACAGCGCCAGTTCGCAGCCCCGTTGGATCGTCACCAGCCCGGACGGGTCGCGCCGGCCACGGATGCAGTCTTTCGTTTGGCAGGGAACGCATACGGCCTGGTCGCGAACCTTCACTTCAAGGGGCGATAGGGTGGACGCCACAAAATTAAACTGCCCGATGGGACAAACGAACTTGCAGAACACGGCGTGCTTGAAGACACCGTCGATTACCAGCACCCCGGCAAAATAGGCCACGATCAACCACGCGGTCCACCAAGGCGAGGACCACAGATCGAAAAGCTCGTAAACAAATAAGATAACCGCGAAAAGGCCCGCGGAGAGCCACTTGTTGCGAAGTTGGCGGGGCCACGCGCGCCGCGGCCGAAACCAGCGCCGCGCCCACTGGCGTACGAGCATGAACGGACAAGCCAGGCAGAACAGGTTGCCGGCGCATAGCAGAACCAGCACCAGGGCGCCGCGAAAGTGCACCCAACTCAGGGTAGTCGCCAGATTCTTGGGCGCCAGGGTAGGACCGAACAATCCGTGGGCGATCATGGCAATCCCCACGATCAGCATCGGAATCTGGAAGAAAGTGCGGGCGTGCCGCCAGCCGAAAAGGCCGCCGATCCATGGGACTTTAAGCAGGTCGAATGCGGGCGATTCAACGGACACCGTTCACGTCCAGTTGCCGTTCCAACTTCTCTCCGCCAGGCAGCGTGATGTGCATAATGAGCACCCAATCGCCCGGCATCGTAAAAGCTAGCCGGCCCTGATAGCGTCCGGCGCCGATTTCCCGAGTTTCGCCGAACTCGGGGCGCATGCCCGCATGGGACATATCCGCCTCCAAGGCTATGCGCGCCCCGCTGACGGCATGGCTGGCGGCGTCCGAGACTATCAGGGTAACAACCGCGTCGCCCACTCGCGCGGGCCAAGGCGCAATTTCATGCTGTATCACGATGCCCGGCGATGCGTCCGGTTTCCGGCAACCCGCCGCGTGCCACAGGGCCGCCCAGCCCAACGCCGCGGCAATTCCGCATCGAGCAGCCGGCCGGTTAGTACGCGTTGGCCTCCGCCGCACGCGGCTTCCATTCGCAGGTGCATACCGCGCGCCCCCGTTCTGCCGCGGGCGGGAACATGTGGTAGTACATCCCGATTACCATCGGAATAAAAACGATCGTGTTATAGAACAGGTGCAACTCGACGCGCGGAACCACCAACTGCAGCACGCTGAACGGGACCGGTTTCCCCCAGAAATTATGGTGCATGGTGGCCTGCGTAATCAGCAGCAGATGCTCGATATGGTGCCAGAACTGGATCACCAGGGCGACCGTCCACCAGGTCCGGGCAGTGCCTGTGAATCCTTTGCGAAGCACCCAGATACCCACCAGCATCACCAGCGCGTAGGCATAGTGCAGCACTTCCGATTTGATGAGCCAGGGATACCACAAGCCGATCACGCCGTTGGCTTGAGGGCGCGGCCATCCCATCAAATATATTTGCGCCGCCTGCGCCAGGTGTTCCGCCCAGTGCGCCAGCACCACGCCCATGAAGAGCCAAAGCGCGCGCTCGTGCCACTGGGAATTCAGTTTTTCATAGAAGCTGGGGCCTGGCATGCATGTTAAATCCATGCTGGAACTGGATGCCGCCATAGTGCTCTTCCTCCCACTGAGTAAGCGCTTGTCCTCCTTCGGAACGCGCAAACGACCTTAGAAATTATTGCACGCGCGGTGCAGAGCGTCAATAAGGAAATCATATTAGGGTTTAACGGCAGGCGGCCCGCAGCCCGAATAGTTGTTTTCGATTATTGTGTTCCGGCGCCTGTCGCGGTTAGCTTGAAGTCAATCTCGCGATGGGAGCAATCTCCGTTCTATTGGTGGACGATCACGGTCTGGTGCGCAAGGGTTTCCGCCGCATTCTGGAAGACGATCCCGAAATCCTCGTGGTCGGGGAGGCGGCCAACGGCCAGGAGGCTATCCGGATGGCGCGGCAACTGCACCCGCGCGTGATCGTGATGGACCTGGCCATGCCGGGCCTGGACGGCGTACAGGCCACGCGTGAAATCGTGAAGCATGAGCCGGACGCCGCCGTGCTGATTTTGAGCATGTATTCCGAGGAAAATTACGTGCGCAATGCTCTGGACGCCGGCGCGCGGGGCTATCTGTTGAAGGACGCTTTGGAAGTGGATTTGGCTGGCGCCATAAAAGCCCTGGCGGCAGGGCAGCAGGTGATCGGCCCCGGACTGCTGGCCGCCAGCCGCGCGCCGGATCCCCAGTATGACCGGCTCACGCCCCGCGAAAAACAGATCTTGGAATTGGCGGCCCAGGGTAAATCGAACAAAACCATCGCAGGTCTCCTGCATCTGAGCGAGAATACGGTTGCCGTGCACCGCGCCAATCTGATGGCGGAACTCGGCATCCACCGGACCACCGACCTGATCGTGTGGGCCGTCAAGAAAGGCTTGGTTCACTTGCCATGACCACTGGCGCACGCACACCCGTGCGCGCGTCACAGAGCTATAATTGTGCTCCACGGATGAATCTGAAGCTGGTTCTTGCGGTTCCGATTGCGATTTCACTTTTTTGTTCCAGTTGTAACCGGCGCTCGTCTCTTCCCGCGGTTGGATCGGCCGCGTATCGCGACTTGTGTTCGTCCTTCTACCTGGGTCTGGCGGCGCTCCAGTCGGGTGAAGATGTGAATGCGCGAAAGGGTTTGACGCGTGCCACCGAGATCGCACCGGAGGAGCCGGCAAGCTGGGCCGATCTGGGCCTTCTGCAGGCCCGCCAGCAGGAATTCGATGCGGCGTACCAAAGCTTCGAGAGAGCCCGCGGTCTTGCTCCGGAAAATAGCAGGATCGAGAGTTTTCTCGGCCTGGTGGAGGCCAAACGCGGCAAACTCCCCGAAACGTTGGCGCATTACGAGAAGGCGGTTTCGCTTGACGGTTCGAACCTGCGAGCCCTGTATTCGTGGGCCATGGAGACGGAGCGCCAGCAAACGGCGACGAGCGATGCGGACGCACAGAAGCTGCTGGAACGGATACTGAAAGTCCGGCCCGGCAATGAAGCCGTTTTGCTCGACATCGCGCATCTGGCGGCCAAGCGAAACGACACAGCCCTATTGAGGGAGGCGGTGGCTAGTCTGGCGCGCAACACCGTGAATTGGCCCGAACCTGCCACGCAGCAACTTGTCCGGCTGCAGCAAGCTGCCGCGGCCTCCGATTTCCGGAGCGCGGGCATCCAAGTTCAGTTTCTTCGCAACACATTAGTTCGGGTCGCCAGCTATCGCCAGAGTTTAGATGAAGTGAAAGCTCCCGCCACTACCGTTGGAGAGCCATTCTTGAAGTTTCTGAAGATGCCTTCTCCGGCATCGGAGCCGGCCGCGCCAGACATGCAACTGCGGTTCGAAGAGCAGCCGTTGCAAGCCGTGCCCGCCCGAAATATCGCCTGGATCGGATCTCTGGTCCTTGATGGAGAAGGCGACTCCCGAATTGCGTGGGCAGACACTACGGCCGTTCACATCGAAAACGGAGCAACCTTGCCCCTGCCCGTCGCGCGAGGCCAGTCCTCAAGTGCGGTCCTCGGCAGGAATGCGATTCTAGGCGCCGATTTGAACTACGATTTCAAGACCGATCTGGTATTTGCGACGGCGGGCGGAGTCAGAATTTACCGGCAAGAGACGCCTCGGCACTTTGTGGATGTGACCGCCAAAACCAAACTGCCTGCGGAAATCCTGAATGGTTCGTACACGGGCGCATGGGCCTTCGACTTCGATCTGGATGGAGACTTGGACGTAGTGTTGGGCGTGCCGCACGGCGAGCCCGTAGTCCTGCGAAACAATGGCGATGGCACATTCGCGCCCGTGCGCCCGTTCAAGGGCGTCGATGGGATGGCCGGCTTCACCTACGGCGACGTCTTTGGCGATGGCGTGCCCGATGTGGCCCTCATTGACGCCGGCGGGAAACTGCAAGTCTTTCGAAACGAGCGGCAGGGGAATTACAGTCCCTGCATTGTGCCTGCCCCACTGGCGGGCGGCAATCTGGCAATCGCCGCAGGGGATGTGAATGGAGACGGGCTGGTCGATTTTGTTCTGCTGCGAAGCGATTTCAGCATTGTCCGGCTGTCCGGCCCGGATCGCGGCACGGCGTGGAATTTCGCAAAGATCGCCAGCGCCGAACCGGCCAACGGCCCCGGCTCGCCGAATCTTCTATTGGCGGATTTGGATAACAACGGTAGCCTGGACATCATCGCCGGCGATCGGGTTTTTCTTGGAGATGGAAGAAGCTTCGCGCCGCTTGGCGGCAGGCTGTCTGCAGGCTGCTGGGCTCTGGCGCATCTGAATCGGGATGGCCGGCTGGATGGAATCGGGCTGACCAGTGGTCAGACCGCCGTTCAATTCACCAATCGAGGCGCTAAGAACTATAACTGGCAGGTAATTCGTACACGAGCTGCCACGGCCACCGGAGATCAGCGCATCAATCCATTTGGTATAGGCGGCGAGATAGAGATTCGGTCCGATCTATTGACTCAGAAACAAATCGTCACCTCGCCGGTTCTGCACTTCGGACTGGGCGATCATACGAGCGTAGAGTTCGCCCGCATCGTATGGCCGAATGGCTTGATTCAAGCGGAATTCAACCTGAAAGCGGACCAATCCGTGCTGGCGCAGCAGCGCCTGAAGGGGTCCTGCCCATTTCTTTTTGCGTGGGACGGGCACGGCATGCGTTTCTTAAAGGACGTGGCTCCCATGTCTGCGCCGCTCGGAGCGCACCTGAGCGCTACGTCATTGGAGCCGATTCAGCAGACGCAGCAATGGTTCAAAATCGACGGGGACCAACTTGTGCCACGAGATGGATACTACGACTTGCGGTTAACGGACGAATACTGGGAGACGTACTATATCGATTATTACTCGTTGCTGGTTGTCGATCATCCGCAGAACTCGCAGGTTTTCGTGGACGAGCGTGTGGCCGTTCCTCCCGCGCCCCTCAAGTTCTATGTGACGGGCGTGGTTCGGAATTTCGCCGGCGCGAAAGACGATACGGGGCGCGACGTGAGCGCTGCACTGCAGAGACTCGACGCCAATTACCTGGACACGTTTGGCGCCGGCCAGTATCAGGGCTTGACTCGCGATCACTGGGTGGAGCTTGAGTTGCCGGAGGATGCGCCACGCACAGGCCCTCTGTACCTGATTGGCGACGGCTTTCTGCACCCCTGGGACGACACCATCACCATGGCGCGAAGCCAGGGGAGCAGCCCCACGCCGGAAGACTTGAGTATCGAAGTTCCCGATCGGTCCGGACGCTGGGTGACGGCACGGAATCGCCTCGGTATTCCGGCGGGCCGCTTGAAGACCGTAGTGTTCGATTTGACCGGGCTCTTCCGGGACGGCGCGCCACGCAAGCTGCGTCTACGCACGAGCATGGAGGTTTATTGGGACCGTCTGGCGTGGGCCGCGGGCCTCCCGAATGTGCAAGTAAAGGCACAGCGGTTGAGCTTGTCCGCCGCCGAATTGCGTTACCGAGGCTTTTCGTCGATCACCCAGGCCGGCCCTTCATCGCCGGAGCTGGCGCACTATGACAGCATCGCAGGCACCGCTCAGCAATGGCGGAACCTGGAGGGTTACTACACGCGTTATGGAGACGTCCGCGAGCTACTCGAAAAGATCGACGACCGCATCGTAATCGTCAACTCGGGCGATGAGGTACGGATGCGGTTCCGTGCCGTTCCTCCGCCGGCGGCCGGTTGGACACGCGACTATGTTTTCATCGGCGACGGATGGATGAAGGAAGGCGATTACAACTTTCAGTTTTCCAGCACAGTGCTGCCCCTACCCTATCACGCGATGAAGCGGTATACTGCGCCGCTAACGGCCCTCGAGCGGGATAGAGCTTATTGCCTGCATCCTTTCGATTGGCAGGAGTTTCATACCCGCTATGTTACGCCGGAGCGATTCGCGAGAGCGTTATGGGACGGCCATTGAGTTGACATTTCGCGCCTGGCATGGCCCTTCCCGGCAACCACCGGGCGCATCGGTTACTGCTTGGCTTGTTTGGTTGTCTTTTCCGCTTTGTTCAGGTTCTTGACAGTCTCCAGGTCTTGCTGCAGCGCGGGTAAGATATTGGACGCAACTGTTTTTATATTCGAATCCGCGCCGCCTTGCGCCTCGGCGTTGAAATCTCTAACCTCGGCCTCTTGTTCCTTGAGTTGCTCCTTTACGAAGGCTTTGTCAAACTCCTCGCCCGAGAGTTTCGATAATTTGTCGATCCGGGACTGGTGTTTGGAGTCGAGCGCGTCGGGGATCGTGATATTCTCCTGGGTCGCGACTTGTTTGAGTTGATCGGTAGCCTTCGTATGGTCGTCTACCACCTTTTGTCCGAATTGCTTGATATCGTCCCTGGAGGCTTTCTCGGACGCGAGCTTGCCGAGTTCTACTTCGGTCATTCCATCCAATACGGCGTCCTTGGCGAACCTTTTGTCGTCCACCTTGGATTGCGTGGTTGTAGGCGTGTTCCCCATGGGACCGTTCACTCCAGGCGTTTGGCCCGGCGTCGTCCGCCCCGGGAAAGTCGAAGGTGTTTGTCCCGGCATGCCTTGGGCCATTGCCGCTTGCGCAAACAGGAAAGCACCCGCCGAAACGAGGCTAACAAACAGTGTTCGTTTCATTGTGAAATCCTCGTTAAGATAGATGCAACGATCGATCCGGCAGTTTCGATGGGGCAATCCAACGCGGGCATGCGTGTGATATCGAATACGTGGCGCAACTAACACTTCGCTTGCCATTAAGCATCGTCCAACTGCCAGGATTGCCCGCCTACAAGCCCACTCCGCTATAATCAACTGTGGCCCACCCGCAACCCATGTTCGGTTACAGCGGGACCGTCTGATCGCGAATGAACTACATGGTCTTCTCGACGTCCATAGCTTCATTCCTTACTGTGGTCGACCGTTGCCGCCGGGGTGTTGTAAGCCATCGACGAACTTGTCGATCTTATCCACAAGCCGCTGGAGCTTTTCTTCGGTGACCAGTTGCGACGACGCCAGTTGATCCATCTTCAGTTCGAAGCGCGCGTCTAATTCCCGCCGCCGCTTGCGCTCGTTGCGCGCCTCTTGAACAGCCAGGCGTATCGCATGCCGCAATCTCAAATCCACTCCTTGCAGTCTCAGTTCGACACGAGCGATTTCGGCCGCATGCAGGGCCGCGCGTTCTTCCGCTTTTGACTGGATCGCGGCAATGTGGGCTTGCTGCTCCAGGATGAACCCCATGGTCTTCTCGACGTCCATTGCCCTTCATCATACCGACCCCCGCCCACTCCGCTATAATCAACTGTGGCCCACCCGCAACCCATGTCACGGGAAATCCTCATCCAATGCCCGGACGGGCAGATCAAGACTGTTCCGCTGCAGGGCGACCGCCTCACTGTTGGCCGCTCCAGCACCGCCGAATTGTGCTTTCCGGACGACGCCGGCTTGTCGCGCCAGCACATGGCGCTGGAACGCGATGGCGACGACTGGACAGTCCAGGACTTGGGCAGCAAGAACGGCACGCTGGTCAACAACATCCCCTTGCGCGCCAAGCTGCGGTTGAAGCCCGGCGACCGAATTACCGCAGGCCATCTGGCGATTGTCTTCGACGATAAGGGCGCTGGCGCGCGGCCCGCGGAGGGCGTGGTGGTCTTCGAATCCGCCGAACAAGATCCGCCCAGCACTTCCACCATCTTCACCAGTCTGGAAGGCGCCCTCTCCAGCCAGACGATTGTGGACCGGCCCGGGCAGCACGGAGCCAAACAGGTACAGGCGCTGATTCGCGCGGGACAGGAACTCGCCGGCCGCGGCACGCTAGCCGACCTCTTCCCGTTGATCCTCGATCTGGCCATCGAAGGCGTCGGGGCACAGCGCGGCGTGGTCATGACCTTGGAAGGCGATCGCCTGGAGGTGAAGGCCAACAAGGGCGAGGGCTTCCGCATCAGTTCCGCGGTGCGCGACCGCGTAATCAACGAGAAGGCTTCCGTGCTGGTGCGCGACGCCCAGTTGGACGAGGCCTTCCGCGAGCGCATGAGCATCGTCGAGCAGAAAGTGCGCACGCTGATGGCTGTGCCGCTGCAAACCGACAAGCGCACCATCGGCCTGATCTATGTGGATTCGCCGAATATGTTTCGCGCATTTACCAAGGACGACCTTAGTCTGCTTACCGTGATGGCCAATGTGGCGGCCATCCGCATCGAGCATGCGCGGTTGTCGGAGGTGGAGGAGTTGGAGCGCCGCATGGCCCGCGAATTGGACCAGGCAGCCGAGATCCAACGCAGCTTCCTGCCGGCCAACGCGCCCAAGGTGGCGGGCGCCGACGTGGCCGGATACAATGCTCCTTGCCGCACCGTGGGCGGCGATTACTACGACTTCTTCACCTATCCGAACGGGCGCGTGGCCATGGTGCTGGGCGATGTCTCCGGCAAGGGCATGCCTGCCTCGCTGATGATGATGGGCCTGCAGGCGCGCGTGCAAGTGCTGGCGGACGAGCCGCAGAACCTGGCTGCGGTGATGAACCGCCTGAACAAGATTACCTGCCTGAATTGCCCGAGCAATCGGTTCATTACTTTTTTCTTTTGCGTGCTCGACGCGGCAACGGGGGATCTGGCTTATTGCAGCGCCGGGCACAATCCGCCGGTCATCGTACGCGCGAATGGCGCCGTGGAAAACTTGGATGGTGGCGGCCCGCCGCTGGGCATTCTGTCGATGGCCAATTACTCCGAATATCCCGCGAAGCTGGAGCCGGGCGACGTGCTGGCCATATACAGCGACGGTGTCACGGAAGCCAACAACGCCAAGGAAGAGGAGTTCGGCGATGAACGATTCGCCGCGGTACTGACCGCCAACCGGCAGAAGAGCGCGGCCGAGATCGTGGCCGCGGTGAATCGGGCTTTGACGGAGTTCGCGGCGGGGTCGCCGCCGGCCGACGATATTACTTTGATTGTGTCGCGCCGGGTTTAGTGGGGCGGGCAGAATTGCCCGCCCTCCAACTCCGTTTTACCGCGTCGCAACCGCGAACGAATTTCCCTTGCAGCCGTTCACTTCCACGCTCACATCGGCCACAGCCGGCGCATCCAGGGGCATGCGGAGATTCACCTGATTCGGGCCGTGATAAAGAATCTCGCCTTGCCGTTGGCCGATCAGGACGCGCACGTCGTCCGATGGCGAGCCGAACCCGTTCCCGAAGATGCTGATCGCGCTTCCGCGTGCCAAGGGCGGTTGTGCGTATGTGACACCGTCCACGATCGCCGCGGAGCTAATCAGCGGCGGCTGCAGGCGGCGGTAGGCTTGCTCGGCGAGGGCCACGGTAGCCGGCGTGTGGATCTGCAAAATGCCGTACGCGAAGATAGCCGGGACGAGCGCCACTGCAGCGGTAACCCACAACGGCGCGCCGCAGAGAAGCAGCAGAATCGTAGCGGCGGTGATGGCGCGCCCCAGCCACTCGGTCCAGGAGGCGCGGAATCGCAGGGTAACCCGACCCTGGGACGTCCCCTGTACCAACAGAAAGCCGATGGGGTCTTTGCCGATGGCGCCTTTGGAAGCTGTCCATCCTGCGTCGTGGTTGATCTTTACAAGAACCGCCTCTTTCGGTCCGGTATCCGCTACCAGTTCGGCGCGATCCGGCGACAACCAACGAATTTGGGCCGCCCGCTTGCCACGCGCCCAGGCGACATAGGCTTCGAGAAATTGTGCGTCGTCCGTCGCGCGCAACGGCGGGAGTTGCCGCATCTGCTCCAAGTCGACTACCACGGCGGATTGCTGGTCCGGCGGCGGCAGGCGGTAAATCGTGTCGCTCGCTCCGTTCGTCCAGACTGAGGGCCACGCCGCGAAGCGTTCCGGCTGCACGAACCAGTGGAAATGCTCCGCCGAAGCGGGACCGTGTACCACCAGATAACGCACGTCCAGTGCCCGCAGCCACAATTCGGCAACGTGCAGCGGGCCGCATCCTAGCGTGATCTCCCGATGCGCGGCGGGAATCAGGTAATTGGAGACGCCCTGCGCACTGCCGCCAGCCTGGGGAACATCCGCCCAAATATTCAGAGAGCCTTCCAACTCACCGGCGACCAGGACGCGCGCGGAACCCGCGTGGTGAGCCAGCCAGTCGGATATTTGAAAGGCGCTGGTGGTGTGCGGGTCCAGACTCCGCTGCTGCACGGTCCACGCTCCAGCGAGAAACGGAACAGCCGGGACCGCGCTCACTACCAGCACCAGCACACCCAGCGGCCTCCGCCACTTCCAGGCTGCGGCTGCCAGGCATCCTATGGCCAAAACCAGTCCGGCGTTGAACTCCTGAATGTAGCGATGCGGGAGCGGTAGCAGATAGTTGCCCGCTGCGCTGTAAGAGACGACCACCGCGCCGGAGATGGCCAGCAACGCCAGCACGAAAGCCGCGGCCGCATTGAGTCGCGGCCACAGGCTGACCCCGAGAAGCACTGCCGCGCCCGCCAGCACTATCCAAGTAACCGCGTTCCAGGGCGTGGACGGCTGGATATGCCGCAGCACGACGCGGTCGAGCAGCTTGGTGGTATAGATGCAGTCCGGTGTAACCCAGAATGCCGCCAACCCGTAACCAATGCCAGCCACGCTCGCGATGCGCAGGGCCGATTGACGAAATCCCATGTCCCGCGTGCGGGCCACAGCGACGGCGGTCAAGACGATCAGCAGACCAATGATGCCCGCCCAGTTCATCAGGAAAACAGCGGCGGCGCAGAGAGCGGCCACGATCCAGCGGTCCCGCCACGCGGCGGCCAGTACCAGCAGGACCAACGCCAACGACAGCGTGTGGGCGGACTCGTTCGATGCGATCAGAGCGACGAAGGTAGGCGGCCCACGCCGGTAATTGCCCGCAAATCCGCCGACGGCCGGCAGCAGGTAATAAAGCACGGTGGGCGAAAAGCTCTGGACCAATGCCAAGGATGCGGCCAGCCTCCGCGAACGAAACAGTTGCAGGGCGGCGATGTAGAATGCCGCGGGCACCAGCGCATAACCGGCGCCGCTGACCAGATGATAGGCGCGGCCCAGGGAACGTACGGGAAGGGCTGTTACGAGCAGGTGGAATAGCGGCGGGTATAGATAGTGGAAAGGCGCGCCGCCATACTGCAAGGAATTCCAGGACCAGGGGCGATCCCGGAACATGCGGGACATCCCGATGTAGGTATAGTCGTTGTTCCAGACCTGCGACGAAAAATCCATGGTCAAGAAGGGCGCGATGACCAGCAGGTTGAGAAAAATCAGCGAGGCGATAATGCCGGAGTCGATGGCGAGAGAGTGGCGCCGCATGCGCCTCTCTACTGTAGCGTGATTTTGAATAACACGCCGCCAAGTCTCTTACCGCCGGCACTGGCGGTTCCGAAGAGGTGGCCGGCGTTGTCCAGGAGCAGGCGACTTCGCTGAAGCCGCACAGGACCGTCTCATGTCCCGTCGTATCCACCTTGTACACCACACCGGCTCTAGCCGCCGAAAAGGACGGCTGCGGCCAAGATTGGCCGCCCCACAAAAGCAAACTGCCCCACCACCCCCAGTTCAGTAGTGCCGTAAAGGTTGCCGGCGCTGTCCAGGATCATGCCCGCTTGCGGACAGCCGCCGTCGGATTTTGCCGCAAAGTTGCGCAGGATAGCCTCCTGCCCCGCCGCATTCACCTGGTACACCACGCCCGAGTTGAAGCGTCCGCCGTAGCAGGCGGTGCCGTACAGGTTGCCTTGCGCGTCGCCGACAACGCCCCCATACGGGCGCTCGCCGTTCGGCGAAGCTGCAAGATTGTACAACACAGTTTCCGCCGGTGGCGCTTGCGCTGCTGCCGGTAAGATCCCAAGTGCGGCTGACGCATACGCGGCCGGGAACCCCGAACGCCCGGACGTGCCACGAGCCATCCGAGGGATTATGGGCAGCGCGAAACGTGTAGACGGCGTTCTTGGTTCACTCTGCAGCATCCTTGGAAGCGCCTTCGATCCATTTGCTAGGGTGTTCGTCCGCAGCTACGTGTGATTCGGTGGCGGCGTCGTGACCCTTCGAACAGGTTGACCTGGGATCTGTAACGAACGCCGTACGCGCGCGGAGCCGCGTAAGATTTCATAAGCAGATCGACTGCTGTGAGTCGGTGCCGTGGCTGCGCGCTGCGCAACCGCCTCCGGTGATAGGGTCGAACTACAAGGCTCTCTCGTCGTTGCACTCGATGGTGCCGTCCTCCATTGTGCCAATGGCACGGTAAGAAAGCGGCGGTCCCATCTTCAGCACGACAAGTGACCCTCTACAGCGCCCGCCGGGCCTTTCTATGACTTCTAGGCCTAGAGGGCTGTTACTGGGATTTGGCGGTCATTTGGTGGTGATCTTGAAGACTGTGCCGGTGCCTTGTGCGGGGGAGTTTACTGTGCCGGTGAGCCCATAGATTGTTCCGTCCTTGTCCGCGATCAGTCCGTACGGGATTTGGCCGTTTGTGAAATGGTGGAGGTGCGTGTCGGTCCATTGGCCGCCTGGCGATGCGGGGGGTTGCAACTCGAATACGATGCCACCACTGGGCCCGGCGGCTGTGCCGTAGAGATTGCCGTTAAGTAAAAGCACCTGGGAATTGGGCACAAGATGCGGAAACAGCTCGATGATTGTGTAGCCCCAGCTTGCGCCGGGCGATTCCGGAGGCGTGAGCTCAAAGACTGCGGGATACCCCTCCGCTCCATTTGAGTTCGCGCCGGAGGCGACGCCGTACAGCGTGCCGTCGCTCGCCAGCGTCAGGGCGATGGGGTTGCCGACGCCGCCTTCGGCGCTACTGAAGCCGTGGATCACGGTGCAGGTCCAGGTTCCGCCTGGGGCGCCTGGGGGATCCAGTTCGAACA
>Ga0070761_10001632_pt1 | contig 14049 bp, 11 predicted proteins | sample HubBroMetageREF1_FD_66724 | JGI IMG/M metagenome (GOLD analysis project Ga0070761, IMG submission 66724) | Reference soil microbial communities from the Hubbard Brook experimental Forest, New Hampshire, USA - Hubbard Brook CCASE Soil... | ecosystem: Environmental > Terrestrial > Soil >...
CCCATGAAGGTCATTTGCCGCAGCGATTGCCGCGGCCTCTGCCCGCATTGCGGCGCCAACCTGAATAACGAAGAATGTCGCTGCGAAAAGCATGCCTCCGACCCCCGGCTTGCCCCGCTGGCCCGTCTGAAGCAGGACTGGTTCAAAAAGCAATAAGGCGTTACAATACCTTTTCCATTTCGGCCGCTCTTGTAGCGGCCTGTCAATTGAGGAGCTGGAATGCCTAATCCAAAACGCCGCCACTCGCATGCGCGCAAGAACAAGCGGCGTGCCCACGATTTCCTTACGCCCTTGTCCTTGGCCGAATGCCCCAACTGCCACGAGAAAAAGCTGCCCCACAATGCGTGTCCCCATTGCGGCTTCTATAAGGGTCGGGAAGTGATTGACACCGCTGCCAAGACAGCCTAACTTTTCATCGCCTACCTTTCGATATTGGTGCTTCTGGGTGCCCATGGGTGTATAGATGACCACCATCGCCGTTGACGCTATGGGAGGCGACCATGCGCCGCGCGCCGAAGTCGAAGGCGCGATTCTCGCCGCGCGTGAGCTAGGCGTCCGCATCGTGCTGGTGGGAATTGAAGCCACCGTGCGCCAGGAGCTCAGCCGCCACGGCCATCGCGGTTTGCCCATCGAGATCGTCAACGCCACCGACGTGATCACCATGAGCGATTCGCCTTCGCAGGCGTTTCGCCGCAAGAAAGAAAGCTCCGTACATGTCGCCGCGCGCCTGGTCCGCGATGGCAAAGCGGAAGCGTTGGTGAGCGCCGGCAATACTGGCGCGGTTATGACCGTCGCCCGCTTTGTGCTGGGCACGCTTGCCGCTGTGGATCGCCCCGCGCTCGCAGCTGCCTTCCCCAACATGAAAGAAAAAGTCACCGTCATCCTAGATGTTGGCGCGAACGTGGACTCCAAGGCCGAGCAGATCGAGCAGTTCGCGGTGATGGGCGAGATTTATTACCGCACGATCTGGGGCACGAAGCGCCCGCGCGTCGCTCTGCTTTCCATCGGCGAAGAGGAAATGAAAGGCAACGAGCTGACCCGCGAAGCCGCGGCGCGCCTGAAGCAGCTTTCGCTCAACTTTGTCGGCAACGTCGAAGGGCGCGATGTCTTCCGCGGCGATGTGGACGTGATCGTCTGCGACGGCTTCATCGGCAACATCGCGTTGAAAATCAGTGAAGGTCTCGTCGAGCATATCGGCGCCATGTTGAAAAAAGCCATCAAGAGCAGCCTGAAATCGCAGGTCGGCTACGTCCTCTCCAAAGACGCCTTCGACAGTTTCCGCAAACGCACCGATTCCTCCGAATACGGTGGCGCGCCGCTTCTCGGCGTCCGCGGCATCACCATCATCGGGCACGGCCGCTCCAACGCTGTCGCCGTCAAGAACGCTATTCGCGTTGCCAGCGAACTCTGCCGCTCGCGCTTCAACGAAAAAATCGAACAGGAGCTTTCCGCTGCCGCGGTTGCTGCGCGCGGCTGATCTTCGCGGAACCGCCAATCGCTCATGGGCAAACTCGCGTTCCTTTTTCCCGGCCAGGCCTCGCAGTATTGCGGCATGGGCCGCGACCTCGCCGCAAGTTTTCCGGAATCGAAAGCAGTTTTCGATGAGGCCGATGTCGCGCTGGGATTTTCCATCACCCAAACTTGCTTTGAAGGCACCGAAGAAGCGCTGAAGCTCACCGAAAACACGCAGCCAGGAATCCTGACGGTTTCCACAGCTGCCTATCGCGCGCTGGAAAAGAAGGGAATCGTTCCGGATTTCGTCGCCGGCCACAGCCTCGGTGAATATTCCGCGCTGGTGGCGGCCGGCGGATTGGATTTTTGTGCCGCCGTGAAATTAGTCCGCGGGCGCGGAAAATACATGCAGGAAGCAGTGCCCGCCGGCCAAGGCGCTATGGCCGCGATCCTGGGCCTTTCCCCGACGGAAGTGGCGGACATCTGCAAGAAAGCCGCCGAAAACGAAGTCGTCTCGCCCGCCAATCTGAATTCGCCGGAACAAACCGTCATTTCCGGATCGGCCACGGCCATAAAGCGCGCCGTCGAAATCGCCTCGCAGAGCGGCGCCAAGCGCGCCGTCATCCTGCCGGTTTCCGCGCCCTTCCATTGCGCGTTGATGATGCCCGCGCAGCAGCGCCTGGAGCCGGACCTGCGCGCGACGCAATTCAGCGCGCTGAAAATCCCGCTGATCACCAACGTGGACGCCCAAGCCATCACCTCGGGCGAAGAAGCTCGCGATGCGCTCATCCGCCAGGTCACCGCGCCGGTCCGCTGGCTCGATTCCGTACGCGACATGATCGAATCCGGCGTCACTGTCTTCGTCGAGGTCGGTCCCGGCAAAGTCCTAACCGGCCTCCTCCGCCAAATCGATCGCTCCGTCCGCGTCTTCAACGTAGAAGACTCCGCCTCCCTCCAATCCACAATGGAAAAACTAGCCCAAGCCCGCGCCGAAGTCCGCGAACCATAATCGTCGCACGACCAAAGGATTTCCCGTGCCACGCCAGATGATTCACGACGCGGAAGTGGATTTGTGGAGCTTCGCTTGTCGCTCGTAGGGTAGGGCTTCGAGGATGAAGACGGCGGCTAGGGCGCCTGCTACAAGGACGCCGGCTAGGGTGTACACCGTTGCGGCGGAAAAATTGGGGATGGCCAGGGCCAGCGCGCCTAGCGCGATAGCGAAAGCGTAGAGGAGCAGGACGGCGCCGCGATGGCCGAGCCCGAGGTTCGAGAGGCGGTGCGCGGTGTGGTCCTTGCCGGGAGAGGTGAAGGGCAGCAGGCCGCGGCGTGCGCGGGAAATGGAGACGAGCGTTGTGTCAAAAATGGGGATGCCGAGAATGAGCACGGGGACGAGCCAGGTGTGCGGGAAGAGTGCTCCGTCGGGACGAATTTTCAGGCCGAGCGTGGCCATCAGGAAACCGAGGAGCATGGCGCCGCCGTCGCCCATAAAAATTTTCGCGGGATTGAAATTCCAGCGCAGGAAACCAAGCGCGGCGCCGAGCGTAGCAGCGGCAAGAGTGGAGACCATGGTCTGCCCATTGGCATAGGCCGAAATGGTGAAGAAGCCGGCGGCCACCGCGGCGATTCCGGCGCAGAGGCCGTCCATGTGATCGAGGATGCTGAAGGCCGCAGTGATGCCGACTACCCACAAAACGGTGAGGCACCAGTCGAGAATCAAGCCGGCGAGGCCAGGAATGAATTGCGAAAAAAGTTGGGCGCGAATCCCCGAAGCGATCAGAAAAACGGCAGCGAGCGGCATGCCCACGAAAAGTTTTACCTGGTGATGGAGCAGGCCGCCGTCGTCGAGGAAGCCCACGATAGCGAGCAACGTGGCGCCGGCGAGGATGCCGATGATTTGCTGCTGAGGCGCGTCGTGGCGCGTGAGCAGCACGGCTAGTACGAAGCCGAGATAAATGGCGATGCCGCCGAGCAGCGGGATGGGATTTAGGTGAACCTTGCGCGGGCCGGGTTTATCCACCATGCCGAAGCGCAGCGCGAGATGGCGGATGGGCACGGTGAGTCCCAGCGACGCGAGCAGCGCGATGGCGAAGGCGATCAGTTCTGCATGTTGCGTCATTGTGGTGACGACTCGGTTAAGTGATCGGGCTGGGGCTGGACTGCCGATTCTATGATGGCGACGAAACGCTCGAGCTCATTAACTCTAGCATATTTGGCGGCAGTTTCCCGCGCGCGACGAGCCATTTCCGCCAGACGCGCCGCTTGACCGCGAAGTTCGCGGATAGCCGCGGCGACGGCGGCGGGATCGTCGGGATCCGCCGCTACACCGCAGCCGCAATCGACCACGATGCGCGCGGCGTCGCATTCCGCCGGAGCTATCACGATGATTGGACGCCCCGCCGCGAGAATCGAGTACAGCTTGCTGGGCACGACGACGCCTTCCAGGCCGCGTTTTACGGTGACGATGTGCACGTCGCCGGCCATCATGACGTGCGCGATTTGTGCGACTGGACGAAACGGCGCGAATATTACATTCGGCAAATTGCGCGCGGCGGATTCCAGCGACGCGCGGTTCGCGCCGTCTCCTATGAACACAAATCCGGTGTTTTCGTTGCTAAGAATTTTCGCGGCTTGCAGCAAAGTGTCCCACGCGCCGTAGAAACCCAGATTTCCCGCGTGCAGCACCACGAACGGAAATCCGTGGCGGATTTCCTGCACGATGGGATCGCTGCGATCGGGCATTTGCGCGGGCGCGGATGTGGGCGTCGTGCCGTCGCGAACCACTACGACCCGTTCCGGCGCAACGCCTTTCGCCAGGATGCGATCGCGCATGTCGTCACCCAGGACGATCACGCGCGCGGCTTGTTTGAGCGCGCGGCGATGCAGGCTTTCCCAGCGCGCGGCCCATTTCCCAGCGCGCACGATGTCTCCGCCCACAGCCATGTCCGGATACAGGTCGCGGATATTGTAAACGAACGGCCGGCCGGCGAGACGCGCGATGAACGCTCCGGCGATGCCTGCGACAGGAGGGTCCGTCATCGCCAGAATAATATCGGGACCAAGCGCGAGCGCGCGCGGGACCGCCAGCGCGAGGTAGGAAAGATAATTCGCTACGCGCCGCGGCATTTGGTGGCGCGGGAATGCGGTGGAGCCGACACATTCGACCGTGACTTTGTTGCGCTTGTCGCGCCGGAGCAGCGCGTAGGGGTAGCGCGCGTCAGGATCATAGGAGGGCCGGCCGGCCACGACGGTCACTTGATGACGCTGCGCCAGAGCTTCAGCGACTCGCGCGGCCATTTTTGCGGTGGCCGATGTGTCGGGCGGATAGTATTCGTTCAGGAGCAGGATGTGCATGCAGGCGATTTATTTTGCGCGTGTGGCGCCGCGCGCGGCGGATTCCCCGTTGCCCGCGGCTACGGACTTTTTCTCCAGCACGAAATTGCCCATTACCAGCACGTCCATCTGTGTGCGCTGAAAGCAATCGAGCGCTTCTTCGGGGCGGCAGACGATGGGCTCGTTGTCGTTGAACGAGGTGTTCAAGACGACCGGCACGCCGGTGAGATCTCCGAACGCGCGAATCAGTTTCCAGTAGAGTGGGTTCGCGGCGCGGCTGACGGTTTGCAAGCGCGCGGTGCCGTCCACGTGCGTGGGCGCGGGAATCACGGCGCGTTTTTCCGGCCGCACGTTGTAGGCAAAAGTCATGCACGGCGACGGGTGAGTTTTTTCGAAGTATTCGCCGGTGGCCTCTTCGAGAATGGAAGGCGCGAAGGGGCGAAAAGTTTCGCGATGCTTGATGCGGCGATTCAGCACGTCTTTCATTTCCGGGCGGCGCGGATCCGCCAGAATGCTGCGCTGGCCGAGCGCGCGCGGGCCCCATTCAACGCGGCCTTGAAACCAGCCGAGGACTTTGCCTTCGGCGATGTGGCGCGCCGTGGCGCGAAGCAATGCCGCTTCGTCGAGATGCTCGGCGATTTGCAGATCGTCACCGTTGGCTGCGGCTGTTTCCACAGCGGCACGGATTTCCTGCGCTGAAAATTGCGGGCCCCATCCAGCGTGGTCCATCACGAATTCGCGAGGGCGGCCGAGTACCTGATGATTCACGGCGAAGGCGGCGCCAACGGAAAGGCCGGCATCGCCCGCGGCCGGTTGCACATAAACGCGCTCGAACGGTGAGTGATCGAATATTTTTCCGTTGGCGACGCAATTGAAAGCCACGCCGCCGGCGAGGCAGAGCGATTTTTCGCCGGTTTTTTCGGCGAGCGCGGTCCAGTGCGCCGCGAGAACTTCTTCGAGCGCAGCTTGCATGCTGGCCGCGAGATTGTGGTGCCGCTGCGCGAGCGGCTGATCGGGCTGCCGCGCGGGGCCGAGGCGCTGTTCGAGATGCGTGGAAAAAAGGCGGCCGAGGACGGGAGTGCGATCGGCATCGCGCCAGGTCATGTCCGCGCCATTGGATTGGTGCGTGAAATATTCCAGGCCCAGGCGGAAGGAAAGCGGCGCGTCCACGTACACGATGCGGCGAAATTCGTCGAGAAATTCCGGTTGGCCATAGGCCGCCAGGCCCATCACTTTGTATTCGTCGCCAAATTTCCAGAAGCCGATGTATTGCGTGAGCGCGGTGTAATACATACCGAGCGAATGGGGAAAAGTGATTTCACCGAGAGGCTTCATGCGCGGACCTTCACCCAGCGCCCACATGGAACTGGCGAAATCGCCGAGGCCGTCGGCGGAGAGGACGGCGGACCGTTCAAAGGGCGAGACAAAATAGGCGCTGGCGAGATGCGCGGTGTGATGTTCGATGCGGTGAAATTGCGCGCGGATTTTTTCCGCCGGAGTTTCGAAAGCAGCAGCGAGATCTTCTTGAATCCCGGCGAAGCGCTTCATTACCCGCGCGCGATCCAATGCGAATTTCGGCATGCGCATCGCGAAACGCAATTTGGTGCCCAGGCGCGCCCAGGGATTGCGCGGGATGGCGATGTGGTCCACTGCGGAAAGTTTTACGCCCGCTTGATCCAGGCAATATTGGATCGCGCGCACGGGAAGGCCGGCCGCGTATTTCACGCGGTTCAGGCGCTCTTCTTCGACGGCCGCAAGCAGCCGGCCGTCCGCAATAATCGCGGCAGAGGCGTTGGCGTGATATGCGTTGATACCCAGGATAACCATCATGAATATTGTGGCGGAAATTTGCCGCGCTGTCTCAGGAATAAATTGAAAAAGTATGCTGAAGAGTGGGGGCTGACGTGCTGCCTGTCCGGCGGGGAGGGCTATTAGTGGGATGAGGTCGCGCCTGGTTTGCGGCGCGCGCACTGCGACGCTGCGTCCAAACCCGCACGAGCACCCTCATCTGCGGCGAGAGACCGATCCAGCGCGATCGCGAAGTCGGCGTCTGTAGGCCGCGACCTTCTGGCGGTTTCCACAAATTCCCATGCTGCACCAGCGGCGATGATGCGATTTGGTGCGGTCAGCGAACCAGAGCACGCATGTGTCGTCTTCACAGCGCTTCACCAGCGTAAAGTCGGCCATCGCCAGTAGATCAGCAGCAGCTTCCGCCACAGGTGCAAGAATCTCCTCGGGCGTGCCCTTTCGCCTGACTTTTTCGATGGTCACGGAGCGCGGCTTGTTCCAAACAAGCCGGGAGTGGCTCTGCGCAGCGGACAGAAAACGATTGAGAACTGCAGGATCTCCCCGCCGTTCGGCCTTTTGTTTCTCTACAAGCGAGCGGATATTCTCACGCAGCGTTCGCGCCGAATCCAAAAGCGACATCCGCGCCGCGCCCCGGCCAAGTCTTGGTGCCGCAAGTCCTGCTTGTTTGAGCCAATGCAATACGTCCTGGTCGCGCTGCAGGACGTCCCCAAGCTTCCCATTCACTCGCATGCGAGTGTTGAGAAAATCCAGCGCAAGATGCCCACCCAGGAACAATGGGCCGGGCTGTGAAGTTCGCTTTCTCTGGGGCTGAGTCAAATGGATGAGGCTCGACAAGAGTGTAACCAGAAATCGCGGTATTGACAAGTTACAGGAATTGTGGTGTAACCTCAGACCTCGACTTTGTCCGGTGTTGGTACACCGATGCCAACACACTTAGGAGGAATCATCAATGGCTCAGAATATTTCAGCGGCAAGGCAAAAGACTGACGTGGTCGTGCCATTTACATCTATCCACAAGATCGAAGCCGATGGTGTTCAGGTTTTTTACAGAGAGGCAGGCAATCCCCAGGCTCCGGTGGTTCTGTTGCTCCACGGATTTCCGACTTCGTCGTTTATGTATCGCGAGCTAATTCCTCGTCTGGCGGATCGCTACCGGGTAATCGCGCCAGATTTGCCCGGTTTTGGATTTACGGAAGTGCCCGAGAAGCGAAAGTATAAGTACACCTTCGACGCGTTGGCTGCGACGATAACTGCTTTCACGGAAGCGATCAAAATCGATCGCTACGCAATTTATGTTTTCGATTATGGAGCGCCAACGGGCTTCCGCCTCGCCATGGCTCATCCCGAACGGATTACAGCGATCGTTTCACAGAACGGGAATGCGTATGAAGAAGGCCTCGGCGACGCGTGGGGACCAATCCGAAAATATTGGGCTTTCCCTAACGCCGAAAACCGCGAAGTCATCGCGAAGAATGTGCTGACGCTGGAGGGCACGCGTTGGCAGTACACGCATGGAGTGACGAACCCGGATTTAGTTGCGCCGGAATCTTACACGCTGGATATGGCGCTGCTGGAGCGGCCAGGAAACAAAGACATTCAGCTGGATTTGTTTTTGAATTATGCATCCAACGTCGCGCTGTACCCGGCCTTTCAGGAATATTTGCGTATAGCAAAGCCTCCCTTGCTCGCAATTTGGGGCAAAAACGATCCCTTCTTCATTCCCGCTGGCGCAGAAGCATTCCGCAGGGACATACCCGGCGCGCAGGTGAAGATGCTCGACACCGGGCATTTCGCTTTGGAGACGCACGTCGTGGAGATTGCCGCGGCCATGAAAGAATTCTTTGACGCGAACGGAATATAGCCTCTTAGCGGATGACGGGAGGGTGACATGAATGCTCAGAACGGAACCGTCGTGTTAGTGCAGGGTGCCTGGGCTGACGGATCGTGTTGGCAGAACGTGATTCTGCCGTTGGAACGGCTGGGCCTTAAGGTGACCTGTGCGCCGCTTCCTCTGACATCGCTTACTGATGACATCGCGGCTCTCTCCAGAACACTGGAGAGAACCGACGGGCCGCTGGTGCTGGTTGGACATGCATACGCCGGTGCAGTAATTGCCGGGCCTGCCGACGATCGAATCACGGCTCTCGTGTACGTCTCGGCGCTGGCCCCCGGGGAGGGCGAAACGGTTGCGCAAGTCTTCTATCGCGAGCCGCCGCATCCCGAGGCTCCGCATCTGGCGCCTGACGCACACGGTTTCATTTGGATGCCAGCAGACGGCTTTCGTAAAGCAGTCGCTCACAAAGCCTCGGCCGATCAGACGGCAATCATGGCTGCGGTGCAACGACCGATTGCCGTGAAATGCATTCAAGAGGTGACTCCACAACCTACGTGGAGGACGAAGCCGACCTGGTACTTGCTGGCGGAAGAAGATCGCATGATCAAATCCACGACGCAGCGCTTCATGGCTGAACGGATGGGCGCCAAGATCCGCTCCTATCCTGTGGATCACACCGCGATGTACACGGAGCCGAATATTGTGGTTGATGTGATTTGGGAGGCGGTACGCGAGACGCTCGGGATAGAGATTTCAGCGCGACAAGGTGCGCGTTAGCAACGCTAGCCGTAACAGACAAAGTGCGCAGGAATCTCATCGCGCTGTGAAAATTATCAAGGAGATGCAACGATGCCGAACTCTGTGGCTATCGTTACTGGCGCCAGCCAAGGAATCGGAAAGGCCACCGCACTGCGGCTGGCGCGGGATTTTTCATCTCTCGTTTTGATCGCACGGGATGAGGCGCACCTGCAAGAGACAGCGCAACAGGCAAAGTCCTTCGGAGCTGAAAGCCTGGTGCTTCCGCTCGACCTTCGCGAACCGGCGGCCGCGGAAAAAACCGTGAACGACGCATTGCAGCGCTTCGGCCGAGTTGACGCGCTCTTGAATATCGCTGGGGCGGTCCCGCAAATCGATCTGTTCGAGATGAGCGACGCACAGTGGGACGACGGCATGGCGCTGAAGTTTCATGGCGCCCGTCGCCTCACGATAAAAGCCTGGGATGCCTTGAAGGCTTCCAAGGGCTCCGTTGTCCTGCTCTCGGGCCTGGCTGCATGGGACCCTCAGCCAGGATTTGCCGCGGTCGCTGCAACCAACGCAGCGATCATCGCTCTCGCGAAAGCCTTCGCCGAGCAAGGAATCAAGGATGGAGTTCAGGTCAACAGCGTTTCGCCGGGAGCGGTGATGACGGGCCGGCGGCAATCATTTTTTGAAAAGTGGGCGCCAGCGCACCACCTCACGGTGGAAGAAGCAATTAAAAAGTTTCCGGAGGAATCCGGTATTTCTCGTTTTGGCCAGCCGGAAGAGATTGCGGATCTTCTCGCTTACTTGGTGTCGGCCCCGGCGAAATGGCTGACCGGAGCTTCGCTACGAATGGACGGCGGCGAATTCAAAGGCATCTAACGCAGCAGGGTCAACGCTTCGTTGCGACGCTGTCGAATGTCAGGGTGAATCGTATGCAGCGTGATTCACTCGGCTCTTTTCAGTCGGCGGGGACGGCGCGACCTTTCGCCCACGCTCTTATGGCTTGGATGTCTTCGGTGCGGGTGACGCTTAAGGGTTGGGTGTTGTGAACTTCAGCCAAGAGGATATCGGTCGAGAGTTGCTGTTTTTGGCCGAAGGCGGTGTAGAGACCCGAGGCGATGGCCTGCTCGATTTCTGCGCCGGAGAAACCGTCGGTGGCTGCGGCGAGTTTCGGCAGGTCGAACGAACCCGCGTCGCGGCCACATTTTTTCAGGTGAATAGCGAAAAGAGCGGCGCGCACGTTCGCGTCCGGTAAATCCACGAAGAAAATTTCATCGAAGCGGCCTTTGCGCAGCATTTCAGGCGGCAGGCTGGAAATATTGTTGGAGGTCGCCGCGAGAAAGACGTTGCTCTGATGATCCTGCATCCAGGTAAGCAGAGTGGCGAGCAGACGCTGGGACAAGCCCGCGTCCGCGTCACCGCTGGAACCCACGGAGGCGAAGGCTTTTTCGATTTCGTCGATCCACATCACCACCGGCGCGAGTTTCTGCGCGAGCTCGAGCGCTTTGTGCAGACGTTTTTCGCTTTCGCCCACGTACTTGTCGTACAGCGACCCAGCGTCGAGGCGCACGAGCTCGATGCCCCACTCTCCGGCTATCGCGCGCGCCGCCGTGCTTTTCCCGCAACCTTGCACGCCGGTAATCAGCACGCCTTTCGCAGGCACCAGGCCAAAGCGCTGGCCTTCGGGAGTCAACGCGCTGCGGCGTTTATCAACCCATTCGCGCAGGCGTTTTAGGCCCGCAACATCGAGGAAGGTAGTGTCGCGGCGAACCGGCTCGAGCACGCCGTCGGCTTGGAGCGCGGTGCGCTTCGCGTCGAGCACCGCATCGAGAAGCGCGGCATCAGCCACGCCGCGCGCGAGCAAGCAGCGGCGCAACGTTCGCGTGGCGTCATCTTTCGTCAAGCCCACCAAATTTTGCGCGAGCTGCGCGATAGCCGGCGCGTCCAGAGTCATAAGGATGCGACGGTCGCGGCTGGTCTCGGTCAAAACCTGATTCACGCAGAGGGCTAGTTCGTTTGCATCGGGCAGTCCCAGTTGCAAAGGAACCGAATCACCTTTCAGCTCCGGCGGCAATTCGATGGAGGCTCCCGCGATCACGATGGAGCGGCGCGCGGTGCGGAACTTGTCCGCGAGATCACGCAGGCGGCGGCTGATGCGGTCGTTGTCGCAATAGCGCGCAAAATCCCTGAGCAGAAAGATCGCATCATCTTCGATGAGCGCGATATTCGCGAGCGCTTGTTCTGGCTGACCCGTGCCGTAGAGTGGTGAGCCACTGAACTTGGCAAGGCCGGTGGTTACGCTCCACGTGTAGATTGGCACGACGAGCTGAACGGAGATGGAGCGCAACAGGCCTTCGAGGCGTTCCTCTTCCGTGGTTTCCACGGTGATGATGGGATTCAGCGAATTGATGAGCAGCAGCAATTCGTCGCGCTTGGATTTCTGCGGCGATTGCGTCGCGGCGCCTTGGGTTTTTAGATTGTCGGGCAAGCGCAGGGCCTCGATGAAGTATTTGCTGTGCACGATGCGAGAAGATGAACGAGCCACAACTCAGGGAAGAGTATCAAAGTTGAAAGCGGCGTGTGGCTGGATTTGCGGCGCGCAGCTCCAGTTTGGCAACGATCCGAATTGCTGGGTGCTCGGGCAAGTGAACGCGGCCGGGATTGCAAGTTCACGCGACGCGAGCCGTTGCGGCGTTGCGGGTGGGCTCAGCGGCTGGTTCTGGGACGCGCAGATTGCGCTTGGCCCATTCGTTCAGGACGTAGAGACTCCAGGGGCGCGACCAGGTAGTGCGGCCGCGGAGAAAATCTTTCCAGACGGCTTGCGCGAATCGTCCATCGAGGCGGGATTCGAGAGCGGGAGACCAATCACCGAGCTGAACTGCGACACGTTCGCCCAATTTGCCGCGCAACCAGGTTTCCCACGGAAAAGTAAAGGTGCGTTTGGGCAGTTTGACGATTTCTGCCGGCAGCAAGTCCTTCAGCGCTGCGACGAGCAAGGCCTTTGGGCGTGCGGGATTGCGCTTCAGCGCTTCGGGGAGCTCCAGAACATACTCGACAAGCGGCCCGTCGAGGAAGGGCACGCGCACTTCGAGAGAATGATGCATGCTCATGGCATCGGTGTCGCGCAGTAGAGTGTTCACGAGGTAGGAACGCAGCTCCAGCCAGGAGACGCGCGTGAAACGATCCATGTGACGCGATTGACGCGTGGCTTCGGAAAGCCAGCGCGACCAGGGCGCGGCGTCCCAGAGCGCGGAGTCGTCACCCAAACGATTGACAACTGTCTGTGGCGTGAAAAGCGCGCGAGTGTAGAAATACGGCGAGGGGAGAATGCTGGGATCGAGCCAGACGGAAAAGGCCTTGCGGAATGCGTCGGGGGAGCCGCGATAGACTTTCGAGCGCCTGATGCCGGAAGTCGCAAGTTCGCGGGCTAATCTCGGGAAGAAGCGGGCCATGGTGGCGAGCCGCGTGACTTGCGCGGTGGCGCGAAACGAAGTGTAACCGCCAAAGAGTTCATCGCTGCCTAAACCAGAGAGGGCTACTTTCAATCCCGCCTGGCGCGCCGCCCAGGAAACAAAATAGGTGTTGATGCCGTCCATGCTGGGCTGATCGAAGGACGCGACTGCCTCATCGAGGCGCGCTTCCATTTCGCCGCTGGAGAGGGTCATCTCGCGATGTTCAGTGCCCAGGCGTTGCGCGGTTTTGCGGGCAATTTCGGCTTCGCTGAATTCGGCGTCGGGGAAGGCGACGGTAAAAGTGTGAATGCCTTTCTGCACGTGGCTGGCGAGCGCGGCGATGGCGGTGGAATCGAGGCCGCCGCTGAGAAACACGCCTACGGGAACGTCCGCCACCAGATGACTGCGGACGGCATCTTCGACGAGCGAACGCACGGCGGAGGCGGCGGAGGCGAAATCTTCCTGGTACGCGGTTCCAGTTTCGGCTTCCTCGTTCTGATAAAACTCCTTGGTGAAATTCCAGTAGAGTTTTGGCTCGGGCACGCGGCGCGGGTCGTTCGCGTGAATTTTCAGGAAATGGCCCGGCGGCAGAGAGAACACACCTTCAACCATGGTCATCGGTTCGCTGACGGAACCGAACAGCAAGTACGAAGGAACCGCCGCGGCAGAAAGCTGCGGAGCAACGCAGCCGCTGGCGAGGAGCGCGCGCACTTCGGAAGCAAATAAAAGGCCTCCGCCGCCCCCCGCGTAGTAGAGCGGCTTGATGCCCAAGGGATCGCGCGCAAGAATCACTGCGGCCGCCGGGCCGCCGCGACCTTGCGGCATCTCGATTATCGCGAGAGCGAACATGCCGCGCAGCCTGGCGACGAATTGTTCGCCCCACTGCTCGTAGGCGTGGACGATTACTTCGGTATCGGAGCGCGTGAGGAAGTCATGGCCCTTGGCCTCGAGCTCCTTGCGCAGCTCGCGAAAATTGTAAATTTCTCCGTTGTAAATGACGGCGAGCGTGCCGGTTTCGTTCCAGATGGGCTGAGAGCCGCCGGGAAGATCAATGATGCTGAGGCGGCGCGAACCGGCGACGACGGGCGGGGCAAGTAGGATTCCTTCTTCATCGGGGCCGCGATGAACTATCGCGGCGAGCATGCGGCGAACCACAACGTCGCCCGTTTCTTTAGAATCAAATCCGATCGCGCCGCAAATTCCACACATCGAATCGCTTCACCCGCCCGTTTGGAGTTCCATCAATTCGAAAAGTATTCAGTCGATAACGACGCACAACAATCGAGGTTGGGAAGTGACAGTATAGCCTGAAGTGACCCCTAATCTGAATTGGTCGAGAGTAGTCATCCAGCAGAATAGCTACCGATGAAATACTTGGGCCTCGGTAGTCTCTGATGCTTTTCTTCTCGACGACTTCGCCGCGCCGAAAGC
>Ga0070761_10001634_pt1 | contig 14036 bp, 11 predicted proteins | sample HubBroMetageREF1_FD_66724 | JGI IMG/M metagenome (GOLD analysis project Ga0070761, IMG submission 66724) | Reference soil microbial communities from the Hubbard Brook experimental Forest, New Hampshire, USA - Hubbard Brook CCASE Soil... | ecosystem: Environmental > Terrestrial > Soil >...
GTACATGGGCATCACACAACAGGAAGCGCTGGAGCTTTTCAATTCCGATGACCTGATCGGCATCGGCATGGCCGCGAACGAAGTGCGCCGCGCGAAGACGGACCCGCGCGTGGCCACCTACCAAATCGATCGCAACATCAATTACACCAATTTCTGCACGGAATATTGCTCGTTCTGCGCCTTCTACCGCCCGCTGGGCGCGAAAGACGGCTACATCCTGCCGCTGGAATCCATTTACGAAAAAATCGAAGAAATGATCGAACTGGGCGGCACCGGCGTGCTGATGCAGGGCGGCTTGCATCCGGATCTGCGCATCGAGTTTTACGAAAACATGCTGCGCTCCATCAAGCAGAAATTTCCGCAGATACATTTGCACTGCTTTTCCGCGCCGGAAATCGGCTGCATCGCCGAAGTTTCCGGATTATCGGTGCGCGACACGATTGCGCGGCTGCGCGACGCCGGCCTGGATTCAATCCCCGGCGGCGGCGCAGAAATTCTGGACGATGAAATTCGCGCGAAAATTTCGCGGCTGAAGTGCCGCTCCGACGAATGGGTCAGCATGCACCGCGACGCGCACTCGCTGGGCATGCGTACCACGGCCACCATGATGTTCGGCTGCGGCGAGGAATATCGCCACCGCGTGAATCATCTGGAAACTATTCGGCAGCTTCAGGAAGATACCGGCGGCTTCACCGCTTTCATTCCCTGGATTTTCGCGCCGGAAAATACTCCGCTGGGAAAGAAAATTCCCGAAGCCACGGCGTTTGATTATCTGAAGACGCTCGCGATCAGCCGTCTGTACCTCGACAATATCGATCACATCCAGTCCAGCTGGCTCACTCCCGGAATTAAAATCTGCCAGGTCGGCCTGCAGTTTGGCGCAGACGACGTAGGCAGCATCCTGATCGAAGAAAATGTGGTGTATGCCGCCGGCGTGCGCAACCGCACCAATGAAGCAGAGCTGCGGCGGATCATCTGCGACGCCGGATACATTCCCGCGCAACGCGATACCCTCTATCGGTCGTATTCACTGAAGCCACAAGCAATCTGCGCGTAGGCGCGAGCGGATTCATCCTGCCTGGCGGTTCCAAATTTCGGAGAATGATTACGCGGAAAGAATCACAGCGGGTTCTGTAACGGTAGCGGGAAATTCCAGGCTGACGCTAGCCCCGAAGGGCTGTTTATTGTTCAGGACGATTTCGCCGCCAGCCTCCTGAATAATGCCGTAGCAGATGCTGAGCCCGAGGCCAGTGCCTTTGCCCACTGGCTTGGTGGTGAAGAAGGGATCGAACGCGCGGTTCAGATCGCTGAAGCCGGGGCCGGAATCGTCGAAGCGGATAAAAACGCGATCGCCCTGGCGCGTGGCCGAAATATAAATGGAGCGTTGCGCGCTCTCTTCCATCGCGTCAACCGCGTTATTCAAAATATTCAGCAGCACTTGCTTGAGTTCGTCCTCGCCGATCGCGATGCGCGGAAGATCCGGCGCCACGTGCACGTCCATTTTTATGCCGAGCTTGCGAATGTGGAAATCGCGCAGCTGGATGACGTCGTGCAACGCAGTTTCGAAGTCAGCGGCGCGCGCTGCGGGATTATTCTGGCGCGCAAAACGCAGCAAACCGTCAACGATGCGCTTCATGCGGCGCGCTTCGGCGCCGAGTTTCTCCACACGCTTGGCGGCCTTCTGGCCTTCCACTTCTTCGCTCAACAAATCCGCGTAGCCCATGATGCCGGTGAGAGGATTATTCAATTCGTGCGCCACGCCCGCCACCAGCTGCCCCAGCGCCGCCAATTTCTCCGACCGCACCAGCTGGTGATGGAGGCGCGAATTTTCGATGGTCACCGCAAGATCGGAGGCCAGCACTTCGAGCTTCATGATTTCAGCGGTCTCGTTGATGGCGCCGTCCTCGCTGGTTTGCGCGGCGCCTAGGCACAGGCAGCCCAGGTGCGAGCCGCGCCAGGAAACCAGCGGGACGAGCACTTCGTGTTCCGCCGCGGCCGCGCCCGCACGCGCCGCGTTGGAATCTGCGCCCACTTCGGTCGAGCGTATCAGGAAAGAATTGTTGCCCAGCTGCGTGCCTTGCTTGCAGAGGTCCTTCACTTTCTCGACGGTCCAAGCCTTGCTGCGTTCTTCGAAGCGCAATTTTTCCGCCGGAGAAAATCCCGTCGAGCCGCCCAAGCGCAGGGAACGATCATCGCGTGCTAGGAAGAGCGCGGCGCGCGGAAAGCTGGTAGCGCCGGTGACGGCCGCCGTAATCTCTCCGCACAGGTCCGCGGGATCGCTGCCGGCCAGCAATCGCGAAGTGATCTGCGAAAGCTGCAGCAAGAGCCGGTTCGCCGCGCGCTCGCGTTCGTTCGAGCGCTCGATCACGCCGGATTTATCTTCGATCAACGCAAGAATCATCCCGAACGCCACGAAAAATTTCGGCACGTTCCACAATTCCGGATTCACCTGCAGCTTGGGCGCATAGTGCGCCAGCAGCGCGCCGGCAGGGAACACCGCGCCCCAGGTGACAAATCCTCCGGTAACAGTGATCACGCCCGGCGAAGGCCGCGGGAAGCGTTTCCAGTAGAGAATGCCGCACAGGCCGAAGGTGAGCGTCAAGATCGCGTTGATGCCCAGATCGGCGCTGCCGTGCAGCTGGTCGTACATAGTCCAGATTCCAGTGATCGCCAAAAGGATCGCGATGCCGATGGCGTAGGGTTTGGTACGCGGAAAGCTGCGCAGCGCGAAAGCCGCGCCCCCGAAGAAAATCGTTCCCAGCGCCACAGCCATCAATCCATAAACGTGCCAGTCGAAGACGGCAGCGATGGCGTGGAATGAGGTGGGCACCGCGAGAAGTGCCAGCATCGTGAGCCGTTTCTTGCGGTCTTCTACAGCCAGCGTCATCGAAACCACGAAGACCACGCCGGAAAGTTCCAACGCGCCGATGTCAATCGACTCCAGAATATTTTCCAGTGTGCCGGTGTGCGTCTCAAACGCCTGAATGCAAAAGTGCAGGAAAATCAGGGCCCAGGCGTACGTCCATAAACGGATTCGCGCGGATGGCGCATGCTTGCGCAGCGATAGAAAAATCCCAACCAGAACGAAAAGGACGAGAATCGTCGGAAGTTTGTCGAGCAATGAATTCACTGGTGGCCCCTGGGAGTACCAAGGCTACGGTGGGCGGGCAGTCGAAACAATGGAACCTCAGTACCAATGGGCGGGGCGGTTCCGTTTCGGGAATTTCGGGGGTGTGCTAGGCAAGCCCTATTGTTTCAATGGCATACGGAGGTCCAGGGTGACTTCGCTGCCTTCCGGCAAGTCCACGGCCTCGGCCGGCACGAAGACCCCTTGGAGGAATCGAGCACGGATGGTTCGCGAAGGATTTGCGCGCGCTGGCGCCGGTGCTGCTGCCGGATAGCGATTGTCGTGCGCAGTTGCGAGCGCGACTCCTTCCGTGATGCGCGATTTGCGATCTTCGAATTTCGGGACGCCCGCGGAATCCAGCGCCACGTTCGCCAGCGCGTCGGCGTCGCGATTCAGCTCGCGGCGCACGTGTTCGATCGCAAAATATTGCAACTGGCGGCTGAGTTTTGTGGCGCGTTCGTGCAGCGGCTTCAAGTCCGCGCTTTTCACTTTGTAGCGGCCTTGCATCTGCCGCACCAGCAACTCGGAATCGCTGCGCACGCGCAACGCAGCGATGTTGTGGCTGGCGGCGTAATCGAGCGCGGCGAGCAGCGCGAAATATTCAGCGACGTTGTTGGTTTCTCGCCCGATGTTTTTCGCGAGCTCCAACGCAATTTTTCCATCGGGATCGCGCAGCACCACGGCGTAGGAAGCAGGGCCGGGATTGCCGCGTGACGCTCCATCAATATTTGCGACGTACACTCCGGCGGGAGGCGCTGACGGATGCGAATCCGCAAATAGACGCGCGCTTCCCGGCGGAGGAACTTTTCTGGTTGGACTCACAGCGCCGTCACGCTCCGCGGGAAATGTGCAGCAGGCAAGCAGCAGGCGGCGCGACGGATCGCTAACAATTTCGGCCTAATTTTCACTGTGGGAAGGTGTGGACCCGGAGGGCTCGCCCGCGGGCCCGGCTGCAGCTGCCGAAGCAGCGGGTTCGAGGTAATAAAGGATTCGCGTGCAGGTCTCGCAGTGGAACATCTCGTGGCTGGTCGAGCGGCGCATCTCCTGAAACACGTGCGGGCGAATGCGCATGCCGCAGGCGCTGCATTTTTCGTCGCGCACTTCGGCCAGCGCCACGTTGTCGTGCTTCTTCATGATGCGGTCGTAGTGGTCCAGCATGTCTTCGGGAATTTCAGAGGTGGCGCGCGCGCGTTCGGTATTGCCTTCGGCCAGCTCTTTTCCTGCCGCGGCTTTTTCCTTTTCGATTTCGGTGCGCTCGCCGCGGGCCACTTCTTCCACTTCCTTCAGGGATTTTTCCGCGGCTTTTATTCTGCGGTCATATTCTTCGCCGGCCACCATCTGTTCCAGCAGCCGGTCTTCCGCTTTGGAAATCTCGTTCTCGGCGTTCTGCACTTCGTGCTGCAGGGCCTTGTACGCTTCGTTGGTTTTTACCTGCGAGGTTTGATCCTTGTACTTGCGCACGCGGTCTTTCCACTGCTCCACGTCCAATTCGTATTTTTTCCGGTCTTTTACGGTGGCCAGCTGCGCGGCCTTGCTCTTGTCGAGTTCCGCTTTGGCGGCGGCGACGTGGGCGTCCACTTCCGCGATTTTCTTGGGCAGGGCTGCCAGGCGCGCGCGGACAATCTGCAGACGCGTGTCCACGCTCTGCAGGTCGAGCAGACTCTGTAGGACCTTCAGCACTATCCCGCTATTTTAGCACACTGTTGATCGCCGCTTGGTTTGCAGCCGAAGGATCCATTCGCGGACGGTTCATTTCCACCATGCGCGTGCCTATACAGCTGACAGATAAGCACCTAGTTGGTTGTTTCGCGCGTTTGGGAGGATTTCATTTCCGGTTCGTGTCTCGTTCATTTCCTGGCTGGATTTGAGCAATACGGGTTGTTACAGATTGGCGCGGAGGAACGTGATGGCGCGATGCCAGGCTTGCGTTTGCGCTGCGGCGTCGGCTGCGGGGGTGCCACCGAACGAAAATCGCGCGCCGCGCAGATGCTTATTGCGCGAATGTCGCGCGGTCACCGGCAGGTGGGGATAGCGCAGCATGTGTCCGGCGTGTGCGAAGTGCAAATGCTCGGAGGGGTGACCGCCACCATTGCGCCGCAGGCGCGCGACGATCGCTTCGCTCATTTCCGCGGCGGGCCACAGGTGGTCATCGCCGCCGGAAATCAGCAAGATCGGTCCGCGAATTCTTTCCACGGGGATCGCGGCGCGCTCCACCGCGTCGCGATTGCGCAGGCCGGCGCGAAACAGATTGCGGAACATCACCGGCCGCTTTAGTGCCACCACCGGAAAAGCCGAGCGCCACATGAATCCACGCAGCGGCAGCGGCGCAAACGGGACCGGCTTTCCGCGCCAGGTCCAGCAAGGAATAATTTCGCCCGTGGCCTTATCACGCCCACTGGCAGCCCAGGCCACGCTGCTCGGAGCATAGGCCACGATCGCGCGAATCTGCGGAAACGTCGAGCCGAGCAGCAGCGCCAGTTCCGCACCGCGCGATACACCCAGAACTCCAACTCGCCCCGCATCAATTTCCGGCTGCGCGAAAAGCCACGTCAGCGCCGCCTCGAAATATTCCAGCGGGATGCGATGCAGCCATGAAGGCAGTGGAGCGATGCCAAAATATGCCAGGGCCAGAGTGGCAAAGCCGTGACGCGAAAGCACCGCAGCCTTGTCCAGATCGAATCCGCCGCCGGACCCGCTCAGGACGATCACGACAGGATGCGGCCCGTGCCCCGACGGAATAAATAATCTCCCGACGGTCGTCTCGGCAGCGCCCGAGCCAGCTCCCACGCCCGAACCCTCCGTCTCGTTTGGGATTTTCAGATCGCGCGTCACAGTTCCCGGCGCGAGAAAATTGCGCGCGAGGCGAGCGCGAGAGATCACGTGACCGTCGCGCACGGCTTCGAACTCGACACCATCGGGCGAAGTATGATTCTTCGCGAAACTCGAATTGCCGTCCGCGCTCGCCGCAGCACATTCCATGGACCCGAAAAGCCCCATCGGCGCGACGCCAAGATAACTGCCGCCGAGTGACTCGTGCACCGAAGCGTCAATCACGCCAGCCGAATCGGCGCGAAAGCGAGCCTGCGAACTCCATCGCCGCCCCCGGTCATCCTCCGTGGCTGCCCGAATCGAAATCAGCCCAGATGCCGCCAGCTCGCGCACGCACACGCGCACATCTTCATCCACAAAAGCAGGATTGGGTGAAATCTCGAAATGGGCGCCAGCAGCGGCCGAAGAAGCACTCAACGCGCCGCAAGCCCTCTGTGAACGGTCATAAGTCATTTATAGCACAAGGCTTGCCTGGCCCCCGCGGAGGTGAGTCTTTGTCGCCTGCTAATCCGTAGTATGGATATGACGGCCGCAGCGACACTGTACGGTGCGATGATACGCGGCATAGCAGGAGCGGGCCGCGACAACGCAGCAGCAGCGTACGGGGAGGGGCGGGTGGCTCTGGATAGCGACGTAGCGCAGCTTCGGCGCGGCGACCTGGACGCGCTGTCCACGCTTCTGACCCGCTATCAGAATCGCCTCTATCGTTATCTGCTCCGCATGGTGCGCCAGCCAGCCGAGGCCGAAGACCTGTTCCAGCAAACTTGGCTGCGCGTCGCCGAAAAAATTCAGCATTTCGATCCGCGGCGAAGTTTCGAAGCGTGGCTATTTACGCTCGCGCGCAATCTGGCGATCGACCATCTGCGCCGCATTCGCCCTGAAAGCCTGGACGAGCCTAGCGGCGACGCCGCTGCCGGGGAAACCGCGGCCACACGTTTGCCGTCGCACGACCGGCCGCCGATCGAAGGGATCCTCGCGCGCGAACGCTCGCAGCGGCTCGGCGTGGTGCTGGAAATGCTCCCGGTGGTGCAGCGCGAAGTGCTGACCCTACGCTTCGAGGAAGAAATGAAGATCGAAGAAATCGCCGAAGTCCTGGGCGCACCGCTTTCCACGGTGAAGACGCGTTTGCGGCGCGCCCTCGAACGCTTGCGCGTGATTTTGGAAACCAGCTATCCCGGAGAGAACTGGCAATGAACGAACACGACAAAATCCGGGCGTTGCTGTCACTCGCCGCGGCAGAGGTGCTCGAGCCCAGCGAAGAAAAACAATTAATGGATCATCTGCGCACCTGCGATTCCTGCGGCGCGGAACTGGAAAAATGGAAGCTGCTGGCGGGCGGCCTGCGCCGGCTGCCGACGCCGCAGCCGCGCTCGATCGTGGTGGAGCGCGCGCGCGCCCAAGCGCAGATTCGCCTCACAGAAGAAATCGAGCATCGCTGGAATCGCACCGTAATCATCGGCCTGCTGGTGTTCGCGTGGATTTTGACGCTGCTCAGCTGGCCGCTAGTGCGCCTGTTCACAGGCGGCTTGCTGGGAATGTTGGATCCCCGATTCAATCATGCGTGGATCGTATTCGGCGTGTTTACGACGACGGTATGGCTGGCAGGAGGCGCGGCTGCTGTGCTGCTCTCCACGCAGCAGCGGCGCGAAAGGAGATTGGCATGAGCCGATTCAGACAGGAATTGAAAGTGATTCCGCGCACGGTGCGGATTATCGTGGCATGCGTTTTATTCGCGCTGTCCTCAGGATTCACTCTGTTCGTGATGTATTCACACGATCAGGGCCTCGCCAACACGCCGGAAGTGGGGAAGGTTCTGATGATCGTAGGAGTGGGAATCGTGCCGGCGATCTGGCTGCTGCTTATCGGCTATGTGTATGCAGACGCGAAGCGCCGCGGCATGCGCTACGTGATGTGGACTCTGCTGGTGATTTTCATTCCAGACGCGATCGGAATCATTATTTATTTTATCTTGCGCGATCCGCTGATGAAACCGTGCCCGGGTTGTTCGCAGGTTCTGAAATCCGGATACACGTTCTGCCCATACTGCGGCAATTCGCTGCTGCCGACCTGCCCGAGTTGCGGCCGCAGCGTGGAACTGGGCTGGGCGAACTGCCCAAGCTGCGGAATGAAGTTGCCGTCGCCAGCGCCCCGCGCGGCATAGCAGCAGCTATCACGTTTTTCGTCCCCGCCATATCTCGGTAGAATGTCTGCGAGTGCTGAGGAGGGTTGCTATGCCTTACGTGCAAGTGACGTGGGTAGCGGGCCGAACCGCCGAGCAGAAACGCAAATTGGCCGAGCGCATCACGTTGGCACTGATTGAAGACGGCCGCGCCAAACGCGAAAATATTCACGTGACCTTCGTGGACCTGCCGCCAACAGATTACGCCGAGGCGGGCGTGACGGTCGCGGACCAAAAGCGCACGCCTCAACGCTAATTGACGTGCGTTGATGCGCGTTAACGCGCGCCGCTAAAGCTCCGGCGCGCGTTCCCCCCAATTCGTCCCGCCTGCCTCGGCCGCGCAATCCCGCGGCGCTTACGCCGAGGGGTGCATTTCGCGACGCACTAGCGCGGCGTCAATGAAGTAACCGACCCCCACGCAAATCGGAATCACGCCGAACACCGCCGCTTGCATGGCGTCCGATTCGTATCGCGCCAGCAACGTAAACGTAATCAGATATCCCAGTCCTCCTGCCGTTAGCAGGATCGCAGCCTTGCGCGAACGCGCGTGCGGCGGCAATTCATCGGCCATGGGCACGGCAACTCCCTTGGCGATGGCGGCCAGGCGCTCTTCTGTGCGCAATTTGCGCACGCGATACCAAGCGTAAATCGCGGCCAGCGGAACCGAGAACGACAACACCACTGCGGCAAAGCCGATAGGCTCCATGTTATTTCTCCTCTCGTGAATTCAATGTCGCGAACGTAGCGCGGTCCAGAATCGCTTGCAGCCTCGGTTAAAGATACGCATGGCGTCGCGAAGATGTTCCACGCGAAAGGCGCGGGAACATTGCCGGTTACCGCGTGATTGAGTCTCTCTGGCGGTTGTAGGGGCGGGTGCCGCAGGTGCGGGACCGCGCCCCTACGGACTAGTGGAGTGGGTCAGAACTCTGGGGCAGGGATGAGCGCTTTACTGCGTGGCTTGCACTTCCATAGATTGATCCACAGCATAATTGCTGCAGCCAGGGTAGGTTGCAGGAGGGCAGTGGGCGATGGCGCGAAAACTCTGGTCTGAAGTTTCCACGGAATACGTGTAACCGTTGCGGCCGGTTCTCTTCATGGTCAGCTCGCCGCTGGAAATCAATTCATCCAGCGAAGTGTAGGAGCCGTGCTCCGCCTGGTACGCGCGCTCGGCCTGCGCGATCCCCAGCAAATCATTCTTCACCCCGACGATATCAATCGTCTGCGCCGGCGTGCCAGTTCCCGCCGATTGCAGGCTCGAAAAATAATATTTGTAAACCAGCGCCGCCAGCAGCGCGACGATCAGTAGCCCCGCCAGACTTTTCATGCTGCACCTCGATTTTCGAGTCTGAAAATGAGCTTACATCCGCGCAAAGCCCCTCGCAACCGCATGTAATCCTTTTGCTACGGCGTGCGTCTAAACGGGGTGCGTGTAGCAGTGCGTGTAGAAGCGCGAGCGGAAGCCTCTTGATTCCCCGGGTTTTTTGCACCGCCTGAATCACAGCAAATGGAAAACGAAGCATCGCGAAATCGCCGCGTCGCGGGTTTGACTCTCATGCGCAGGGTCGTCGATACTAACTCCTCGCTGCCGACCGGCCAGGTTTCGCGCGGTAAATCCCCTCGACGGGAGAAATTGGGAATGACGATACGGCATGGATTCCGTGTGAGCGTGCGGGCGTTCGCAGCGCTGACGCTGTGCATCGCGCTGTGCCTCACGATCTGCAGCGCCCCGCTCTTCGCCCAGGAAAATGCTGCGCCAGAAAATAACGCGCAGGTCCGCCCGCCCAAGCTGAACTACACCACGCACACCCTGCCGAACGGCCTGCATGTGATTCTGCTCGAAGACCGCGAAGTCCCCATCATCAACCTGCAAGTCTGGTATCACGTCGGCGGGAAGGACGAACGCCCCGGACGCACCGGCTTCGCGCATCTATTCGAGCACCTCATGTTCAAAGGCTCGGCGCACGTTCCCGCCGAGGAACATTCGCGCATCATCGAAGCCGTCGGCGGATTCGACAACGCCGAAACCACGGACGACACCACCAATTTCTTCGAAACTTTCCCCAGCAATTATCTCGAGCGCGTCCTGTGGCTTGAGGCCGACCGCATGGGCAGCCTGAACGTCAGCGAGGATAATTTTAAATCCGAGCGCGAAGTGGTGAAGGAAGAACGCCGCGTACGCATCGAGAATCAGCCCTACGGCTACCTGCAGGAAGATTTGCGCGCCGCGGCGTTCACCGTGCACGGCTACCATCACACGCCCATCGGCAGCATGGAAGATCTAGACAAGGCCACCATCCAGGACGTCCGCGATTTCTTCAAAACATTCTACAAACCGAATAACGCCACGCTGGTGATCGTCGGCGATTTCGATTCCGCGCAGGCCCTGGCGTGGAGCAACAAATATTTCGACGGCATTCCGGCCTCCGCGAAACCGATCCTGCGCCTCAACAATCCCGAGCCGCCGCAGACTGCCGAGCGCGTCGCCAAGAAATCGTATTCCAATACGCCGCTGCCCGCCGTGGTGATCGGTTACAAGATTCCCGCGCGCTATGCCCCAGATTCGTATCCGCTCGACCTCGCTTCGAATATTTTGGCGGGCGGCGAGAGCAGCCGTCTGTATCGGACGCTCGTTTACAAAGAACAGATCGCGGTGCAGGCTGCCGGCTTCGGCGCATTCTCCGAGGATCCCAATCTTTTCTGGACCTACGCGATCATGAATCAGGGCCACACCGCGGAAGAAGGCGAAAAATCGCTGGTGGGTGTCCTGGACGGATTGAAAACCGCGCCGCCTGAAACCAAAGAGCTGGAAAAAGCCAAGAACCAGGAAATTGCCGGATACGTGCTGGGCCGCGACACCGATGAGGAAAAAGCGGAGGCACTCGCATCCGCTGCTGTGATCGGAAAAGATCCCAGCCTCGCGAATACCGAGCTGGATCATTACCTCACCGCTACTGCCGCGGACATCCAGCGAGTCGCCAAAGACTATTTTCAATCCGCGCATGCCACCGTGCTGGTCGTCACGCCGGCGGCGCCCAGTGCGCCCGCGCGACAATGATCCCGACGCCGCGATGCGAACCACAATTTCAGGAGCAACGATGAAGCGGGCTACGAGCCGGTCAATTTTTCTGATGGCAGCAATCCTCTTCGCGGCGGCGACCGCTGCATTCGGGCCAGCCGCAATCGCGCGGCCGCAAGCATCGGCACCTCCGGTATCGCGTAGCGAAACGGAGCCCTCCACATCAACGGGACCCCAGAAGGCATCCGGAATCGTTCCGTCGGGCGTGAAGCTCTCGCCGGAAATGCCCGCACCAGGCGCTCCGCGGCCATTTGAATTTCCCACAGCGGCCACCAAGACCCTGCCGAATGGCCTGCGTGTTTTTGTGGTCACCGATCACCGCGAACCCGCCGTCGCCGCGCGCCTGGTGATTCTCTCCGCTGGCAGCATCCAGGATCCTGCGGGGATGCCCGGCGTCGCGGGAATGACGGCCGGTCTGCTGACGCAAGGAACCGCGAAGCGTTCCGCCAAGGAAATTGCCGAAGCGATTGATTTCGTCGGCGGCAGCCTGGAAGCGAAAGCCGGACGCGACGCCTCGACCGTCACGCTCGACGTAGTGAAAAAAGATTTGGGCGTGGGGATGGATTTGCTGTCTGACGTAGTGTTGCATCCATCGTTTCGCAACGAGGAACTCGACCGCCAGCGCCAGCAACTTCTCTCCGACCTGGAAGTGCAATACTCCGACCCGAATTATCTGGCCACGCTGGCGTTCGCGCGCACGCTGTACGGCACTTCGCCCTACGGCTTGCCGGAACAAGGCACTCCAGCCACGATAAAAAAGCTGCAGCGCGAAGATTTCGTGAAATTTCACGACACGAACTACGCGCCGAATCAGGCGCTGCTGGGTTTTGCCGGAGACGTTACGCCCGAAGAAGCCTTCGCAATCGCCGAAAAATATTTCGGCAGCTGGCCGAAGCTTGATGTCCCCTCCACTCCTCCGCAGGTCCCGTCGAACGCCACAGCCAACCATGTTTGGCTGATTGACAAGCCCGACGCCGTGCAAACGCAAATTCGCGTCGGCAGAATCGCCATTCGCCGCGCCGACCCGGATTTTCTGCCGCTGGACGTGACCAATCACATCTTCGGCGGCAGCTACAACAGCCGCCTGAATACGGAAGTCCGCATCAAGAAGGGCCTCACCTATGGCGCGTCATCCGCCTTCACCCCGCATCGTTACACCGGCTCGCTCGCGGTGGAAACCTACACGCGCACCGAAGCTACCGTGGACGCCACCAAGCTGGTGATGGATCTGCTGACCGGAATGTCCCAGGGAAAAATTTCGCAGAAGGAACTCGATTTCGCGCGCGATTATCTCGCGGGAGTATATCCCATCGAGATAGAGACCGCCGAGCAAGTTGCCGACCGCGTGCTCACCGTCGCCGCGTTCGATCTGCCCGCGGATTACAATCAGACCTACACTGCCAAAGTCCGCGCCACTTCACTGGAACAAGTGCAAGCCACCGCGCGCAAGTATTTCAGCACAGGTGATCTGGATATCGTGTTGGTAGGAAACGTCAGCGCATTTCGCGACGCGCTGAAAAAAGAATTTGTAGGCGCGGAAATCACCGAGATTCCCTTTAATCAAGTGGACGTGCTTTCGCCGGTGCTGCGCGCGTCTAAGCAATCCGCTGCCGCCGTTGCTGCGCCCGCCACGCCCGAATCACTCGAGCAGGGCAAGCAAATCCTGCTGGCCGCCGCACAAGCCGCCGGTGGCGATGCGCTGCGGCCCGTCGCGACCCTGGGATTCAGCGAAAACGGGACCCTGCACAGGCCCAGAGGCGATCAGCAGCTTGTTGTGACCTGGCAAGTTTCCTACCCCGACCGTTCGTATGGCGAAGTAAACCTGGGCGCCGCGACGATCGTGCAAGTCTGCGACGGGAAATCGTCCTGGTTGAAACTTCCCGACGGAGTCCACGACACCTCGAACATGGTCGGCGAATTCAAGCGCGGCATCACGCTCTTCGGCGGCGGCTGGGGTCTGTATCAACAGGTGCTCGCTGGAAAAATCACGGCGCAAGCGATCGGAGAAGCGGAAATCGCCGGGAAGAAGACGCTGGGTGTCGCGGTGAATGGTGCGTTCGGCGCGGTGCAGCTGTATTTCGATCCCGCCACGCATTTGCTGGCGGCGGCGCGCTATCAATCCGTCAGCGATCACGGTCTCAGCGATAACGAACAGCACTGGAGCGACTATCGCAACGTCGAGGGTCGCCAGTTCGCGTTCTCGACCAACACTGTCCGCGACGGCGCGACACTGTTCGATTCCACGGTGCAGTCGGTGAAAATAAATCCTAAAGTGGACGACGCATTATTCGCGAAGCCGGATGCGTCAGCGCCTGCAGCAACGCCAACTCCCGCGCCGGCTCCCGCCCCCGCGCCGAAATGATCCAGCACAGCTCACTTCACCGTCAGGATCACTTTGCCGATATTCTTCCGCGCATGAATATACTTGTGCGCCGAAGCCGCATCGGCCAGCGGAAACGTCTTGCCGATCACCGGCTTAACCTTCCCCGCAGTGTACAACTTGAAAATTTCGTCGAGCTCGCCCCGCAACAGCGCGCCGCGCGCCGGCATGCGTCCCAGATTCACGCCAATGATCGAAATATTCCGCGCCATCAGCTTCAACGGATGAAATCGCGGCGTCTGCAGCAACGCTCGCAGCCCGCGAGTCGCGCTTTTCTTCCCATCCGCACCGGCCGCGGCCGAGAATCCGTACACCACCAATCGTCCGGTAGGTCCCAGGCACTTATAACTGTCAGCAAAAGATTTCCCGCCGATCGCGTCCATCACCATTTCAATTCCGTCGGGCGCGAATTTCTGCACCACGTCCACGAAATTGCTTTTCTCGT
>Ga0070761_10001635_pt1 | contig 14034 bp, 11 predicted proteins | sample HubBroMetageREF1_FD_66724 | JGI IMG/M metagenome (GOLD analysis project Ga0070761, IMG submission 66724) | Reference soil microbial communities from the Hubbard Brook experimental Forest, New Hampshire, USA - Hubbard Brook CCASE Soil... | ecosystem: Environmental > Terrestrial > Soil >...
AAAATTAGCTATCGGTAAAGGGCAGGCTATCGTAACGTAGGCAGTTTAAAATCAGTTAAGGGAAGTAAATTTAGATTCGATTGTAGTACAACACGGGACGGGAGCCGCCGGCCCCGGTGTCATTTTGGCTGATATCCTTCGACCTTCGGTCGCCAATTCCGCGCTAGGCGTTTCGCCTCTGCGATCTGCTCGGAAGTCATCAGGTCCGCGAGTGCATCGCGCAAACGTGCATACTTCAGTTGGTCGTCGCCGTTGGTGGCCGAAGTCGCGGGGTTCAGCCACATGTGCGGCCGACTCAACCACATTCCATCCGAACCTCGTGTTTCTAATTCTACAGTTTGCCACATAGCGGTGGTTAGCGCCGTTGCGCCGACGCCGGTCAAATCGACGTCCGACGGGCGCGTGGTACACTGACATATGCAGCTCACGCTCGAAATCCCGGACGACCTGGCGCCACCCTTACTGCCGCCTGGGCGGGACCCCGTGCGCGTTGCGATCGAAGCGATCGCTCTTGAAGCCTACCGTGAACGCCGCCTCACCGGTTACCAACTTCGTTCGCTGTTGGGTATTCCGTCCCGCTACGAGCTCGACGGATTTCTGAAAGAGCATCGGATTGAGAAGTATACCTGCGAAGATTTTGAGCAGGATCTCGCCAACCTGGGGGAGTGAGAAGAGGCCCGGCCGCATTGCATGAATGTCGTCGCCGACACGGGGCCCCTTCATTATCTGGTGCTAATCGGACAGGCGGACGTACTGGCGCTCTTATACACCCGCGTGCTGGTGCCAACAACGGTTGTCGGGGAGATGCGGCAGGCTGCAACGCCGGCGGTCGTTCGAAACTGGATCTCTCGGCCGCCAGACTGGCTCAAAGTGCGGCCAGACCCACCATCCGATGCCACTCTGGGGTTCCTCGATGAGGGTGAAAGCGCCGCCATCGGCCTGGCGCTCTCGCTCGGCATCGAGCGAATCCTGATCGACGACTGGGACGGACGCTTCGAGGCAGTGCGCCGAAATCTACGCGTGACCGGTACATTGGGCGTCCTCGTCCTGGCACATCAACGGGGACATCTCGACTTTGAGACCGCACTCGCGCACCTGTCTCGGACGAACTTCTATCTTTCGGCGGAACTCGTGCAACTCGTGCGATCCCGGCTGTCTAGCCGAATTAAGGAACCGTAGCCGCCACGGCGAGATCCGCTCGCGGTCGAGCGCAGGAGTGCGGCCGCGGCAGGTAAGATTGCCGGCACAATTGCCTGCGCCCCGATCTAATGCCGGACCGGCTCGTCCTTCTCCACCTTGCCGTCCCTAATATGAATCACCCGATGCGCGTGCAGGGCGATATCGTGCTCGTGGGTCACCAGCACGATGGTATTGCCCTGCTGGTGGAGGCGCTCGAACAGACCCATAATCTCGTTGCCGGTGACGCTGTCCAGATTCCCGGTAGGCTCGTCGGCCAGCAGAATAGAGGGGTCGTTGACCAGCGCCCGGGCCACCGCGACGCGCTGGCGCTGGCCGCCGGACAGCTCGTTGGGCTTGTGCATCATGCGGGCTTCAAGGTCCACCTGGCGCAGGGCGGCCTTGGCGCGCTCGGTGCGCTTGTCCGAGGGCGTGCCACTATAGATCAGCGGCAGTTCCACGTTATGCAGCGAGGTGGCGCGCGGCAGCAGGTTGAACGTCTGGAAAACGAACCCGATCTCTTTGTTGCGGATGCGCGCCAGCTCGTCGTCCGTCATATCGCTGACCAGCCGGCCATTGATGTAATATTGCCCTTTGGTGGGCGTGTCCAGACAGCCGATCAGGTTCATTAGCGTGGACTTGCCGGACCCGGACGGACCCATGATGGCCACATACTCGCCGCGTTTTATGGTGATGTCCACGCCCGAAACCGCGTGGATCTCCTGGTCGCCCATGATGTACGTCTTCCACAGGTCGTACGTGCGGATGACGATGCCATCGCGCTTTAATTGCTCGCCGCGTTCGATCGCCTCTTTTTCTGCGAGTGCTTGTGCCATGGGGGATTCTCGATATCTGTTGACAGGCCGGAGGCCTGTCCTACGCCTTCTGCGGCATGGGCGACTTGTTATCTACCTTGACCTGAGCTTCGTTGCGCAGCGTTCGGATCACCTGGTAACTGCCGGTAACGATCTCGTCCCCCTCTTTGAGGCCGCTCACGACTTCGATATCGGTGGCGCCGGTGATGCCGGTTTCCACTTTGCGGAATTCAGCCTTGCCGCCGGCGATCACGAACACGCCCTGGACCTCTTCCTTGCGGGCCTTCTCCTCGGCGGGGGTCAGCTTGGTGGCGGCGAGTGCGCCGCCGCCGGTCTTGGGCTTCGCCTCCAAATCGCCCTTCTGCCGGATAGTCAGCGCTTGAATGGGAATGGTTACCGCATTCTTGCGCGTGGCAGTGGTGACCTTGGCGGTGCAGGAAAGGCCCGGACGGATCTCGTCGGGTGGGTCGTCCATGGCCACCACCACCTTGAAGTCTTTGGCTTCCTGGCTGGAAACGGCGCTTTGGGAAGCGGCCAAGCCGGTCGACCGCAAAATGGCGGTATTGCCGATCTCGGTCACGTGGCCCTTGAAGGTCTTGTTCGGGATGGCGTCAATAGTGATGTCCGCTTTTTGACCAAGCGCCACGCTGACGATGTCCGTTTCATCGACCTTTACCTCGGCGGTGATCAGGGACATATCCGCGATGGTCATAATGTTGCTTCCCGCCAGGTTTGTAACGCCGGGCACCACGGTCTCGCCCTCCCGTACGGGCAGGTTGGTCACGACTCCATCCAGGGGCGCATAGGAATCGAACTTGTGGAGCATGTCCGAGTATTGCGCCAGCACGGCTTTCGCTTGAGCCACGCGGCGTTGTGCCGCTGCCAGTTGCGCCGCCGTCTGCTCGCGCGACGAGTTGGCTTGCGCCAGGCGCGTCTGCTGTTCATTCAGTGAGGCGGCGGCCGCGTCAAACGTCGCCTTCCTGGTATCGAAATCCTGCTTCGCAAGAAGCTGATCCTTGAAAAGCTCTTTGGCGCGGTCGTAGTCCAGCTTGGCGTGCTCCAGATCGGCCTGGGAATGGTCGATCATGGCCTGCTGGGTACGCAAGTTCTCGTCCGCGACCTTCAACCCGGCCTCGGCCGCGTTGGAATCCGCCTCTGCTGAACTCACCTGGGCTTGTTGGGAGGCCACCTGCGCTTCCGGCTGGATATTCTCTATGCGCGCCACCAACTGCCCCTTCCGCACATGGTCGCCTTCCTTGACCAGGATTTGGGTGAGTATGCCCAGGGCGTTGGCGCCGATATTGATATAGTTTTTGGGCTTGATCTCGCCCGATGCGGTTACCAGACTAGTCAGGTCCTGGCGCACTACCTTTCCGGTCTGGACGGCTACCACGCCGCGTTTGCTGAGGACCGTGCTGGCGTAAACACCGATGCCCAGCGCAAGCACAACCAGGACGATGAGGATGGTTTTCCATTTGCTCTTCACGAATGCAGACTCCTACTTTGCCGACGATGATTAGACGCAATTCTTAACGGGAGAGTTCAATAAACATCTTAACACTTGGAGGGCGGGCTTCAGCCCGCGCGGGCAGTTAGCCCCGCCAGCTCCTACGGCCAGCGAACGCTATCCGGCGGGGTGTTGTGGCATTGATTGGAATCGGTGATCCCGGAAGAAATCTGGGCGCAGGCAGTCTCGGTAGCCGCGCGTTGCGCCAGTTCCCGGGTTCGCGCCGAAGCCGTCTGACAGGCCTGGCTTCCCCGAAACGTAATGCAGACCTCGCAACGGATACGATCACGCCCGGTGTTCATGGTCGAATAGACGACGAATCCCACCACCAGCGCTACGAACAGAATGCCCAGCCAAACGCTTCTTTTCACGCGAAGAAATTGCCCATGTGGCGGAACTTGACGTACCGCTGCTCGACGAGTTGATCGGGTCCCAGCTTGGAGAGGCCCTCCAGCGCCTGGAGGAGGCTTTCGCTGAGAAGACGCGCCGCGGTTTCGACATCTTCGTGCGCGCCGCCGGCCGGCTCGCTTACCACCGTATCGATCAGGCCCAATTTGAGCAGTTCCTCGGCGGTCAGCTTAAGGGCTGCGGCCGCCAGTTCAGCCTTGGTGGAATCGCGCCAGATGATCGCCGCGCAGCTTTCCGGCGAAATCACGCTGTAGATGGCGTTTTCCAGCATCAGCACCCGATTGCCGACGCCTAGGGCCAAAGCGCCTCCGCTGCCGCCTTCGCCGATGCAAACCACGATCACGGGCACCGCCAAACGGGCCATTTCGCGCAGATTGCGGGCGATCGCTTCGGCTTGGCCGCGCTCCTCGGCGTCGATTCCCGGATACGCTCCGGGCGTATCCAGCAGGGTCACCACGGGTCGGCCGAACTTGGAAGCCAGTTGCATGACACGCAAAGCCTTGCGGTAGCCCTCCGGCTTCGGCATGCCGAAATTGCGATAGAGCTTCTGCTTGGTATCGCGGCCCTTCTGTTCGCCCACCACCATCACCGGCCGGCCGTCCAGAAAAGCCGCACCGCAAACGATGGCCGGATCGTCTCCGAACAGGCGGTCGCCATGCATCTCTTGAAAATCCGTGAAGATGCGTTCGATGTAGTCGAGCGTATGGGGGCGCTTGGGATGGCGCGCCAGTTGGACGCGCCGCCAAGCGTCCGCTCGCGCTTGGTCCGATGCCGGCATTTGATAAGGTCCTGGCAAGCCAGTGGGTTCCGGAAACACTTCCCACTCATATTACCAGAGGTGCGGCTCTGGCCGCCTAAAAAGGCGGCTGCGGCCAAGATTGGCCGCCCTCCAATCCGCTGTCGTCGGCCACCAAAGGTTCAGGTACCGGTACCAAACCGTCTTCTATTACAAAAGTACCGGACGCACCGTTTGGCCGAAGCCGCGTCGTTTACGGAGCAGCGGACGCTAAGATATTTTAAATGAATTAGATATGACTCGGAACCGAGTAGGCAAGCGGCGCACCGGGCGGGCAGGCGCGCTACGCCCGGCGCGGACCGTATCTCCAAAGAGAGCATGGCTTCTTCGCGTGGACGCTTGAGTCCGTTTATAATCGAATAATCCCGGACAGCAGGCACAATCAGAAGAGCTTCATGAGGACGGTTTCAACGAAAAAGCGAAATAGCGGTTGGTGGCTTCCAATCGCAACCCTGGCAGTGCTCTGCCCGCAGGCAAATGGCACGGTGACAATTGACTCGCTGCAGCCAACCCTGCCCTCGCCTCAACAGATCGGCGCCACTGTCGGCTGGACGGCCACGGCCACGGATACGAATCCAGGGCCGCTGACGTTTCAGTTCAATGTCGCGCCGCCCGGCGGAACACTGGCCACAACCAGGAATTTCAACGTCGGTACGCTGAGCGGCGCCACCTGGAAATCCCAGTCGTTCCCTTGGGCTCTGACTGGCATCGACGGCAGCTATCAAGTGCAGGTAGTGGCAAAGGATTTCAGTTCCGGCGAATCGGCCTCGACAACGGTTTCATTCGTCGTGACTTCACCAGTGACGGGCAGCAACCCCGTGGCCCAGCCCACCAAGAACCCTCTAGTGGCTCTCTTCACCGCGCCCTCCTGCACCGCCGGAAGCACCGTGCGGGTCTCCTTTCAACCCCAATCCGGAAGCGTACCCGCCACCGCCACGAATTGGGCAAATTGCGAGCCGCCCTCTCCGATCACGTTTGAAATAGCCGGCATGTACTCCAGCACAGCGTACACTATGTATGCTCAGGTATCGACCGGAGGCAATATCGTGAACGGACCGACGGTGAGCTTCACCACCGGGCCGATTCCCACGTCCGACTTCCCGATACCCACTTTCCACGTGGGAATTCCCGATAGCCCCAGCGATCCGAACCAGGTGCTGGTGCACGGCCTTTATGACGTAAGACAGAATATCAACTACCCGGATGTGGCCACGGACTTGTCCGGCAACATCATCTGGTACAACTACCCGACCGACGCGAGTCATAAGACGATGATGACGCGTCCGCTGCCGGCTAGCTTTCTGGCGATTCAATACGGGCCTGCCTGGGCTCCGGGCGTGGTCGAGTATCAGTTGCTCCGCCAGATGGACTTTGCGGGAAACATCGTGCGGGAAACCAACATCGGCATCCTGCAGCAGCAAGTGCTGGCCCTGGGAAACCCCGACGCGCAGGCCTGCGATGACATACCGTCGCCGGCGCCGGTTGGCGCGGCCTGTCTCGGCCTCTTTCACCATGATGCCATCCAGACACTGCCCAATGGATATACGGCGGCCTTGGTGGACGTGGAGAAGATCTTCCCGGCTGGGACTCAGGGCGACACCAGCGGTCTACCGGTGGACATTATCGGGGACATGATTGTGGTCCTGGATCAGAACTGGAATGCGGTTTGGTATTGGGACTCTTTCGACCCGCATGGTGGCGGCAATGGGTATCCGCAACTGCCGGTCAGCCGCACGGCTGTTTTGGACGAAACCTGCGTGCAAGGGTGCGTAACATTTCTGACCGGGAAGGGAATCGCCCCGACGGCGCACGACTGGCTGCACTGCAACAGTCTCTATTACTGGCCGGCGCCACAGGACGGCAATACCACGGGGGGCGATATCATGGTTTCGTCTCGTGACCAGGATTGGGTCATGAAAATCGACTACCAGGACGGCGCGGGCACCGGAGACATCCTGTGGCGCATGGGCCCCAGCGGCGACTTCACCTTCATGAACACCTACAACGATCCCTGGCCGTGGTTCTCGCACCAGCACGAGGCCGGCATTGAAAACGGCGGAGCGGGTCCGTTTACGGTCATGGACAACGGAAACACGCGGCGGTCGCCTCCCGGCAAATCGACTGGCGGCGTGCCCGGTTTGGGCGACAAATGCGGTCCTAACGACTGCAATAGCCGCGGCATGTCTCTCTCGTTCGATCAAACCAGCATGTTGGTGTATCCGGTCTTGAGCGCAAATCTCGGATACTTCTCCGATGCCATGGGTAGCGCCCAGTTGTTGGCCGATGGCAACTATTACTTTCTGCTGGCGATTGTGCCCGACGGCAAAATCGACACGGGCTACGACATTCAGATTCAGCCCACTCCGGGCACGGATAACGGCCCCCAAGTGATGAACGTTTCGGGTCCGGCGGGTTACCGGGGCTGGCAAATGCCGAATCTGTACAGCCCTCCCATCACATAATGCAACTTATCGCGGGTGGCTGCGTTTATAAACGAATAAATCCGGGCGAATGCGCCCAAGTCGAGGGAAGTTATGAGGATAGATTTAATGAAGACGCGAAATAGTGGATGGTGGCTTCCAGTGGCGGCGCTGGCGATGTTCTGCGCCCCGGCGAATGCCACGGTAACGATCGTCTCGCTGAAGCCCACGCTCAAATCGCCCCAGCCGATTGGCGCCACTGTGGGCTGGACAGCGACGGCCACGGATACCAATACGGGACCGCTAACGTTTCAGTTCAGCGTAGCCTCGCCCGGCGGCACGCTGACGACTACCAGGAACTTCAACGTAGGCACGCTCAGCGGCAGCACCTGGAAATCTCTGGCGTACTCCTGGGCTCTGACCGGGATAGAGGGCAAGTATCAAGTGCAGGTGGTCGTCAAGGACTTCTCGTCCGGTGAATCGGCCACAAAGACGGCTTACTTCGTAGTGACTTCGCCTTTAACCGGCGCCGGCCCGGTAGTCCAAAAGACGCAGAACCCTCTGGTGGCTTTGTTCACCGCCCCTTCCTGCGCCGCCGGCAGCACCATCGCGGTTTCCTTCCAACCCCAATCCGGTCAACCCCACTCCGGCGCGCCGGCCACCACCACGAATTGGGTAGCGTGCCAGCCTCCGTCCCCGATCAGCTTTGAAATTGCCGGAATGTATCCCAGCACCGCTTACAACATGTATGCCGAAGTCGACACCGGGGGCAAAATCGTGAATGGCCCGTCCGTGAGTTTCACCACCGGGGCAATTCCTGCGCACATCCCGGTCACTACCTTCCAGGTGGGTATCCCGGACAGCCCCAGCGATCCGAACCAGGTGCTCCTCCACGGTCTTTTCGATGTCAGGTTGAACCTCAACAACCCGGATGTGGCTACCGACTTATCCGGCAACATCATCTGGTACAACTACGCAAACGACGAGGATCACAAGACCATGATGGTGCGTTCCTTCCCCAACAGCTTTCTGACGATTCAAGACGGGCCCGCGTGGTATCCGGGCGTGCAGACGTATCAAGTCCTCCGCCAGATCGATTGGGCGGGAAACATCATACGGGAAACCAACGTCGGCATCCTGCAGCAGCAACTGCTGGCCTTGGGGAACCCCGATGCGGCGCCTTGCAACTCGTATCCGTCGCCGGCGCCGGTGGGCGCGGCCTGTCTCGGCATTTTTCACCATGATGCCATCGAGACGCTGCCCAATGGCTATACGGCGGCCCTGGTGGACGTAGAGAAGATTTTCCCGGCCGGGACTCAAGGCGACACCAGCGGCCTTCCGGTAGACATTATGGGAGATATGATCGTGGTCCTGGACCAGAACTGGAATGCGGTCTGGTATTGGGACGCCTTCGACCCGTTGAACGGCGGCAACGGCTATCCGAAACTGCCGGTCACCCGCACGGCCCCCTTGGACGAAACCTGCGAAGCCGGGTGTCTCATCGAGTTTCTGACCGGACAGGGAATCGCCCCGCTGGCGCACGACTGGCTGCACTGCAACAGTCTCTATTATTGGCCGTCGCCGCAGAACGGCGCCACGGCGGGCGATATCATCGTGTCGTCCCGAGACCAGGATTGGGTCATGCGGATCGACTATCAGGACGGCGCAGCCACCCCCGGCATCGAATGGCGCATGGGTCCCAGCGGAGACTTCACTTTCGTGAACACTTACAACGATCCTTGGCCGTGGTTCTCGCATCAGCATCATGCCAGCATTCAAAACAACGGAGCGGGTCCATTTACGGTCATGGACAACGGCAACACTCGGGTATCTCAACCCGGTAAATCGACCGGTGGCGTGCCCGGTCTCGGCAGCAATTGCGAACCTAACGACTGCAACAGCCGCGGCATGTCGGTGACGTTCGATGAAACAAGCATGCAGGTGAATCCGGTCATGAGTGTAAATCTCGGATACTTCTCCGATGCGATGGGCAGCGCCGAGTTATTGGCCGACGGCAACTATTACTTTCTGCTGGCAATTGTGCCCGACGGTAAAGTCGACTACGGCTACGACATTCAGATTCAGCCCACTCCGGGTACGGATACCGGGCCCCAAGTCATGAACGTTTCCGGCCCTGCGGCCTACCGAGGCTGGCTAATCCCGAATCTGTACTACCCGCCCATTACGTAATGACAACCATATTAAGGATCGCATCGAACCGTTCGTTGGCTCTGTGCGGCATTTGTGGGGCGGACCTCCAGGTCTGCGCGGGTCCTCCAGGACCCGCTCTTCGTGCACGGACTCAGCCATCCGCGAGCGCCAACAGGCCGGCGTGGACGCTGGCGGCAGGACTGGAGTCCTGCCCCACAATCAAGGAGAGTAAGAGTATATGTTCCATCGTTTGTGGGCGTTTGTTTTCGCGGCTGCGGCCGTGGCGTGGGGCGCCAGCGCTCCCACCATCTCCAGCGTGGCGGTCGACACCGCGAACAGCCAGATGACCATCACCGGCGCGAACTTCAACCCTGGCACTACGGCGCCAACCGTATCCTTGGCAGGAACCAGCCTGACCGTGCTGGACACCGGCAATACGGAGGTGATCGTAAGCCTGCCGGCCAGCTTCGGCCCAGGTTCTTACAGCCTTAGCCTGACCAATAGCAACAGCCTGACTGCCACCTTCAGTGTGACCTTGGGAGCGGTGGGGCCGGCCGGTCCACAGGGGCCTGCTGGAGCGACCGGATCGGCGGGTCCGGCGGGGCCAACCGGGCCAACCGGACCGGCTGGACCAACCGGACCGCAAGGGCCCGCAGGCGCCGCGGGACCCGCAGGGCCGCCGGCTCCAGCCTCCTTTCCGGTCAGCCTTCTACGCTGGTATACGGTGGACGAGTCGAACAGCTTTACCGTGGGCAATAACCCCGTTGGGGTGGCCTTCGACGGAGCCAGCATGTGGGTAACCAACAACGCCAGCAACACCGTTACCCGGCTGGCGGCCAACGATGGCACCGTGATGGGGACTTACGATGTGGGAAAGAGTCCCCGCGGCATCGCGTATGACGGGGCCAACGTGTGGGTGGCCAACGCCGGCGCCAACACCGTCGGCAAGCTGCAGGCGAACAGCGGCACTGTGCTAGGCACTTATACAGTAGGCTCGCTCCCGGAGGGCGTGGCTTTCGACGGGGTGAATATATGGGTCGCGAATAACACGAGCAATAACGTTACTAAGCTGCTCGCCAGCAACGGCTCCTTGGTAGGAACATTCCCAGTGGGCAATTACCCGCGCGGCCTGGCCTTCGACGGTTCCAACGTGTGGGTGACGAACTTCAACGACGGTACCGTGACCGAGTTGCAGGCCACGAATGGCGCGTTGTTGGGCACCTTTACGGTGGGGGTGAACCCCACTGGCGTCGCCTTTGACGGCGCCAACATCTGGGTCGCGAATCAAGGCGGCAATACGGTTACCGAATTAAGCGCGGGCAACGGCGCCACCGTGGGGACCTTCGACGTGGGAAGCCAGCCGTACGGAGTGGTGTTCGACGGCAGCTACATCTGGGTGGCGGGATCGAACAACATCACCAAGATTCAGTCCAGCAATGGAGCTTTGGCGGGAAGCTTTAGTGGCTTCATCGGCGGCCCTTATGGAGTCGCTTTTGACGGAGCCAATATCTGGGTGGCTAACTTCAACACCAATACCGTCTCGAAGATATAAGGGAGGAATGTAAGATGCCAAGACACTTCTTCCGAACAGGAGCCGCGCTTGTAGCCGCCGCGCTGGCCGCTTCGGCCTCTTGGGCGGCCGCAGTGCCGGTGATTTTAAGCGTACAAGTCGACTACGCCAAGAATACGATCATACTCCACGGCTCCAATTTCAGCCCTACTAAGGCGACTCCTGTGGTGACACTCGGCACCACAGCGCTAACCGTGGTGTCCTTCGGCAATAGCGCGATCTCGGCGGATCTTCCGGCCAGTTTCGCGGCCGCATCGTACCAACTGTCCGTGACCAACAGCAACAGTAAGACCGGCTCGCTGATTATAACGCTGGGCAGCGTCGGTGCACAGGGTCCGCAAGGGCCGGCCGGGACCACCGGACCCACGGGTCCCACTGGTCCACAAGGCCCCACTGGCCGGGCAGGCGGGCAGGGACCAGCGGGGCAGGCGGGAGCGCCGGGTCCCACGGGTCCGCTTGGGCCACCTGGCACCAGCCTCGGCCTCATAGCGTCGCTGCACTGGTATCCCGCCAACCTGACCACCCGCTTTGCGGTGGGAATTGGCCCCTGGGGCGCGGCGTCGGACGGGGCCAACATGTGGGTGGCGAATTACGGCAGCACGACCGTAACCAAGCTACGGGCCAGCGACGGCCTCCTTATCGGCACATATACCGTAGGAACCTCACCGAGCGCCATCCTCTTCGACGGCGCGAATATCTGGACGACCAACACCGGCAGCAAGAACATTACCAAGCTCCGGGCGAGCGATGGCAAACTGTTGGGTACGTTTGCCGGGGGAGACAGGCCCAACGCCGTGACCTTCGATGGGGTCAATATCTGGGTGGCGAATTACGGAAGCAACAACATTACCAAACTAGTGGCCAGTACGGGCGCATTGGTTGCCACAATTCCGGCTGGCGGGAACGGCCCCGTAGACATCGTTTGGGACGGGTCCTGCATTTGGGTGGCGAACTGGAACACCGACACCGTGACCAAACTGTCTAGCGACGGAACCGTTCTGCTGACACTCCCCGGCGGACACGTCCCGAACGCGCTCGCTTTTGACGGCGCCAACGTCTGGGTGACGAACTTTTACAGCGACACCGCCACAAAGATACGGGCCAGCGACGGCGTGGTGCTGGGGAACTATCCCGTGGGGGTCAACCCGAACGGCGCGATCTTCGACGGCGCCAATATCTGGGTGGCAAATCAGAATAGCGACAGCATCACCAAACTGCGGGCCAGCGATGGCGCGCTGCTGGGCACTTTTCATGGTGGAAACGCTCCCGCCTTTGGAGGCTTTGACGGAGTTCACGTGTGGATCTGCAACCACGGGAGCAACGACGTCTCGAAGTTATGATTATGTCTGAACCGAAGCGCATCCTCATTTCGCGCGGAGCGGCGTTGGCGGCGCTCACAGTACTGACTTATGGCGCCGCGAGGAGTCAAGCCCAGACTTTGACGACACTATACAGCTTCTCCGGCGAGAACGGCGATGGGGCTGGCCCCTATGCGGCCGTGCTCTACAATTCGAACGGAACCCTCTACGGCACAACCGGCTTCGGCGGGGTATACAACAGCGGCACCGTATTTGAGTTGACTCCGCCTGCGTCTGGCGGCGCATGGACCGAGACCGTGCTGCATAGCTTCGGAGGAGGCGACGACGGAACTTATCCTTACGGAGGCGTAGTGGCCGGCGCAAACGGGGTACTCTACGGCACAACCAACTACGGCGGGGCTTCGGGGATGGGCATCGTGTACGAGTTGGCCCCCCCGGCTGTCTCCGGCGGCGCTTGGACCGAAACCGTACTGCACAACTTCGGCGGCAGCGACGGCGCCTACCCGTACTCCACCGTGACTGTCGCGGCCAACGGCGCGCTTTACGGCACCACCGAGCTCGGCGGGACCTACGATTTTGGCACGGTGTACGAGTTGACGCCGCCGGCGGGAGGGAGCGGAGCTTGGACTGAGACCGTACTCTATAACTTTACCGGCGGCAGCGACGGATGTAGCCCTTATGCAGTTCCGACCTTTAACGCGAGTGGAGCCATCTACAGCACTACTGTGGCCGGCGGCTCTTCGGACAAGGGAACCATATTCAAGCTGGCTCCCCCCGTCAAGGGCAGCGTCTGGAAAGAGACCGTGCTGCACAACTTCAATGGCAGCGACGGAGGGTTCCCCTATTCCGGTGTGGTTCTAGGCGCGAACGGAGACATCTATGGCACCACCGCTGGCAGCGTGAATGCAGGCAACGGTTCGGCGTTCCTATTAACCCCGCCATCGGGCACTGGCAAGACCTGGACGGAGACCGTGCTCGAAAAATTCAACGGCAACTCCAAGGGCGGGGCGCCGCATGCGGTTTCTTCGTTCGGTCCCGGTGGGGTGCTCTACGGAACCGCCTTCGGCGGCGGCACGGGGCAGAGATTCAACGGGTCGGGACTGATCTACCAGTTGACGCCACCTTCGGGAAGCGGCTCGTGGACCGAGACCGTACTCTACATCTTCCAAGGGGGGGATGACGGAGCCTCGCCGAATGCGCCTCTGATCCCCGGCGCTAACGGCGTCTTCTACAGCACGACCCTAGGCGGTGGCAGTTTTGGGCAAGGCACCGTGTTCGCGTTCACGCCCTAGCAGAAGAGAAAGTATGCGCGGCCGGACGCACGTCACTGCACGGTGAAGGAGCTTGAGCCTTTAGCTCCAGTCGTCTCCCCAACGCCGAATAATCCATTCTCGCCCACAGGCGTTCCGCTTGGCACCGTGAAGGCGAAAGCCGCGCTGCCGTTGAACCCGCCGCGTACATCGGCGGTTACCGTGCCCAGTTTCCCTGCGCAAGGCTGGCTCGCCTGCTGCCGGCAACTGCCGTTGCACATTGAGGCGCGTTTGCGAACCCAAAGCGTATTTCCAGTGAGAAACAGCACTCGCGGAGGACAGGGGGCCTTGACTGCTTAGAAACCGGGGTGCAAGATTGGAGAGCTATGAAAAACCCACGCGTTATCGTGAAAATCGGAGCACGCTTGGCTCTTTTCTTGGGCGGCGCCCTGGCATGCTGGGGGCAGAGCGCACCCTTGAAATTGGGCGACGCCTCGCAGTTCGTGCCGATAGCTCCATGTCCGGCCGGCCAGAGCGGGTCTCTTCCACTTAAAGAAGCCGTCTGCTACACCACGACGATCTCCAATTGTTCGAACCACAACTTTGCCGGGGACCCTTCCGT
>Ga0070761_10001638_pt1 | contig 14030 bp, 12 predicted proteins | sample HubBroMetageREF1_FD_66724 | JGI IMG/M metagenome (GOLD analysis project Ga0070761, IMG submission 66724) | Reference soil microbial communities from the Hubbard Brook experimental Forest, New Hampshire, USA - Hubbard Brook CCASE Soil... | ecosystem: Environmental > Terrestrial > Soil >...
GCGGCAGGCGCCACTGGCGCTGTTGGACTCACGGGGCTGCAGGGAGCCACCGGACCTACGGGCGCCGCCGGAGCCGCTGGGCCTGCCGGCGCTACCGGATCGCAGGGACCGTCCGGAGCCGCGGGGGCGGCCGGTCCGCAAGGACCTTCCGGACCCGCTGGGTTGCCGGGCGCGGCCGGCGCGACCGGCTCCACTGGCCTCGCTGGTCCTGCCGGGGCGGCGGGGCAGGGGCCGGCCTATATCACGTTCCCATCGCAGACAGGGTTTACGCTCGGCAGCGGGCTTACCGCGCTCGAAACGCTCTCTCTACCCGCCGGCCAATATTTGCTTTCGGCGACGATCTTTGTACAAGGCTCGGATTCCAGCGCGACATGCGTTTTTAGCGGGCCGGCTTCGGGGCTCCAGTCAGTCCCCTTCGCCGTAAATATAGCGGGCAACGGGAGCGCCACGATTCCGCTCCAAGGGGCCGCCAACTTCGCCAGCGCACAATCGGCGACCTTACAGTGCAGTTCGCCCTTGGGGACGGTAACCGCCTCGCCCTCGGCGATGTCCGCGATGCAGGTGACCAGCATCATCACCCCGGCAGTCCCGACGCTCACCTACACGGAATCGACCGACTACCCCGGCGGCATGTTTCCGGATTCCGGGTTTCCTAATATCGCCACGCTCATCGTCGGCGTGAACACGATCAGCGGCACAGTAACTGGAGACAGCAATTTCGGCTTCAGCAACGGCACCTTCAGCGTTACCCTGCCGGCGGGCATGGTCATTACGTCCGGCACGCTGACGATCGCGAATTTCACTTATAACTACAACAACCCCGGCGCTGTGGGCAGTAATACTAATGGGTCGGTAGCCGAGCCGTTGAACTCCTCAACGTCGATCGGCGGCAACGGCACGTACAGTCTGACCGCGAATGCGCCCTATTCGACCCCAGGCAGCCTCAACGTGGCCCTCAATTCATCTGAAATTTGTGGTGGTCCTGGAGACTGCTCCGCAGGCAGTTTCAGCTTCTCGCTGCAGTATACGGTGGCCCTGCCCGGCGCTTGAACCTCGGCAAGACCAGCGGGAGCAACGGCTCCGGGATGGAGGGTCCATCAGCCTGGCTGGCGGACCCTTCTTTCCATCGCGTCCCAGGCCGGCCAAAAAAAATATTGCACCATCCTTTCCTGATTTTCCACCCTCCTCTCACCTTACAGAATAGGGAGCTGTAATCAAATGCGAAATACAACGAAGACGAGATTGATAAATTGCCTGGCGCTGGCGGTTCTGGCGCCCCTGGTGTTGGCAACCGCCCAGACAGCACCGATAGTGGGTCCGCTGCCCAGCCAGGTAGATTTTCCCAGTCAACTGGTGAACACCGTTAGCAATACCCAGTCGTTCCCGCTCTCCAATACGGGCACTGCCCCCCTCACGATCCTGGGCATCGGCACCACGGGCACATTCGGCGAAACCAACAATTGCGGCTCGAGCCTGGCGGCGGGGGCGAATTGCACGATCAACGTGTTCTTCATAGCCGAAGGCGTGGGCGTGTCTACCGGTACCGCGATCATCATCGACAACAATGACAACGTGCCCGGCAGCTCGCAAACCGTCAACCTGAGTGGCACGGGCATCACAGCGCCCATGGCGAGTATTTCTCCCGGCAGCTTGACCTTCGGCAGCCAGTTGGTGGGGACGGGCAGCGCGCCACAGGCGATCACTCTCAGCAACGCGGCGAATGCCGCGCAACTGAGCATTAGCGGCGTTGCGGCCAGCGGGGATTTTTCCGCGACCGACAATTGCGGCGGGAGCGTGGCGGGGGGAGCAAACTGCACGATCAATGTCACGTTTACCCCGACAGCCGAGGGCCAGCGCACCGGTACACTCACGGTCACCGATAACAATAACGGCGTGACGGGCAGCACCCAGACCGTCAGTCTGACGGGCTCGGGACGGCCTGCGGGAGAAAACGCCGCGCCTTTCATCAGCGACATTTCGCCGGTCTCGGCGGCGCCGGGCGGCGCCAGCTTCGTGCTGACAGTGCGGGGAGGAGGATTTACGGCTCCCGCGCTGCACTGGCAGGTGGGGAAGACGGTGACCAAGCTCACCGCCGGCAACATCACCGACGAGAGCTTCACCGTAACGATTCCGGCCTCTTTGATCGCCACCGCCCATACGGCGACGCTGACGGCCGTGAATCCGGACTCGGCTCCGGCCACGGGGGTATCCAACATGTTGCTTTTCCCGGTCGCGGCTCCCGCTGCCGCGGCGATCTTCAGCCAGACAGCCGTCGCCGCTACCGCGGGGTCCATCGCCGTGCTGGCGGCGGATTTCAATAACGATGGAAAGCCGGACTTGGCGGTGACATACCAGAGCGGTGCGGTCCAGATTCTGCTGGGCAACGGAAAAGGGCAATTCAAACTGACCTCCACGGCGACCGTCGGTGAAAACCCGACAGTGCTGGCGGTCGGGGATTTCAACGGCGACGGCAAGTTGGACCTGGCGGTAGCCGGCGCGGGCGTAGGAACCGTCTCCATATTGCTGGGCAACGGCGATGGAACCTTCAACGTGGGCGCCACGGTACCGGTGGGGAACGGCCCCGAGGCTCTGGTAGTGGGCGACTTCAACGGCGACGGTTACCTGGATCTGGCAGTGGGCAATTTCGGCGACCACACTCTCTCGATTCTGCTCGGCAACGGGGATGGCACGTTTGCCCTATTGGACACATTGCCCATGCTCTTCGTGCCGAACGCCTTGGCGGTGGCCGATTTCAACGGCGATGGCAAGCTGGACCTGGCGGTAGCTATAGACAGCTACGATATGGTGCAGATCCTGCTGGGCAACGGCGATGGAACGTTCACTACAGGCTCCGCACCAACTGTGGGGCCGCAGCCGGTCTCCATAGCCGCGGGAGACTTTAACGGAGACGGGTTCGTGGACTTGGCCGTGGCCAATGTCCAGGGCGACGATGTGACCATTCTGCTGGGCGTGGGCGACGGGACGTTCACGGCGGGCCCCCCCTTCCTTGCCGGTGAGAGCCCCTTCGCGGTGGCTGCCGCAGACTTCAACGGCGACGGCAAAATCGACCTGGCGGTAGCAGATTACGGCGGCACCGTGACTATTCTGCAAGGCAACGGGGATGGGACCTTCACCACTGCCGGCTCCCCGGCCGCGAGCAACCCCGCCAATGGATTGGCGGTGGCGGACTTCAACGGCGATGGCAAAATGGATGTGGCGACGGCCGGCCAGACATCTGTCGCCATTCTGATCCAGCCGGCGTTCAGCGTTTCGAGCGCGGATCTCAGCTTCACGGCGGCGTTCGGCAAGACCAGCCCGCCGCAGACGGTGACAGTGACGAACACGGGGACGGCGGCGCTGGCCTTCACTTCCATTAAGTTGGGCGGGACGAAGCCCGGCGACTTCACCATGACTGACACCTGCACCGGCAGTCTGCTGCCGGCGGCCAGTTGCGATATTCAGGTGACCTACAAGCCGGATAAGAAGAACGAAGTGGTGACGGCGACGCTGACGTTGACCGACAGCGACGGTAAGCAGGAGATCGCGCTGTTGGGGACGGACGAGTAGGCGATTCTTGGAGGGCGGGCAAAATTGCCCGCCCTCCAAAATATTTCACGATCCTTTCCTGATTTTCCACCCTTCCTCTCACCTTACAGAATAGGGAGCCACATTCAAATGCGAAATACCACGAAGACCATCCTGATCAATTGCCTGGCGCTGGTGAACAATCCGATACCGTTCCTCACTTCCACTGCCCCGGCGTCCGCCCAACCCGGCGCCGCAGCCTTGCTGACCGTATACGGCGCGAATTTTGTCAGCGGATCGCTGGTCAATTGGGTCCAAAACCAAACCACCACGGCGTTGGCCACCACCTACGTCTCAGCCTATGAGCCGACCGCCACAGTGCCGGCCTCGGTGCTAGGTTTCCATATTTCTAGCTAAGCTAGGCAACGGCGATGGCACCTTCAGCACCGCTGCAACAGTGCCGTGGGCGAGCAAGCGACGGCGCTGGTAATTGGGGACTTCAACGGCGACGGCTACCTGGACTTGGCGGTGGCCAATATGGGACTCGGCGGCTTCAACAACACGGCCGCGATTGCGATTCTATTGGGCAACTGGGATGGAGCGTTCGGCCTCTTGAGCACGTTGAGTATGGGCACGAACTCTCCGGTAGCATTGGCGGCAGGGGATTTCAACGGCGATGGCAAACTGGATATGGCGGTGGTCCAGGAATCAGGAATCGTGAGCATCATGCTGGGCAATGGGGATGGGACCTTCAACGCCGGCGCCACACCAGCGGCAGCATCTGGCTCAGCCATAGCTGCGGGCGACTTCAACGGGGATGGCAATGTGGACCTGGCGGTGACCACCTATGCAGGCGGCACGGTCACGATTCTGCTGGGCGCGGGCGACGGGACAGTCACGGCGGGATCCACACCGGCGACGGGCAGGGAACCCCTGTGGGTAGCGGCGGGAGTTCAACGGAGACGGCAAGCTGGTGGCCGTAGCCAACTACGAGGACGGCACAGTTACTATTCTGCACGGCAACGGGGATGGACCTTCACCACAGCCCCACCACAGCCGCCACGCCGGGCGTAGGCAAATCGCCTATGGCATTGGCGGTGGCGGACTTTAACGGGGACGGCAAGCTGGACGTGGCGGCGACCAGCGCGCCTCAGACTGTGACGGTGACAAACACGGGGACGGCGGCGGTGACGTTCACCTCCGTTATGCTGGGTGGGGGGAAGCCCAGGGACTTCGGGCTGGCCAACGATTGCGGCGACAGTCTGTTGCCCGCAGCCACTTGCGCAATTCAGGTGACCTATACGCCGGATAGGAAGAACGAGACGGTGTCGGCTACGTTAACTCTGACGGATAGCGAAGGGAAGCAGGAGATCGCGCTGGCGGGTACGGACGAGTAGGCGACTGCCGGGGGCAGCGCATGGCGCTGCCCCACGACCTGTGATAAATTCGTCAACAATATGAAATATCTGTCGCTGTTCCTGCTTGCCCCTCTTCTGCTGGCTCAGGAGAAGGTGGATCTCTACACCGTCAACCGCATCAAGGCCGAGGAGTTTCAGAACTCCAAAGTAATGGAAAACGCCTTCTATCTAGCCGATGTCTACGGTCCCAGGCTGACTGGCTCGCCGGGCCTGAAGGCAGCCGCCGAATGGGCCGTCCGCCGCATGACCGAGTGGGGGTTGGCCAACCCCAACATGGAAAAGTGGGGACCCTTCGGGAAGGGCTGGACCTGTGTGCATTTCAGCGCGCAGCAAAAGGAACCTCAGTTTGCCCCGTTGATCGGTTTCGCGCGGCCTTGGACGCCGGGCACAAATGGTCCGGTTTCCGGAGAGCCGGTATTGGCGGTCCTCAAGACCGATGCCGATCTCGACAAGTTCAAAGGAAAGCTCAAGGGCAAGATTGTGCTGCTGGAGGATCCGGCGCCGCTGGTCTCGGAAGCCGACCCGGACCTAAAGCGCTTCACCGATGCCGAGTTGGCAGCCGAGATGCTAGCGCCCGATCCTTCGCCGCGTTCGCGGTTTGCCAATCCGATTCCACTGATTCCGGGACAGCCGCCGCGTCCGGGCCCAGGGGGCGCCCCGGCGGCGGCAGGGTCGCCCTTCGACCCCGCGGCGCGCGAAGCGCGCGAGAAGTTTCGCGATAAATTAAATCAGTTCCTCAGCGATGAGGGCGTGCTGGTCACGCTGGCCCCCAGCTATCGGGCGACCAGCGGCATCGTGTTCGGCATGAGTGGCGGCTCGCAGGATCCCAAGAAAGCGGTGCCTCCGCCTTCCGTGGCGCTGGAGGTTGAGCAGTACAACCGCATCGCGCGGCTCATCGACAAAAAGATTCCCGTCACGCTGGAGTTCGACATTCAAAACAAGTTCCTGGACGATACCCAGGATTCGTTCACGGTGACCGGCGAGCTGCCTGGCACGAGCAAGAAAGACGAACTGGTGATGCTGGGCGCGCATCTGGACTCCTGGACGGGCGGCACGGGGGCGACCGACAACGGCGCCGGGAGCGCGGTGGCGTTGGAGGCCATGCGCATCCTGAAGGCGCTGGACTTGAAGATGCCGCGGACGGTGCGGATGGCTTTATGGACCGGCGAAGAAGAGGGGCTGCTCGGATCGCGCGCCTATGTGAAGGAGCACTTCGCGGACCGCGAAACCATGGCGCTCAAGCCGGAGCATGCCAAACTCTCGGGTTATTTCAACCTGGACAACGGCACCGGCAAGATCCGCGGCGCCTATCTGCAAGGCAACGACATGATGCGGCCCATCTTCCAGGCGTGGCTGGAGCCTTTCAAGGATTACGGGGCGGACACGGTCACGATCCGCAATACGGGCGGAACGGATCACCAGTCGTTTGACGCAGTGGGGTTGCCCGGCTTCCAGTTCATTCAGGATCCGATGGACTACTCCTCCGAAACCCATCATTCCACCGCCGATACCTATGACCATTTGCAGGCCGGCGATCTGATGGAGGCTTCGGCCATTATGGCCGCAGTAGTCTACGAGGCGGCCACGCGTGACGAGATGCTGCCGCGCAAGCCGTTGCCGAAGCCGCAACCACCTAGGAAACCGGGCGAGGAAGGGCGTCCGGCGGGTGCTGGGGCGGGGAACTAAGGCGCGCTTTGCGCGGCGGGACTAATAAAGTCCCGCGCGGGCTGAAGCCCGCCCTCCAGAAAAGGCCGGGCGCTGGTTAAAGCGCCCGGCGAGGAGCACCTGCGGGTTGCTCGGAGGTTACAACCCGCAGGGGTGGAGGAAACCGTGGATTACCCGAGCAAACCCCCATGACCCAAGCAGCCCACTTCCCAGCCTGAAACGCGGTAACGGGCCAATAATGGGGGAAGCACCAAGTCTACCACATTCGCCTTGGCGGAGCGGAAGCAGCCGGGAGCCGAGATCATGGGAATATCGTCTTTGTAGGCGAGCAGCAGCAGGTTGCCCGGTTCGACTGGCGCCAGGAACCGTTCGAGATGGCCGCCAGCCTTCTCCATGGCCCGCCCGACGACATCTTCCGGCCCCGCCGGAGCGGTGGTGGACGCGATCATAATCACGGCGGGTTTCGACCGCAGCAATTGCAGCAGGCTTCTGCCCACCGACGCTTCATCCTCCGCACAGGAGTGCACGAAGCTGGCGGATACGCCGAAGTGTTCGAGCCGCTGGTGCATGATGTTCTCAAACAACTGGCGCGCGCGCTCGCCGTTGAGCGGATCCGTAAATAAAACGCCGACGGTGGGGTTCCGCATGGGCCGCGCCTGCAAGATCGGGCCGCGATCCTTGAGTATCCCGACTACGGCATCCAACTGGGCGCGGGAAACCGCAAATGGCGCGCTTTTCACGGTAGCAATGCGCTGGCCGGGCATAGCGAAGCTGAAATTCAGCGCCGTGGCGATGACCACGCTGGCCGCGCAGTTGATCTGCTTCAGCAGATCGTCGTCCACCAGCACGCAGCATTTCTCGGTGGCCTGCAGATTGGCCCGGCCACCCGCCGCCAGGCGGATCTCGAAGCTCCCGCAGCCCATCTCGCTGGCTACCGCGCAGACCGCGTCGTCTTCGCCAACCTCGCCTTCCTCCAGTTCGGTCACCCAGATGGATGCCATGCCTTCGGATTCGAGGACCCGGATGTCGTCGTCGCTGATTATATGGCCCTTCGCCAGCAACTTTTTGCCACCGTGACGAAACACGGTGCAGCACAGCACCCTGCCATTCGACGATTTCACATCAACCGTTTGGGCTCGCATGTTTTCCTCGCTTCAGGTGTTAAGGACGTTTTTATCCTGATTAGCAGTATAGTACATTTGGCCCAGGATTTCACCTAGGAATTGCGACAATTATTTCAGAGACGAGACTATCCCCTCAGTTGGGGGTATTCCGCGCAGCTATCCGATTTCAGAATTGGCGCAGCACAGGCAACTGGACCAAGTGAGAGTCTTCGCGCTGGAGATAGTGTTGAATGTTTCTACTGTACTCAGGCCGTAGAATGCGCAGTACCGCGATCTCGTCGCAACACTGGAACTTGGGACAGCGCACGCAATCTTTCCAGGCCTTCAGCGGCAACTCGCCGCGCTCTACTTCCTGAAAACCCATCTTGCGGAAGAAGTCCGCCACGTAGGTGAATGCGAACACGGCGTCCAGCGAATAATCGGACGCTTCCCGGACCAGCGCCTCGATCAGCCGCCTGCCAATGCCGTGGGTTTTGGCATCTTCGGCCACGGCCAGGGATCGAATCTCGGCGATGGCCGGCGTATAAAAGTGCAGCGCGCCGCAGCCCACCAGCCGTCCGCCAGCTACGATGACCGAGAAATCGCGAATGTCCTCGGAAACCTCGAGCTCGGTGCGCGGCAGCATGATCCCCTTGGCTGCGTAGCCGTTGATCAGCCCCAGAATAGGCCCGATATCGTGCATTCCGGCTTTTCGGACTGGAAAAGCCTCGTGCGCGCCGGCGCGCCCGGCATATTCCAGAATGGCATCCTCCGTCAGACCGCTGATCATTTGGCGCAGACCTCCTCAAGTGCCAGGCGCGTGCCCACTTCTTCGCCTGCCAGTATTCGTTCGAGAACATCGTCGGCCGCGCCCGCGCAGATCCGCACTTGGGGCACTCCCTGGCGTAGCGCGCTATGCGCGGCATTCAGTTTGGCCAACATGCCGCCGGTGGCGATGCCGGCGGCGATGAGCGACTCGCTGCGCGCCATCGTGAGCCGCGGCAGCAGGCATTTGCCGGCGTCTAAAACGCCCGCCACATCGGTGAGGAAAATCAGTTGGTCCACGCCAAAGGCCACCGCGCAGGCGACCGCCATTTGATCGGCGTTGACGTTGTAGAAGCGGCCTTCCCGGTCCGCCGCCACACAGGCCACCACCGGCAGGAAGCCGCCCGCCACCAGCGCATCGAGCAGCGCCGGATCGGCACGAACGACGCGCCCGACGCTGCCCAGCGACGGGTCCATCTGCTCGGCTTCGACCATGCCCGCATCGATGCCGGATATCCCGGCGGCGCGCGCGCCCGCGCGGTTCAGCGTCGCGACTAACTGGCGATTGACGCTGCCCGCGACCACCCTGACGACGGCATCCAGGACCGCGGGCGTAGTCACCCGGAGTCCATTGACGAACTGGCTTTCTACGCCCCGCTCGGCCAGGTAGCGCGTCATCTGCGGGCCGCCGCCGTGTACGACTACCATTTGTATGGAGGGCGCGACGGCGCGCGAGACGGCTTGCGACACGGCTTGCGATACGGTTGCGATCTGCCGCGCCAACTTCTCGCGCGTGGAGTCCGCATCCAGAAGTGTGCCGCCCAGTTTGACCAGCAGCCTCATAGCAGCCCCTCCGCCTCCGGGTACCCGAGCATCAGGTTCATATTCTGGACCGCCTGCCCCGCCGCGCCCTTCACCAGATTATCGATGGCGCTGACCACCACGGCGCGTCCGGTGGCGGCGTCCACCGCGACTCCGATATCGCAATAGTTCGTGCGCACCACCGCGTGCAGGTCCGGCAGGTGGCCGGCGGGATACAGACGGATGAAGGGTTCCGCGGCATAACGCCGCGCGTAGATCGCCAGCAGATCTTCGGCGCTGGTGGGCCGTCGCGCGCGGAAGTAGATGGTTTCGAGGATGCCGCGGTCGACCGGCAGAAGCTGCGCAGTGAAGCTGAATTCGCGCTCCTCCAAACCGGAGATCATGAGCACCTCGGGGACGTGGCGGTGGTCGAGAACGGAATAGGCCGAGAAGTTGCCGGCGACCTCGCAAAAGCTGGTCTTGAGGTTAGGCTTACGGCCAGCGCCGCTCACGCCGGATTTGGCGTCGCACACGATGCCGGCGCTGCGGTCCACCACGCCTGCCTCGAGCAACGGCCGGATCGCCAGGTTGGCCGCGGTCGGATAGCAACCCGGGTTGGCCACCAAACGTGCGGAGGGGATGCGCTCGCGGCAGAATTCCGTCAGGCCATAAGCGGCTTCCGCCAGTAGCTCTGGCTGCGTGTGAGACTCTTTGTACCACGCAGAATATGCGGCCGGAGTGCGCAGGCGGAAGGCGCCGCTGAGATCGACGACCTTGACGCCGGAGGCGAGCAGGGCAGGCGCCAGTTCCATGGAAACGCCGGGTGGCGTAGCCAGGAAGACGAGGGATATCCCTTCAGCGAGCACAGCCGCCGGAGTGCAGGGCGCGTGGCGGGGACCGGCTGAGCCTTGGAGCAGGGGATGGATCGGGGAGTCCTCGCGGTGTTCGAGCAGGACCGGCGTAATGCGCGGATGTCGTTCGAGAATGCGGGCGAGTTCAGCGCCGCTGTAGCCGCGATATCCGACGATTCCAACTAGGAAGGGCATTGGGGGTGTTGTCGGTTAATTATTCAGTGTTATGTATAAACATACCACACCGTAGTGGGGGGTAGTGGGGGGAAGGTTGTGTGGAATAAATATTCAAGGGCTTTGGCAAGTCCTAGATTCCGTTGACTTCCGTTGCCCATTCTGTTCGTGCTGAGCTTATCATCTGTTGCACCTGGGTCGTCGCGTTGATCGGCATAATATCTATGTCTGGGTGGGCTTGAGCGAATACTCTAAAGATCTCGTCAGCAAACGCTCGCCCTATGGTTTCGACTCCTCTGAAGTCAAAAAGGACGGACCGAAAACGGTCTACCCTAGACAGTAGCCGTTTTGCTTGAGACCGCGAAATCAACTTGTCATCGCCGTATTGTGCGAGCCGGACTGGTACTACAGTTTTCGTAAAGCCATAGTCGTCGCCGCTTGAATACTGGTCAAATATTTGCTTATCCGTCCTAGCTGAGTGGTTGTTTAATTTCATGAACACAGCGGTACCATCGGTAGACTCGGGTCTCTCAAGTATCCAGTCCTCATCACTCCCAAATGCGTGGGTGAAGAACACACCGCCAGAAAGAATGTCAAACGAGTCGAGGAGCCTGGACGTGAAAAAGATCCCTTGCCCGGTATGCCCTTTCGGGTCAGTCGTCAGCTTTCCTTTCGCAAGTTCGATAATCGCGTGCCGCTCATCGATAAGGCTTAGAGCGGTTTGGATCTTACGAAAGATTCCGACCCCATCATCCATCAGTAAAACCTGTGTGTTGGCTGCTGTCTTGGCCACCTTTACGAAGATAGTCTTTCCGCTAGAGTGATCAACTGCGTTGTTGAACATTTCAGTAATGCAAAAGTGCCAGATGTCCATCACGTTTCGTGGCAGGCTGCCAAGCGACAATGAGATATCACGCGACCAAGCTTGATCTTCTTCAAGTTCAGGGCTGTTCGTAAACAGCTTTCGCCATTCAAACAATGCCGCCAGTTTATATTTCCGATGTCGGGTGTTGCCCTCTGGCAGCAATGCGCGTTCTGCCACCAGATTCTTCAGGTGTTTATTTGCTGCTTGCCTCGTTATGTGAAATCGTTCAGAGACCACAGATGCGATATCGTTAGGATTCTTTTCAACGCTAGTGAGAATAAAGTTGCGTACTTCCTCACCACGCGCTCGCACCCTACGATGGACGACGGAGTCCTCTGAATTAGGCGTTTCAGTGCTCAATGATTCCATGTGAACATTGTAAACCTATTTCCCAAACATTGTCAACCTATCGGCATGCTTAAGTTTCCAATGTGGTTTTACGGCAATCGTTCCGTGTGCTACGCCAACAGGTCCGCCAGCGTCCACTTGGAAGCCGTAAGCCCAGCTACCATAGCCGGGGTTGCACGGATACTACTGTGAACCCGGCAGAAGTTGTAATAGGCGAAATGCAACGCCAAGGCCGCGCGCAAGTTCTCCCATTTCTTTGAAAATGCGTATGTTAAGCCGGCACATCGGGGTCCACGGCCAGAATCGCCTGTTGAACGGTATGGCCCAGCGCGGCCGGATCGCCCGCGGTGCGCAAGAACGCGGCCAGCATCGGCACGTGCGCGCGCACGGTATCTTCCACCAGACGTTCGACGTCTGCGGCGCGCGTGACATCCAGTGGCGCGGCGGTAGCCCGGCCGCCAGTTGCGGCGATGGCGGAGGCCACCGCTTGCGCGCCTTCGTCGTCGATATCCGCCACCACGGCCATCGCCCCACGGCGCGCCAATTCCTCGCAGAGGGCGCGGCCGATGCCGGATGCGCCGCCGGTCACGATGGCGGTTTGGTTGTGGAAGGATGTTGTCATTCCGGGATTATAAGCCCGGGCGCGGATTGATGATCGAATCCGCAGGTCGTCCAAGTGCCACCGTGTTACTGTCGAACTTGATGGTAGGTCTGTAGGGATCATGTGTCGGCGTGCGCACCGCCCATTAGAGCGTAAGCGACTGGCTACCGCTGTTCTGATCGGCAGCGCGATGCTTTTCGTTTGTGGCCCTGCAACGCCGCGCCCGCGAAAGCCCCAACCGACCCAGCCCGACCGGTTCGTCATCGGGCGGCGGACGTTTTTCGATTTCGGGCCGCCGTTCGATTTCTACGAAATACTCTCTGTTCGTCCAACCACCGGCGGAGGCACTCTGGTCGAGCGGATTCAAGTCACTCCGGCGGGAGATGTCTGCACGCAATTCGCTACTGTCCAGGTTCAAACAAGCTTGATCGGTGAAAGCGTCGCGGACCTGCTAGGCAGAACAAATCCTTGTACTATTCCTGAGAAGGACTTGAGCCGCGAGCTAAAGCGATGTGGGAAATGCCTGGTTTTCAGTGGCGCTGACATCGTCATGCAAGTTCAGTGCGGAAGTCAGATCCGCCGCATTCGAATGGATATACTCGACCGGGATATGTTCGACTCGCATCCGGTTACTCCGGAACACACTTCTTGGACGATGTCGTTGTTAGGCCGGCTGGACCGAACACTCGGCTCGAACATAATGGAGCGCCCCGCTTTTGCGCTCCCAGATGCATCGCCGCAGCCGCCAAAATCGGAGTCCAGCCTGCTGTTGAAAGACTTAGAGAGCGGAGAATTCGATGCACTCTTTCCCCGGGGTTCCCACGCACCTTCTGAGTTGTTCCGCCAAGCTCGAAATCCACCTCCTGGGCCGAGTGTGGAGTTGTTGAGCAGTTCTCCGTTTCGTCCAACTGCTTATGCACTCCCGAAATATCCCCCGATCGCGCGAGCGGCCCACATTGATGGCCAAGTGATATTCACGACCTCGGTCAAGTCGGACGGGCACGCCTCAACCCCGAGTTTTCTCAGTGGAAACCCGATACTCCAAAGGGCCGTTGCGGCCGGTGCGAGCGACTGGACGTTTCCTCCGGAAGCTGCAGGCCATGACATGCAGGTGGCGATTGAATTCAAGATGAACTGCCCTTCCGTTCAGCGGTAGCTTGTTGCCGAACGGCTCGATCGCCTCAACACCAATTCCCGGTTGGACTCGCGCCGCGGCAGCCGCGCGGGAGGAATCGCGGTCTCGGGGTCGCCAGCTCAGCCTGTATGAAATGGTGCCGGAACGGCTGGCAATACGCCTCCGGGTGAGGCTGCGTCAACTGGCCGCATGGCGGACGTGCCGCCTACGCCCGCTTCACCTCGCGGCGACTCCCTTCAGCTATCCACATGCGCAACTGCGTCTGGTAACCCACCGACTTGGCCGCCCTCGGCGGTAGCCCGGCCGCCATTTGCGGCGATTGCGGAGGCGACCGCTTGCGCGCCTTCGTAGTTCGATCGGAATGCGTTAAGAGTTTTGCAACTCTGGAGGTTCGAACCCGCCCGGCAGATGGACAAGGCGATGCGGTCGAATCAACAAGCGAGATGCATTTCGAGTCGCCCACAATCTGCCGCACCAATCGGAATTCATTCCCGCTGAACACCCGTCCAACCCACCTGTGTTCCATCTCTGGCGACACGATCAGCGTTGCCTCTCCGGCCTTAGATTTGCGCGTCACGTCGATTTTGTCCAGCACAAAAACAAGTGGCATTGGCCACGAGTGGCCGCGCCACGAGGGTTGCCCGAGTGAAATAACCAATCTCCAGAGACAGGCCTCCTGGGCTGTCTGCTGGAGTGGCCATTCACTAATGCCTCGCTTCCGATGAACGCCGTGGACAGGCTTACGGCCGCCGTGAGCTATGCGGCCTCCGTCGCGGAAT
>Ga0070761_10001639_pt1 | contig 14030 bp, 10 predicted proteins | sample HubBroMetageREF1_FD_66724 | JGI IMG/M metagenome (GOLD analysis project Ga0070761, IMG submission 66724) | Reference soil microbial communities from the Hubbard Brook experimental Forest, New Hampshire, USA - Hubbard Brook CCASE Soil... | ecosystem: Environmental > Terrestrial > Soil >...
TCAGCGCCTGCCCGTGATACTCGGCGGCCTGCTGGTAGCGGCACAAGCGCAGGTCGACATCGCCGAGGCGGGTAAGGGCGTAGGCCTCGCCGGTGGGGTTCCCGCTCTCGCGGAACAGGACAAGCGCTTCGGTGTAATGATCGCTGGCCTGCTGATAGTGGAGCAGCCGCAGGTAGACATCACCGAGATTGGCCAGCGGGTAAGGCTGCGCGGTCAGATTGCCGGTCTCGCGGAACAGCCGCAGTGCCTCCTGATGGCAGTCAATGGCCGACTGACAGCGGCCCTGCCGCTCTTCGACCAGGCCCAGGTTGGTCAGCGTGCGGGCTTCACCAGTCCGGTCGCCGGTTTCGCGGTAGAGAACCAGGGCGCGCTCATGATGACCACTAGCCTCGCTGTGACGGCCTTCCTGAAAGTCGATGAGGCCGAGGTTGCCGAACACGCGGGCTTCGCCAGTGGGATCGCGGACCTCACGGAACAAAGTCAGGGCCTGCTGGTAACGCTCAGTCGCTTGCTGGTAGCGGCCCTGCCGCAGATCGACCAGGCCAAGGTTGGTCAGCGCGGTTGCTTCGGCCGCGCGATCGCTGTTCTGACGGGCGGCGTCGTAGGCGCAGGCGTGGATGGCGCTAGCCTCGGAGTGGTGGTCGCCCAGCGCCAGATAGTGGTAAAGAAGAGCGGCCAGGCGAGTGGCATGGTCGGGCCAGCCCCGGTCCGTCATGTACGCGGCAACGGCGACAAGGTTCGCTCGCTCCGCATCCAGCCATGCCCGAGCGGCGGCGGAGCCACCCAGTGGCGGGACCGGCGCCGGGGTCGAGGCCGGGGCCGGAGTCGAGGCCGGGGCCGGAGTCGGGGCTGTTGACCCGAGGATGCGGGGCAGGCCGTGGTGCTCGGTCGGGAACATGGCGTTCACCGCGGCCGCACCGATGTTCAGGTAGTGATCGAAGAGGCGGGTCAGCGCGGCCCGCCGCATCTCCGCCGGGTCGTGCGTGGCGGCCAGATCGCCGGCGAAGGCACGCAGCAGGTCATGCAGGCCAAACCGGCCCGCCGGCGCGGCTTGGATCAGGTGGGCCCTGGCCAGCCGCTCAAGCACCCGGCCCGCCCCGTCGGCCGTCATATCAGTAAGCGCGGCGACGGCGTGACGGTCAAGGTCGAGACCGGGATGCAGGCCAAGCAACCGGAACGCGCGGCCTTCATCGGTGCCAAGGACCCGGTATGACCAGAAGAATACGGCCCGCACCGCCGTTCTTGGGTCACCGCCGGCATCGAGCAGGTCAAGCCGCCGCTGCTGATCAGCCAGCTCGCCGACCAGATCGGCGAGAGGTGCGGCCGGGCGGGCGATAGCGAGCTCAGCGGCCACTCGCAGCGTCAGCGGCAGGCGGCTGCACTGAACGGCCAAGGCCGCGGCCACGTCAGGATCGGCCTTGACCCGCCCGCCGATCAGTTCCCGCAGCAGGTTCACCGCTTCGGTGAGCGACAACAGGTCAAGATCCAGCCGCAGAGCCCCGTCCCTGGCGACCAGGCCGGCTAGCGCATCACGGCTGGTTACCACCACCGCGCAGAACGGGGAGCCGGGCAGCAGCGGCCGGACCTGTTCGACCGATCCGGCGTTGTCGGCCACGACCAGTATCCGCCGTCCGGCCAGCAGGCTGCGGTACAAGGCCGCTCGCTCGACCACCCCTGGCGGGATCTCCTGGCCGGGCACGCCGAGGGCACGCAGGAACCCGGCCAGCGCGTCGACGGCCGTCATCGGCTTGGAAAGGTCATAGCCGCGCAGGTTCACATAGAGCTGCCCATCGGGAAAACCTTCGGCGACCTGATGGGCCCAGTGCACCGCCAGCGCGGTCTTCCCTACCCCGGGCATGCCCCCTATCGTCAGGATCAGCGCGGTCGGCGGGCTGCCGGCGCGAGCCTTCGCCAACAGGCTCGTCAGTATCCTGAGCTCACTCTGGCGCCCGGTGAACTGCCGGACCGTGCCCGGTAGCTGCCTGGGCACTATGACCTCGCCCTGCACGTCAGCCGGCCGGTTTCCGGTCCCCTTGATCGTGAGATCCGCCCCGTCACCGGCCAGCCGCCGGCCAGCGGAGGCGGCGAACTCAGCGCGCCCGTCCGCGGGCAAGGCCAGCGCTTCAGCCAGGCGATGTACCGTCACCGGGTGCGGCCACCTGGCCCGGCCGCGCTCCAGGTTGCGGATCGCGCGGATGCTCAGTCCAGACCGCTCCGCCAGTTCCTGCTGGGAGAGCCCGGCCGACCGACGGTAGGCAAATAGCCGCGAGCTGAACATCGCGCCGTCGGCAGTCATTCCAGGTCCTTCAGGTACCGGAGCTGACAGTAGTGACCGGATAGTTGACACGAGCCATACCTCACTAATTGTAATCTCTACCCATAAAAAAGGCGACAGCCAGTTTGCGACGATAACGGCCGGATGGCAGGAGCTTGACCCGGACTCTCCGCACGTGTCGCAAGCCGCGCCAGCATCGCTGTTTATCCTGGTTTGCTGGTTCTGGCGGGCTTGGCAGGCCGGACGGGCAAGTCACGCCTGGCTGAGCTGGCGGGGCTGAGCGGGCGGGGCTGAGGCTGAGAGCGCTCAGGCCGTTAGCCGCCCGCCAAATGTTGCCTTTTAAGCAATTTTGCTATATAGGCAAGATTGTGTAGGGTTGCCGGCATGGCCTCAGGCACCGGTACACCGGCATAACCAGCATGACCACGAGCGTTGTCGGCGCCGAGGCCGACATCGTGATCGCAGGCGGCGGCCCGGCCGCGCTGATGCTGGCGAGCGAGCTCCGGCTGGGCGGTGCCGACCCGGTAGTGCTGGAACGGCTGCCCGAGATCAGCCAGATCCCCAAAGGGAACGGCCTGGCGGGCCAGATCGTGCCGGTGCTTGACTACCGCGGCCTGCTCGAGCGGTTCCGCGCGCAGGCCACCTGGGCCGGCCGGACACCACGCGGCCGGTTCGGGCCGCTGGAGCTGGATTTCTCCAGGCTCGGGGTCAGCCCGCTGCACATCCTGGCGATACCGCAACGCCGGCTGGAAGAGCTGCTGGGCGAGTGGCTGACCGAACTCGGCGGTACCGTCCGGCGCGGGCACGAGCTGACCGGACTGTCGCCGGACGACGACGGGGTCACGCTCGATGTCCGAGGTCCCGACGGCGGCTACCGGCTGCGAACCCGCTACCTGGTGGGCTGCGACGGCGCGCACAGCCTTGTACGCAAGCAGGCCGGGATCGCCTTCCCCGGGATCACCTCGTCGGAGATATCCCGCATCGGGCGAGTCTTCCTGCCGACCGCCAAGGCTGTCCGCGGCGATGAGGTGAAAGTGCCGGGGATTGGCCGCCTGAAGCTGATGAACCAGGTCCGCACCCAAGGAGGCGTCTACTCGCTCGCGCTGCTGGCTACGCTCGACAAGAACGCCCCGCCCGGTGCTTATATCCTCTACACCAGCGAGGACGACCCCGAAGCCGATCTCAGCGCCCCGATGACCCTGGACGAACTGCGCGCCAGCGCCCGGCGGGTGCTCGGCGGCGACCTGCCGATGACCGATCCGCAGCTTCTGACCCGCCTCGTCGGGAACAGCCGGCTAGCCGACCGCTACCGGGCTGGCCGGATCTTGCTGGCCGGCGACGCCGCCCACGTCTTCGGGGTGTCGCTCAGCACCGGCCTGCTTGATGCGGTCAACCTCGGCTGGAAACTCGCCGCCGAGGTCCAGGGCCAGGCGCCGAGCGGCTTGCTTGACTCCTACCACACCGAGCGGCACCCCGCCGGACAGCGAGCCATCACGCAAACCCGCGCGCAGAAAGCCCTGACCACCATCGGTCAAGGCGGAAAGGGAGAAGCCGCGCCGATGAGCAGGGAGGGCGCCGACGCGCTGCGCGAGCTGTTCGGCGATGACGTGCTACAACATCCCGATTTGCTAAGACATATCAGCGAGCTGCTCAGGCAGCCTGAGCAGCTGCGCCAGATCGGCGAACTGCTGGACGGTTCCGACGTCCGCTACCCGATGCCGGCCAGCAGCGCCCGGCCGCACCCCCTGCTGGGGAAGCTAGCGCCGGATCTCCAGTTGCAAACCAGCGAGGGCAGCACCCGAGTCGCCGAGCTCATGCGAGCGGCCCGGCCGGTTCTGCTTGACCTCATCCCCGGCTCCCCGGTGGCCAAGACGGCCACCCCGGAGTGGGCTCACCAGGTCAGGCTCGTCATCGCCCGCAGCCTGACCCAGCCCGCCCCGGCCGCCGCGCTACTGATCCGGCCCGACGGCTATGTCGCCTGGGCTACCGAGGCCAGCGCCCCCGACCCGGCTGCCGGGCTCACCGAGGCCCTGCGCACCTGGCTCAGCCCGCCCTGACCGGCCCCCGCGTCCCCCGCGTCCCCCGCGGCGTCAGCCGCCGCGCGGCGTTCGGCCGTTGCTAGGGGCGATCAGAAACCGAGGTCGCTCAGGCTGGGGTGATCGTCGGGGCGGCGGCCCAGTGGCCAGTGATACCGTCGCTCGGACTCGCGGATCGGCAGGTCATTGATGCAAGCAAGCCGGACCCGCATCAGGCCGTCGTCATCGAACTCCCAGTTCTCGTTCCCGTAAGAACGAAACCAGTTACCTGAATCGTCGTGGGACTCATAGGCGAAGCGGACGGCGATCCGGTTGCCATCAAACGCCCACAGCTCCTTGATCAGCCGGTAGTCGAGTTCTCTGGACCATTTGCGGGTCAGGAATTTCACGATCTCTTCGCGACCAGTCACGAACTCTGCTCGATTCCGCCAGCGCGAGCCCTCAGAGTAGGCCAGGGACACCTTCTCAGGATCCCTGGTATTCCAGCCATCCTCCGCCTGGCGTACTTTCTCGATTGCCTTCTCCCTGGTAAACGGGGGCAACGGCGGACGTGCCGTCATAATTCCACCTCGCATCTCTGCCGCTCTGACGGTACGCACCCCAGCCTAATCATCAAGCACAGGCAGGAGGCCGGGGCAATAAATGAGCCACCGACGTGAGATCCTTGGGGAAGGGCCAGCAAACTTGGGACGAGCAAGTACTTGGCTCGCTCATCAACCAGATTGTGCTGCCGCGAGGCGGCACAGGAGACTTGCGCGATGGCTGCACTCCGATTTCTGGAAGCCGAACCGGCCGACTTCTCGGAGGGCGAGGTCTACTTTATTGGTAATGCCACCACGGTAATTCGCTTTGGCGGCATCACAATCCTGACTGATCCTGCCTTCTCTCACAAAGGGACCCACACCGGCCTGGGCCACGGCCTCTGGGCTCGGCGCGAGGTCGAACCCGCTTGCCAGGTCGCCGACTTGCCGCCCATCGACCTGATCGTATTGTCGCACTTTCACGGCGATCACTTCGATGATGCGGCCATGCGGGACCTGGACAAAGACCTGCCGATCATCTCGACCGCCGATGCCGCCGGCCAGCTTCAGGAGCTCGGCTTCCGTCAGTGCTACTCGCTCGATACCTGGGAGGCCCACCTCGCGGAGAAGGGTGAAGGCCGCCTGAGAGTTACGGCCATGCCGGCCAAGCACGTCGCCGACGAGGCAATCGCCGCGCTATTGATGCCGGTAAATGGGTATATCTTGGACTTCGGCCGGGGTGACCAGCGTCTGTACCGTATCTACGTGACTGGCGATACTATGCTGAACGACCGGCTCAAGGACATTCCCCGTCTTTACCCAGATATCGATCTCGGCCTGATTCATGCGGGCGGCACAACTTTGTTCGTCACCGTCGTCACGATGACAGGCGAGCAAGCCGTCCGTGCCGTCGAAATCACGAGGCCGCATACCGCCATCCCCATCCACTATAACGATTATTCGGTCTTCATGTCGGGACTAGACGATTTCAAGGAAGCCGCTGGGAAATCGATGGCTGATGCCAAGTTTTACTACCTGTCTCACGGCGAGACTTATACGTTCGCGCCCGATCACCTCATCAGCTGACTGATGGTCAGGGCGGTGAAATCCTGGGCGGCTTGCCGTTGCCGAATGCCCACCCTTCGACCCAGCCGCGCTTGGGGTGGTAGCTGGCGGCGCCAAGGCTGCTGTAGACCCACCGGCCGTGCGGTTTGGCATGCCAGTAAGACCAGTACGCCGAAACAGGGGCCCCGTTGCAATTCCTTGGCTCGCGGCCGATAGTGCAGATGAAGCCGGGCTGCCTGGGCACGAAGGTATAACTGAACCCGGCGTACGTCAGGGCCGCGAGGCCAGTGCTTGGGAATCTGCGGTCGCAAGCGACCTTGACCTTGCCGCGGAAATGCGTGAAATCGACGACGACAGTCACGCTCCGGTGTCCGCCGCAGGCCGCGGCCTGGGCCGCCGTCGCCCCAGGCGACACGACCAGGAGGCTGGCAATGACCGCTGCCAGGCCGGCCAGGAGGGCCAGCGTCCTAATTGCCGACAAAGGCCCGCGCGGACGCGGGCTCGGTGTGCTCCGTACTCTCACCGTCATGGCTAGCAGGCCAGGTGCGGGTCGCCGGCCTGGGAGCCGCGCGAACTGACCGCGGCGAGGCTGATGTCGGCGAGGCCGAGTATCCCCTGGGCGGTGGCATCGACGGCCGTGCTGACAGCGAACCCGGTCGAGTCATAGTCGATCGCGCCGCGTTCGCTGGACGGACCTGAGCACCCGACCTGAAGGCTGATCAGGAAATCCCTGGCGAGCGTGGCGTGGTGCAGCCACCGGCCGGCCGCGAAGGCCGCGCCGGCGAGGCCGGTGGTGTTGGCGTTCGGCCGCGTGCCGCCGGTGGCGTCCAGTCCGCCGTTGCGAAGCTGCTCGTGCGCGAGCCACGCCAGTCCGCGGGCCGCGGCCCCCTTCCAGCCCGCGGCCAGCAGCGCCTGGACGTCCATGGCGGTGGAGTCTGTATCGCTCACGCAGGTTTTTTGCGCGAAATACAGCGGGAAGCCGCCATTCTTGCACTCGCTGGCATACAGAAAGTTCACGGCCTTGCCCGGCGCGCCAACGTGACGGCTGAGCGCCATGATCGCCAGCGACTGGCTGAAGGCGTCGCTGTAGTCGCCGAATGACGAATGGTCGGAGTAACGCCCGGACGGCCTCAGCAGTGCCGCCAGGCGCTTGATCAGGTTGACCCCGCCGAAGGCCGCCGGGTTGACGCCACGGACCTCGGCCGCCAGGGCGGTCTTGGCGGTCGCCCCGGCGTAAGAGCTGGTAGTTCCGTTGCCTATGTAGTTCGACAGGATGCTGGGGCGCTCCAGCCAGGCGATGGCGCGGGCACCGTAGTCGTTAGCCGTGCTGGCCGCGGCGAACGCGAAGATCGCGTCGATCGTGCCGCCCTGATCGGGGTAGGTGACGCCGTCGAAGACCGTCACGTAATGGCTGCCGCCGACCATCTGCCTGGCCAGCCATCCGGACGCGGCCTGCGCGCTGGTCGGCGTGCGCGCCGGCCCGCTCACCGGAGCGGCGAGGGCAGGAGCAGCCGTGGTGGCGGCGGCCAGCGCCAGCGTCGGCGGTGCCAGCGTCGCCAGTGCCAGCATGGGCAGGGCCAGCATGGGCAGTGCCAGCATTGGCAGGGCCAAGGTCGACAGGGTCACTGCGATTGGTGCTCGCAGGCGCATCATCGGGGCGGCCTTTCCGGTCCGGCGCGTTCCGGGACCGGGCCGTCAGGCGACGGGCCAGACTTCCGGCCCGCGGACCACGGCAGGTGGAGAGTGAGACGCGAAATAGCAGGTACTCGGGCTCGCTGCGACCTGCTCAAGGACGCAGTCATACCGTTGCGGGTCAGCGCCGGGTTCTCACCGGACTTCCCCCGCTATCTCGCCTGTTCAGTTGTACTGATCGAAGTTACTGTCTCTCACCTGTGCAAACGTGTCAACCCTGCCAGGTGAGGCGGTAGATCAGCTGGTGCTCCACCGCCGCGGCTGGCATTCACGCCAGCTATCATCGCGTGGTTCTATAGACCCAAAGTGTCCTGCTTGGCCGCCGAAGGAGGCTCATGCTGCCCGGCATTGGCGGCGCGCGTCGTCTGGTCGCGTCGGCCCTGATAGCGACGGTCACGACGATGATCGTCGCCGCGTCGGTGCCCTCGCTCGCGGCGGCCAGCGCGGCGGGCCTCGCGGCGGGCGGCGGGGCGGGCAGCAGAGCCCGAGGGCCGAATCTGGTCACGGGCAGCGCTTACCTGGTAGCGCCAGCGAACCTGATCGGCGGCCATTACTACCAGTCATTCCCGCCCTACGCTGACTTCGGGCTGACCATCGACGGCGCCTTCGCGCTGGCCGCGACCGGCGATGAGGACCGGGCACTGAGAGATATCGTGGCTTTCCTCGAAAATGGCGGCAAAGATGGCGCCGGAGATACCGTCAATTACTGGACAGGCATCGGCACTCCGTCCGCCAGCGGTGGCGCTATCGGCAAAGAAGCATTGCTCGCCGAAATAGTGGGAGATAATCCGCGTAATTTCGGCGGCTATAACCTTATCTCAGCGCTCGATTCAACTATATGCGGCCACGCCACGAAAGGCGCGGATAGCCGGTGCGCCGCCACAGGAAGCTACGCCTACGCGACCTCGGTATTCGACCAGGCGCTCGGCGTCATGGCCCAGCTACGGGCCGGTCAAGTGACTAGAGCGGCGCAGCCGATCACTTACCTGGAACATTTGCAAAATGCCGATGGCTCCTTTCCGAGCCTGATCCCAGGCACTGGCAAGGACGTCGACAGCACCGCAATTGCGGTCATGGCCCTGGCCCTGGTCCGGGGCGCCACGGCGGCGGCGCGAGTAACGAGCGGCGTGGCCTGGATCGCCGGTCAGCAGGAACACAATGGCGGCTTTCCTGGTACGGGCGGAGAATCAGTCAACTCGGCAGGCCTGGCCATCCAGGCGATGACACTGGAGGCGGACAGATACCAGTCGCGGATCGACGCCGCGCTAGCGTTCCTGGCCAGCGAGCAGAACGGCAACGGCGGGTTCAACGCGGACGCGGGCGGCCAGCCAGGGTCGAACCTGCGTGCTTCGACCCAAGCCGTGGGCGGCGCCGTCGGGCTGTCCTTCGGCACGCTGCGTCGCGACCTCGCGCCCCGGGCCAGCCGGCCAGCGCCCACCACGGTTCCTGGTCGCGGCAGCCAGGGCGCGAAGGCCCCGCCCCGGCGTCGGCCAGGATCCGGAACGCGTGAGCGGTCTCGGCCGCTCCGGCCAGTGCCGCCGCCCAGGCCGCGCGTTAACCGCGAGGCTGCCCACGCGACCCGCGTGCCAGCGGCCGCGGGCGGCGGCCGCTCGATCCCGGCTCCTGTGTGGCTCGCCGCGATCGCTTTGGCCGTCGCCGCTGCTGGCGCGGTGCTGCTCCTACGCCGCCGACGCTCAGCTCCCGCCCCGGCTGCCCGGTCTGACTAATGAAGGGCAGGCAAAAATGAAGGGCTGGTCGCGTCGCCAGGACCGGTTCGCCTCGGCGCCGGGCATCGGGCCAGCCATGCTGGCGACCATCCTGGCGACCATCCTGGCGGGCGTGATCGTGGCCGTCGCCTGCCCGCCGGCCTCGGCCGCGCCCAGTCCGCAGGCCGACTGCACCGCCACGTCGGGCGTGATCCTGGCCGTCGATTTCAGCCACTGGGGTGGCCCCGTGCTTCGCTCGTGCGGCACCACCCCGACCACCGGGTTCGCCCTGCTCAATCAGGGCGGCTGGCATACCGCCGGCACTGACCATGACGGGCCGGGTTTCATCTGCCGTATCGGCTACGCCGGTTATCGCCGCGGCGCGCAGTTCCCGACGCCCGCACAGGAATCGTGCGTGCTCACGCCGCCCGCCAGCGCGTACTGGACCTACTGGCAGGCCGGGCCTGGCCTGAACACCTGGAGCTACAGCCAGGTCGGGGCGACGGGCAACCACCCCGCGCCAGGAAGCATCAACCTGTGGGTGTTCGGTAGCACCAGCATCAGCGGCACGAGCGGGTCAGCCGTCCCTCGCATCACGCCGGACACCATCCGCGACGCTGCCAGGACCGCCGCCGGGGCGAAGGGGGTCCCGATCATCAACGCGGAACCCTTGGCAGCCAGCGGCAAGGCCAGCCCCGGCTCGCCGGAGCCTGCCATCATCGCCGTGATCATCGCAGCGCTCGTGGCGGCCGCCGGAATTACGGCGGCGCGGAGGCGCCGGAGAACGGCGCGCACATGACCGCGCACGTCATGACCGCCACCGCCGGGCCGGGGGCGGCTAGCAGCCGGGGCAGCCGGGGCAGCCGGGGCAGCCGCCGCCTGCCGCGAGCCCTGCATCCGGTTGCGTGGTGGGTGTGGGCAATCTCGCTCGGCACGGCAGCCACCAGGACAACAAACCCGCTGCTGCTCGTGCTGATCTTCGCGGTGCTTGGCCTGGTCGTGGCGATGCGGCGGACCGACGCGCCCTGGGCTCGCGGATACCGCTTCTACCTGGTCATGGCGCTGACGGTCATCGCTATCCGCGTCATCTTCCGAGCCGTATTCGAAAGCGGAGTCACGCCGTCTGACCAGATCCTGTTCAGCCTGCCCCGGCTTCCGACACCTTCGTGGTATGCCGGCATCCAGATTGGCGGTCCGGTGTCATTGCAGGCGATCCTGTCGGCCTGCCTGGACGGAGCCCGGCTGGCTTGCCTGCTTTGCTGTATCGGCGCGGCGAACACCCTGGCCAATCCGAAACGCGCACTGCGGGTACTGCCAGGGGCTTTGCATGAGCTTGGCGTCGCGGTCACGGTCGCCCTGTCAGTGGCTCCCCAGCTCGTCGAAAGCGCACAGCGGGTGCGCCGCGCCCGGCGGCTGCGCGGGGCCACCGGCCGGGGCCCGCGCGCGCTGCGGTCGATCGCGATTCCTGTCCTGCACGACGCGCTTGACCGGTCGCTGCTGCTGGCAGCAGGGATGGACTCGCGCGGTTACGGCCGGACCGGAAGCGCCACCCGGGCGAGCAGGCGGCTCACGGCGGCACTGACCATGACCGGGCTGGCCGGACTGTGCGCAGGCGCGTACTGGCTGTTCGATCCGACAGTGCCGCAGGCCGTGGGCATCGGCGGCTTCGCCGGCGGGGCGGTGCTGTGCGTCGCTGGCCTGGCTCTCGGCGGACGGCGCGTGTCCCGTACCCGCTACCGGCCAGATCCGTGGGGCTGGCCGGAGTGGGCGGTCGTGGCCAGCGGCGCCGCCAGCGCGGTCGGGCTCAGCCTGAACATCGGTTACTCCCCGGCCGCGCTGAACCCGGGACTGTATCCGCTGCAATGGCCCGCGCTGCCCGTCGTGCCTGTCATCGCGATCCTGATCTCAGCTCTGGCCGCGGTCGCCGCTCCTCCCCCGCCGCAGGCGCTGACCGTCCCGGCCGCAGGGACGGGTCAGTGATCGACTTCGATCACGTCAGCATCACTTACAGCGGCTGTGCCCGGCCGGTGCTGAGCGAGGTGTGCCTAAGGATCGATGAAGGCGAGCTGTGCCTGGTCATCGGGCGCACGGGCAGCGGAAAGTCGACATTGCTCGGCGCGATCAACGGCCTGGTGCCGCACTTCACAGGAGGGACACTGGCCGGGCGGGTGGTCGTCGACGGCCGCGATACCGCCAGGCTGCGGCCAAGGGAACTCGCTGACGTGGTCGGGCTGGTGGGACAGGACCCGCTCGCCAGTTTCGTCACCGACACCGTCGAGGAGGAACTCGCCTACACCATGGAGCAGCTCGCGGTCGACCGGGCATCCATGCGGACCAGGCTTGAGGAGACCCTTGACCTGCTCGGCATCGCCGATCTCCGGCGCCGCGCGCTGCGCGACCTGTCGGGCGGGCAGCAGCAGCGCGTCGCCCTGGGCGCCGCGCTGACCGCGCACCCCCGTATCCTCGTCCTTGACGAGCCCACCTCAGCCCTTGACCCGGCCAGCGCCGAGGATGTCCTGGCCGCGATCACCCGCCTCGTCCACGATCTTGGGGTGACCGTCGTCCTCGCTGAGCACCGGCTTGAGCGGGTACTGCCCTACGCCGACCGGGTCGTGTACCTGGACGGCGAGGGCAAGGTCACGGCCGGAGACCCGGCCCGCATCCTGGCCTGGGCAGGCGTCTGCCCGCCGGTGGTGGAGCTTGGCCGGCTGGCCGGCTGGGATCCCCTCCCGCTGTCCGTCCGTGATGCCCGCCGTCAGGCCGCACCGCTGCGGGACCAGCTTCCCAGGACACCGCCGGCCAGCGGCCGGACCCCGGCCACCGGGCTCGATGCCGGACTCGCGCTTACCGCCCGTGGCATTATCGTGCGCTACGGCTCCCTGGTCGCCGTGCGTGCCGTCAGCCTGACCTTGCGCCCGGGCGAGATCACCGCGCTGATGGGACGAAACGGCTCGGGTAAATCCTCGCTTCTGTGGGCGCTTCAGGGCACTGGGACGCGGGCCGCGGGAACCGTCAGCGTGGCCGGCGCCGACCCTGCGGCGCTCTCACCGGCCCGGGCCAGGCGACTGGTCGGCCTGGTCCCCCAGACGCCGGCTGACCTGCTGTACCTCGACACGGTCGATGAGGAGCTTGCCCAGGCCGACCGCGACGCGCGTGCCGGGACAAACCCTGCGGACTCCGACAGTCGTGCCGCGACATCAGCTCGGGGAATTCTTGACGAAATAGCACCTGGCATCGCAGCGGGAACACATCCGAGGGACGCCTCGGCCGGACAGCAGCTCGCTTTGGTCCTCGCCGTCCAGCTCGCCGCGGCACCGGCTGTCATATTGCTCGACGAGCCCACGCGCGGACTTGACTACCAGGCCAAGGCCGGGCTGACCGCGATACTCGGCCGGCTCGCCGCCCAGGGCCGCTCGGTCGTCGTGGCCACTCACGACGTGGAATTCGCCGCCAGGTCCTGTGACCGGGTCGTGGTTATGGCCGAAGGGGAGATCGTCGCCGATGGCCAGGCCGCCTCAGTCCTGACCGCTTCCCCGACGTTCGCGCCGCAGGTCGCGAAGGTCCTGGCCCCGCTGCCTTACCTGACTGTGACGCAGGTCGCCGCTGCCCTGGGCCCCGTGCGCGCGTCATGACCACGTCGCACCGGCCGGTTCGCCCCGCCATCGCGCTGCGGCCACGATCGGCGGCCGCGATCGCGCTGGCGTCCGCGCTCGGCCTGGTCGCCTTCCTGTGGCCCTTCGTCATCGCCCCAGGGACCTTCTCTTCCACCGAGACGCCGCCGCTGATGTTCGGCGTCCTGCTCATCGGGGTGCTCGCGGTCGTCTTCGCCGAGATCGCCGACGGCGGCATCGACGCGAAAGCGCTCGCCATGCTGGGCGTGCTGGCGGCGATTAACGCCGCCTTGCGGCCGCTCGACGCGGGCACCGCCGGCATCGAGACCGTGTTCTTCGTCCTGGTGCTCGCCGGCCGGGTATACGGCGCTGGATTCGGCTTCGCGCTCGGCTGCACGTCCTTGTTCGCATCCGCGTTGCTGACCGCCGGGGTCGGACCCTGGATGCCGTATCAGATGTTCGGCTGCGCCTGGGTCGGCATGGTCGCCGGGCTGCTGCCGCCGGTGCGCGGCCGGGCTGAGATCCTGATGCTCGCCGGATACGGTGCCATCGCCGGCTACTTCTTCGGCTTCATGCTCAACCTGTCGTTCTGGCCATTCTCGGTCGATCCGTCCAGCTCCATCGCCTACCGGCCGGGCCTGCCATTCATCGAGCAGTGGCACAGGTACCTGCTGTTCGACGCCACCACCTCGCTCGGCTGGGATACCGGCCGGGCCGTTACCAACGTCGTAGCGATCCTGATCACTGGCCCGGCCGTGCTCGCCGCCTTCCGCCGCGCCGCGCGGCGCGCCAACTTCCAGCCGGCGGTCACCTTCGAGCCGGCCGAGCTCGCTGACCATCCAGAAGATCCGGCGGCCCGGCCGCGCTGACGGGATCACGATCCCCGGCGTACCTGATCAGCGAGCGCATCGTCGCTGTACCCGCCGCCGGGCAACAGCAGCAACGGGCCATCACCGGGACGCCAGCAGCGTGGCCGGCAGCATCAGCGAGTCAACGATGCCGCAGTCCGGCATTGCCGGCGGAGGAGAACCTTCCTTCGGCCAGAGCGGTCACGGGAGCCGCGGCGCTAAGGTGCCGGCGGCGGTGAAATAGGGAGTGCTCCCGATGCGGCTGGCGGTACCTTA
>Ga0070761_10001642_pt1 | contig 14024 bp, 11 predicted proteins | sample HubBroMetageREF1_FD_66724 | JGI IMG/M metagenome (GOLD analysis project Ga0070761, IMG submission 66724) | Reference soil microbial communities from the Hubbard Brook experimental Forest, New Hampshire, USA - Hubbard Brook CCASE Soil... | ecosystem: Environmental > Terrestrial > Soil >...
AGAAAACGGATTCCGGTGGAGACTTCGTACTTGCCACGGCCCTCGATGGTCAGCGCGATTCGAATTTCGGTTTCCGCGGTTTTGCGATGCAGTTTGGCTTTCCTCATGCCCGCACCTCAGTGGGTAGCCGGTTCGGCAGTTCCGTTCGCAATCCCAGTTGGTCAACGACTTCGTGCAGAGCGCCGAGGAGCGTCTCGGTGTGTTCGTCCGATCCCACGGTGAATCGAACACAACCTTCACACCCTGGGTCAGAGTGCCGGTCACGCACCAGAATTCCGCGAGCGCGCAGCGCTCGAACGAACTCTGCGTGGGCTGAGCCAACGCTAACGAGCACAAAATTGGCGTGACTCGGCCAGTAATGCAAGCCAAGATTGCCAAGTTCCTGCTGCAATCTGCCGCGGTTGCTTCGTACTTCTGCAACATAGCGGCGGACATATTCCTGGTCTTGCAGAGCCTCGGGCAGAACTGCGAGGGCAGCCGCGTTGACGCTGTAAGGCGAAGCCACGCGGCGGACCATCGCCATCTGCCCTGTGTCTCCCGCAAGAATGCCGATTCGCAATCCGGCGAGGCCATAGGCTTTGGAAAAAGTCCGAGCCACGAAAAGATTCTCGATCTTCTGCGTGGGGTGGACAAACGCTCGATCGATAAGCGTCTCTCCATGAAATTCGAAATAAGCCTCATCGACGAGCACAGCAGCTTGGGGCGCCGCTTGCGCAATCTGAACGAGGACATCGCCTGAAACCGCTGCTCCAGTCGGATTGTTGGGATTTGCCACCGCGATGAGCCGGGTGCGGGGGCTGAGTTGTGCGAGCAGATCTTGCGTGGGAAACGTAAAGTTGTTGCCAGCGCGCACTTCGACAACGCGGGCGCCTTCGGCCTGCGCGAAGATCGCATACATGGCGAAGGTGGGCACGACGATGAGCGCTTCGTCTCCCGGATCGAGGTACGTGGAACACAACAGATGAATCGCTTCGTCGACACCGTTCGAGAGCAGAACCTGTGCCGGATCGAGCCCAAGAAAGTTCGCGACCTCTTTTTCGAGCGGCTCGCGCTCGGGATAGCGCGCCAGCAGTTCGGCATCGAGCGACCGCAGGCGGGCCAGCACGCGCGGCGAACACCCGACTGTGCTCTCGTTGAAATCAAGACGCAGCCCCGTCCGTCCCGCCAGCGGAGGCCGATAAGCGTGCAGATTCTTTACCGCTGCGCGAGCTTCAAGCATGCGAGGACCTCACTCGGAAGGCCTCGGCGTGTCCTTTCAGGCCTTCGGCAGTCGCCAGTGCAATGCCCGGCGGCGCGATTTGGCCGATTCCTTCACGGGACACCTGCTGGCAGGCAATGACACGAACGAAATCGAACACGCTGAGGCCGCCCCGCACCCGGGCCATTCCACTTGTCGGCAGCACGTGGTTCGGTCCGGAGATGTAATCTCCCGCGGCCTGAGGTGTGAACTCGTCGAGGAAAACCGAACCCGCGTGCTGCACCAGCGGCGCCAGCGCCGCTGGAAGTGTGAGATGCTCGGGCGCGATGCGATTCGATATCTCGATCGCCTGTTCAAGAGAAGTGACCAGAACAATGGCGCCGCGCCGTGAGAGCGATTGCGCGGCGATCGGGTTGGTGGTCGCGCGCTTCCGTACTTCCTTTTGAACTTTTCTCGCTAGCGCGGGCGAAGTTGTAATGAAAATGCACAGCGCGTCGGGATCATGTTCCGCCTGCGCCACTAGGTCGGATGCGATGCACTCCGGATCACCGTTTTCGCTGATGACGACAGCTTCCGTAGGACCTGCCAGGAATTCAATGGCGCAGTCGAATGCCACCAGCCTCTTGGCTGCGGTCACGTATCGGTTGCCCGGGCCGACGATCTTGTCCACGCGCGGAATTTCTTCTGTTCCATAAGCCAGGGCAGCGATGGCCTGCGCCCCACCGACTCGGTAAAACTCGCGCACGCCGAGGAATGCGGCCGCCGCCAAGGTTGCCTGCGCCGGTCGCGGGGACGCAACGCGGATCTGGCTTACGCCCGCGACCTGCGCTGGAATCACCGTCATCAGCAACGTGGAAGGCAAAGGATAGCGGCCGCCGGGCACATAACATCCGACCGATTCCAGAGGGCGTACCAGTTGGCCCACGACGACGCCAGGCTGAATTTCGCGCCGCCATTCTTCGGGCGCTTGCCACTCCGCATAGCGAGCGATATTGCCCGCCGCCTGCTCGATCGCTTCTTTCAGTGCAGGGTCAGTTTTCTCCCAAGCCTCGCGCAGTTCGGCCTCGGGAACACGCAGTGGCTCTTCCTTACCCAATCCGTCCCAACGTGCAGCGTAGCGGCGCACGGCGCGATCGCCGTTACGTCGGACGTCATTCACAATGCGGCGCACTGCCGGCTCGACATCCGCCAGATCCGTCGTACCGCGGCGCGCCAGCGCACTCACCCGTCGAGCCTGCTCAGGGCCTTCAAGAATGCGCATTCGATCCGTGCGGATCAGTTCGTCGCGCTTGACGTCGTTCTTGTTGCGCATTGCCTTACTTCGCTTCACATGACCACCTTGTTCAACGGATATTCGACGATGCCCTGAGCGTTGGCTTGCTTCAGCTTCGGAATCAGCGACCAGGCGGTGCTTTCCTCGATCACCGTGTTCACCGCGACCCACTCGCCATCGGCCAGGGGAGCGACGGTCGGATTTTTCAGCGCCGGCAGAAGCCCGAGGACCGCGGGCAAGTCTGGTTTGCGCACGTTGAGCATCAGACCCACCCGCCCCATCGCAGCGATCGCCCCACTGAGCATGACGGCCAGGTTCTCGATCTTTTGCCGTCGAGCGGAATCGTCCCAAGCCGCCTTATTCGCGATCAGTTGCGTGTTCGACTCGAGAACTGTTTCGAGGATCCTGAGATGATTGGCGCGCAATGAACTGCCCGTCTCGGTCACCTCGACAATCGCGTCCGCCAGTAGCGGCGGCTTCACTTCAGTTGCGCCCCAGGAAAACTCGACCCGCACGTCAACGCGGCGGTTCGCGAAATAATTGCGAGTGAAACTCACCAGCTCGGTGGCAATAATTCGACCGTCAAGGTCTTCGAGTTTCTGAAACGCAGAACCCTCCGGCACAGCCAGCACCCATTGGACCCGGCCCATACTTTGTTTGGCATAGATCAGGTCGCAGACCTTGACCACGTCGAGGCCGCTTTCGAGCACCCAGTCGAGGCCGGTCAAACCCGCATCCAGCGCTCCGTGTTCTACATACCGAGCCATTTCCTGGGCACGAATGAGCAGGCATTCGATCTCCGGATCATCCGTCGCCGCGAAATAAGAGCGGGCGTTGGTGTACACGCGCAGCCCGGCGCGCGTGAACAGGCTCAACGTGGCTTCCTGCAAACTTCCTTTGGGGATGCCCAGTCGCAGTTTCATGGCTCCGCCCTCTCTTGCCCAGCCTCTTTTTGCCTCGGCGAGGCAGCCCCGAACGCGTTTCCCAGCGGAAGCTCCTCGGTAAAACAAGAGCGCGTCCCGTTGTGACAGACCTTGCCCTCGCCCAGAACGCGGACGCGCAGCAGCACCGTATCGCGGTCGCAGTCGGCAAAGGCAGCAACCACCTGCAGACGATTGCCGGAGGTTTCTCCCTTGGTCCACAATTTTTGCCGAGTGCGGCTGTAGAACGTCGCAAATCCACTGCTCAGGGTTTGATCCAGCGCTTCCCGGTTCATAAAACCCACCATCAGCAGTTCTCCAGTGCCCGCATCCTGAATGACGGCGGGTGCCAGACCCTGCATCTTGTCGAAGTCGATCTCCATCGCAACCTCCTGAATCCCGGTGTCCCAATTTTCCGTGCTCGCACCAAAGCAAAAAGCCCGCTGCGCGAGTTCTGCGCCAGCGGGCTTGGATTTCCTATCAGTGCTCTTGGTTATCCGTGCTCCCCCGCCGACACGCTCATCGCATGGTGATGATGGTGATGGCGATGGGTCAACGGAGTAATCATGGACTTTATGCTAGGGCAGCAGGGATATGGTTGTCAATCGGTTTCAAGGCGGGCGCCCATGCCGTACTCCACCCGATGGTGGATCCGATGTTATCTTTAGGAAGCGGCGACAGAAGGCAGTGACAGGTGGTCAGCGACGCAATTCATGGAAGTTCTCAAAAGACTTTTCGAGCAGCATTTCCACTCGCCGGTTGAGCGGGTGAAGCCGCTGCAGGGCGAACTCGGAGGGTCGGGGCGCAGGATCATCCGGCTTGATAGCGGCAAGATAAGCGCGATCGGCATTCTGTATGACGTGCGGGAAGAGAATGTCGCCTTCCTTGAATTTTCCCGGCACTTTCGCCGGCACGGTCTACCGGTGCCGGAAATCTATGCCGAAGATTTAAGCCAGGGCGCTTATCTCGAAGAAGATCTCGGCAGCACCACTCTTTTTGAGTTTCTCTCCGACCGTCGCGACGGCGCGACCATCGCTCCCGAAGCAGTCGCGGCCTATCGAAAAGTTGTCGCCTTGTTGCCGCGTTTTCAGGTCGAAGCGGGACGCGATTTGAACTACAAGGTTTGCTATCCGCGCGCCAGCTTCGATCGCCAGTCCATCGCGTGGGATTTGAATTATTTCAAATATTACTTTCTCAGACTGGCCGGCATTCCCTTCAACGAGCAGGCGCTGGAAGACGATTTCAGCCGTTTGACGAAATTCCTGTTGAGCGCCAGCCGCGATTATTTTCTCTATCGCGATTTCCAATCCCGCAATGTCATGTTGCGCAAAATCGTGAACACAGTTCCGAGCGAGGACCAACCGTTCTTTCTGGACTATCAGGGCGGCCGCAAAGGCGCGCTGCAATACGATATCGCTTCTCTTTTATACGACGCCAAGGCTGACCTGCCTCCGGATCTACGCCAGCAATTGCTCGATCATTATCTGGACAGTCTGGCGGGTTTCCTCGATCTCGATCGCTCCGTATTCATGCAGTTCTACTACGCTTACGTTTACGTTCGCATCATGCAGGCGCTGGGGGCTTATGGCTTTCGAGGCTTCTACGAGCGGAAAGAGCACTTTCTGCAAAGCGTGCCGTACGCGCTGAAAAACCTGCGTTGGCTCCTTCACAATGTGGAGTTGCCCATCGCCTTGCCGACGTTGATGGAAGCATTCAAAAGTATGGTGGCCTCGAATAAGCTGCAAGGCCTGACATCGACGTCCCAACCGGAAAAGTTGACGGTGCGGGTTTTCAGTTTTTCCTTTCACCGAGGCCTGCCGCAAGACGATACTGGCAACGGCGGTGGCTTCGTTTTCGACGGCCGCAGCCTCCCCAACCCGGGGCGCGAAGAGCGCTTCAAAACCCTCAGCGGCAAAGACGCGCCGGTGATCGACTATCTCAAGCAGCAGGAGAGCGTGCATCAATTTCTCGCCAGTGCAATGTCGCTGGTGGACGCAAGCGTAATCGCCTATCAGCGTCGCGGCTTCAAGCATTTGATGGTGTCGTTCGGTTGCACCGGCGGCCAGCATCGCTCGGTCTATTTGGCGGAGCAATTAGCAAACCATTTGCGCGACAGCGATGGAGTGCAAGTGGTCGTGCGTCATCGCGAGCAGGAGAGCTGGCCCGGTGAGAGCGCGATCGGTGAAAGCGCCAAATCGGTGAAAGCATAACCAATGAGAGCGATGATTCTGGCGGCCGGCATCGGTACGCGCTTGCGGCCGCTCACCGACAATCGTCCCAAAGCGCTGGTCGAAGTCAACGGCCGTACGCTGCTCGAGATCGCACTTTCTCGCTTGCGCGGCTTTGGAGTTCGCGAGGTGATCATCAACGTCCATCACTTCGCCGATATGGTGGTTGAGTACCTGAAAGCGAACGACAACTTCGGCATGCGCATCGAAGTTTCGCGCGAGGAGGGGTTGCTCGACACTGGCGGTGGTCTGAAAAAGGCCGCTCATTTCTTTGCCACTGGTTCTATCGGAAATTCCGACCGTGCCGAAGAACCATTTCTCGTGCACAATGTCGATGTTCTCAGCACGATTGATCTTGGGCGGATGGTGCAATTTCATACCGAAAATCGGGCTTTGGCCACCCTGGCGATGCAGGACCGCAAGACCTCTCGATACCTGCTGTTCGACGATCAGCTTCAGCTCGGCGGTCGGCGCTCTGGGGGCGGGGAACCCGAAGTTGTTCGGCCAGCCGGGCCTATTCAGTGGTTAGCCCTAGGCTTTTCCGGCATCCATGTCATTTCTCCGCGTCTGCTGGCGATGATGAGTGAGGACGGCGCGTTCTCGATTATCACTACCTATTTGCGTCTTGCTGGCCAGGGAGAAAAAATTCTCGCTTTCCGCGCCGATGAATATTATTGGCGCGATCTCGGCAGGACAGACGATGTGGAGCGAGCGGCTCAGGACTTAAAACGAAAGGTGATTCCGCAGTAGGCTAAGCGCCGCACGCCCCGCAACTGATACTCTCAATCAGGACATTCAGGAGACTGCAAATCATTGCCGCCCATCGTCAACGCACAAGAGATTACGAAAGCCTTCGGGGCGAACCCGCTTTTCCAGGATGTTTCTTTCACCATTTCTGAGGGAGATCGCATCGGCCTAATTGGCCCGAATGGATCCGGCAAGTCCACCCTTCTGCGAATTCTGGCTGGCGAGGTTGCTCCCGATAGCGGGGAAGTGTCGTTCCGCAAGCGAACTCGTCTCGCCTGTGTTGAGCAGGACTCGCGATTCAAGTCCGGAGCCACGGTGCGGTCGGTAATCGACGGCGCGCTCGATCTTAGTGGCGTCTCCGGATCCGAGCGTGGTGCGCGCTTTGCCGAGACGCTGGGTCGCGCTGGTTTTGAAGATCTCGATGCGCGAGCCACCGAGCTATCCGGCGGCTGGCAGAAGCGTCTCGCCATTGTCGAGGCTCTGGTGCAGCATCCCGACATCCTTCTGCTCGACGAACCGACCAACCATCTCGACCTTCCCGGAATCACATGGCTCGAAGATCTGCTTGAGGGCGCGGCCTTCGCCAGCGTCATCGTGAGCCACGACCGCTACTTTCTTGAGAATGTCACGACCGATATGGTCGAGCTTAATCGCATCTATCCCGACGGTTCCCTACGCGTCCGGGGCAGCTACATCGCCTTTCTGGAGAAGAAAGAAGAATTCCTGCATGCGCAGTCGCGGCGCCAGGAGGCGCTGGAGAATCTGGTGCACGGAGAAATCGAGTGGCTCCGCCGCGGAGCGAAGGCCCGGACGCGCAAGTCGAAAGCGCGCATCAGCAAGGCAGGCGAGCTGATGGGTGAGCTAGCCGACCTGAATCAGAGAACGCGCAGCGCCACAGCGCAAATCGACTTTTCCGCGACCGACCGCAAGACGAAGCGGCTGATCGAACTGCAAGGTGTCACCTGCACCATGGGAGATCGCGCGTTGTTCGAAGGACTCAACTTCATCTTAACGGCTGGAATGCGCGTCGGCCTGGTCGGCCCGAATGGTAGCGGCAAGACGACCCTGCTCCGATTGTTGCAAGGAGACCTGGCGCCGACCGGTGGAGAGATTCGCCGCGCCGATTGGCTGCGCATCGTCTACTTTGACCAGACTCGTAGCCTTGATCCCGACCTAAGTCTGCGCCGCGCGCTTGCCCCGGACGGCGATTCGGTCGTGTATCGGGATCGCGTAATTCACGTGGCCGGATGGGCGGCGCGATTTCTATTTACGGGTGAGCAACTCAGCCAGCCTGTCGGACGGCTTTCCGGCGGCGAACGGGCGCGCGTTCTGATCGCGCAGCTCATGCTCCAGCCCGCCGACATTCTTCTGCTCGACGAACCGACCAACGACCTCGACATTCCGACTCTCGAAATTCTTGAAGAAAGCCTGATCGATTTTCCCGGTTCCCTCGTGCTGGTGACGCATGACCGCTACATGCTCGACCGCGTATCCAGCGTCGTACTCGGGCTGAACGGAAAAGGCGGAGCAAACACCTTCGCCGATTATGCGCAATGGGAGGCGTGGCAAGCGCAGCGGTCGAAGTTAGACATGAACTCGGACGGGACAACAACCGGGGCGACTTCGCCGACGCTTGCTGGTTCTACTCCGGCAGCGCCAGGAAAAAAGAAACTGTCATATCTCGAAGCGCGAGAATACGCCACCATCGAGCAGCGCGTGGAAGAAGCCGAACAGTTCGTGCAAGCGAAACGCGCGGAGTTAGAAGATCCAGCGAACGCGATGGATGCTCCGCGGCTGGTAAGCGCGCAGGCTGCGCTCGACGCGGCTCAGTTGGCGCTCGATGCGCTCTACGCGCGCTGGGCCCAGCTGGAAAAAAAGAACGGCTGACCGTTTCGCGTCAAGGTTTCCCGTCAACGTCTCGCGCCAACATTCCATCGCCCAGCGAATAACACGGTGTCGGAAAGCCGAGCCGAATCGAATCATTCAGTACTCCCCGTAGTGCCCCTTCACTGAATCCCGGAGCTTCCGCGAGTCATAGCCGATGCCGTCCTTGAACACGATCTCCACGTTTTCTACGTCCGAAATCTGTTTTGACGGATCTCCCTTGATCACCACTAGGTCCGCGTTCTTTCCGGCCGTTATCGAACCGATCTGCTTTTCCTTCCCTAGGTACACCGCCCCGTTCAGGGTGGCAATCTTGATCGCCTCCTGCGGAGAAAAACCGGCCTCCACCAGCAACTCAATTTCTCGCTGATCGGCGAATCCGGGCACAACGTCTCCATAGCCGGTTGGATCCGGGCCTGCGATCAGCAGGCCTCCCGCGGCCACGAATGCCCGCTCCAGTTCCATGTCACGTTTGAACAGCATCGCTCCATCTGTTTTCGGAGTCGGCAGGGATGCCGGACGCTGGCGCATATAGAAAAAGGCCTCGCGCGCCTGTGGAGTCATCGCGTCCAGCGCCTGCTGGCGGATCGGCGGACGTCCTCCACCAGCCTCGCCTTCAAACACCGGCAAAGTCGATGTAATGGCCACGTGATGCTTCACCAGCGTGTCGATCAGGTCTTTGGCCTCGGCGCTACCCGGCGGCATGTGCTCCAGAGTAAAGTTCCCCTGACTGTCGCTGCAGACGTCGGGCTTCTTCCCCGGATCGAGTTGAGTATTCACAAAGAATCCGTGTTCGAGATCGTCGATGCCCAACTCCGCCGCCTCTTTGTACGTAACCGAGCACAAGTGCCCGGTGACTTTGATCCCACGCTTGTGCGCCGCGTCAATCGCGGCCTTGAGTTCGGCGCGTGTGATGTTCATGTACGCCTTGAACGATGTCACTCCATGGTCGGCCCAGTAATCCACCAGTTGCCGTGCGTCATCCGGGCTGGTCAGATGCGGCATCTGGATGAAGTAGCTCTCGGTTCCTTCGAGATAGGGGCCGGTAACGTCAAGGTGCGGGCCGGGGAGCTTGCCGGCGTCGATGTCGCGCTTCAGATTCAGATCCGCATAGGTTTCCACGCTTCCAGTGGTGCGCATGGTGGTCACACCTCCGGCAAGATACAATCGCGGCGCCGAGAACGTCATCTGCGTCACCAGCGTCGGTTGATCGGATTTCCACTGGCTGTTCAGGTTCGGGCGCACGATATAGAAGAGGTGATTGTGCATGCCGACGATGCCCGGCATCACCGTGTAGCCGCGGAGATCGACCACCGTCGTGTCCGCGACCGCGGCAACCTCCGCGCCCGGCTGGATCGCCAGGATCTTTCCGCCCCCGATGATCACATTCTGATCTTCCACCGCCGCCGCGCCCGTGCCGTCAATCACGCGCACATGCGTCAGGATGACCTTGGGCGCATCGACCCGGACGAACTCTTTTACGTTCTTGGAGAGTTCGGGCGTTTGCGCCGCCGCCGGCAGCAAGAATAGGAATAGCGCGAGAACAGACGCAATCATATGTCGCATGTTTGCCTCCTGAGTACTGCCTCCTGAGTATCCCCACTGCCGGGTGCCCCACACATTCGCGCCCTTTGCGAATGTGTGGGTGCGTGCGCCACCACACTCTTAGGAGTCCGTTCTTGAGTCGCCTCGGATCGGCTCCGAGAACACACCGCCCTCTTCAGGACCTAAGCTGTCAAGAGGTCGCGCCGCTTTGACCCTCGAAATATGGGGCGAACAATAAGCGAGACAAGACTCCGGGCCTCTGTCCTATGCCTTCGCAAAATCAATAAACCCATGCTGCACGTCCGTCCGGGTCAGCTTCGCCCGAATCTTGTCGCCGACGTGCAACCCCTGCGCTCCCTGTGCCAGCAAGCCTTCCATGTGGGGCTGAAAGACGCGCACAAATGTCCCCTTCGGAGTCGTTCCGGTGACCATGGCGTCGAAGGTCTCGCCCAGCCGGTGGCTCATGGCCATCGCAGCTAACCGCTTCGACATTTCGCGCTCCACTTTTCGCGCAGCATCGCCCTTCACGGTGCAGTTCGAGGCAATGGCCGCGAGATCGTTGTCGGAATAGGGCCCGGGTTTTCCGTCGAGCGAGGCCTTGATCAATCTCTGAGTTACGACATCGGGAAAACGCCGGTTGGGCGCGGTCGAATGGGTGTAGTCCTGCACCGCAAGTCCGAAGTGCCCTTCCGGAGAGTCGCCGGGTCGCTCCAGGACATATTCTCCCGGTCCGACCAATTTGATGACGGCGAGCGAGAGGTCGGCGAAATGGTCGGGATCGGCGGCTTTGCGCTTCAGGAGAAAATCGTTGAGCGCCTTGGAATCGGGCGTGGCGGGTAGCTTCTCGCCCTGCGCCGCCGCGAGGCGGACGATGCCATCCCAATGCGCCGGAGTTCTGACGATTCGGCGCAAGGAAGACACGTTCAACAACAGGCGCGCTACCACGCCGTTGGCAGCGACCATGAAGTCCTCGATCAAATCGGTGGCCCGGTTCTTAACGACTTTCGCGATGCCGGTAACCTGCTGGTCGAGCAGAATCGGAATGACCTCGTTGACTTCAAGGTTGAGCGCGCCATGCTCGAAGCGTAGTTTCTTGAGCGCCTGGGCAACTTGATCCTGCAGTTTGAGCTGCGCCTGCAGTTCCGCGGACGCGGCCACTTTCGGCGGAGCGGGCGCCGTGCCCTCCAGCCACGCTCCGACTCCGTTGTAGGTGAGTTGAGCTTTGTTGCGCACGACGGCCCGATAAACATCGCTGGAACTCAGTGCGCCGCTGGCATTCACCGCGAATTCAGTAACCACGGCCGGCCTATCCACGTCGGGGAGCAGGGAAGATGCACCGGTCGAGAGTTCGTTCGGCAGCATGGGGAAAATGGCTACGCCGGTGTAGACCGAAGTGGTCTCTCGCTCCGCGTGTTGATCGATGGGAGAGTCTTTTCCTACAAAGGAGTCCACGTCGGCGATGGCGATCATTACTTTGACGTCGCCATTGGGCAAGCGTTCGGCGACTTCGATCTGGTCGAGATCTTTGGAGGTGTCGTTGTCGATCGACGACCAAAGAAGATTGCGCAGGTCCCGAACTTTGTCGGAAGGCACAAGTTGCGGCGGATGTGCGCGGATATCTCCCAGTTGCTTTTGGACTTCGGGCGGAAAATCCGGCTCGAAGCCTTGCGCCTGCATGACCTGCCGCGCGATTGCCTGAAGATTAATGGAAGAAGGCCGAGAATCGTTCATTAGGCTCCGCTTTCAGGAATATTAGCTTGAGAAGGCTAACACGAATCCGCAGTTGGCGGCGGCAAGCGGCGATCGTTCCCTGTGGCCTTTCCCTGTGACCTCAGTGACCTCTGTGGTTAAGCCTTTGGTTCATGCGCCGGCGAGGTCGTGATATTCTGATAGCAGCAGCTGCGTCTTCCTCCGATAAGATTAGGACCGATTCCCGCAGTTCCCTAGATATCATGATTTCAGTTGGCAATGTGTCCATGCGCTACGGCGCTAAAATTCTGTTCGACGAAGTTTCCACCGGCTTTGTTCCGGGGAAGCGCTACGGCCTTACTGGCCCCAATGGTGCGGGCAAATCCACCTTCATGAAGCTTCTGACCGGCGAACTCGAGCCGCAGAAGGGAACCGTCGTCCGTCCGCGCAAAATCGGCGTTTTGAGTCAGGATCAATTCGCCTTCGATAAGTACCGCGTGATCGACGCGGTCATCATGGGCAACCGGCGATTGTGGGCGGCTCTCGAAGAACGCGAAATCATCTACGCGAAGCACGACATGACGGACGCCGACGGTATGAAACTCGGCGAACTCGAAGGCGTCGTCGGCGAAGAAGACGGCTACACGGCTGAAACCGACGCTGCGATTCTGCTGCAAGGCCTCGATATTCCCGATGCGATGCACGAGCGAAAAATGTCGGAGATACCGGGGGGGCAAAAAATGCGCGTGCTGCTGGCGCAGGCTCTGTTCGGGCATCCGCAGGCGTTGTTGCTCGACGAGCCTACCAACCATTTGGATCTGGACTCGATCCACTGGCTGAAGAACTTTCTGAATCAATATGAGGGAGTGCTGATCGTGATCTCGCACGATCGCCATTTTCTCAACGGCATTTGCACGCACATTGCCGACATCGATTACGAGACCATCATCACTTACACCGGCACTTATGACGACATGGTGATCGCGAAGACGCAGGTTCGCTCGCAGATCGAAGGGCAAAACGCGCAGCGAGAGAAGAAGATTGCGCAGTTAAATGAGTTCATCGCCCGCTTCGCCGCTGGAACCCGCTCCAGCCAGGTGCAGTCGCGACGCAAGGAAGTCGAGCGACTGCAGGTCACCGAACTGGCGCGGTCCAACATCCAGCGCCCGTATTTGAAGTTCGATCAGAAGCGACCCTCCGGCAAACACATCCTGGAAATCGAAGGGGTTTCGAAGTCGTACGGAGAAACCAAGGTGATTTCCGGCTTTACGGCGAGCGTGCTGCGCGGAGAAAAAATCGCTCTTATGGGACGGAACGGATCCGGCAAGACCACCTTGGTAAATGCGCTGCTGGCGAACTCGCCGACGGTTTCGGAATCGGAACTGCGAAAGACCAGCGGCTACGACGGCCCGTTCGTCGAGGGCGGAAAGGTTCTCTGGGGTCACGAAGCTGCCGTGGGATATTTCGCCCAGGATCACAGGTCGCTGATCGAGCCCGGTATCAAGGTTCTGGAGTGGCTCCATCAGTGGGACCCTGCCGCGTCGACCGAAGAGATTCGCGGCATACTAGGCCAGATGCTGTTTCCGCGCGATGATGCCGAGAAGCGAACCGACGTGCTCTCCGGTGGAGAAGCGGCACGCTTGCGCTTCTGCAAACTGATGCTGCAAAAACCGAACGTGCTCGTGCTCGACGAACCGACCAACCATCTGGATCTGGAATCGATCAATGCCCTCAATATTTCGCTGCAGCGCTACACCGGAACGGTGCTATTGGTCACGCATGACGAAGACCTGATCGATGAAGTCGCGACCAGGATCTGGCACTTCGAGGGCACCCATGAAATCACAGATTTCAAAGGCGCATACGGCGAGTACGAGGCCATTCTCGCTTAACGTCCGCGGCCGCAGGACGAGCGAGCTACTTACTTTTTTTCGACTTCCTGGACAAGCGACAGGGCGGGAACTTTCTTTGCTTTCTGCCTGGTGCTTGACTTCTTTCGGGACTTAGACGCTCGCCCGACGATGTCAGCGACGGAGGTGCTCTCCAATATCTTGGCTGCGGCATCTCGCACTTCCAAAAACACGCCATACAGCGCGCGATGATCGGGATCGGTGACGATGAGGCTGCGGAGTTGCTCCGCGTCCCCGAAGGGCGCGAGTGGACCATCGACCAGACGAATGATCTCGCTGAGCTTGATCTCCGCCGGCGCGCGGCGCAGCCGGTAGCCGCCTTTCGCGCCCCGAACGCTCTCCACGATGCGCGCATTCTTGAGTTCCAGCAGAATCAACTCAAGAAATTTTTCCGGCAGGTCGCTATCCAGAGCTATATCGCGTATCTTGACGGTTTCCGCTCCGTAGCGGCGGCCGAGGGTCATGATCGCTTGCAGCGCGTAAAGACCTTTTTGCGAGATCTTCAATCTTCTATCCTTTCCAGCTGCTTTCCGAGATTCCTGGCTGCCGCGCTACATCAGTCACGCAGGGGCGTATTTGACGTACTCTAGTGCTCTCGCGCCTGCTTTGCAACTGATCTTGTTGCCATGT
>Ga0070761_10001643_pt1 | contig 14023 bp, 11 predicted proteins | sample HubBroMetageREF1_FD_66724 | JGI IMG/M metagenome (GOLD analysis project Ga0070761, IMG submission 66724) | Reference soil microbial communities from the Hubbard Brook experimental Forest, New Hampshire, USA - Hubbard Brook CCASE Soil... | ecosystem: Environmental > Terrestrial > Soil >...
AAATGGTACGACATCGAGAAAGATCAAGACACAATCGCCATCAAGCTCGAGGCTGCTCCACACTGGTATTAGGATTGGTTCGCGTGAACTTTTTATCTCCTTCTCTTGCTTCTCTCGCTTTTTTCACGGGCCAACTGCGACGCACTGCCCGGAATTTGTGCAAATAGGATTAAACCTTTGCCTTGCAGAACGATTTCGTTTTGCGCGCGTCCATTTCCACACGGTTTTCAACAGAACTGTTGAAAACTTTTACAAAAAATTTATATTTTCTGGGCCGTTTCGCCGCGGAATGGTTTCAAAAGTGCCTTGCCGCGTCTGCTCCATACTGTTTTGGAAATGGACCCCACTTTACGGACTGAAAAAGAAATTCTCCGACGCCGCGCGTAAGCTGGCGGCCTGCATCTCTCTGTGCGCGCTTGCTATCAGCAGTCGCGCGGCTGCAAAATATCCCCGGCCCCAATGAAATATTTGATTCTCAACGCTGATGACTTCGGAATGACGCGTGGCGTGAACCAGGGAATCATCCGCGCTCATCGCGAAGGCATTCTCACCAGCACCACGCTGATGGCCAACGGTCCGGCGTTCGACGACGCCGTGGAACGAATCGCCGCGAATCCCAAATTGGGAGTGGGCTGCCATTTAGTTCTGGTCGGCGGGAAATGCGTCACGCGCCGGGAAGATGTTGCGTCGCTGGCCGATGCGCAAGGCAATTTGCCGGAGTCGCTGCCGCGGTTCGTCGCCAAACTTAGCTCCGGAATGATCCCCGCCAAGGAAATTGAAATCGAAATGCGTGCGCAGATCGAAAAAATTCGCGCCGCCGGAATCACTCCGACGCATCTGGACACCCACAAACATACGCATGCGCATCCTCGGGTGATGGAAGTGCTGGGCAAAGTCGCCAAAGAACTTGGAATCGAGCGAGTGCGCAAGCCTGTGGAAAATCTTCACGATTCCTGGCAAGCGATGCAGGCCGACGAAAAGGGCTTCTCGATGCAAATCGTGGCAGCCGGAGCAGTTCGGGCCGTGGCTCCTCGCTTCTTCGCAATCGCCAGAAAGTACGGACTTACTTTTCCGGACCATTTCCTGGGATTAGCCGTCACCGGGCAGGTGAGCGCCGCCGCACTGCGCCGTATGGTTGACGAGCTGGAAGAAGGCAGCACCGAGATCATGCTGCACCCTGGAATTTGCGACGCCGACCTGGCGCAGTCGGGGACCCGGCTGCGAGAGCACCGCGAAACCGAACTCGCCGCGCTGCTCGATCCCGGCGTGCGCAGTGCGCTGCACGAACGAGGCATTCGCTTAATCAGCTATCGCGAGTTAAACTAAGCACATGCGCGAGCACCCGAAAAATCCGCCACGTTTCTCCCTGGTAGTGCCCTTTCACGACGAGCAGCAGAGCGTCCGTGAATTGCACCGGCAGTTAAGCGCGATCATGACCGGGCGATTCGAGCCCGTGGAATTCGTTTACGTGGACGATCAGAGTTCGGACGCGACGCCCCAAATACTCGCCGAGATTGCCGAGGAGGATCCGCGCGTAGCGGTGCTGCGCCTGAAGCGCAATTACGGCCAGACCACGGCGCTCGCCGCGGGATTCGACTACGCATCCGGCGACGTGATCATCTCCATGGACGGCGATTTGCAGCACGACCCGGCGGACATTCCCACGCTGCTCGAAACTCTGGATGCGACCGGCTGCGACATCGTCAGCGGCTGGCGGCAAAAGCGTGTGGACAACTTTATCCTGCGCCGGCTGCCTTCGCGCGTCGCGAACTGGATGATGGCCAAGCTTTCCGGGGTCAACATCCACGACTTCGGCACGACTTTCAAGGTTTACCGCCGCGAAACCATCAAGGACGTTCCCTTGTACGGCGAAATGCACCGGTTCATTCCCGCGCTCGCGGCGTGGAACGGAGCCAAGATCGTCGAAGTTCCCATCCGCAACATCGTCCGGCCCGACGGCAAGTCGCATTACGGGATTTCGCGGACGCTGCGTGTTTTCTTCGACATCGTCACCATTCGCTTCCTGATGCGTTACATGACTCGTCCGCTGCACTTCTTCGGTCCACCGGGACTGCTGGGATTGTTTACCGGCGGCGGGATCATGGCCTTCCTGTTGGCCGAGAAGCTGATGTGGTGGCAGCTGGACCTGTTCGCGCTGCATGGTCCCTTGCTCATCTTGGGATTGATGCTGACCTTATTTGGGGTACAACTCTTGGCGGTAGGGCTGGTCGGCGAACTGCTCATGCGCACGCACTTCGAATCCCGAGAAGACCCCATCTATCGGGTTGAGCACGTTTACGGTGGCCCGGAGGCCGTCAACATTTCCGGTTATCCCAAAACAAAAACGCTTGCTTCCAGGCAAGCTGGCGGATAGATTGGCGGCTGCGTCGCCCGGGATTTTGCGTCCCCGCGAACATCCATCAATCGGCGCTGATCCAAACCCAGCGTTGACCGGGATCGAGGAAATGTTGCGCAAGATTTTTCTGTGCGTATCCGTTGCTCTGCTGCTGGCGGCGATGGTGTGGGCCACCGACGATCCGTGGAAGGCCAAGCCGTATCAGCAGTGGGACGCCAAAGATGTTCGCAAGGTGCTCGACGCTTCGCCTTGGGCGCGCACTGTGCAAGTCCCAGCCCCGTGGATCAGCGGAGGCGACGCAGGCGCTGCCGATAACGGTGGCGCGTCATCGCGGCCCGGTCCTATGGGGTCTGGCCAAACGCAGCGGCCTGGCGCCAATGGTGCGGCCGATGTAGGCGCCGGCGCGCAGACCGTCGCTACTGTCACCTTCGTTGTGCGTTGGGCATCGTCGCGCACAGTCCGCGAAGCGTTGCTGCGCGGTGCAATCCTGGCCGGCCAAATCACAGAAGACGCAGCGGCGCAGCAGCTGGCGCAGCCCGTCGAAACGTACGAAATTGTGTTAACGGCGCCGGACATGAAGCCGTTTCAGTCGGTGGACGAGAGGATTCTGGAACACGGCGCTTTCCTGATGGACAGAAAAACAAAAGAAAAGGTCGCTCCGACCGCCGTGAAGATCCAGAGTAGCGAAGACGGGAAAAAAATTCAGTCGGTTGCGTTTTTCTTTCCGAAGAAATCAGATAGTGGAGTATCCACGATCGGCGCGGATATGAAGGTTGTGGATTTTCAGTGCGTCGTCACCAACGTGAAAATAGAGGCGAGTTTTGACACTTCCAAAATGTCGGACACACTGGGACGCGACCTCTAGTCTCAATCGCAAGAAGATCTCAAGTACCCGAGGAGTGCTCATGAAGTTGGCGATGCGTTGTTGTTGCGTTTTTGTGCTGGCGGCCATGCTGCCGGGTTTCGCCGGCGCCCAGATGGGTATGCACGCCGGCCCGGCTATGCGCGGAATATTCAATCCGGTGGTGGGTTCGGGCGGCGAGTATGAAATGACGACGGAACAGGGCACCAAGATGGTGATGGAGATCGCCGTCGTCGGCAAGGAAGCGGTGGACGGTAAAGACGGCTACTGGTTTGAGATGACCATGGACAATACGCAAATGGGGCCGATGATATCCAAAACCTTGACTGTTCTGGACGGCCAGGACACTGTTGTTTCCCGCATGATCATGCAAATGGGGAACCGCCCGCCCATGGAAATGCCCACGCAGATGTACAAGGCGAACGCGCAAAAGCAGCCGGCCGATATTCGCGACCGCGCCGAAGATGTCGGCAGCGAAACCGTAACCACTCCTGCGGGAACTTTCGTCACCGAGCATTACAAGATGAAGGACGGTTCGGGCGACGCCTGGGTGGCGCCGAAGGCCGGTCCCTACGGCCTGGTGAAATTTCAGGGAAAAGATTCGTCCATGGTTCTGACCAAAGTCATCACCGATGCCAAGGACAAGATTACCGGAACGCCGCAGCCGTTTAATCCGATGATGTTTCAGCAGCAAAATCAGCATCCGTGATCGAAATTCTGTAATTTCAGCATCGAGAGGCGCCTCAGTGGCACCGGGGCGCCTCTTCTTTTTTTCGGCGCGTGTTCCGCAGGGTGCATAGATCGGAACGGACTTGGGAGTTCCGGACATGGTTTCTGCCGGCGACAAATTTTACCGTGGCCGCATCACGCATCGCGAAAACTTCGCGCCAGACCTTTGGAAGGTCAAGATCGATCCGGGCGGCCAGTTCGATTTTGTGGCCGGGCAATACGCGACCCTAGGGGCGGATTCGGCGCTAAAGCGAATCGAACGCGCCTACTCCATCGTCTCCTCGCCCTACGAGCGCGAGCTGGAAATTTTCATCGAACTCGTCGAGCGGGGGGAATTGACCCCGCTGCTGCACAGGCTTCAGGTGGGCGATGAACTCTCCGTGCGAAAAATCGCCAAGGGCCGCTTTACGCTGGACCTGAAGAGCGGCCACCGCAACCATTTGCTGCTGGCCACGGTCACAGGCATCGCGCCGTACGTCTCATACATCCGCACGCTCTACTCTGATTGGAAGGAAAATAAATTTCCCGGCGAACTGCGCCTCTACGCAATCCAGGGCGCCAGCCGTTCGCGGGAGTTCGGCTACCGCGAGGAACTCGAGCGCATCGCCGCTGAAGTGCCGTGGCTAAAATATGTTCCGACGGTGAGTCGTCCCTGGGAGGACACTGCCTGGCGCGGAGAAACGGGCCGTGTGGAAGACGTGATCCGCAAGTACGCGCATGAATGGAAGCTCGACCCGGCCGACACCACCGGATACCTCTGCGGTCACCCGCAAATGATTGAACTAGGGAGGGGGATCCTGCTGCGCGGCGGTTACGCCAAAGAATCCTTGCGCGAAGAAGTTTACTGGGTTCCGCCAAAGTGAAATCCCCAACTCTGACGGGCGCGTGCAAGGGGCCTTGCTGCGCCCGCCAGTAAGGGAATCCGCCGCGACTTAGTCGTGAGTATCGGCGCTCGCGGCGGCCACTTGTTCGATGGTGCTTTCGATCGCGCGGATCGGAGCGGAGACGTGTACGGTTTCATCCTTGTCCGCAACGTCCACCACCACCGACCCGCCATCCTTAGTGACGAGCACGTGCTGGCCTGGTTCGCGCACATCCACCAAGGTGATGTCGTCGCCGGCGCGCAATTGCTCGAGCGCCGCACGGATCGTCGGCATCCACGGTTGAATCTCGGTCGCGGCCCGGCCCAATTTGCGGCTGGGGACAAAGTGCATTCCGATGGGAACCAGCATCGCCGGCGCCAGCACATAAACGTGATGGGCCTCCGGCTGCTTTTCCACGACGTTCACTTCGATCATCCCTTCGCTGCAAATCAGGCCCACACCTGCTAGCGCCGTTCCGGCAATTCCCAACGCCACTTTTCCCAGAAGTACCATCCCGCACCTCCTGCCTGAATTTCCAGCTACTCCGAAGTGCTATGTGAATCAATCCAGATGCGCACGTGTTCCGTCGCATCCTGCACGGTCACCAGCACCGCATCGCCCGCATCGCTCAGCGCGCGAATCGCCGCGGCTACGTCCAGCTCGTTGTCTTTTACGGTGGAAAATAGCGCGTCCACCACCTTCATCGGGATGGTGACGTCCACTTTCTCGCCGTCTTTGCTCTTGTCCAACACGTGGACAATTAAGTTTCCGTTCGATTTAGCCACTCGCACATCCTGATCTTTCTCTTTCACGGTGACAAATTCGTTGTCCGGCGCCGTGCGGATGGCGTCCAGCAAAGCGCGCACGTCCACACCGTTGAAATCCGCCTCGCCGATGGTTACGTGGCCGTTGTGCAGGGTTCCCTTATTCACGGTGGGCAGAATTGCCGCGGCCATCGAAAGTGGCAGGTTCACGTTCACGCTCTCACCCTTGGAAGCGTCGTCCACTTTCACGTGCAGGTAGTGCTCCGTCGCCGGCGCCGCCATCGCCGTTACCGCGAAATTGCTCATCGTTAGCGCCAGCGCACAACAGACCCCAATCGCTCGCATCGCTTTTTGCATTTTTGGAAGCCTCCCGTGCTCTTCCTGCTCCTAAGTACGGGGGGCGCCCCGGAAATGTTCCCTGAAATTTGATGGAAACCGCTGATTTGACGCTGAGACCGGATTATTAGATTGGTCTCAATCGGGTGACGAACAGCGGACCGGCCGAGCGGATCGTAATATTCTTGCAACATGGCGATCGATGGGCGCAGAGCGTGGACGCTTGGGTTGGCCTGGGCACTGTTGGTGCGGGCAAGACTTTATGCAACCAGCCTCCAGGTGAACAGCGATGCCGCCGCCGCGAAGATGGCCGCGGTGAAGGAAACGGCCCAGCCTCTCATTGAGGCTCTTGAGACCTACCGCGCAGACAATGGGTTTTATCCGAAGACGCTCGATAGTCTGGCTGTGAAGTAGGTTGCGTCGGAGAAACTGCAGCCCTTCCACACGACGTTATTTCCAAAACGTGGAGTAGCAACCGAACGCTTTCTATATTCGGCCTATTAGTACGACCTGGCGATCACCAAATCCGATGCATGTGCCGCCCGCGCCAAATCCCTTGACGGATGGATCACGGAGCCGACGAAGGAGTACCAGCAGCAGGTCGCGCAACTCCACCTCGACTGCGTAATCGGCTACCGCAACTACGAGTTCCGGTCTGGCGACTTTTTCTCGGCCTCGCAAAGCCAGCGCATCGAACGCTGCGCATTTTATACGTCGCAGCGGAAGCAGTGGAATTTTGGGTGGTGCTCATACGAACGTCGGTCGAGCACCGCGGAGAACGGCGTTTGCCGGTGGTAAAGGCGTGTGATTGCAGGTCCACGCGTAGATTTGGAATTGGAAATGCCGCCATAGACGTGGAGGCGGCGAAGAACTAATCGCGCTGCGGTTTGAAATACACGGCAGCCAGCGGTGGAACCTTGAGTTTGATGGACCACGGCCGGTCGTTCCAGGGAATCGGTTCGGCGCGAACGCCCCCCGCATTTCCGGCGTCGCTTCCTTCGTAGTACACCGAATCGGTGTTGAGGATTTCCCGGTAGAATCCCGGCCCTGGAACGCCGACGCGATAATCCAGCCGCAGTACCGGCGTGAAGTTACAGACCACGACCACGTGATCCGCGGGGTTTCGCGCCCGCCGGATGAAAGAAAGAATGCTCGCCGCGGCATCGTTCGCATCAATCCATTCGAACCCGGCCCATTCGAAGTCCCCTTCGAAGAACGGCCGTTCTGTCGCGTGCAGGCGATTCAGGTCCGCCACCAGCCGCTGCACTCCCCGGTGCGATGCCGACTCTTCCAGCGACCAATCCACGCTGCTTTCTTCCCAGAATTCGTTGCGTTCCGCTAGCTCGCTGCCCATGAACAGCAGTTTCTTCCCCGGATGCGCGTACATATACCCGAAGAGCAAGCGAAGATTGGCAAATTTCTGCCAATCGTCGCCCGGCATTTTTTCCAGCAGAGTGCGCTTGCCGTGCACCACCTCATCGTGCGAGAGCGGCAAAATGAAATTTTCCTGGAACGCGTAAATCATCGAGAAAGTGAGCTCGTTGTGGTGATGCTGGCGAAACAGTGGGTCCAGGGCAAAGTAACGCAGCGTATCGTTCATCCAGCCCATGTTCCACTTCAGATCAAATCCCAGTCCGCCTACGTACGTCGGACGCGAAACCGCCGGCCACGACGTGGATTCCTCCGCGATCATCAGCGCGCCAGGATGCCTGCTGTGCAGCACTTCATTTAAGTGTTTCAGGAACGCAATCGCTTCTAGATTTTCACGGCCGCCAAAGGCGTTGGGTATCCACTCGCCGGGTTTGCGCGAATAGTCCAAATAAAGCATGGAAGCCACCGCATCCACGCGCAATCCGTCCAGGTGATATTTGTCCAGCCAGAAAAGCGCGTTCGACACCAGGAAATTTTGCACTTCGTTGCGGCCGTAGTTGAAAACCAGCGTGCCCCAGTCCGGATGCGCGCCGCGCCGCGGGTCAGCGTGCTCGTAAAGATGCGTGCCATCGAATAACCCCAGGCCATGCGCGTCGCGCGGAAAATGTGCCGGCGTCCAATCCAGAATCACGCCGATTTCCTGCTGGTGGCAGCGGTCCACGAAATACATGAAATCCGGGGGCGAGCCAAAACGGCTGGTCACCGCAAAATAGCCGACGGTCTGATATCCCCAGGAAGCGTCCAGCGGGTGCTCCATGATCGGCAGCAGCTCGATGTGCGTGAAGCCCATCTGCTTCACATACGGCAGCAGTTCATCTGCGAGCTCGCGATAGCTCAGCCAGCGGTTGTCCTCTTCCGATTTCCGCCGCCACGATCCGGCGTGTAATTCATAAATCGTCATCGGCGAATGCAGCCAGTCGCGCAGCGAACGCGACTCCATCCACGCGGTATCCTTCCATTTGTAGCCGTCGATCGTGCGCACCACCGACGCGTTATTCGGCCGCATTTCGCCCGCAAAGCCGTACGGGTCGGTTTTCAAACCAAGTTGGTTCCCGACGCGCGATAGAATCTCGAATTTGTACAGCTCTCCCTCGCCCAATCCCGGAACGAATATTTCCCAAATCCCACTCGACCCGCGGTGGCGCATCGGATGCACGCGCCCATCCCAGAAGTTGAAGTTGCCTACGATGCTCACGCGCCGCGCATTAGGCGCCCATACGCCGAAATGCACGCCACGCACACCGGCCACTTCGCGCACATGCGCGCCCAGCTTTTCGTACTTCTGGTAATGCGTGCCTTCCCCGGAAAGATACAGGTCGTACTCGGTGAGCACCGGCGGGAATGCGTATGGATCGAAAGTTTCGAAAACATTTCCATCGCTGAAGCGAATCCGCAGCCGATACGCGCCCGAGCCTACCGCTTCGCCGTGCGATTTTCCGGTGCCGCTCGCGGGAATCTGGGCCTCAAACACACCTTCGGGATGTATGCGCGTGGCGCGGTGTGCTTCCGCCTTCTTGCCCCACAACACGGTCACTTCCGCCGCGTTCGGGCGAAAAACGCGAATTGCCAGCGACTTCTTTTCGTCGTGCTGGCCCCAGTGCGGCCCCAGTACAGCAAAAGGGTCCGAATGTTCGCCACACGCGATCAGCTCAATATCTTTCTCCAAGGCTTCCCGGGGATTTACTGCGGCGGCTTTCGGTTTGTCTTCTTTTCCCATAACAGTCGGAAATCCAATCCCAGAGTCCGGGCCACCATCTTACCGGAGCGCAAGCGCCACGCCAATCTCACTGATGCGTGATTCGTCTCGCCCCAAAACGAAACGTGCTGGACTTGCTCGCCGAAGCCCGGTAGCCTAGCCGGCAGCTCTGGGGCGCACGGCGGGGCAATCCACGAATCCAAGAAGGAGATCACTGATGAAGAAACTCGCTCGCTCAATTTGTCTGCTGGCGATTCCGACGCTGCTCCTCGCCTTTGCAGGCACGACGCACGCTCAGGAAGGCGCGCAGCCCAAGACTCCTCCCACTCCTACCCAAGCCATCCTGGAAAACTGGAGCGACGTCGGCAATCGCCTCGTCACCATGGCGCAGGATTGGCCCGAGGATAAATACACGTACAAATTGACTCCTGCGGTGCGCACTTTCCAGGAAGTGATCCTGCACATCGCGGGATCGAACTATGACCTGATCAATCACCTGGCGGGCACCAAAGTCGGCGAAGCGCAGAACGATCCGCCCGTGAGTCAGTACAAGACCAAGGCGGAGACTGTGGCGTATCTGAAAAAATCCGTGGAAGACGGCGCAGCGCTGCTTCAAAAAGAAGGCGACGCCGAAGCGCTCAAGCATCTCTCCGGCTGGATTGGCTACACCGAGCATATGGGCGAGCATTACGGCTTGTTGGTAGCGTACTACCGCGCGACTGGCGGGATACCCCCGGAATCACGTCCCAAGAAATAGCCGTACCGGGCTTTTCAAAGAACAAGGGACCGTGGCACGGAGCCGGTTCGCCGGGCGTAACGGCGCCGGGCCACGATTCCCGCACCAGAGACGCCGCATGGAATGCCAGGGTAGCCAGCGCAGCTGACCCGCGAGTCCAGCGGCGCGACCGACAGTACGACCTCGCGCCCCTATTCAGGAACGCGCTCAACCATCCCCTTTTCCACGCCATCTCGTGCGTTTGCACCAAACTCCTGGCGCCACAAGGCCCGCTTTTGACGGATTTTCCGCTGCAAAAATGTCCATTCCGTCACCTCTAAGTCATAGGAAATGTGAGTGCTTAGTACGAACGTACCATTGTGGCGCTAGTCCCCGCACTTTATACAAGGTGTGGGGGAATCCTCGGGAGCGAGATCCTCGTTCCGCGCCAGAGATCATGCCCAACAAGGCCGCCACGTTGCCGAAGAATGCAAATGGTTCGTCCCGCGCCCAAGGGGGAAAGCGTCCAGCGAAGTCGGCACAGCAGCCAGTCGCGCTGTCTGGTGCAGACTCGTTTCCGTCCCAATTGGATTTCGAACTCCTGTTCGCCAGCCACCCCGAAGCCATGGTGGTCCTCGACCTGAACCGCCGCATCCGCATGTGCAATCCCGCGTTCGAAAATCTCTTCCAACACCGCGAGGCCGAAATTTTGGGCGCCGAGCTCGACGCACTACTGGCGTCCAACGAACACCACGGCGAAGCTCTGGGGCTGAGCGAACGCGCCGCCGCGGGCGAAGTCCTCCGCGCGAATACCCGCCGTCGCCGCCGCGACGGTTCGTTCGTTGACGTGCAAATCACGTGTGTGCCGCTCCGCCAGGACGGCAAGACCGTCGGCTGTTACGGAATTTACCAGGACATCACGGAGCGCTGCGAAGCTGGACGCGCCCAGCAAGAGGCCGAGAAAAAACTCAGCCTGCTGTTCGAAAACGCGGTGGAAGGAATTTTTCAGACCACCGTGGATGGCCAGCTGTTAAGTGTGAATCCGGCGCTCGCGCGCATGTGCGGCTACGCCTCGCCGGCGGAAATGCTCGCCACGGTTCACGACATCGGTAAGGACTTTTACGCGGATCCGCAAACGCGCCTCGAATTCCAGCGCGCCATGGAAGAAAATGGCGCCGTCGAAGCCTTTGAATACCAGTTGCGCAAGAAAAATGGCGCGCTTATCTGGATTTCCGAAAATGCCCGGGTTATCCGCGATGCCGACCGCAAGGTCACGGCCTACGAAGGCACCATGGAAGACATCACCGAGCGCAAACGCTCCGAGCTCGAGCGCCAGATCACCTTTGAAATCATTCACGGTGTGAACGTCACCGACAACCTGGACGAACTGCTCTATCTGATCCATCAATCGCTCAACAAAGTGCTCTACGCGGAAAACTGTTTCGTGGCGTTGTACGAGTCTTCTTCTGGTATGTTTCACTTTCCTTTTTTCGTTGACCAGTTCGACGAAGCTCCTCCGCCGCAGCAGGTGGGCAGAAGCTGCACGGCCTACGTCTATCGTACCGGCCGCGCGATGCTTATTCCGCAGCAAGTTTTCGATCGGCTCGCCGCGGAAGGAGAAGTCGAGCTGGTCGGCACCCCTTCGCCCTCCTGGCTGGGCGTGCCGCTGCGCACTCCGGCCGCCACCATCGGCGTTCTGGTGGTGCAGCATTACGAAAATGAAGAGGCTTACACCGAACGCGACCTGGAATTCCTCGCCTCCGTTGGCGGCCAGATCGCTCTGGCGATTGACCGCAAGCGCGCCGAGGAAAAAATCCGCGAAAGCGAAGCGCGGCTCCGCGTGCTGGTCGAGCAACTGCCCGCTGTGCTGTGGACCGTCGGCAAGGACCTCTGCTTCACATCTGCTCTCGGCGCCGGCCTCACGCGCCTGGGCTTGAAACCTAATCAGATCGTGGGCGTTTCGCTCTTCGACTATTTCGAAACCACCGACCCAGCATTCCTGCCTATCGCCGCCCACCGCCGCGCGATTGGCGGAGAGCCCACCACGTTCCACGTCGAATGGAAGGGCGGCTCGTACACTTGCCACGTCGAACCGCTGCGCACAGCCGAAGGTGAACTGCAAGGCGCGATCTGCATGGCGCTCGATATCACTGACCGCCGCCAGCTCGAAGAACAGCTCCGTCAAGCGCAGAAGATGGAAGCCGTCGGACGCCTGGCGGGAGGAATCGCACACGACTTCAATAATCTTCTAATGGTGATTCAGGGTTACGCGGACCTGATGACCGAGCGCCTGGCCGAAGGCGATCCGCTGCGCCGCAATGCGGAGCAGATTCAAACCGCGTCGCAGCGCGCCACCTCGCTCACGCGCCAATTGCTCGCCTTCAGTCGCAAACAGATGCTCGCGCCAAAGGTGTTAAGCATTCAAAGCATCGTTGGCGACATGGAAAAAATTCTGCGCCGCCTGATTGGCGAGGACGTTCAACTCGAAACCTCCAGCTTTCCCGACCTCGGATTGGTGAAAGCCGATCGCAGCCAGATCGAGCAGGTGATCCTGAATCTGGCGGTCAATGCGCGCGACGCCATGCCCGAAGGCGGCCGCTTGACCATCGAAACTGCCAACGTGGACCTCGATGAATCCTTCTCGCACTCCTCCGTGATGCTTTCGCCCGGACCGTACGTGATGCTTGCCGTCACCGACAACGGCTGCGGCATGGACGCCGAAACCCAGGCGCACATCTTCGAGCCTTTCTTCACCACCAAGGAAAAAGGCAAGGGCACGGGGCTCGGTCTTGCTACCGTGTACGGCATCGTCAAGCAAAGCGGCGGCTACGTGTGGGTCTATAGCGAACTTGGCCGCGGAACCAGCTTCAAAGTTTACCTGCCGCGCGTTTGGGACGAGCAGACGACCCCAGGCCGCGATCGCAGAATCGAAGGACAAGCGCTGCCGCAGGGGACAGAAACAGTCCTGCTGGTTGAAGATGAAAAAGGCGTGCGCGAACTCGCCCGCGAATATCTGGAAATGACAGGATACACCGTCATCGAAGCGGAGAACGGCCACACCGCTTTGGAACTTGCCGGGCTACATTCCGGCCCCATTCACTTGTTGATGACTGACGTGGTCATGCCCGGCATCAGCGGCCGCGAACTCTCCGAACGCGTCAAGGCCATCCGCCCCGGCATTCGCGTACTTTTCATGTCTGGCTATACGGATCAAGCCGTAGTGCACCACGGCATCCTAGAAACCGACGCGGTCCTGCTGCAGAAGCCCTTCACAGTGGCGGCCCTAGCCGCGAAGCTGCGGGATATTTTGAACGTGGAACTGGCGCAATAGTCTCCTCATCGCCTCGCCGTATGGAACCTCGAAAGTCTTCGGTTTCACTCCGCGTCCACTCGTACTCCGTCGTTGCTATTCGGAGCAATTGGGTGCATCCGAACCATCGTTGCGACGCAGCCCTCCGCGATCGGCGGCCGCCCGCTACGTCTTCCTCCTCCAAGCCTAGTAATGCCATGCGCTTCCGTGCTCGGCGGCTCACGCGCGTATGCTCCACCTATTGGCGTTCCAGATGCTTCTATCTAGCTCGTCAGGCCGGAAGCAATGGGGTCCGGGTACTGCACGGGGGCAATATGGGGAACATGACAGCGCAGGTAAGCAGCGAGATGCACAATGCGGTTACCGAAGAATTGATTTCAGCACGACGGCTTTGGACGGCAGTGCTCCTGAACGCCGCCGAGGATTGGCGCAAAGGAACACTGCGCGCGCGTCGCGAAGCGCAAGCATTTCTCTTCGATAACGACGAAGATTTCGCGATGGTTTGTAACAACGCGGGCTTGGATTTCGGCGATTTTCGCGTTCGCTTGCTGAAGATCGGCCGTCGCATCGAAGCGCGCGTGCCATTCTCGTTATGTTTCGCCACGTAATTCGCACGCAATCGGCCGGTAACGGCGCGCGAAGAATCCTCCCGTAGCACCCGCGCAAATAGCGTAGTATTTCCCCGTTGTGGATTCGCGCGGGAAATGATGAAGCCGGCAAACGAAAACCTTCCATGTCCTGAAAAGCAGCTGCTCGTCTGTTGCGCCCGGACCCAAATCACCCCCGAAATCGCCGCCGCCATTCGCGAAATTCTTGGCAGCCCCCTGGATTGGGATTACCTGCTGTGGGAAGCGGAAGAAAACTCCATTACGCCTCTGCTCGAACGCCACTTGTCAGCTGTCGCCCCAAGCGCTGCACCACCCGCCGCGCAGGAGCAGTTGAAGAAAACCTGCCGCGCCAA
>Ga0070761_10001645_pt1 | contig 14009 bp, 14 predicted proteins | sample HubBroMetageREF1_FD_66724 | JGI IMG/M metagenome (GOLD analysis project Ga0070761, IMG submission 66724) | Reference soil microbial communities from the Hubbard Brook experimental Forest, New Hampshire, USA - Hubbard Brook CCASE Soil... | ecosystem: Environmental > Terrestrial > Soil >...
AGGTTGGGGACATATAAGGGCTGCGCATCCACCAGTCCGTCTGTAGCGATCACGAACAACTTCCCAAACGTATGGAAGTTTACGTTCTTGGGGGTGAGCAAGGTCTCGCTCGAATTCCGTCCCGTCCGCATGTTGTTGTTGTGATAGGTAAGAACACCCTGAAACTCGGACGCAGCCCCAACCAACAGGTCGGAACGGAAAAGCAGCGCCGCAGCCAGGGAGAGCAACAAAACTGCTGCTGAGAGCAGAACAATTCGGGCACGGAGAACTCGCTTCATAACACACCTCGGGGATCCAGATTTCGAAGAGGATCCAAATTTCGAACCGGCGATTGCCCGTTCAAAAACGAAGTAGCGAGTCCAACCATTCTACCCAATTTCTGATCACCGATTGTCACAGAAGAACTCGGAAGTGCCGACCGTTCAGGCTGGCCGATGACGAGTCGATCAGAGCGGTCTATTCAAGCGCGAACACCCTGAAAGTCGAACCAGTGCTGGAAAAGAGGCGCGATTGCGCTTATTGAGAATTTGGCCGACTCCCGACCGGGATGAGCGTTAGCGCGGCTTTTCGCCAACTTGCCTGACGGTCATTTGAGGAGACGAAAGGAATCCATGATTTCCACTCCGCGTTGCGGCCGAGCCTCGCTGGCTGGCCACACGAAAGTGAGCACGTAATACCGGCCAACGCCACATACGTAGCGCTCTAGCAGCATCGTGTCGCCACGAAGGTGCTCCTTTTCTTCCCACACAGGCCGCCCGTCCACAGAAAACTCTCGGATGGGCACATTCTGGGCGTCGGTCATGCTCTTAAGCTTTTTGAGCGCAACATCGCAAGGTTGGGAGTCCACTTTGAGTCTTATGCTGATTGCGGCACGCTGGCTCAGGTGGGTGGTCCACACCTTGAAGTCCGGGTGAACGGGATCCGTGTGCGGCTCCTGAGCGTACGGAAATTTGATTGCGAACCCATCGGATGGGTAGGAATATTCCTTCAACGGAGTAGACGCAGCCATTTGGGGCAGCCCTTGGCCGAACATCGCTCCCAGGAGGGCGCAGACCACCAGCAACAACCTATTCATGCCCGATACTCTAGCAGCATCACAGGTTGAGCGGGACCTCCAGCCGATTCCACTAACTTAAAGACCCGCGGTAATTTCAGTGGGCCAGTTCTACCTCTCCGCCCAGAGTGTCTTCGGTCACTTCCACTGGCCGCTCCGCCGTCATATGCTGACAGAAGCATCGCCCGCACCGGAGAGCGACCTGATGAACGTCGTGACTAGCAGCGTGATTTCCGAACACGCGCCAACCAACCTGCGGTCCTCATCCGCATCCCGGTTTCCGCGGCTGGGGCTTTCCCAGGTCTGGGTGCGATTCCTGCTGGCCATCGTGGGGCTGATGCTGGCTTTTGGTGCGGCACTGTTTTCCACGGTAACGCGCGAAGCGGGCAGTGTTTGGGGGACCGTTATCCTGGCGTCGGTGGCACTTTTGCTGGCCACTTTCGTCGGACTGACCACGGTGCCCTACCTGGCGCGCCGCGTCGTGGCGTCCCGGGTTCGCGAGGCAATGGACTACGACGTCACGCGCGCCGGCGTGATCTACATCCTGATCAGCGTCGTGATTGGAATCGCCGCCATCAACACCGGCAACAACCTGCTTTACGTGGTCGTGGCCGCCCTGCTCTCTGCCATTCTCGTTTCCGGCATTGCCTCGGCGCTGGTGCTCCGCAGTCTCACGCTCGACGTCCACTTGCCCGAACACGTTTTTGCGGCGCGTCCCATGCTGGCGCGTCTGCTCTTGAGCAACACCAGTTCGTGGCTGCCCTCGTTTTCCGTGCGCGTGGTTCCCGCCAAACGCAAAAATAAGAGTAAAGACCGCTGGCAATGGGAAACCTCGACTTTCGGCTGGCCTCGTAATCGCGCGCCGCAGAACCAGTGGTTCCGCCTGCCTGACCGCCGCCTGCGCCGCGTCCACGAGGAAACAGAAAAGCCGATCCTGCGGGAATCTATTTATTTCCCGTTTCTTGCTCCCGGACAAGAACTCCGCGCCGACCTGGAAATAAACTTTCCCGCCCGCGGCCGCTACTCGGAAAAAAACTTCGGCCTGGCTACGCGTTTTCCATTTTCTTTCTTGATGAAAACCCGCCGCATCAACCTCGCCCGCGAAGTGATCGTCTATCCGGTCGTCGAGCCCACCGAACAGTTCCGTGAAGTTCTTCCCATGGTCACCGGCGAGTTCGAAACCTTTGTGCGCGGCCGCGGCAACGATCTTTACCTCATCCGCGAGTACATGCCGGATGACTCTGCCCGCCATGTCGACTGGAAAGCCACCGCCCGCACCGGCGCGCTCAAAGTGCGCGAGTTCAGCCGCGAAGATGAACGCAAGCTCCGCATCGTGTTTGACAACCCCGCTCCCGGAGTGCTGCCGCCTACCGTTTATGAGCGAGCGGTGCGCCTGGCAGCTTCTCTCGGATGGCACTTCCATCACGAAGATGTCGAAGTCTCCTTCGTCGCCCCGGGGCTGGAGCCGACCGATGATGTCTTCATTTTCCTGCGCTACCTGGCATTGGTCGAACCGGAGGAGGTGACTCCGGTCTTCAGTCGTCTTCGGGCCAGTGATGATTACAACCTGATCGTCACCGCCCGCCCCGCCGCCGAGATGCCCGCCGCTTTGGCCGCCAGATCCTACGTCATTTCGTTGGCCGCGGGCCGAAACACGTAGCATGTGCGGGGACGGGCCTTTGGCCCGTTCGCGGGGCGAAGCTCGGCCGCCTGCACCACCGCATTTTTTTCTTCCCCCCTCGTAATTTTCGACATATACTCCATCTCCGCTGCAGGTCCAGACATCATACGTTTTGCTTCCTTCGTTCAAGATGGGTTTGACGCCGTTGCCGGACGCACCGCTTTCCGGCACAGGTCCAGGGGAGGTGCAAATGTTGATCTGCGATCTGCTCCGGAATCAAGTTACCGTATCCGCCGAGGCGCACCAGACCGTGCTCGAGGTCGCTCGCATGATGGTGGAGCACAACATCGGCGCCGTGCCGATTCTGCAAGATGGCCATCTGACCGGCATTTTCTCCGAACGCGATTTGATGATCCGTGTGGTGGTCGGCGGCAACGATCCCGCCCGCACTCTGGTCGGTCAGGTCATGACTGACGACCCGCTGACGGTGGCTCCGAACGATCCCCTGGAGACCTGCATGACGCTGATGAGGCGGCATGGGTTTCGCCATCTCCCGGTGTGCGCCGGACAAGAACTGAAAGGCGTCATTTCCTTGCGCGACATCCTTCTCCTCAACCTCGACGAAAAAGACGATGAACTACGCATGATGCGCGCCTATCTGCATTCCACGCCCGAGGCCGGCTGACAACCCGGATGGAGCGTGTCGGCTCCCACTCCGCGGTCGGTGCAGGGTGGGCACTGGAGGGTAATGGTTACTAAGGTTACTTAAGTAGATTGACCTTTAGAGGCAACCGGCTCAGGATGTTGGGGAGGGCTGAGACGCTTCCCGAAACGTGCCATGACTCTGAACAGCCATACCGTCGTTCTTTGTTTGTGGTGCTCGCAACCGATTTTGCAATCGGTGGCAGCGGCGGTCTTGTGGCACCGCAAGCTGCACAAGCAGTTTCCCGTGTTTTTCTTGTTCCTCCTGGCGCAGATTACAAATTTCGCCGTTCTCTTTCCGCTTTGGCTCATGGGCTCGAGAGATGTGTACTTCTACCTTTTCTGGCTGGGCGAGGCGGTCAACGCGTTTCTCGGCTTCAAAGTGATTCACGAAATTTTCCTTGACGTGTTTCGTCCCTATCACACGCTGAAAGATCTGGGCACTCTGTTGTTCAAGTGGGCGGGCGTGGTGTTGCTGCTGGTCTCGGTGGTAGTTGCCTTCTCGAAATCTTCCGACAACAATCCGGCGATGCACGCCCTCACCACTCTGCAGCGCTCGGTCCGCATCGTGCAGGTCGGCCTTATTTTCTTCTTGCTTCTGTTTGCCCGCTTTCTGGGCGTGTCCCGGAAGCAGTTCAGCTTTGGGATCTCTTGCGGCTTTGGGCTCCTCGCCAGTGTGGAATTGCTGCTCATGGCTTTGCATTCGGGAGAATTTGTCACGCTCGAAAATCTCAACCTGATCAACATGACCGTTTACATTCTCGCCATTTTTGTTTGGGTCGGCTATGCGCTCTCGCGCCAAGCCGTGCGCGCGCCCGCCGTCAATCACCTGCAGACCGAGCGATGGGAACAGGGCTTGGCGGATCTTCAACATCCGGCGTCTTCCGGTTCACTGATTCCGATGTTCGAAAGCATGGTGGAGCGCGCGTTTTCGCGCAGCTCGAATCTGGAATCGATTGAAAGTCATATCGCGCTTCAAAACCCCGATGGTCCGCCCCAAGCCAAACCCGCTGCCGCCGGTTCCAGGATCTGACCGGATCCTCGCTCTAGCTCAAAAACAGCTCCGCGCGAAAACCTTGTCAAGAGGATTCTGCAGCCGCTTTACAACTACTCTCCCAGAGCCTTAACCGAAGCGATTCTATTCAAACCGTTACTTTAAGAAATCAGCGTAAGCACCATTTGGCATTGGGTGCTGCACTGTTAGTCCATTTTCGGCGTGCCGTCAGGTCGGCACATCGTTCGGCGCCCTCGAGCTAACCTCCAACGAATCAAAAAGTTGCAAGCTGTGTATAATTCAGCGCGCCGGAGGCTGGTAGTTTTTCGCCACCTCTCGGCAGACCCTAAGGAGAAAGTAAAACCCATGAAACGTTCACTCAGAGCGTTACTGCTGTTGGTAGGCCTGGTAGGCACGTTTGCGTACGCTGCGACCCCGAGAGTCCCAACTCCATCGGGGCCGTTTCCGTGTCCCACTTTTGGTCCGAAATGCAACGCGTAGTTCCATACTCGACCAGAAGATGACGTAGCTGTTCGCAACTCTAATACGATTATCCGGGCCGGCCCTCCGTGGCCGGCCTCTTTTTATTTGTCAGTTTTCTTACTCGTGGTTTCAGATTCCACCGGCGCGCCGGCGGACGGTTTTCCCTCCCCTGATCCTTTCGCGCCCGCCGCGGGAGATTCCGCATCGTCGGGGTTGTTGTTGAGGTACAGCACGATGATCGAGACGCGCCGGTTCGACCGGTCCAGCGGGTCTTTTATATTTATATTGCGCAGGCCTTGGTCCGCAAATCCCCGCACTCGCGAGATCTGATCATGGCGCAAAATCCCGATTGTCGCCGCGCCGCATTGGCCCGGTCGGCGTTGCTCGCCGCTAAAGCGATTGCCTTGCCGGTCGCAGGCTTGCACCACCGCCTCCAGGACATGTCCCACCACTTCATGCGCCCGATGTCCGGTGATGTGTTCGGCGCCATGGTTCCAAAAACCAATGCACTGTTCCCGGTCCACGATGTAAATCCCCAGCGGCAAGTCTTCCACCAAATGCCGGAGCAGCGTCGGATTATCAAGAAGGTTGGAAAACATGATCGGACAGGCCGCCTTCTAGCTTCATCGGCCGTCAAGGCAGGGAACTTCAGGGGGGCAGAAGGGGCAACCGGGAGACGCGCCGTAGAGGTTCCGCAAGTTCTGTCGCGCGCCCGCAATTCCATTAAAGTATCGGCGCGGCTGGAGCAGATCTTCACGCCCCGCGTTTCATGATTTACACGTACTCGCGCTCGCTCCGCCGAATCGCTCGATACCTCTCAAACACCTTCTTCTCGCTTTCCAATCCCAGCGCAGAGCGGATTGAGCTTCCGCGGAAGGTGTGGGCCATCATCTTCCATCCCTGGAACAAGACGAACCCTGGGTCATGCCTAAGCGCAGCCGGTATGTGATGAACCTTCATCCAGCGCTCCGCCTTCCAGCGCATGAATTCCACCTCCTCGGCCGGCAGGTGCTCCGTGCGTACCACCGCCGTGGTGCCGTCGTATTCCTCCAACTGCTCATTCATGATCAACCCCTGATCCCGGAAGTCCTTCGTCATGGGAGTGCGCGGATACGGTGTCGGGTGTTGAATGTAGGGCCAGTCCACGTACCGGCGGGCAAATTCGAGGTTGGCCTCGATCGACTCGCGCGTGTCTCCCGGACTGCCAACGATCAATCCGCCCACCACATACATCTGGTTGCGGTGCAGGTAATCGATGGCTTTGAGGGTGGCGTTCCCGGTGTTTTGGCCGTGGGTGCGCTCAGTGTTCTTAGCGGAGGCTCGCAGAAATTCCAGGTCGCCTTGCAGGATGTTCTCGATGCCGAGGAAGACATAGCGGAATCCGGCTCGTCGCATCAGCGGGGCGAGGGTTTCGCCGTGGTTCGCGATGGCGGAGGTCATGGCCTGAACGAAGTAATCAAGCTTGTGCAGTCCGGCGTTGATAATGGCCTCGCACAACGCTTCGAAGCGCCGCACGTTCAGCGTAATGTTGTCGTCGACCAGGAAGATGGTTCGAGCGCCGTGGTCGCGGGCGTCGCGAATGTCGCCCAACACGCGGTCGAAGGAGTAAGTAAAGAAATTGCGGCCCCTCATCTCGATGATGGAACAGAAGCTGCAGTCGTAGGTGCAGCCGCGAGAGGTCTCGATTACGTCCACCTGGCGGCCGAGCAACGTGTATCCCTTGAGCACTCGTGCATCGCGGTTCGGCGGACGGATTTCGCTGTCTTCGAGCCGGTGCGGCGATCGGTCGGGATTATGGACCCAACTCTCTCCCTGTCGGCGTCGGTGCGAGAGGCCGCCGATCCGGTCGAAGCCGGAGCCCTGCTCGATGGCACGCAACAATTCTCGGAACGTGACTTCCCCCTCGCTGCGGACCAGGTAATCGACGCCCATTTCCTCGTAAGCTTCAGGGGCGAGGCTGGGGTCGTACCCTCCCACCACGATCTTCACTCCCGGCCGGAGAGCGCGCACCAGTTCGATAATGCGAGCGGCCGTCCGCCGCTGGAACGTCATGATGGAGAGTCCGACAACTTCCGGATCGAGTTCGCGGACAAGCCGGGTGACAGTCTCGCGAACCTGGCGCTGAGCCAGGATCAAATCAGCTACCGCTACACGGTGCTGCGGATCCACGTTCCCCGCCAGCGAGGTGAGCGCGCCATTGGGCATACGGATAGCGACCGGTGGCATGTGTTCGAAGGAATCTGGCATGGAAAGCAACAGAACGTTCATAAGAGCCTGCCCTTTACTCGTTCGATGCGATCTCGTGGGCGCAGGTTGACAAGAGTTGATCCGAACAGAGCGCAGCGAATGAGCCTGTCCGAGCGGTCACTTGGCGAGTGGTCGGCTACTCGCAAACTAACTACCGCGATCCTAACGCCCGCGCCAGTTCCTGTACATCGAAAATCGGCGGCCGGCATGTGAACCCCGAGCACACCACCGCAAATGATCGTCCCCCGTCCAGTTCCGGAAGACTCGGAATCGTTTCCGCCAAGGCCGGCGGCAGGTTCTGCGCGACCGCTTTATCGGCATCCAAACGCAGAACCGCCGTGTTCAAGCCCAGTGGCCGCACCGCGGCCCGATAAAGCTCGGCGGCCGTGTCGTCGTTCCCGACCACCACCACTTGCGAGTGCGGCTCGAGGAATCGAACCACGGCCAGCCCGTAAGTCGCCGCAAAAATACCGTGCTGTCCCGCGACCCCGGCGTAGACCTCCAGTGTCTGCTCGGCCCGGTCGCGAAACGACGCGCGCTTGCTCGATGAATCGTTGGCGTAACCATCGAGCCGCAGCAGCGCCATCGCCGCCGCCGAATTTCCCGCCGGAGTCGGCGAATCCTGAAACGGCTTCCGCCGCGTCCCCAGGATGCCGAGCGCGGTCTTTTCTTCCGCCTCTACGCGCGTGTCAAAGAATCCCCCACCCACCGGATCGAAGAATCCCGCTACCATCGCCTCTCCGATCGACCGTGCAAAGCGGAAGTAGCTCAAGTCCGCAGTAGCCTCGTACGCGTCGAGACAAGCAATCACCGCGAAAGCATAATCGTCGAGCACCCCGGAAATCTCGCGCCGTTCCGCCCGAGCATCCCAGGAAGACCCGGAAGAAGTTTCAGAATAGGCAATCACATGCCGCATCCCACGCTCCGCATTCCATCCCTCGGAGAGCAGCCGATCGAGCGAGCGCAAAGCAAAGTGCCGAGCTTCCGCCAGATCAAGCACTTTGGCCGCCTCCAGATAAGCCGAAACGCACATGGCATTCCAGCCCGAGTAAACTGTTTTGTCCACGTAAGGCGTAGACCGCAACAACCGCGCCGCGTACATCTTCTTCTCGGCCGCCGCCAGCAGCGCGTGCGCCCGCTCTTCGGGAATATTCAGTCGCGCGGCAATTTCCTTCACCGAACTTCGAGCCGAGGAAGAAACGTTGAGCACATTCTTCGCCGGATTGTGGTGCATGTCTCCGACTTCCTGAATGTCAAAGTAAAGCGCCGCCACCGCAAACTCATCTTCGTTCAGCGCTGCTTTGGTTTCCGCCCGCGTCCAGGTGAAATAATCGCCGTCATCGTCCATTGAGTAGTCGGCGTCCTGCGAAGCGTAAAAGCCGCCGTGCGCGCGGTCGCTGAGCCATTCGTCCATCCAGCGAATAATGTCGCGCGCCACCCCGGCGAAGAACTCATCTCCCGTCGCCTGATGCGCGTGCACATAATTTTTCAGCAACTCCGAGTTGTCGTAACACATCTTCTCGAAGTGCGGCACGATCCAGCGCTCGTCCACCGAGTAGCGATGGAAGCCGCCCGCCAACTGGTCATACACGCCGCCGCGCGCCATTTTCTCCAACGTGTGGACGAAAATCGTGCGCAGCTCTTCACGTTTCGTGCCATCGCCACCCGATCCGCTGCGAACGTACTGATCCATGACCAGATCAAGCGCCGCCGGATGCGGAAACTTGGGCGCGCTCCCAAATCCGCCGTTGACCTCGTCAAACATCTTGCGCGCCGATTCCAAAATGGCATCAATCAAGGTGGCGGAGATCTTCCCGCCGCCCGAAAAAGATTCCGCCCGCGAGACGGCGCTCTCGACCATCTGCGCCTGCTCCATCACATCGCCATGTTTGTCGCGATAAGCCTGAGCAATCGAAAGCAATACGCGCTTGAAACTGGGCCGCCCGTAAGCGTCCGCCGGAGGAAAATACGTCCCGCCATAAAACGGCTTGCCGTCAGGAGTAAGAAACGCCGTAAGCGGCCACCCACCCTGTCCCGTGAGCGCGCTCACCGCCACCTGATAACGGCTGTCAATATCAGGACGCTCGTCGCGATCCACCTTTACCGCGATGTAATGCTCGTTCACGATCGCCGCCACCTCCGGATCGTCATACGATTCGCGATCCATCACATGGCACCAGTGACACCAAACCGCACCGATATCCAGGAGCATCGGCTTGTTCGCCGCGCGAGCCGCTGCAAAAGCCTCCTCCCCAAATTCACGCCACTGGATCGGCTGATGCATTGCCGAACGCAGATAGGAAGAAAACGCGCGAGCCAGCGAATTTTGCGTTCCGGTGGTCATCAGGAAAGTCTACCGCGAGAGAGGGTGGAGGTGGGACCCCTGCGACAGAAACACGCCCTAATGCTGAGCAGCGCCTAAGAGAAATGCAACCAGGAGAAATGGAGTCGTGCTATCCTGCGGCGAAGTTATGGAAAGCATCTCACCGGAAGATGTTCGCGCGGAAGTCCGTCGCTATTGGGCCATCCTGTCGGGGAAACTGAAGGACAAGCTCGAGGAGATGTATTCGCCGGCGGCCATCGTTTTCACGGGCAAGGGCAAGCGCAGCGAGCCGGCGAAGTTGATCGCCGTGCGAAGATCTCGCCAGAGTCACGGGGCTGGGTACACTTCGAGGGTGGAACTGGACTCGATCGAGGTGCAGATCGTGGGACCAGATGTTGCGATTGCCGCCTTTACCTACAGCTATCACACGGACAAGATTGGCGCCGACGGTGCCCAGGTGCGACTCGACTCACTTCTCGGACGAGCGACGCAGATTTTCCAGCGCGACGAGGCTGGTGTACTTCGAATCGTGCATGAGCATCTGAGTGCGACAGTTCCTCCCGAGGTCCAACCTGCGGCGGGAAAATGAATATTTCACCTGACGAAATCCGCGCCCAAGTAAACAAGTTCTGGGACTTCTATTCCCGCAAGTCGAAGACCGAATTCTCGGAAATGTATCTTGCATCCGCAACTGTCTTTGCGATCGATTCACGCCGGATGGAGTTGGCTCGCCTGATGCTGGTAAGGCGTGAGCGCGAGCTTTTGGGTCCCGCATCGTCCGTGGCTGCAAAACTTGGCCCGATCGACGTGCAATTCCTCGGGGCGGACCTTGCCGTGGCTTCCTACCCCGTCCACCTCTCGATTACTCGGGTGCTGCCGGGCGGCAGGATCTATCAGTCGGAAGTGCCAAGCGGGCGCGTAACGCAGGTTTTCCAGCGCAGCCTAGAAGGCATCCCGCGAATTCTCCACGAGCACATGAGTTCCGCCGAGCCGGTCACGGTGAAGGAGCTGCCCCGTACCTGATCCGCCCGCCCCGCAGCGTGTCAAGGCCCAATAGCAGGCAAAGAAGGGCAACCGGGTTCATGCCCCGAAGTTACCTTCCGCCATCCGGCGCGGGTACCTAGAATCCACCGAGACCGAGACCGAGACCAAGACACCGAGACAAAGACCGCACTTCCGGGTTTACCATGAAGGTGTTTCATTCTGCCGAAAGGCCTATCTAGAGGAGACCATGAAAACTGCACGTTATTGCGTCGTACTCTTGTTCTTTTTTGCGGCCTGCGCCGCGCTGACCTTCGCCGATGAGCCGGGAAGGCATCCGGCATACCTGCACGCCCTCACCGACCTGCGCCACGCGCGCGCTCACCTGGAGCGCGGGACTTGGTCCGGACGGATGGATCGAGAAGAAGATCACGCCATCGCCGAGATCGACAAAGCCATCGGAGAAATCAAGCGCGCTGCGATTGACGACGGCAAGCCTCTGAACGACCATCCTCCCGTCGATGCCCACATGGGACGCAGAGGCCGCTATCACCGCTCCCTGGAATTGCTCGACAAGGCGCACAATGATATCGCCCGCGAAGAAGATGATCCTTCCGTGCGCGGTTTGCGCGATCGCGCTCTCCGTCACATCGACGAAGCGCACCGCATCGTTGATCACCTGATCATGCAGGCTGCCGGCGACTAGAACCAACGACCACGGCGCGAAATGTGTTTGAGCGTGAGGTGCCCCGTCCAAGCTCCGCCTGGGCGGGGTTTCTTTCGGCCGCGAGAGCTACGTCCCCAACTTCTTCGCCATCGAACAATAAATCTCCACCGCCTCCACCAGTTGCGCTTTCTCCACAAACTCGCCCTCGGTGTGGGCCACGTGAATCGACCCCGGTCCGAGCAGCAGAGGCTCCCCCCAGTTCGGTAGCGACGGAACGTCGGTGGTGAAGGCCGCAACCATGGTGGGCAACCCGTCCAAAGTTCGCAGCCGCAGAAACGGAGTCTCGCGGGTGAAGCGAACCTCGGCAAGCTCGCCGACAGTCTCCGTAATTTCGCGGCGCAGCGCGTCTGCCGGACCCACCAGGCGATAGAAAAGATCAGCCTTGGCAAAATCAGAAATCACATTCGGAGCGCGCCCGCCCTGAATCGATCCCACGTTCTTCGTGCAAGGTCCCACCTCGGCATCTTCGGGGAGTTTCATCGCATGCAATCGGTGCAGCGCTTCAACCAACTTGTCGATGGCCGACTCGCCCAGCTCGGGATACGCCGAGTGCGCCATCTTTCCGCGCGCCACCACTTCCACGTGCAGCGCGCCCTTGCTCGCCAGCGCCAGCTTGTTCTCGGTCGGCTCGCCGTTAATCATGAAGCGCGCCGCGATCGGATGCTGATTGGCCAACTTCGCTCCGATCGAGTCCCGCTCCTCGCCCACCAGAAACAGCAGTCCGACGAAAACGCCCGCCCCGCGCAGCGTCTCCGCCGCCAGAATCTGTGCGGCAATAATCCCCTTAGCGTCGCAAGAGCCGCGTCCATAAATGCGAGCGTCATCTTCTGACGAGGTGATGAACGGTGGCACCGTATCCATGTGTGTAGAGAAAACGATTTCCGGACGACCATGTCCAGGCCACGTAGCCAGCACATTCGCGCGCGTACCCTCGACTGGCATTTTCCGGGCGTCCAGCCCACGCCGCCGCAGCTCGTCGCAAAGAAAATCCCCCACCGCACTTTCATTCGGAGTCGTGGATTCAATGTCGACGAGCCGCCGGGTAAGCGCAAACAGGTCCATGCAGCAAAAGCGTAACAGATTGCCGGCGGAGCGACGGAGCGATGGAACGATGGAGCGACGGAGCGCTGTGGCGCCCCGCCCGGCCACCTCATAGTGAACAAGCCAGACGCCCATAGCTCCACTGCAATTGTTGTACTCTGGTCCGGTGCCGTCCGAGGCTTCCACAATCCGCTCGCTCTTCCTCACCGGCCCCGCGGGACGCCTGGAAGCCCTCCTCAACGCCGGATCACCCGACGCGACGCACGCTGCCCTGGTCTGCCATCCGCATCCGCTCTATGGAGGAACGCTGCACAACAAAGTCGTCTTCCACGCCATGAAAGCGCTCAACAATTTCGGATTTCCCGTGCTCCGCTTCAATTTCCGCGGCACCGGCCTGAGCGAGGGCGAGCACGCAAACGGCATCGGAGAAGTCGAAGACGTCCGGGCCGCCCTCGACTGGCTCGAACGTGAATTCACGCTGCCCATCATCTTCGCCGGTTTTTCTTTCGGCGCCGCCGTAGGATTGCGCGCCGCATACGCCGACGACCGTGTCCGCGCGCTGATCGCTCTCGGTCTGCCCGCTGTGCCCGTCGCAGATCGTAAAGATGATCGGATCTACGATTTCGAATTCCTGCGCGCGTGCACCAAGCCCAAGCTCTTCGTCAGCGGATCGCGCGATCAATTCGGGCCCGTGGGTAAACTCGAAGCGCTGGTCAACACCTTTGCCGAGCCCAAGAAGTTGGTTCGCATCGAAGCCGGAGATCACTTCTTCGAAGGCAGACTGAAAGAGATGCGAGTTGCTATCGAACAGTGGACTCGTGAGACATTTGCGGTCGGATGACTCTGATTGCGACACTCACGCGATCCTATTGATGCAGAGGCTTATTCTTCGCCGTCACAGGCACCACTATTTTTCCTCGAACCTCGCCATCTAAGGGGTGAGCCGGGGGAACAGAAAGATTACTAGGATAGATTTTGCCATGAAAGGAAAGTTCGGCTTCATATCCAGGCTGAATACCTCCGCCCGCGACCACAACGCTTATGTCATTTCAGCCCTTTGATTTCGTGGCTAACACGCGGATTGGAAGCCGCGTAATTGTGGTTCTCGTGACCACCCTATAAGACGTGCCTTCCGGAGCCAAGACCAACATGTTGCAGCCGCCGGTCCCACACCACCCTCGGCCGCTGAGATAAACGAATGACTTCGTTCGTTCCATCGTCCTTGAGATCGACGAAGGCAGAACAATATCGTGTCTCTCCCTGTTGTTCGAAACGTGGATACTGTTCTCCCTGATAGGTTTGAAGAAACTCCGTTAGGCGGTCGGGCTTGAACTGTGCTGTCGCAAAGGATGTGGAGCACAGGACGGCAAGCAGGGCAGCCGCGTGTTGACGCATCGGGAAGGCCTCAAAACAACAATTTTCATTCCATTAAGCCACTGCTTTACGCGCGCACCGGAGTTGTTGGTGAAGCATCCCCATGTCACCGGTACCCGATGACTTCTAGCAACCAGCAACTGTCTCTATAATCCCGTCCATGTCCGATCTGACTCCCGGGCGCGACCAGCAATTCCGCCGCATGCGCGAAGTCGCCCGTGAGATCTTCACCTCGGCTCTCAAGAACGCCTCCATCGAAGCCGCCTTCGCCCGCAACATCCACTGTGAGCGCCGCGTCCTGCGCATCGGCCACGACCTGCACGATCTCGACACCTACCACCGCGTCTTCGTCGTCTCCATCGGAAAGGCCGCTCACACCATGGCCGCCGCTCTCGAAGCCCAAGTCGGCGGCAGTTTCGAAGCAGGCATCGTCGCGTCGTCGGTCGACCCGGCCAGTCAAGT
>Ga0070761_10001646_pt1 | contig 14007 bp, 10 predicted proteins | sample HubBroMetageREF1_FD_66724 | JGI IMG/M metagenome (GOLD analysis project Ga0070761, IMG submission 66724) | Reference soil microbial communities from the Hubbard Brook experimental Forest, New Hampshire, USA - Hubbard Brook CCASE Soil... | ecosystem: Environmental > Terrestrial > Soil >...
GGCACAGTGGTCGGCGATGAGCCGAGCGCGCACGAGCGCGCCATCCGCGAGCATGGTTTCGGACCACCGCCGGAGCACACCCCGGGTCTGCCGACGGATGCGCAGCTGGAAGCGGACAAGGCGGTGTTCGGCAAAGTTCTGATCGACAACCAGGACATCTTCAACCTCGCGGACCCCAAGGATGACACCAGGCTGTTCCGCCTGGCGAATCGGCTGCACATCAAGACCCGCGCCAGCGTGATCCGCGCGCAGCTGCTGTTCAAGCCCGGCCAGCGTTACTCGCGTCGGCTGCTCGATGAGACCGAGCGCATCCTGCGGGCCGATGGCTACTTCTACGACGCCTGGATCCGCCCGGTCGCCTATCATGACGGCAGGGTCGACGTGCGCGTGACCACCAAGGACGTGTGGACACTCAACCCCGGGTTCAATTTCGGCCGCAGCGGCGGCACCAACTCGACCGGTGTGTCGATGGAGGACATCAGCTTTCTTGGCACCGGGATCGATCTGGCGGTCTCGCACTCGAGCAACATCGACCGCACCTCCAATCAGATCAGCATCACCGACCAGCATGTGCTCGGCAGCTTCACCTCCGCTTCAGTCAACCTCGCCAACGAGAGTGACGGACACCTGCGCGAATTTTCCGCGCAGAGTCCGTTCTACGCGCTCAACACCCGCTGGGCGGCCGGAGTGTACGGTCTCAACGATCTGCAGACCGATTCGCTCTGGGACCGCAGCGCCATCATCGACCAGTTCGCCGATCAGCACTCCGGCGCGCAGATCTACGGCGGCCTGTCGGAGGGCCTGCAGAACGGCTGGGTGCGCCGCTGGAGCGCAGGCCTCACCTATGATGAGCACCTGTTCAGCCCGGTCGACACCTGGACCGGTCCCACGCAGGTGCCGCAGGACCGGCGCTTCGTCTACCCGTGGATCCAGTTCGACCTGCTGCAGGACGATTTTCTGCGCCTGTGGAATCACGATCAGATCGCGCGCACTGAGGACTTCTACCTGGGCACTGCGGCGAGCGCGCGCGTCGGCTGGGCCGACTCCGCCTATGGCTCGAGCCAGAGCGCACTGATCTTCCAGAGCAGTGCCTCGTCAGGTTTCCGTCAGGGCGGCTCGACGCTGCGCCTGTTCGGTGATTTCTCGGGCCGGGTCGAAGACGGGCGGCTGCGCAACGGCGTCATGGACGCCTCCGTCCGCTACTACGTCGAACAGAGCAAGAACTGGCTGTTCTTCACCACGCTGCTCGCGACCAAGGGGTGGAGTCTCGATCTCGATGATCAGATCCTGCTCGGCGGGGACAGCGGACTGCGTGGCTACCCGCTGCGCTACCAGGACGGCGATGCGCGCGCACTGTGGACGGTGGAACAGCGTTATTTCACCGACTGGTACCTGTTCCGGCTGGTGCGGGTCGGCGGCGCGGTGTTCTTCGACACCGGCCGCACCTGGGGTACGGCTCCGTTGGCGGTGCCAAACTATAGCTGGTTGACCGATGCCGGTTTCGGTCTGCGCCTGGGAAGCTCGCGCACCGGCCTCGGCAACGTGGTGCACGTCGACATCGCCTTCCCCTTTAACGGCGACACCAGCATCAGCCGCGTACAGTTCCTGATTCAGACCGAGCACAGCTTCTAACAGCTGCGCACGCGGCGCCGCTGGATCTAGCGCCGGGTGCCGGGCGGCGTCGCCGCAGGCGCCGGCACCTTGGCGCCGCCGTTGCCGGGGGCAGGTGCGCTCGGCGGTAGCGTCTCGACCGACAGTGTGAAGGTGCGTTTCTCCGTGCCGGAGAGGGCACCCACGCTCACCACTTGCCGGGTCACTTCTTCCCCGCGGTCGTTGCGGACGGCGATCACCACGAAATACTCCCACGCCTCCTGCAGCGGAGGATGGCGGATGATGCCCTCGACACGCAGCGCGGAAGTGGCCGCCACCTGACGCCGCGCCGCCTCCTGGTCGAAGCGCAGGTGATGCATGCAGCCCGGGCAGATGCTGAGGCTCTCGAGAATGGTCGCCTTGCAGTGCGGGCAGGTGCGCGTCTTGCCCGGCGTGACCGGGCGAGAAGCCACGTTCATGCGTTGCCGAAGCCCTTGGTCTCGGCCTTGCCGCGGGTCTCGCCTTCATAGCCGAACTCGACCTGCCCGCGCATGCGCGAGCCGGCCGCGACCGTGAGCGAGCCTGCCTTGACGTCGCCGTTGATGACGCCGGTCTCCAGCAGCTCGACGCGCTTGGCGTTCTCGATATTGCCGATCAGTTCGCCCCCCACGCTGACGACGTTCGCCTTCACGTGTCCCTCAAGGCGCGCGCCCGCATCCAGGCTGACGTTGCCCTCAACCTGAACATCGCCCTTGAACCGTCCGGCGATGCGGATATGCCCCGTGCCTACAATCTTGCCCTCGATGGTCAGGTCGGCGGAGATGTGCGATTCCTTCATCTCGACGCGGGCGGCCGGGGCGGGGCGCCGCGCGGTATCCGGGGTCAGGGAAGCCACATTGGCCTTTTCCGGCTCGCGCGCATGTGCCGGGGCGGGCGCGGGGGCCATACCCGGGTTGCTGGGGGCGGAGCCGGGTCCGGTGTTCGAGTCTTTCCAAAGCGCCATGGATAGTCCCTGTGGTGATAGAACGATGAAACTTACCTGCCGGGCCGGGGCGCGACTACTGTCGCCAGGTACAGACAAGAGCTGTCTGGATTCAGTCCACGCCATCGGGATCGGCTGCCAGAGTCCAAGTGTAGTCCGATGCACGTGTCACAGACATGTCCGGACTCTCACTCCTTGGCCGTCAAGGGGCCGGGTGTCGCTCAGAGAGCTGTCCACCCCACCGCCCGATGCTCTGCCGACCGCGCCACCGCGTCGGCTGCAGCGCCACGCGCACAGCGTGGGCCTCAGTCGTCGATCAGCCGCAGCACCTCCTCGGTCTTGGCCCGCATCAGCGCCTCGTCGGCGCGCGACTCGACGTTCAGGCGCACCAGCGGCTCGGTGTTCGAACCGCGCAGATTGAAGCGCCAGCGCTCGAACTCCATCGACAGGCCATCCGTGAGGTCGATACCGCGGGCGCTGCTCTCGTAGTGAGCCCGCACCCGCGCCAGGATGGACTTGGCATCGGTCGCGAGCTTGCGGTTGATCTCGCCGCTCGCGGGAAACAGCCGCATACGCTCCCCGACCAGCGCCGAGAGCGGCTGGCCGGACTCGCTGATCACCGCCAGCACCAGCAGCCAGGGAATCATGCCGCTGTCGCAATAGGCGAAGCGGCGGAAGTAGTGATGCGCGCTCATCTCGCCGCCGTAGACCGCGTCCACTTCACGCATCTTCTGCTTGATGAAGGCATGCCCCGACTTGCACAGCACTGGCGTGCCGCCATGGCGCATGACGATGTCGAGTGTGTTCCAGATGAGCCGCGGGTCATGCACGATGCGTGCGCCGGGCTCGCGCTTGAGAAAAGTCTCGGCCAATAGCCCCACGAGGTAATAGCCGTCGATGAACTGGCCGCGCTCATCGAAGAAGAAACAGCGGTCGTAGTCACCGTCCCAGGCCAGTCCCAGGTCCGCCGCGCTGCTGCGCACCCGCGCGGCGGTGCTCGCGCGGTTCTCCTCCAGCATCGGGTTGGGCACGCCGTGCGGAAAGTGTCCGTCCGGCTCATTGTTGAGCTTGATGAACTCAAACGGCAGCTTGTCCTGCAGCGCGTCGATGATCAGCCCGGCTCCGCCGTTACCAGCGTTCACCACCACCTTGAGCTTGCGCAGGCGCACGCCCTGCACATAGCCCATGAGGTGCTCGAGGTACCCGGGCAGAATGTCGAGCGGGCGTTCGCGGCCACTGACGGCCGCCTTTGCCGGCAGGCGCTCCTGCTCGATCAGCGCACGCATCTCCTGCAGCCCGGTGTCGGCGCTGATCGGGCGTGCCTGCTCGCGCACGAATTTCATGCCGTTGTAGTCCGGCGGATTGTGGCTCGCGGTGACCATGATGCCGCCGTCGAGCTGCTCGGCGAAGGTCGCGTAGTAGGCGCCTTCGGTACCCCACAGCCCGATATCGAGCACATCGCTGCCGCAGTCCATGAGGCCGCGTTTGAGGGCACGCGCGAGCTGCGGACTGGACAGGCGGATGTCGTAGCCGACCGCCACCTGCCGGGGTCGCACGAACGCCGCATAGGCGCGGCCGATATCGTAGGCCAGGGTCTCGTTGATCTCGTCCGGGATACGTCCACGGATGTCGTAGGCCTTGAAGCTGTCGAGGTTACTCACGCGGGCGGTCCTTCAGGTGTTGGTTCCCTTGCGTCCGTAAACGTCCTCGAAGCGCACGATATCGTCCTCGCCGAGATACGAGCCGGACTGCACTTCGATGATCTCGAGGGGGATCATGCCCGGATTCTCGATACGGTGCTTCACACCGATCGGGATGTAGGTCGACTGATTTTCCTCGAGCAGGAACACCTCCTCACCCCGGGTGATGCGTGCGGTGCCCGCCACCACGACCCAATGCTCGGCGCGGTGGTGGTGCATCTGCAGCGACAGCGTCGCCCCGGGCTTGACCTTGAGCCGCTTGACCTGGAAACGTGACCCTGACTCGATGCTGTCGTAACTGCCCCAGGGACGGAACACTTCACGGTGCAGCGAATGCTCGTAGCGGCCGCGCTCCTTCAGCTGCAGCACCAGCTTCTTCACGTCCTGCACGCGGGTTTTGGGCGCGACCAGCACGGCATCCTTGGTCTCGACGACCACATGGTCCCTGAGCCCGACCGCGGCCACCAGCCGGCTCTCGGCGTACAGATAGCTGCCGTGCGTGTCCTCGCTGATCACATCGCCGTGAGCGACGTTGCCGTGTGCATCGGCCTCGCTCGCCTCGTGCAGCGAGGACCACGAGCCGACATCACTCCAGCCGGCTTCGAGCGGCACGACGACGGCATCGGCGGTCTTCTCCATGACGGCATAATCGATCGAATCCGCCGGGCACTGCTCAAAGATCGCCGCATCGATGCGGGTGAAATCCAGATCTGCCTTGGCGGCGCGGAAAGCCGCCTCGCACACCCGCGCCATCTCCGGCGCAAAGCGCGCGAGCTCCTGCAGATAGCGGCGCGCGCGGAACAGGAACATGCCGCTGTTCCAGTAATAGTCACCGGAACTGATGAACGCGCGCGCGTGCTCCTGGTTGGGCTTTTCCACGAAACGCGCGATCTTGAAGGCCGCGCCCGCGGCGGCGCCGCGCTGGATGTAGCCGTAACCGGTCTCGGGCGCATGCGGCACCACGCCGAAGGTGGCGAGCTGACCGGCCTCGGCGGCGCCCAGAGCCACGCGCACCGCGCGCTGGAACGCCGGCACATCGCGGATCACGTGGTCGGCCGGCAACACCAGCAGCAGCGGATCCACCGCGTTGGCGTCCGCCCCCATACCGCGCAGCGCCGCGTGCGCAGCCAGCGCGATCGCCGGCGCGGTGTTGCGGCCGAACGGCTCGAGCAGCGTCGCGCGCGGCGTGATGCGCAGCTGGCGCAGTTGCTCGGCCACCAGGAAGCGGTGCGCCTCGTTGCAGACGATGACGGCGGGCGCGGCCGAGAGCCCCTCGAGACGTAGCAGCGTCTGCTGCAACATCGTGCGCGTGCCGGTGAGCGCCAGCAGCTGCTTGGGATAGAGCTCGCGCGACAGCGGCCACAGGCGTGTACCGGCCCCGCCCGAGAGGATGACTGGAGTGAGCATTGCGGTCCTTGCGCGACGCGCGCTCGCGCGCCTCAGGCAGCGACCAGCAGCCGGCCGCGGCCGACTGCGTAGTAGGTGAGTCCGAAGCGGCTGACCATGGCCGGATCGTAGAGGTTACGCCCGTCGAAGATCACCGGCGCCTTGAGGAGCTCGCGCAGCCGCTCGAAGTCCGGGCTGCGGAACTCCTGCCACTCGGTGACGATGGCGAGCGCATCGGCTCCCTGCGCAGCCTCGTAGGCATTCTTGGTCACGCTGAAACCGGCGACCCCCGCGTACAGCCGGCGCGCTTCGTGGCCGGCCACCGGATCGTAGGCCTGCACCCGCGCCCCGGCCGTGAGCAGCAGGTCGATGAGGGCGCGCGCTGGGGCCTCGCGCATGTCATCGGTATTCGGTTTGAACGCCAGGCCCCACAGCGCGAGCGTGCGGCCGCTCAGACCGTCGCCGAAATGGCGCTGCATCTTGCGGAACAGGACTTCCTTCTGCCGCGCGTTGACCGCCTCCACCGCCTGCAGGATCTGCGGCTCGTGCCCGGCATCGTGCGCCGAGCGGATGAGCGCGTGCACGTCCTTGGGAAAGCACGAACCGCCGTAGCCGGTGCCGGGGTAGATGAAGCTGTAGCCGATGCGCGGGTCCGAGCCGATGCCGATACGCACCTTCTCGATGTCCGCCCCGACCCGTTCGGCGATGTTCGCCAGCTCGTTCATGAAGCTGATCTTGGTGGCGAGCATGGCGTTGGCGGCATACTTGGTGAGCTCGGAGGAGCGGATGTCCATCACGATCAGGCGATCGTGGTTGCGGATGAAGGGCTCGTAGAGCGCGCGCATCAGCTCGGTGGTGCGCGGATTATCGGTGCCGATGACCACGCGATCGGGTTTCATGAAGTCACTGATCGCCGCGCCTTCCTTGAGGAATTCGGGATTGGAGACCACGTCGAATTCGAGTGCCACGGCGCGCTCGGAAAGCGTGCGCGCAAGCTCCGCGCGTACCTTGTCGGCGGTGCCCACCGGCACCGTCGATTTGGTGATGACGATGGCGTAGCGGTTCATGTGGCTGCCGATGGTGCGCGCCACGGCGAGCACGTAGCGCAGGTCCGCCGAGCCATCCTCCCCCGGAGGCGTGCCCACCGCGATGACCTGAAACAGCCCGTGCTCGACCCCGCGCACCGCATCGGTGGTGAATTCGATGCGGCCGGCTTCGGCGTTGCGGCGGATGAGCGCTTCCAGTCCCGGCTCATGGATGGGCACGTCGCCGTGCTTCAAGCGCTCGATCTTGGCGGCGTCCACGTCCACGCAGACGACGTGGTTGCCGGCGTCCGCGAGGCAGGCGCCGGTCACGAGACCAACGTAGCCGGAGCCAAAAATGGTGACGCGCATGGGTTAAGTTATTGAGTAATAAGAGAGAACGGCGGGAAGCCTAAAGGAAGGCATGGTGCGGCTCAAGCCGCGTCCGCAAAAGGCAGCCGCGCGGCCCCTCAGGCGACCGGGTTCTGGCCCTGAGTCGGCTTGCCGGCCTCGGACAGGCGCCGTTTGGCCGCGAAATCGGCCACCTTGGCCGCCGGAGCGTGCGGCAACAATGCCTTACGCGTCCAGACGTAGTCGCGGATGTCGACTTCCGCCTGGTACTCCGCCACTGATTCACTCAGCAGTGCCAGCGCCCGGTGACAGTCGAAACTGGCCAATGCCACCAGCAGTTCGTTGAGGATCTGCTGCATCTTCAGCCACGGCAACCGGTGCTCCATGGCGCGCATGATCATCGGATGGTCGGTGCCGGTGACGTTGGAGCCGATCAGCAGCTCCTCAAACAGCTTCTCGGCGGTGCGCAACCCCGTGTACTCGATCTCAATGTCACCGTCGGGGTTGTTGGCGTCGCGGACCGTGAGCCCCATGAGGTTCACCAGGCGGCGCGCCAGATCGTCGATGCGCACTGGCCGGCCCATATCCAGCACGAACACGTCTCCACCCTTGGCCATGGAGCCGGCTTGGATGACCAGCTGTGCCGCTTCCGGGATGGTCATGAAGTAGCGGATGACGTCCGGGTGGGTGACGGTCACCGGGCCGCCGCGGCGGATCTGTTCCTGGAACAGCGGCACGACCGACCCGGAGGATGCGAGCACGTTGCCGAAGCGCACCATGCAGAAGCGCGTGTTGGTGGTGCGCTCCTGCAGCGCCTGCAGCACCAGCTCGGCCAGGCGCTTGGTGGCACCCATGACGTTGGCCGGATTAACCGCCTTGTCGGTGGAGACGAGCACGAAGGTTTCCACGCCGGTTTCGAGCGCGGCTTCGGCCGTGTACCAGGTGCTGATCACGTTGTTGTGGATGCCCTCGACCACGTTGTGCTCGACGATGGGCACGTGCTTGTAGGCGGCCGCGTGATAGACGGTCTGCACGCCGAACGCCGCCAGCACCTCGCGCACGCGGTGCCGGTGGTGAGCGTTGCCCAGCAGTGGCACGATCTCCACGGTGAGACGCTCGTGGGCGGCAATCTCCTCGAGCTCGCGCTCGGTGTGATAAAGCGCCAGCTCCGACATTTCAAACAACACCAGACGGCTGGGACCGAGGCGCACGATCTGCCGGCACAGCTCCGAGCCGATCGAGCCGCCGGCACCTGTCACCAACACGCATTTGCCACGGATGCACGAGCCGAACAGTTTGGGTCGTGGCGGTACCGGATCGCGACCCAAAAGATCACTCACCTCGACGTCGCACAGATCGTTGAACTGGGCCTTGCCCGAGATGAGATCCGAGAGATTGGGCAGTGACTGAACGTGCACCCCGAGCGGCTCGAGCGCCGTCAGGATCTCGCGCCGCCGGCGCCGCGAAGCCGACGGCATGGCGAGCAGTATCCGGTCGATGCGCTTCTGCCGCACGAGCTCCTTGAGTGAATCGGAGCCGTAGACCACCACGCCGTTGATGTTGCTGCCCTGCAGCGATTTCTTGTCGTCGATGAACGCGACCGGCTGGAAGTCCGGGCCGCCGAGCAGCGCCGAACAGACGCGCGCACCGGCGTTGCCGGCGCCGTAGATGGCCACGCGGGCGGCGGCGCCACGCGCGCCGGAGCGGCGCAGGAACAGATAGCGCGCCACGAAGCGGCTGCCGCCGACCCACGGCAGCGCCAGTGCCCAGTAGATGGCGAATGCCGACAGCGGAATCTGATGGCTGGCAATCAGGCGGTCGAATGCCGCCAGCACCAGCACCGAAAGGCTGACTCCGGCGATGACCGTGACCATCGCCTTCGGACCCATGAAACGGATCACGGCACGGTACAGCCCAAACACCGAAAAGAAGAACAATGCGGAAACAACCGCGACCAGGAAGTAGGCGAAGGTGCTCTCGAGATAGGGGTCGAGGCTATCGAACTTCAGGGCCAGCGCGGCCCACAGCGCGGTAGGAATTGCGACGGCGTCGGCCGCCACCATGATGAGACGCTTGGTTTCACGCGGCAGTGCAAGAACGGCGGCGGCAGCCGAGACACCCAAGGACGCAGGCCTCGCGGCCGCGTTGTTATCCCTCATGCCACCTCCACCCCTCGCAACCCGTCATCGCTCGTCGCTTGAGCGCTGTCAGCGGGTCAGTCGCAAATGTGCCGTCATTCTAAAGCAATCGACCCGGACGATCGCAACAGTTACATTGGCTTACCTGTTGCATTCCGCGCGCATCGCCCTCGCGGTGCGTCGCAAACACAGTATCAGTTCAACGCCGCAATGCCAGCACGGTTGACGCTTGGGGAGCGTCGGGCGCTGCGCCGTTCATGCTGGGTTCACGGTTCCTGCGACTCAGTTTCATCGCGGCCCGCCCCGCTGAGCACCGCCAGCACTGCGAGCGGCACAAAGGCCATGAGCACGACTGCCGCTGAGTGCTGGGGAAGCTTGGCAGCGAACAGCGCCCACGGCAGGAACCATACAAGGTTGACAATCAGGACCGCGAGCGTGACGCGCCGGTGGCTACGCCAGCGTCTGGCGAGCTGTTGGTAAGCATGGCTGCGATGGGCGACATGCACGCGCTCGCGACGCAGTACGCGGCGTACCAGCGTCACCGTGGCATCCACGAAGAAGCTGCCGCCCAGGATCAGCCACACCCACAGGGCGGCGGGGCGCTCGCGCACGGCGCCGACTGCCAGCACCACGATCACATAGCCCAGATAGCCCGAGCCCACATCGCCCAGGAAGATCCGGGCGGGTGGCCAGTTCCATAGGAGAAAGCCGCCGCAGGCGGCGGCGAAAACCCCGGCAGCAAGCGCCACCCCAGGACTCACCCCCATCAGCAGGCTGAGTGCAGCCCCGGCAAGTGCGATGAATATGGCTTCCGAGGCGGCTATGCCGTCGATGCCATCCATGAAGTTGAACAGGTTGATGGCCCAGATGATGCCCAACACGGCGAGCAGGTAGCCGAGTCCGCCGCTGCTGGCGAGCGTCGCGCCGAACTGCAGTGGCGGCAGGCCACCGAGCCACACTACCGCCCAGAGCGCCGCGCCGGCGTGCGCCGCGAGCCGCACAGCCGCCGGCAATGGCTTGCGGTCATCGAGCAGACCGATGAATGCGACCGCCAGTCCGCCGGCGAGAGCGGCCCAGAGCGGCGTATCGAGCCGCCGCTCGATCCACAGGACGGCGAAACACGCCGTCGAGGCCGCCACCACGGCCACGCCCCCGCCGCGTGGTGTCGGACGCGCATGTGAGCTGCGCTCGTTGGGTACATCGACCAGCCCGTGTCGCAGTCCCAGCCGGCGCATCGCCTGAGTGAGCAGCGCCGCGGCGGCGAGAGCCGCCATGGCGAGTGGCACAATGCCCCTCATCGCGCCTCGCTACGGTACCAGGCGGCCGTGCGCTCAAGGCCAGCGGCGAGCGTCAGGGGCGGCTCCCACCCCAGCTGCGTGCGAACCGGTGTACTGTCGACCTGTAGCGATGCGCACAGTCGCTGCACCTCGGCGCCCCGCCCTGCCAGGCGCGCAGCCAGCCGCAGCAGTGCGACCGGGACCCTCACCAACCGCGGGCTGCGCCCGAGCGCCCGGCCGAGCGCGCGGATCAGCTCCGGCGTTGACACGTCAGCGCCGTCGGACACCATCCATACGCGTCCCGCGGCCGCGGGATGCTCGGCGATGCGCAGCAGTACATCCGCCAGATTCCACACACCGATGAGGCTACGCAGGTTGTGGACGCTGCCGAACGGCAACGGGGTGCCGCGATCCACCCAGCTCATGAGCCGCAGGAAGTTGGCACGCACCCCAGCGCCATAGACCAGCGGCGCGCGGACGATGGCGAACTCGAGCGCCGAGCCCTGCGGCAGCGCCTGCAGCTCCCGTTCGCCCTGCCACTTCGAGCGCCCATAGGCATCCTGGGGCTGCGGCTCATCGAGGGCCGAGTAGGCAGCGCCTGCCGTCGCCTCGCCGTTCACTTTGACGCTGCTCAGATACACGAGACGCGTGACGCCGGCCGCCGCTGCCGCCGCCACCAGGCGCGCCGTGCCGCGCGCGTTGACTTCCTGGTACGCGTCCGTTTCAGCTGCGGCGACACCCATCACGTGCGCGCGTGCCGCCAGGTGCAGCACCCAGTCGACGCCCTCGAGTGCCGCCTGCCACTCCGTCTGTGCGCCGATCTCGCCCACCGGGCTGACCTCGGCGAACGCTCCGCCGGCGGGCGCAGGCGTACGCGTGGCGGCACGCACGCGCAATCCGCGTCGCGTCAAGAGCTCGCACAGCACGCGGCCCACAAAGCCGGTCGCGCCCGTCACCAGGACGCGCCTACTCAAGGCATCGTCCGTCTGCAGACGCCTGCCGCATTCCTTTCCCGGGCATGGGGGATGCACATACGCTAAAGTGTGGGCGGGGCGACGGCAGGCGGGCGCGGACGCTTGCAACAGGACGCCTTCTTATTAGAACTTAACATGCTTCGGCATATCGATATCCTCGGCTACAGTGTACTGAATGAGCCGGCCGGGCACGTAGCGGCCGAGATCTGCGATCAGCTGGATGGCCCGCAGCGCACCTCGTGTGTGTTCCTCAATCCGCACTCCGTGGTAGTGGCGCGCCATGATCCGGCCTTCCGCACGGCGGTCACCGCCGCCTCGGCGATTTTCTGCGACGGCGTCGGACTGTCGCTCGCGAGCCAACTGCTGAACCGCCGCGAGGTGCATCGCGTCTACGGCTACCAATTCTTCAAGGCGCTGAGCACCGAGCTCTCGCAGCGCGGGCTCGGACGGGTGTTCTTCATCGGTGGAAGCGCCGCGGATCTCGCCGCGCTCGAGGCGAAATACCGCGCCGACTACCCTGGGGTGCGCGCGATCGCCAGCTACGCGCCGCCCTTCCGCGCTGAGTTCGCACCCGCGGAGATTGCCGACATGGCGGCCCGGGTCGATGCCAGCGGCGCTGATGTCCTTTGGATCGGTCTTGGCTCGCCCAAGCAGGAGAAGGTGCTGCATCAGTTGATGCAACACTGCCAGGTGTCGTGCGCCGCGGCGGTGGGGGCGGTGTTCGACTTCTACAGCGGCAAGGTGCCGCACGCGCCGCGCTGGATACGACGCGCCGGACTACAGTGGCTGCACCGGCTGGTCCTCGAGCCGCGGCGACTGTGGCGACGCACGTTGATTTCGATGCCATTGTTCGTGTCACAGGTCGTGTGGGAACTCGCCGTAGGTGCGCGCCGCTGAGCGCGGCTGGCGCCACTCGTCTAGCGGTGCAAGTGATGCAGGGCCCTGAATCACGGCTGAGCCGGCGCCAGATGCTCTCCGGAGTCGCGCTCGGTGCCGCGGCGTTTCCAGGACTGAGCGCCGCTGCGAGCCCTGCCCCGGGCACCAGCCTGGATGGCGGCCAATTCGGTCTGAGCGGCGATGGTAGTACCTCCAACGATGCGCATTTTGCCGCGGCCTTTGCAACGCTCGAGCGGCAGTCCGGCGGGGTGTTGCGATTGGCACCCGGCACTTACCAGTTCTCGCAGCCGCTGGTGCTGCCCGGTGGCACGGTGATTGAAGGTGCCGGCATGGCCGTCACGACTCTCAGATGTACCGGCGATGTGGTCGGTGTCAGCTTCTCCTCCAATCGGTCGCGCTGCGGATTGCGCGCGCTCAGTCTCGAAGGCTCCGGCAAGAAAGGCACCGGTCTGCAGATCGGTGACCACGACTTCACCGGCAACCACCATGTACGCGACGTGCTGATCCGCGATTGGGCGGTGGGTTGTCGCTTGGCCGGCGCGCTGTGGACGACCTTCGACAGCGTGACCTTCGACGGCAATGGACGCGGTCTCGATTTCAACGCCGGCTGGAGCTCAGGCTACAGCACCACGGTCGCATTTCGGCAATGCGTTTTCTCTGCCAATGACTACGGTGGTGTGACGGCCTCTCACACTCCGATCATGAGCTCCAGCATTTCGTGGCTGGGCTGTACGATCGAGCGCAACTGTCGGGCCGATCCCGCGCGCTACCCGCAGATGGCTTTCGCATCTGGTGACTACGGCATTTCCGGCTTCGTGATCGACGGATGTTACTTCGAAGCCGGCGGCAAACCGCCACCGGATGCCATCCATGTCAACGGTCTCAGATGCGGCTCCATCTCCAACTGCAATTTCTACGACTCAGCCTATGCCATCCGCGACACCGCCGGCGGCGCTGCGAGTTACATCGCGATCTTCGGCAATCGCTTTGTGGGCTCCACCGTGCAGAATCTGCGCTTCGAGCGCGATACCGAGATCATCGCTTATTGCAACGCGGATGGCGGCGCAACCAGCACCCTGTCCGGACCCCGCTCGGGGAGCCTCGCTGCAGCGGCGCTGCATTCTCAGGCCGTCAATGAAGGCTACTGGGCACCGACACTCGTCGGCTCAGTACACGCCGGCGCTCACACTTATCTCAAACAGACTGGCCACTACAGCCGCATTGGCAATCAGCTCACGATTCATGCTCATGTCGTCATGGACAGAATCGACCGCGCAATGCGCGGCAATCTCCTCATCGGTGGTCTGCCAGTGATCTCGGCCGGTCGCTGCGGCTTGTCCGCGGTAGTCAGCATCTCCGCCAGCGGCTTGTCGCATACCAGCGGTTGCAGTTCCTTTCACGGACTGATTGCGCCCAATGCCACCACGGTTGATATTGTCGAAGGCGGCAGCGGAATGCGCCGCAGTGGTGTGCCTGCCGCAAACATCGGCGCGGGCGCGGAGCTGATGCTATCTGCGACCTACGTCGTGTAACGCCTACCGGGTTCGTCGCTCTGCCATCGCCGCCGCGTACACAGACATCAACGCAGCGTAGGCCGCCTGCTCGGAGTGCCGCTCTCTGTAAGCATCGAAGGCCGCCAGCGCCATGCGGCGCATGCGCACCGGGTCGCTCCATAGGTTCTGCAGTTCGT
>Ga0070761_10001650_pt1 | contig 13998 bp, 15 predicted proteins | sample HubBroMetageREF1_FD_66724 | JGI IMG/M metagenome (GOLD analysis project Ga0070761, IMG submission 66724) | Reference soil microbial communities from the Hubbard Brook experimental Forest, New Hampshire, USA - Hubbard Brook CCASE Soil... | ecosystem: Environmental > Terrestrial > Soil >...
TCCGGCCAGCTGCGCATCGACCGTCCTTTGGGAGATGAAGCACGCACGCTCCTGCAGGCCGGGGTGTCACGCGGCTACGAGGAGTTCCTGGCGCGCGTGGCCGCGGGCCGCAGGAAGACCCGCGATGAGGTCAACACCATCGCGCAGGGACGTGTGTGGGCGGGAAGCGATGCGCAGCGTCTGGGGCTGGTCGACAAACTCGGTTCGTTCGATGACGCCGTCAAGGCCGCCGCGCGGCGCGCAAACCTCACCGACTACGCCCCTGAGATCCTCGAGCCCGAGCTCACCTGGGCTGAGCAACTGGCGCTGCAGCTGAAAACACGCGTGGCGATCAGCTTGCTGCACCTGAACTTCGGCATCAGCCCCGCAGAGCGCTCGCTCGCGCAGATCGCTCAGGTCGCGCAGCGTTTCGACCCGCTGACCCGTGAAGTGGCGCGCCTGAGCCGCCTCAGCGTGCCGAACCACCTGTACGCCTACTGCTTCTGCGAAGTGCGGTAGCAGACGCGGCTGGAATCCCTGCCGCTCAGGCGGCAAAAACGACCCTTTTTTCCGCCGGAAACGCAGTCGACGTCCGGCAAAAGCGCCGCAGGCGACTTTTGCCCAATCAACGAATAGTTGACCAGTCGAGGATGACCTTGCCCGACTTGCCGGAGCCCATGGTTTCGAAGCCCTGGATGTACTCCTGCACCGGGAAGTGGTGGGTGATGATCGGCTCGAGCTTCAGCCCGCTTTGCAGCAGGCTCGCCATTTTGTACCAGGTCTCGAACATCTCCCGGCCGTAGATCCCCTTGAGGGTCAGGCCTTTGAAGATCACCTGGTTCCAGTCGATCGCCACCTCCTCGGGCGGAATCCCCAGGATTGCGATCGAGCCGCCGTGGTGCATGGTGCGCAGCATCTCGCGAAACGCCGCGGCGTTGCCCGACATCTCCAGCCCGACGTCGAAGCCTTCCTGCATCCCCAGATCCTTCATGGTCTGATCGAGCGACTCGCGCTGCACGTTGATGGCGCGCGTCGCGCCCATCTTGCGGGCGAGCTCCAGCCGGTAATCGTTCACGTCCGTGATCACGACGTGGCGCGCGCCGGTGAAACGCGCCACCGCGGTGGCCATGATGCCGATGGGGCCGGCGCCGGTGATGAGCACGTCCTCGCCCACCATGTTGAAGGCGAGCGCCGTATGGGTGGCATTGCCGAAGGGATCGAGGATCGAGGCGATGTCATCCGGGATCGAGTCCGGAAGCTTGAAGGTGTTGGCGGCCGGGATCGACAGGTACTGGGCGAACGCGCCTGGCCGGTTTACGCCCACGCCGACGGTGTTGCGGCACAGGTGCCGCCGCCCGGCGCGGCAGTTGCGGCAGTAGCCGCAGGTGATGTGGCCTTCGCCGGAGACGCGGTCGCCGGTTTTCAGGCCTTTGACCTCCGAGCCCATATCGACGATGCGGCCGCAGTACTCATGGCCGACCGCCATCGGGACGGGAATGGTCTTCTGCGCCCAGGCGTCCCACTTGTAGATATGCATGTCGGTGCCGCAGATCGCGGTCTTGGCGATCTCGATGAGCACATCGTTGTGCCCGACCGTGGGCTCCGGGATGTCCTCGAGCCAGATGCCGGGCGCCGCCTGTTGCTTGACCAGTGCTTTCATGAAATCACCTTGAGCTCGCGGCCGACGGCGGTGAATGCGTCCAGCGCGCGCTCGAGCTGGCCACGATCGAGCGCCGCTGACATCTGGGTGCGAATGCGAGCCTGTCCCTTGGGCACCACGGGGAAAGAAAAACCGATGACGTATACGCCGCGCTCCAGGAGTGCATCCGCCATGCGGCTGGCGAGCCCGGCATCCCCCAGCATCACCGGGATGATCGGATGTTCACCGGGCTTCAGGCTGAATCCGGCGCGCGCGAGTCCCGCGCGAAAGAAGCGCGTGTTCTCGAACAGCTGCGCGCGCAGCTGGGGTGCGTGCTCGAGCAGGTCCAGTACGGCAAGACTCGCGGCGGCCACGACCGGCGGGATGCTGTTGGAGAAGAGGTAGGGCCGCGAACGCTGGCGCAGCCATTCGATCACTTCCTTGCGCGCGGCGATGTAGCCGCCGCTGCCGCCCCCCAGGGCCTTGCCGAGGGTGCCGGTGAAGATGTCGATGCGCGCCGCCACGCCGCAATGCTCGGGCGTGCCGCGCCCGCTCGGTCCCATGAAGCCGGTGGCGTGTGAGTCATCGACCATGACGAGGGCGTCATAGCGGTCAGCCAGGTCGCAGATCCCGGCCAGGTTAGCGATGAAGCCGTCCATGGAGAACACGCCGTCGGTGGCGATGAGCCGCGTACGCGCGCCCTGGGTCTGCTTAAGGCACTGCTCGAGCTCCGCCATGTCATTATTGGCGTAACGGTGGCGCTGCGCCTTGCACAGGCGGATGCCGTCGATGATGCTGGCGTGGTTCAGGGCATCCGAGATCACCGCGTCGCGCTCATCGAGCAGCGTCTCGAAGAGCCCGCCGTTGGCATCGAAGCAGGACGAATAGAGGATCACGTCCTGCGTGCCAAGAAAGCGGGCGAGGCGAGCCTCGAGTTCCTTGTGCAGGTCCTGCGTGCCGCAGATGAAGCGCACTGACGCCATGCCGTAGCCGCAGGTATCGAGCGCCTGCTGCGCCGCCGCGCGCACCGCCGGGTGATTGGCGAGCCCGAGGTAGTTGTTGGCGCACAGGTTGATGACGTCGTGGCCTGCGACCTGGACGACACCGCCCTGCGGGCCGTGCAGGACGCGCTCTTTCTTATAGAGTCCCTGCTCGGTGAGGCCCTGAAGCTCCCCGCGCAGCCGCTCAATGACAGCCTGGTTCATGGCGTGCAACTATACTTGAGGTTCCGTGTCCGAGCCCTCACTCAGCCAGCCGGGAACCGCGCGCATTGACCGCTGGTTGTTCGCGGTGCGGCTGTTCAAGTCGCGCTCGCTGGCTGCCCAGGCCGTGGCGGGCGGCCGGGTGCACGTGAACGGCGAGCGCGTCAAGGCGGCGCGGGAGCTGCGCTCAGGCGACCGGGTCAGCTTTGTGCGCAGCACGGTCGAGTTCGAGTGCGTCGTGGTGGGCGTGCCGCTGCGGCGCGGTCCGGCGTCCGAAGCGCTGCGCGCTTACCAGGAGTCCGCGGCGAGCGTCTCCCGGGCGGCGCAGTTTCGGGAGCGGATGAAATTCGCGGCGGCGCTCACGCCAAGGCCAGCCGAGCGTCCCGGCAAGCACGAGCGGGCGCTGCTGAGGCGGATGCGGGGTCGCGGCTGAACGAGGTATGACGGCCATGATTTTAAGTGTCTTCGACATTTTCAAAGTGGGAATCGGACCCTCGAGCTCCCACACCATGGGTCCGATGCGGGCGGCGCGCGCATTCGTGCTCGGGCTTAAGCGCGATGGTCTGCTCGCTGCCACGCAGCAGGTTGCCGTGCGCCTCTATGGCTCGCTCGCGCTCACCGGCGTGGGGCACGGCACCGATCGCGCCGTGCTGGCGGGACTCGAGGGCGCGGAACCGGAAACGGTGAATCCCGACAGCATCGAGCCGGATGTTGCGCGCATCCGCAGCAGCGGCCGCATTCGTCTGCTGGGCGAGCACGAGATTGCCTTCGATGAGCCGCTGCAGCTGCTGTTCATGCGTCACGAGCGACTGCCGCGGCACTCCAACGGCATGCGCTTCAGCGCGCTTGATGCGCAGGCGAAAGTGCTGCGCGAGGAGGATTACTACTCGGTGGGCGGCGGATTCATTGTGCGCGGTGACGAAGAGGAGGCGCAGGACGCTGGCGCGCGCACGCCGCCGCCGTACCCGTTCACCTCCGGAGAGCAACTCCTGGCGCAGTGCCGCGAGCATGGGCTGGAGATCTTCGAGCTGGTGCTCGCCAACGAGCGCAGCTGGGCGCCGGAAAAAGAGGTGCGCGCGAAGCTGCTGCACCTGTGGGCGGTAATGCAGGCGTGTGTGGAGCGCGGCTTCCGCCAGAGCGGTCTGCTGCCCGGGGTGCTGAAGGTGCGCCGGCGCGCACCGCGGATGTACCGCATGCTTACCGAGAACACCACCCCCGGGCCGCTCGATGTGATGGACTGGGTCAATGCGTGGGCGCTGGCGGTCAACGAGGAGAACGCCGCCGGCGGTCGGGTGGTGACAGCGCCCACCAACGGCGCGGCCGGCATCGTACCGGCGGTGCTGCATTTCTACCGGCGCTTCGAACCAGGCTCGAACGACGACGGCGTCATACGCTTCCTCCTCACGGCGGCGGCGATGGGCATGCTCTACAAGCGCAACGCCTCCATATCCGGCGCCGAGATGGGATGTCAGGGTGAGGTCGGGGTTGCGTGTTCGATGGCCGCCGCGGGCCTGGTCGCAGCGCTGCAGGGCACCGCCGAGCAGGTCGAGAACGCGGCCGAGATCGGCATGGAGCACAACCTCGGCCTTACCTGCGATCCGGTGGCGGGACTGGTGCAGATTCCCTGCATTGAGAGAAACGCCATGGGCTCGGTCAAGGCCGTGAACGCCGCGCGGCTCGCCATGCGTGGCGACGGCACGCACAAGGTGTCGCTCGACCAGGTCATCGCCACCATGCGCCAGACCGGCGCTGACATGTCGACGATCTACAAGGAAACCTCGCAGGGCGGGCTCGCGGTCAACGTACCGGAGTGCTGAGGCGCCGCGGCGGCTAGCCGAACAGGCCGAACAGCCGCAGCGTCGGCGCCTCGCGGCATACCGCCGCGACGGCAGCGCGCCCGACCGCCTGCCATTCATCCGTATCGAACGCGATCGAGCACAGCCCGGCCGCGACCAGCTGCGTCGGCTGCTGCGCGGGCGCGAGCTCCTGGGCGAGCTCTGACACCCCCGGATTGTGCGCGACGATCATGAGGTGCGCGATGCGCGGGCCCGTCCCCTGTACGATCTTCAGGAGGTCGGCGGCGCTGGCGAGGTACAGTCCTTCCTCGCGCCGCACGTGCCGCGCGGGCAGCGCGAGCTCGCGTGCCACGATGTCCGCGGTCTGCTCAGTGCGACGCGCCGGACTCATCATCAGGCGGTCCGGAAGCAGTCCCAGCTCGCGTAAGCGTGCCGCCATCGCGTGCGCGCCGGCGACACCGCGCCGGCTGAGCGCGCGCGCAAAATCTTCGGTGCCGGGATCCTTCCAGCGCGCTTCCCCATGCCGCATGAGGGTGAGCCGCCTCACGTTGCGCAACTCATTGCGGCAGCTCCAGCAGCACGCGCCCATCCGCCTCGCGCACCGCGTAAGTGCGCACCGGTTCGTAGGCCGGGGGCGTGAGGGCCTCGCCGGTGCGCAGGCAGAAGCGCGCCCCATGCCGCGGGCAGATGAGCTGACAGTCCTCGACCTGCGCGCCGGCAAGTGACTCGCCATCGTGGGTACAGCGGTCCTCAACGGCATACAGGTTCGTGCCGCAACGCACGATGACCACCGCTACGCCGTCAATCTCGACGTCAAGGGGCGTGGTCTCACTCACCGCATCGCTCCCGGCCACATCGATCCATCGCGCGCTCATGCGCTCCTAGAACATCCCCGTCTGCAGACGGGCCGCTTCGCTCATCATGCTCTGGTTCCACGGCGGATCGAAGCTGAGCTCCACGCGCGCCTCGCGCACCGTCGGAATGCGCTGGATCTTGTCGCGCACGTCCTCCACCAGGATCTCGCCCATGCCACAACCGGGGGCGGTGAGGGTGATGGTCACCTCCACCGTGCGGGTACCGTCCTCGTTGGCCGTGACGTCGCAGTCATATACGAGTCCCAGATCCACGATGTTGATCGGGATCTCCGGGTCGTAGCAGCTGCGCATCTGTTCCCAGGCGAGCTTTTTCACATCGTCCTCGCTGGCGTTGGGCGGCAGTTGCGGCGCCTTCACGGCCTCCTGGCCGATAGCATCCGCGTCCTCGCCGGCGATGCGAAAGAGATTGCCCTCGAGGTACACCGTGAAGCTGCCACCGAGCGCCTGAGTGATGTAGCCCGCCTGGCCGACCTTGAGCTTCACTTCCTGGCCCGCGGGCACGATCACCGCCCGCACCTCGCGGTTGACGACAAAGGGTTCGTTCTCGTGGCGGCGCATCGTACGGAGCCGTTATTCGGTGGAGATCGTCGCGTTGCCGTGTTCGAGCGCGGCATTCAGCGTGTGCCAGCAGAGGCTCGCGCACTTCACGCGTACCGGAAACTCGCGCACTCCGGAGAGCGCCGCGAGCTTGCCGAGGCCGATGTCGGGCGGCGCATCCGCTTGCGTCAGGAGCGTGTGCACGCGCTCGAACAGTTCGCGGATGGCCGCGCGATCCTTGCCCTTGACCGCTTCGGTCATGAGCGAGGCCGAGGCCGTGGAGATGGCGCAGCCCTTGCCTTCGAAGCGGATGTCCTCGACCCGCTCGCCAGCCAGGCGCACGAATACCGAGAGCTGATCACCGCACAACGGGTTGTGGCCGTCGGCGCGGCCGTCGGGCGCCTCAATGCGGCCGAAGTTACGCGGCCGCCGGTTGTGATCCAGGATCACATCGCGATACAGGTCCTTCAGGTCCATCAGCCAAACACCTCGCGCGCCTTGCCGAGCGCGCTCACCAGGGCCGCGACCTCGCCTTGCGTGTTGTAGCAGCCGAAGGAGGCGCGCGCCGTCGCCGGCACGCCGAAGAAAGTCATGACCGGCATGGCGCAATGATGGCCGGTGCGCACGGCGACCCCTTGCGCGTCGAGGATCGTGCCAAGGTCGTGTGGGTGCACGCCCTTCATGGTGAAGGACAACACCGCCGCCTTGTGGGCGGCAGTGCCGATCAGCTCGATCCCGGGAATACGCGCAAGCTCAGCGGTCGCGAGTTCCAGCAGGCGCGCCTCGTGCGCGGCGATGGCTTCAATTCCCAGGCTCTCGACATAGTCCATGGCGGCCGCAAGTCCCACCACCCCGGAAATGTTGGGTGTTCCGGCCTCGAACTTCCACGGCAGCTCGTTATAGGTCGTCTTCTCGAACGACACCGTCAGGATCATGTCCCCGCCGCCTTGCCAGGGCGGCATGGCGCTGAGCAGTTCATCCCGCCCGTAGAGCACGCCAATCCCGGTGGGGCCGTAGAGTTTGTGGCCGGAGAAGGTATAGAAATCAGCGCCCAGCGCGCGCACGTCGACGCGCGCATGCGGCACCGCCTGCGCGCCATCGATCAGCACCAGCGCGCCGGCGGCGTGCGCGGCCGCGATGATGCGTTCGACGGGCAGAATGGTACCCAGCGCGTTCGAGACATGCGCCACCGCGACCAGCCGTGTGCGGGGCCCCAGCAGCTTGAGCAGCGCGTCGAACTCAAGCTCCCCGCGCCGGTTGATGGGCGCCACCTTCAGTTTGCAGCCAGTCTGTTCGCACACCATCTGCCAGGGCACGATGTTGGCGTGGTGTTCCAGAGCCGTGATGAGGATCTCATCGTCGGCCTTGAGGCGATTGCGCGCCCAGGCCTGCGCGACGAGATTGATCGCCTCGGTGGTACCGCGGGTGAAAATGATCTCGCGCGTCGAGCCGGCGTTAATGAAGCGCCGCACGCGCTCGCGGGCCCCTTCATAGGCGGCGGTAGCCGCCTGGCTCAGGGCGTGCACGCCGCGATGCACGTTCGCGTGCGAGTGCGTCTCATAGTTCTCAACGGCGCGCAGCACCTGCAGCGGGCGCTGCGCGGAAGCCGCGCTGTCCAGGTACACCAGCGGATGCCCGTTGACCATGGTGTTGAGGATCGGAAAGTCGCGGCGCACCCGCTCGACGTCGTACGCCGGCGCAGACGGAGCGCGGGAGGGATTGGCGGCCATTACAGCAACGCCCGCAGGGTCGTATCCTGCAGCGCCCCCGGAAGACGCGCCTCGATCTCACGCCGCAAGGCCGGCAACGAGATCCTGGCGATGACTTCCTGCAGGAACGCCCATTTCAGAAGCCGCTGCGCCGTGTCGGGCTCGAGTCCGCGCGACAGCAGATAAAACAACATGTGGTCGTCGAGCTTGCCGACGGTCGCGCCATGGCTGCAGCGCACGTCATCGGTGTAGATCTCAAGCTGCGGCCGCACATCGATCTCGGCATCGGCGCCAGCGAGCAGGCCGCGCAGCGACTGCTGCGAGTCGGTGCCGGCGGCGTTGTTTGCCACCACGATCTTGCCGTTGAACGCCACGCGGGCGCGACCGGCGGCGATCCCGCGGAAGGTCTGCGCAGTGCGTGTCCGGGGAGCCAGGTGCTGGACGAGCGCGAACGTGTCCTGCAGCTGCTGCCGGTCACCGAGCGCGACGCTGGCCATGGCGAGATTCGCGCCCTCGCCGGCGAGGCGGATATTGAGCGTGGAACGCGCGGACTGCGCGCCCGTGCTGATGCCATGCAGCTGGTAGGACGCTTCTTCCGCGAGCGTCGCCGCCAGCGTGTCGAACACGATCGCGCGCGCGCCCAGCTCCTGGAGGCGGTAGTGCTGCAGCGTGGCGCCGCGCCCGAGCTGCGCGGTGACGGCGCTGTTCACGAAACTGTTGTCTGCCGCCACGCTCAGGTGTCTTTCGATGAGCGTAAGACTCGCGCCGGCGTCGAGGGAGAGTTCCACGCGCGGGTACGAGGCGCCGGCCTGTGCGTCGGCACGGGCGACGAACAGCAGTTCGATGCTGGCCGAGCCGCTACTCACGTGGATCGACGCGCCGTCGGTTGCGAAGGCTTCGTTCAGGGCCAGGAAGCGCTCATCCACGCTTTGCGGCTCAGGCCACGCTGCTGACTGGAGCGCTGCGGCTTGCGCGAGGGGCGCGGCGGCTGCGAGCGACGTCACGCGGGCGGCGTCGCACACCTGCGGCGCCGACAGGGCAGGGGCAAAAAGCCCGTCGACGAACAGGTAGCGGGCGCAGCCGGGTAGCGCCGGCGGCAGGTCCGCAGCCAGTACGGACGGGTTCGTCGCAGCCGCGGCGCTGGCGGCGGGAACGAACCGCAGCCGCTCCAGGGTGCGCAGGTTGGCGTACTTCCAGTTCTCGTCGCGCGTGCTCGGCAAGCCGTGGGCCGTGAGAGTCTCGAGCGCGGCGCGGCGGCGCGGCGTCGCAACAGGCGCGCCCGCAAGTGCGCCCGCGGTGGTGGCAAAGTCCGCGGCGATGCGGCTGCTGAGAGATTCGCTCATGGGATTACGCTGCCTCGCCCGCCACCCACTCATAGCCGCGGCGCTCGAGCTCCAGCGCCAGCGTGCGGTCGCCACTTCTGGCGATGCGCCCGCGCACCAGCACGTGCACGAAGTCCGGCACCACGTACTCGAGCAGGCGCTGATAGTGGGTGACCAGAACGCAGGCACGCGCAGGTGAGCGCAGTGAATTCACGCCGGCGGCCACCACCTTCAGTGCGTCGATGTCGAGCCCGGAGTCGGTCTCATCGAGAATCGCGAGCTTCGGCTCCAGCACCAGCATCTGCAGGATCTCGTTGCGCTTTTTCTCGCCGCCCGAGAAGCCCTCATTCACGCCGCGCGACAGGAAGCTGTCCTCGATGTGCATGAGCTTCATCTTGTCGCGCACCAGCGTCAGGAACTCGAAGGCGTCGACTTCCTGCAGGCCGTGCTGCTTGCGGGCAGCGTTGAGCGCCGCCTTGAGGAGATAGACGTTGTTCACGCCCGGGATCTCGACCGGGTACTGGAAGCCGAGGAACACGCCCGCGCGGGCGCGCTCCTCGGGCGCGAGTTTCAGCAGGTCGAGTCCTTCGAAGCTGACGCTGCCGGAAGTGATCTCATAGCCTGGCCGCCCCGCCAGCACGTGCGCGAGCGTGCTCTTGCCGGAGCCGTTCGGCCCCATGATGGCGTGCACCTCGCCGGCACGGACCACGAGGTTAAGCCCCTTGAGGATCTGCTTGCCGTCAACGGTGACTGACAGATTGTTGATGTTCAGCATTGCAGTCATGTCAGCCCACCGCGCCTTCCAGACTCACCGCCAGCAGCGCCTGCGCCTCCACCGCGAATTCCATCGGCAGTTCCTTGAACACCGATTTGCAGAAGCCACTCACAATCATGTTGACCGCATCCTCCTGGGAGATGCCGCGCGCCAGGCAATAGAACAGCTGGTCCTCGCTGATCTTCGAGGTGCTCGCCTCGTGTTCCACCGTGGCGGTGGGGTTCTTCACCTCCACGTACGGGAAGGTGTGTGCGCCGCACTGACCACCCATCAGGAGCGAGTCGCACTGCGTGAAATTGCGTGCGCCGTGCGCACTCGGCAGGATTTTCACCAGTCCCCGATAGGTGTTCTGGCCGTGGCCGGCGGAGATGCCCTTGGAAACGATAGTGCTGCGCGTGTCCTTGCCGATGTGGATCATCTTCGTGCCGGTGTCGGCCTGCTGGTGGTTGTTCACCGTCGCGACGGAGTAGAACTCGCCGATCGAACCCTCGCCGCGCAGCACGCAGCTTGGATACTTCCAGGTGATCGCGGAACCGGTTTCGACCTGGGTCCACGAGATGTGCGCCTTGCGGCCGCGGCACTCGCCGCGCTTGGTCACGAAGTTGTAAATGCCGCCCACGCCGTTGGCGTCCCCGGGGTACCAGTTCTGCACCGTGGAGTACTTGATGTAGGCGTCATCGAGCGCAATGAGTTCCACGACCGCGGCGTGCAGTTGGTTTTCGTCGCGCTGCGGCGCACTGCACCCTTCCAAATAGCTGACATAACTTCCAACATCGGCGATGATCAACGTGCGCTCGAACTGTCCGGTGTTCATCGCGTTGATGCGAAAGTACGTCGACAGCTCCATCGGGCAGCGCACGCCCTTCGGCACGTACACGAACGAGCCGTCGGTGAACACCGCGGAATTTAAGGTGGCGAAGAAGTTGTCGGAAGGCGGCACGACACTTCCCAGGTACTGCTCGATGAGATGCGGATGCGAGCGCACCGCTTCCGAGAACGGACAGAAGATGACTCCGGCGGCGGCCAGCCGGTCCTTGAACGTCGTCGCAACCGACACGCTGTCAAAGACCGCGTCCACGGCGACGCCGGCAAGCCGCGCGCGCTCGTGCAGGGGCACGCCGAGCTTCTCATACGTGGCGAGCAGCTTCGGATCGACCTCGGCGAGACTCTTCGGACCGTCCTTCTTCGCCCTGGGCGCTGAGTAATAGGAGATGGCCTGGTAGTCGATGGGCGCGATTTTCACGTGCGCCCAGTGCGGCTCTTTCATGGTGAGCCAATGGCGCAGCGCCTTGAGCCGCCACTCCGTGAGAAACGCCGGCTCCTGCTTCTTGCGCGATATGAGCCGCACCACATCCTCATCCAGACCCGGAGGTACCGTGTCGGAATCGATCTCGGTCACGAAGCCATGCTGGTAGCCCCGGCCGATCAGCGACTCAAGTTGTTTGGCGTTTTCACTCATAGCGTTCGATCAGGCGCGAACCGGGGTGCGTGAGGCGGCGGCCTTCATCTCGCGCTCCAGCGCCGGCAGGCGTGCCGGGGCGGCCTCGAGGCCCGCGAGCTGCGCAAGGCTCACGTCATATAAGGAGCGGCGGATGGCGAGGTTCAGCCGCTGCCACACGCGGCCCACGCGGCAGCTGTCTTCGATCTCACAGTTGCCGTGGCCGGCGGAGCAGTCGGTGAGCGCCACCGGCCCCTCGAGCGCATCGAGGATGGCTGCTGCGCTGATCTGCGTGGCGGGCCGCGCGAGCTGATAGCCGCCATGCAGGCCGCGCGTCGAGAGCACGAGCCCCGCGCGCTGCAGCTGCTTCAGGAGCTTGCATACCGTCGGCGCCGCAATGTGGGTGCTTTCCGCGAGCGCCGCGGCGGTCTGCACGCGCTCCGGGTCCCCCGCGAGCGCCGCGAGCAGTACGGTGGAGTAATCGGTAAGCCGGCTGATACGCAGCATGGCAACCTCATCGTTGGAACTAGGACTAGTTTAGTACTAATTACCCCGGCAACCAAGCCGGGCACCTGGCGCGCCAGCGCCTGCGGCGGCGGGCTGATTTGCTATCCTTGGCGCCCCGTTTTTAAGGACTAAGACGATGAATGCGATTGAGCTCAACCGTATTGCCTGCGCCATGGTGGCAAGTGGCAAGGGCATCCTGGCTGCCGACGAAAGCTCAGGCACCATCAAGAAGCGCTTCGACGGCATCAAGCTCGATTCCACCGAGGAGCATCGGCGTACCTACCGCGAAATGCTGTTCACGGCGCCAGGAGCTGCTGAATCGGTGAGCGGCGTCATTCTCTACGACGAGACCATCCGTCAGAAGACCAGGGACGGCGCGCCGTTTCCGCAGTACCTCACCAGGCAGGGCATGATCCCCGGCATCAAGGTCGACCTGGGCGCAAAACCACTCGCGGGCTTCCCCGGTGAGACGATCACGGAGGGCCTGGACGGCCTGCGCGAGCGCCTCATCGAGTATCGCGGCCTCGGCGCGCGCTTCGCCAAATGGCGTGCGGTGATCGACATCGCCGACGGCATCCCGACCTGGTTTGCGGTCAAGGCGAACGCGCACGCGCTGGCGCGCTACGCCGCGCTCTGCCAGGAAAACGACATCGTGCCGATCGTGGAGCCGGAAGTGCTCATGGACGGTGCGCATTCCATCGAGCGCTGCGAACAGGTGACCGATGAGGTGCTGAGCACCGTGTTCCGCGAACTGTTCGAGCAGCGGGTGTACCTCGAGGGCATGGTGCTCAAGCCCAACATGGTGATCTCGGGAAAGAAGGCGGCCAATCGCGCCTCCCCACAGACGGTTGCCGAGGCGACGGTGCGGGTGCTCAAGCGCCACGTGCCGCCCGCGGTGCCCGGCATTGCATTTCTTTCCGGCGGCCAGTCACCGACCGAGGCGACGCTGCACCTCTCGCTCATGCACAAGCTGGGGCCCGTGCCCTGGTCACTCACATTCAGTTACGGCCGCGCGCTGCAGGACACGGCGCTCAAGGCCTGGGGTGGCACCGCGGCGAATTTCGCCGCGGGGCAAAAGGAGTTCGCGAGGCGCGCGAAGCTGAACGCACTGGCGACCACCGGTCGTTACACGGCTGACATGGAAGCCCAGGCGGCTTGACCAGCCCGGCATCCCCACAACCCGCCGCAGGCGCAGCCGCGCCCGAGGTGGTGGTCGAAGTGCGTGACGCTTACTACGCCATCGGCGGCCGGCCGGTGTTTTCCGGGCTTGACCTCAAGGTACGACGCGGGCGCATCACGGCCGTCATGGGACCCAGCGGCACCGGCAAGACGACGCTTCTGAGGCTCATCACGGCGCAGATCACCGCCGACCGCGGCCAGGTGCTGGTGTTCGGCCGGGATCTCGCCACCTTAAGCACCGACGAGGTGTACGCGGTGCGCCGCCGCCTGGGGATGCTGTTCCAGAGCGGCGCCTTGCTCAGCGACATGGACGTGTTCGAGAACGTTGCCTTTCCGGTGCGCGAGCACACCGACCTTCCCGAGCCGCTTATCCGGCGCCTGGTGCTCACCAAGCTGCAGGCCGTGGGCCTGCGCGGGGCGGCGGATCTCATGCCGGGAGAGCTCTCCGGTGGCATGGCGCGGCGTGTGGCGCTGGCGCGCGCCATCGTCATGGACCCGGAAGTACTGATCTACGACGAGCCGTTCGTGGGACTCGATCCGATTTCCCTCGGCGTGATCCAGCGCCTCATCAAGCACATGAACACCGCGCTCGGTATCACGAGCATTGTCGTCTCGCACGATGTGAAGGAGCTTGCCAGCATTGCCGATGACAGCTACCTCTTGTCGGCGGGACGCATCGCTGCCTCCGGCACCCCCGCGGAGCTGCGCGCGAGCGACTCGCCCGCCGTGCGGCAATTCATGACCGGAGCCGCCGAAGGTCCGGTTGCATTTCACTATCCGGCGCCGGACTACGCGACGCAGCTGCTGGCGACGGATGAGTAAGTGAGTAACGGCAGCGACCGCGGAGTTCTGTTCGAGGGCGTGCGGCGCCTCGGGGCGGTGGTGATTTTCCTCTGGCAGCTGCTGATGCAGTGTCTGCCCGCGCTCGCCCGGCCGCGCCTTGTGGTTTACCAGATCTACAACGCCGGAGCCCGTTCGCTCATCATCATCATGCTGTCGGGCCTCTTCGTAGGCATGGTGCTCGGCCTGCAGGGTTTCGA
>Ga0070761_10001651_pt1 | contig 13995 bp, 9 predicted proteins | sample HubBroMetageREF1_FD_66724 | JGI IMG/M metagenome (GOLD analysis project Ga0070761, IMG submission 66724) | Reference soil microbial communities from the Hubbard Brook experimental Forest, New Hampshire, USA - Hubbard Brook CCASE Soil... | ecosystem: Environmental > Terrestrial > Soil > Temperate...
GCGCCGAGCCTCGCGCCAGCGCGCGGCGCCTCGGTCAGCGCGGCGGTCCAAAGAGCGCGCACGGTGCAACCGCCCGCGCCCGCTCCCGCAGTAGTAGCCGCTCCCGCAGTAGTAGCCGTGCCCGCAGTAGTAGCCGTGCCCGTGGTAGTCGCCGCGCCCGCGGTAGTCGCCGCGCCCGCAGACGTGGCCACGAACGCTGCGGCCGCAGACTCACAGCTTATTCTCGAAGTCCTGCAGTTCGGAAAACTGCGCGCCGGGGGTCAGAGCCGGCGCTTCCAGGTGCAGGCGCGCACTTCGCAGCGCGATGGTCACGCCCTGCCGGCGGCAACCGATGCTTTCATCCTGCAGCGCCTGGTGTCGTGGCTGGCGGCGCATCGCAGCGGCTGGAGCTCGCAGCCGACCAGCTTCACGATCAACCTTTCGATCGCGACGCTCGAGGACGAGCGCTTCGTGCAGCGCATGGCCACAACGCTGAACAGCAACGGACTGTCCCCCGATGTGCTCGGATATGAGATCGCCGAGGCGCTGTGCACGCAGCGTCGCGCGCTGGTGGAGCGTTTCATCACCCAGTGCGAGAAGGTCGGCTCGTGGGTGGTGATCGATGACTTCTCCTTCGACTCCCAGGTGCTGCCGCTGCTGCGCTCCAGGGCCGTGCGACTCGTGAAAATCGATCACAAGCTGACATCGACGGCCCTGAAGGACAAGCTCGCGCAGGCGCTCGTGATCGCCACCGTGCAGGCGGTCAAGGTCCTCGGGATTCATTGCGCCGCCAAGCAGATCGAGTCCCAGGCGACGCTGCAGTGGCTGACGGCCATCGGCTGCGATTTCGCGCAGGGCAGTGCGCTCTCCGGCGCACAGCCCCTGGAGAGCCTGGCCAAGGCCTCCGTCCCCGGCTGATCCAAGCCCCGCCCCGGCAGGCTGCCCGCTGCGACGAAGCGAGTGGCGGCTGCGCCATTCCAGCCCCGTTCACGGCGGGATATGCCATAAGCTTTCATGGGCTGCCGCGGCGGTACTATGCGGTAGCGATTTGCCCATGAAAATCCCGACCGTCGAACAACTGCGAACCAACCGTAATGTGCTGTTCTGGGGCCTGCACGCCGCCGGCTGGGCGGCGTACGGCATCACGCAGTACTTCGGGGCGCTGCTGTACGACAAGCCCTCCAGCTACGCGCGCGTCATCGCGGTGGCGGCGCTTTCGGGGTTCGTGCTGTCGATGCCCATGCGCTACGTCTACCAGCGCCTGTGGGGCCGCAGCCCGCGCACCATGATCCTCGGGGTGCTCGCCACCTGCTACGTCACGGCGCTGGCCCTGCGCATCGTTATCAACCTCTCCTACAAGCAATTCGTCGAGCCGGACTGGCAGGCCCAGACGCTGTACGAATTCTTTGGCGGCGCCCTGTCGACGACCTACCTGCTGCTGTGCTGGAGCGTGCTGTACTTCGGCATCAAGTTCTACGAATCGCAACGCAAGCAGGAAGCAGCGATGCTCAAAGCGGTGGCGCTGGCGCAGGAGGCGCAGCTGAAAATGCTGCGCTACCAGTTGAACCCGCATTTTCTTTTCAACACCCTCAACGCCATCTCGACGCTGATTCTCGACAACCAGAATCGCACTGCGAACCATGCCGTCACCCGGCTGTCAGAGTTTCTGCGCTACACCCTCGACCAGGACCCGATGAAGAAGGTCACGCTGCGCCAGGAAATCGAAGCGCTGGATCTGTACCTCGGCACCGAGCGGCTGCGCTTCGGGGACCGGCTGCGCCTGGAATACGCCATCGATGCGGCGGCGCTGGAGGCGCTGGTGCCGAGCCTGCTGCTGCAACCGCTGCTGGAAAACTCGCTCAAGTACGCGATCTCGGCGCGTGAACAAGGCGGCATGGTGCGCATCGAGGGGCGCACGCGCGAGGGCTTGCTGGAGCTGGCGGTCATAGATGACGGCCCGGGGCTGCGTGAGGACGCCCCGGACGGCGTGCGCCGCGGTGTGGGGCTGCGCAACACGCGCGAGCGTCTGGCGGTGCTGTACGGTGAGCGCTGCCGCTTCACCGTGCTGAACAGCCATCCGGGTGTGCGGGTCGACATGGCGCTGCCGCTCGAGCTGGCGGAAGTGACGGTCGCGAATGATGCGCAGCGGGCGGTGTCGACGCGCGCCGCGGGCGGCGCGCGCGGATGAGCATTCGTACCATCATCGTGGATGATGAAGCGCTGTCGCGGCGTGGCATCGAGATCCGCCTGCGCGCTGCGACCGATTTCGAGATCCTGGCGCAGTGCACCAATGGTCGCGAAGCCCTCGCGGCCATCCAGCAGCTCAAGCCGGACCTGGCGTTCCTCGACATCCAGATGCCCGGCATGTCGGGTTTTGAAGTGCTGGCGCATCTGCCGCAGCAATCCCTGCCACTGGTGGTGTTTGTCACCGCCTACGACCAGTACGCCATCCAGGCGTTCGACGCCCACGCGATCGACTACCTGCTCAAGCCGATCGACGAGGCGCGTTTTACGGCGGCGCTGGTGCGCGTGCGCGAGCACATGCTGGCGCGCAGCGCCTCGACACAGCGCGACCGTCTGCTGCAGATCATCGCCGACATCACCGGCTGCGGTGAGCTCGCGCTCGATGAGCTGCTGGCTCACGGGCGCAAGGCCATCGAGGGGCGCTACCCCGAAGTGCTGCCCATCCGCCAGGGGCGCGAGACGGTGCGCGTGCCGATCGCGGCAATTCAGTGGGTGGATGCGGCCGGCGACTACATGTGCGTGCACGCCAGCGGTGATACGCACATCCTGCGCGGCACCATGAAGGAACTCGAAGAGCAGCTGGATCCGAAACTTTTTCAGCGCGTGCACCGCTCCACCATCGTGAACCTGCGCCTGGTGAAGAGCCTGCGCGCGCACATGAATGGCGAATACTTCCTCACCCTCCAGGGCGGGCACGAGCTGAAGCTCTCGCGCACCTATCGCGACAAGGTGGAGTACTTCCTGAGCGGCTCCACCAGCTGACCGCAAGCCGCGCCCGGCTGGCCACCGCAGGCGCTGCATTTTTTGAGACCCGCGTCACGAACTGAGGGCGGCACCGCCTGATCTGTGAGCCATGGCGATGCCGACAGGCAGGCGCGTTGCTTAGATAGCAGGTATGGAAGCCCTGTCTCGTCCCACGCTGGATGTGCTTGCCGACCTGCCGGTCGAAGAGCCCGTGGAGAGCGCTGTGCGGTCCTCAGCGCCAGCGCCAGCGCCCGCATCGACGCCGGGCAAGTCCCTCGACGCTACGGGTATTGAATTCCTCAACCCGGAAACGCTGTTCGGCCCCGATGCGCACCTCGCCACCGCGATCCCCGAACCCGAGGCGCCGCCGCCCCCGGTCCTGGCGCCGCCGGTGCAACGCACGCCGGCGCGCTCCGAACCGGAACTCACGCTGGATGATCCGCAGGAGGTTGAGCGGCTGCTGACGAGTGCGCCCGCGCCGTCGGCAACACCCGCCGCCAAGCCCGCCTCAGCGTCAGCACCGGTCGCGGCGGTCCCCGCTGCATCCGCCGCGGCGACCATGGTGCCGCTCGCGAGCACTGCATCGTTGTCGGCCGCCGCCACCAAGCTGGCCGCCGCGGCGCGACACGCGTCCCGCGACGCGCCGAAGCCACGCGTAGCGAGCACCCCCGCGGCTGCGCCGCCGGGCGCAAAGGCGCCGCCGCCGGAGGCACAGAGTCTTGCAAGCTGGGCGAGCGCGCGCGAAGCCGCGGCCCCGTCCAGGAAGCCCGCGCCCGCTGCTGCGGCTGCCACGCCCACTGCGTCCGCCGCACCCGCCGTGAAAAGCGCAGCGCCGGTGAAGTCCGCCGCGCCGCCGGTGGCCGCGCGCGCGCCGCTGCCAGCACCGTCTGCGACGCGCTCACCGTCCCCGGCCCCAACGCCGGCGGCGGCGGTGGCGCCAGCCGCGGCACCGACCGCGGCGCCGATGGACCGCGACTTCGTCGCCCGTAATCAGGTGGTGGAGCGCTACCTCTCAGGGCGCCTGCCGTTGAAAGGCGCAACAGATTTCGAGCGCTTCTGTCACGAGCATCCGGAGCTGCTGGACGAGATCGGCCTGCCGGAACGCGTGAACGCGGGCCTGCGCCTCCTCGAGGCGAGCGGCAAGCCGGAGCCGTGGCATGAAAAGGCGGGACCCAAGTGGCTCAGGGCCGATGTGATGATCGGGCTCGCCGCGGTGGTGGTGGTGTTGGGCGTTACGCTGCTGATGCTCAGCGGCAACAACGCCGGCAAGAACCATCAGATCGAGGACCTGAAGAAGCAGCTCGCCGAGCAGGCGCTCGATCCGGCGAGCAGCACCCGCGAGATCCGTCTGTTGCCGAGCCGCTCGGGCGCATCCAGCACTGCGGCGATCACCATCGGCGGCGGCGCCGCGCAGCTTGCGGATATGAAAATCGACGAATCCCGCTCGCCCTTCCGCACGTTCCGCGTGACCATCGATCGCATCGATCAAGGGCGCGTCGCGGTCATCACGAACCTGGATAAGGATTCGAACGGCAATCTGCGCATCGCCCTCAACAGCTCGGCGCTCGGACCCGGGGCCTACCAGTTCACCATCGAAGGGATTACCTGGCGCGGTGAGCCGCAGCCGGACTCCTGGATCACGATCGGCATCGCCCACTAGGCCCGCAGCGTCGTCAGCGGCGGCTGATTCACCACCCGGCGCGTGGCGAGCCAGCCACCCGCCGCCACCAACAGCGTCCCACCGCCTATGCCGATGAGCCAGATCCGCGGCTCGAAGGTGTAGTGCAGGTCGAGCCACTGCGTGGTGAGAAAGTACGCGGCGACGGAAGCGCCGCTGGCGGCGATCAACCCCGAGAGGCTGCCGAGCGTGGCAAACTCCGCGAGCACACCCTGCACCACCGTGGCCCGGCTGGCACCGAGCGTGCGCAGCATGGCGCTCTCGTAGCGCCGCTCATCACGGCTGGACTGCACCGCCGCGAGCAGCACCGTGAGTCCGGCGAACAGCGTGAAAGCAAACACGCTCTGCACCGCCAGCGCCGCCTTGTCGAGCACCGCGCGCACCTGCTGCAGCAGCTCCCCAATATCGAAGATCGAGACGCTCGGGAAGCGTCGCGCCAGCTGCGCCAGCGAATGCGCGGTGCCGGGGGTGACGTAGGCGCTCGTCATGTAAGTGCCCGCCGCGCCTTCGAGCACGCCCGGCGGGAACACGATGAAGAAATTGGGCTGGAAGCTATCCCACTTCACCTTGCGGATGCTCGCGACCGTGGCCTCAAGCGTCTCGCCGGCAATGTCGAAAGTCAGCCGGTCACCCAGCTTGACGCCTACGGATTCCTGGAACTCCGTGGCCAGGGAAACCAGCGGCTTGCCGGCATCGGCCGCCGTCCACCAATGGCCCGCAACGATGCGATTGTCGGGCCCGAGTTCGGTTGTCCAGGTGAGATTCTGCTCGCGGGTGGCGAAGCTTTCCTCACCGCCGCGCTCAGCCCCGCGGCCCGGCTCCCCGCCGCGGCCGCGCGCAGCTTCGCGGCCGGGGCGCACACCCTCGACCGCGCGGCCGTTGATGCGCGTCAGGCGGCCGCGGATCATGGGCAGCACGCGGGTGGTGCGCGCCCCCTGCGCCGCCACGAAGCGCACGAAGTTCTCACGCTCGGCCGGGGGAATGTTGACGAAGAAGTAGTTCGGCAGGTCCGCGGGCAGCGTGCGCCGCCAGTCGCCATTCAAGTCATCGCGGATGATCCCTAAGAGCAGCAGCACCATGATGCCGGCGCCGAAAGCCACCAGCTGCACCACGCTCTCGGCGCGCCGGCGACTTAAGTTCGCCACCCCGTAGCGCCAGGCGACGCCGACGCGCCCGCGCAGCCGGCCCGCGAAGTACACCAGCGCAAAGCCGGCCAGCGCCAGCAACACGACGAACACGGCAAGTCCTGCCGTGAAGTAGCAGAACACCCTGAAGTCGCGCACCACCCAGTAAATCAGCGCCAGCACCACAGCACAGGCCGGTCCAAAGGCCAGCACGATCAGTGGCGGAGGAGGGCCCACGTCACGCCGCAGCACCCGCAGTGCCGGCACGCGCGAGAGTTGCAGCAGTGGTGGCAGCGCGAAGCCGGCCAGCACCGCGATCGCGGCCGCAAAGCCGATAACCACAGGCATGATGCTCGCTGCCGGCAACTCCGTGACCGCCAACAATCCCTTGATCGCCTGCAGCAGCCACTCCTGTGCCAGGAAACCAAGCGCCGCGCCCACCAGCGCCGCCGCCAGCGCGATCACGAGCAGCTGCAACAGCGACAACGCCAGGGTGAAGGCGCGCGTGGCGCCCAGGGTCTTCAGGAGCGCCACCGTATCCAGGTGACGGTGCACGTAGCCGCGCGCGGCCATCGCCACCGCGATCGCACACAGGAGCACGCTCACGAGACTCGCGAGCGTGAGAAAGCGTCCGGCGCGGTCCACGGCATTACGCACCTGCGGACTCGCATCGGTGATGTCGCGCAGCCGCTCCCCGGGTCGCTTGGTGCCCGTCAGCCAGATCTTGAACAGATCCACGCTCGCCCGGTCCCCGGCAAACAGCGCCCCGTAGCTGACCCGGCTGCCAGGCTCGATCAGGCGCGTAGCCGCAAGGTCAGCGGCATTCATCAACAGGCTGGGCGCGAGTTCCGCGAACGTGCCGCCCTGGTCGGGCTTCGCGATCAACACCCGCGTGACGCGCAAGGTCGCAGCTCCGATCGACAGCTGCCCACCAACCCTGCTGCCGATGGCGGCCAGCAGGCGCGAATCCGGCCAGACCTCCCCGGGCGCCGGGATGCCTGTCGCCGCAGTTCCCGGGGCGAAGGCTTCGCCGGCGATGAGGAGGCGTCCCCGCAGCGGGTAACCAGCCGTCACCGCCGCGACGTTGGTGAGCTGGCTCGCATCGCCGTTGAACACGACGGACAGGAGTGAGGTACTGCGTGCGCTGCGCAAGCCACGGTGTGCGGCTTCCGCGAAGTAGCGCTCATCGATGGGCTGTGGGGAACCCAGCCGCAGGTCCGCCGCCAGCACGGAGCTTGCCTGCAAGGCGACCGCGGCGCTGATGCGGCTGACCAGAAAGCCGACGCCGGTGAGCGCTGCGACCGCGACCGTGAGCGCGAGCAACAGTACCCCGAGCTCGCCCGAGCGCCACTCGCGCAGCAGTGTACGCAGTGCGAGTTTCAGAACTTTCATACCAGCCGCCCGGCTTCCATGTGCAAGGCGCGGGCGCAGCGCGCGCCGAGCTGCGCATCGTGGGTGACGAGGACCAGGGTCGTGTGCGCGTTGGCATTGAGCTCGAACAACAGCTCCCCGACGCGCGCGCCGGTGACGGTGTCGAGGTTGCCGGTGGGCTCGTCCGCAAACAGCACCGCCGGGCGGGTGACGAACGCGCGTGCGATGGCCACCCGCTGCTGCTCACCCCCGGAGAGCTGGCGCGGGTAATGGCCGGTGCGGCCCGCAAGGCCCACGCGCCCCAGCGTCTGCATGGCTGCGGCGCGCGCGTCGGGACGGCCCGCGAGTTCCAGCGGCAGCATCACGTTTTCAAGCGCGGTGAGCGCCGGGATCAGGTGGAAAGACTGGAACACGAAGCCGACACGCTGTGCCCGCAGTCGCGCCCGCCCGTCCTCATCCAGGGCGGTGAGATCCACGCCATCGAGCCAGACCTTGCCGCTGCTGGGCAGATCCAGTCCGGCAAGCAGCGCCAGCAGCGTTGACTTGCCCGCGCCCGAAGGTCCCGTGACCGCTACGGATTCGCCGGCGGCAATGTCGAAGGAGACGCCGTCGACAATGGTCAGCGAGCCTTCCGGACTGCTAACCTGCTTGCAGAGGTCTTCAGCCTTGAGAACGCTGTTGAGAAGTGTCGGCGCCGCGGTGCTGGGCATCGGCTTGCTGTTCATCGCGCTCCAGAACGCGGTGGCGTCCGACCGTACGATTCTTGTCTTCGGCGACAGTCTGAGCGCCGCTTTCGGAATCCGGCCGGAGCAGGGTTGGGTCGCGCTGCTTGAGACGCGACTGAAGACTCAAGGGTACGGATACGAGGTCATCAACGCCAGCGTGAGCGGTGAGACCAGCAGCGGTGGGCTGGAACGCCTGCCCCGGGCGCTGCAGCTGCATCAGCCGGGAACGGTAATCCTGGAACTGGGTGCCAATGACGGGCTGCGGGGGCTGCCGCTGAGCGCCACGCGCGACAATCTTGTGCACATGGTGCAAATGGCGCAGGCCGGTGGCGCGCAGGTGCTGCTCGTGGGCCTGCAGATCCCGCCCAACTACGGCCCGCGCTACAGCGGTGAATTCGCGCGCGTGTTTCCGGAAGTCGCAAAGCAATATCATCTGCCGCTGGTGCCGTTCCTGCTGGAGGGCGTGGCGCTTGATGCCACGCGTATGCAGGAGGATGGCATGCATCCGAACGCCCGCGGAGAGCCCCCGGTACTCGACACCGTGTGGCGCTACCTGAAGCCGCTCCTTAAGAAGAATGCTGCCACGGGGGGACGCTGATGGAAAAGATCTGGCTGAAATCCTATCCGCCGCACGTGCCGGCCGAGGTCGACCCGCAGCAGCTGCGCTCGCTGAAGGAGCTGGTGGAAAAGACCTGCGCCGAACACGCCGAGCGCGTGGCGTTCATCCAGATGGGCGCGCAGCTGACCTACCGGCAGCTGGACGAGTACTCGCGCGCCTTCGCGGCCTGGCTGCAGCACCAGGGTTTTGTGAAGGGCGATCGTATCGCCATCATGCTGCCGAATACCCTGCAGTACCCGATCGCCATGTTTGGGGCGCTGCGCGCGGGGCTTACCGTCGTCAACGTCAATCCGCTGTACACGGCACCGGAGCTGCAGCACCAACTCGCCGATTCCGGCGCGCTCGTGATCGTGGTCATCGAGAACTTCGCGCACGTGCTCGAAAAGGTAATCGCCAGTACCAGCCTCAGGCAGGTGCTGGTCACCGCTGCGGGCGATTATCTGAAGTTCCCCAAGTCGCATATCGTCAACTACGTCGTGCGACACGTGCGCAAGCAGGTACCGAGCTGGCACATCCCCACTGCCACCTCGTTCAAGGCCGCCGTCAGCGCAGGAATGAGCCTGCCCTTAACGAACGTGGATGTCGGGCCCGCGGATCTTGCCTACCTGCAGTACACGGGCGGCACGACCGGTGTCGCCAAGGGCGCCATGCTCTCCCATGGCAACGTCAGCACCAACATCCTGCAGGCCGAAGCCTGGCTTGGAAGGAAGTCCTCCGAGCCGCCGGGGTTACTGATCACGGCGATCCCGCTGTATCACATCTTCGCGCTGTCGTGTAACTGCCTGCTGTTTGCGCGCCTGGGCTGGAAGAACGTGCTCATCATCAACCCGCGCGACCTGCCGGCAATGATGGCCGAGTTCAAGCGCTATCCGTGTGAGTTCCTGAGTGGAGTCAACACGCTGTTCAACGCCCTGCTGAATGCGCCGGGTTTCAAGGATCTGGATTTCAGTCGGCTGGACATTACTCTCGGTGGCGGCATGGCGGTGCAGGAAACGGTGGCGAAACGCTGGAAAGAGGCCACCGGGGGGCACGTGCTGTCGCAGGCCTGGGGCCTCACGGAGACCTCGCCCGCCGCGTGCATCAATCCTCCGAAGGAAGACTTCAATGGCTCGATCGGCCTGCCGATTTCCTCCACCGAGATCGCCATCAAGGACGACGACGGCAAGGAGCTGGAGCTCGGCAAAGTGGGTGAGATCTGTGTGCGCGGACCGCAGGTGATGGTCGGTTACTGGAAGCGCCCGGATGAGACCGCGAAAGTCATGCTGCCGGATGGCTTCCTGCGCACCGGGGATGTCGGCCGCATGGACGCGCGCGGCTACGTCTACATCGAGGACCGCAAGAAGGACATGATCCTGGTGTCCGGGTTCAACGTATATCCAAACGAAGTCGAAGCCGTCGTCGCCTCGCACCCGGGGATTCTGGAAGTCGCCGCGGTGGCGCAGCCAGACGAGCACTCCGGCGAAGTGGTAGCGCTATTCGTGGTCCGCAAGGATCCGGCGCTCACCGAAAGGGACTTGATCGACTACAGCCGCAAGTCGCTCGCCGGCTACAAGGTACCCAGGCACGTTTATTTCAAACAGGAGCTGCCGAAGACGAACGTGGGCAAGATCCTGAGGAAGACGTTGAGAGAAGAATTGACGAAGCGGGCGCAGTAAGGAGTTTCGATACTTCCCGCCGGCGGAAACCACAAATGAAACGGGCGCCGTCTTGAAGACCGGCGCCCGTAGTGATCGGACTACTAAATCAGCGCAACTGGATCTACCTGTGGCGGCCGACGCGGATTCCACCGCTCCCGATGCCACGGATTCCACCGCCCGCGATGCCGAGACTCTGTTGCAGCCCACCGCCCGCGATGCCCTGAGTCTTGCTGCTGGGGAGACGGATTCCACCGCCTGCGATACCGAGACTCTGTTGCAGCCCACCGCCTGCGATGCCCGCCCAAGTCGCCGGCGTCGCGGCAAGTAGGAAGGTAGCCGCGAAGGCCATACGAGAGCGCAGACGCCTATCGATTCTCATGATTCTAGGTTCCCTTATGATGATCTTTTTGCTGGTCAATGATCTCTGGTTGCGCACCGGAGTCGCGAGCGACCTTGAGATCGGAAGAAGAAGCTGTGCGTTCATTCACGCCAGAAAAACCTGGAAGTCTCTTCGGTCGGGGCGGGAGTTCTCCAGTCTTTGTCTCGGCGAACTCGCGCGGTTCGACAAATCCAAACACCGAAACGCCTACGCGCCGTCCGTTCTCGGCAGCCGGAGGTTGTTCCTGCAGCCACTTGTCGAGTAATTCGAGGAAAGGCTGCGCATGCGCGCGAACAGTAGTCCTAAAAGCCTCTTCAGCTCCCTCGTTGATGGCGAAGTCGGCGGTAACGTGGCGCTCGAAGCGGCGCGCCGCTGCGTCTGGTGTCTGTGAGTTTGCGTAGAGCGTTTCCGTCAAGTTCCTAACCAGAGACCCAATGCGCTTCGCATTTAGTCGCGAATACGGTTCGGCAATAAACGCACGGGACACGGCTTGAATGCGGTTTGTCTCTTGATTGATTCGCGCCGCCCCTCCGCGTATCAACTCCTGCAGCAACTCTCCCGGCTCGTGGCCCGGTGCGAACTCGCGCACAAGCGCCGTAAAGCTCGGCTTGTCACTTGAGGCGTCAAAGTCGAGTTCGTATGGCGTGCCCGCCAAGGTAAATGCGTAACGGAAATCCTCGTGCCAGGCCGTCAACAGCGCAGCAAGGGCTGTGACGAAATTCGGGCCCGTGTCAGCGGCTCTCACACTGGAGCCGGTGATGTTGTCAATTTCTCGCGAAGTCAGGCCAGTGAATACACTCAGTCGCGCAGTGGTAATCGGCAGCTCGCGCTCATTCAGCACGTCCATCGTGGCCGACACGTACGCTCGCTTGATGAGCTCAAGAGTGCTGCGGGCTCCGATGCCTTGCCGCACGAGCATTCGCGCCAGAGGTCGAAACAACGATTCAACGGCGTCGGCAAGTGCGTCGGCGTCGGTCGGTGCGGCCTGTTGTGCGTTCTGGTTGTTGTGAGCCACGTCACATAATGTGCCTTTTCGGGCAGTTATGACAAGTTGCTGGTTGCTATTCTGCTGGGAGATGAGGTCCGCCAACGCAGTGTTGTTGCGGCGCAACAAGCCCGTTAGAACTCATCCGAGCAGGTTGCGCAAGTCCCCAGGTAACCCGGTGGCCCGAGTCAAGTCTCTGGGGCCAGGCTTCGGTGCTTAGGATCCGGTCAGTGGAGATGCGTCAGACGGAACCGCCGCAACGGTCGCGCGCGTAAGGTCCGGATGTGGATGGGTTTCTTCCGCGCCAAGCCAGTGGTGCGCCGCTGCCGAGGCGGAAAAAACTCTGAAAGTGGCCTCGCGTCCAAAATCCTCACGGTGTGACGACGTCGTTGCCCTTGGAGCCTCGCGCGCGCCATGACGTTTGGTCCACCCTGAATAGGAGGGCGGAATTTCGGGGCCAGACTCCGAAGATGGAGCCGTACCGAGACATTCCGAGTTTCGTTAGGACCCTGACACTGGCTTGGTTTTCTGGGTACACAGTAGCAAAAACAGCGTCAACCGCTAGGTATCGAAATGCCAGATCGAGTGACGCGCTGGAGGCTTCCGTGGCGTAGCCGCAATGCCAGCTGGTTCGATCTAACGCAAAGGCGAGTTCAACGTGTGGAGTGTTTTGCAAGGGCCTAACGCCGCAGTACCCAATGCAGGCATTGTCGTCACGTTGAATTACCGCGAGCGTACCCCACCCGCGGCCGGCAAACGCATCGCGCATGTAGCGTACCGACTCTGCGGCTGCTGCCAGAGACTTCGGCCCACCGATAAACTTCGTGGTTTCCGAGTCGGCCATGAATCCAGCAAATCTTTGGATGTCCTCTTCGCGGAAGGGGCGCAGCTCCAACCGCTCTGTGACGCGAGGGACTGGAATTCGTGCGGGGGCAGAGGTGCCACAAAGAACTTCGACAGCTGAAGTAGAGTCGTGCATCAGCCGCCATCCTTAAAACCGCGAACATTGGTGCCGGCCGCCCTAGATGAGCGGGAGTCCCCCCGTGTATGCATAGCAGTGAATTGCCCTCGTCCCTCTTCCATCGTGTATACGAACTGAAGCGCATCGGCGCACGCGGATTGGTCCAGTCGCGCTGCTCGGCGGGTCCGAGTTGTTATCTCCACGTTGATCATTCCGGCTACTTCCTCGATGTGCGGTTAGTCAGGCGACCACGTTTAACACGGTGAACGTCAGTTTTGCTGCCCTTGGACGAGCGGGAGTCCCCTGTGTGGGTATAGCAGTGCACGGACACCTCGCAAACTGGCCCTGGGTCGTCGCGGTGCGTGTGGTCTTCAAGCCAATTATCGACGCCTTCCATAAACATTCCCGCTCGCTCACGTATAACCTGCCGCCAAAGCGGTACGTATTTTTCTGGCAGACAGAACACTCGTGCGTCTCGATTGACGTCGCGAGAATAAGGATCTTGAGCGGTTGCGTTGCGCAGTTCACTTCGAAGCAATTGAGGGACTAATGTCGCCACTCGATCCAGCAAGAACTTACGCGCGACGTCTCTCTCGAGGATGACCGTGCGCTCCCCGGTTAGGGCCAACTTACCACGGTCAGTTTTTCTAACTATGCCGTTATCAATCATCCACCGAATAAGTGCGGAAATCTTTTTCCTTGGAACACGTTTGCTAACAAGTCCCCGCAGCGAATCGTGCGTGAGCGGCAGCGGGTCTCCGTCGCCGTTCGTGTAAGCGGGTTCTCGGCGCCAGTCGTGGTTTATTCCACAAATGTCAGCGAATCGCCTATACACCCCCTCAACGTGCTGAACGTCTTTGGCACTCAATGGAGGCTCGCGGCCGCTTACTCGTCCTGCCTGCTCGGCAAGTTCGAACGCAATATGTTCTGGAAGCTCTCCAGCGCTTAGAAGGAACTCGATAGTCTTGCCCAACAAGACACGAAGCGCGGGCTCTAGTGAATAAGCGGCTTGAATCTGACGCTCCGCTCGTTTGCCCGTTCCAGGTAGCGTCGGCGCTCTTGGACTTGAACGAGTCACAGTTGCTGTGTTCTTTTTTTTCACGTGACCCGCTTTCTTGCTCTGCGTTGATCCCGCCGGCCACGCGTGTTCTTCGCCCTATCGATTTTGGGCAAATCCTGAGGTACTCGCTCGAAACTGAAGGCGGATATGCCCATGAGAATTTTACGCCCCGTGTCCGTTTTAGCCGGTTTCCAACGGGAGCTATCAAGGTCGTCGGCCAATTCCGATACAACACTATCGAGCTTATCGCGGACCATCTTACGCACGAGATGTACTTTGTCTCGGGCGATCTGAACGCTTTGAGCTGTCCGCCACGACCGGCGCCTGCCGGATTTCAGGTCGTCGAGCTGACTGTAGATCGCGTCGCGTACGAGCTGGCTGGAAGACTCGTCCACAATACCCGCGGCTTCGGCCGGCTCGGGACTGGGCCTATGTGCGCAGCGAAAGGTTCCGTCCGGGAGGACTTCGACGAGGTTAACACGGATGAGC
>Ga0070761_10001653_pt1 | contig 13980 bp, 13 predicted proteins | sample HubBroMetageREF1_FD_66724 | JGI IMG/M metagenome (GOLD analysis project Ga0070761, IMG submission 66724) | Reference soil microbial communities from the Hubbard Brook experimental Forest, New Hampshire, USA - Hubbard Brook CCASE Soil... | ecosystem: Environmental > Terrestrial > Soil >...
GGATTGTCAATGGGAAACACGTGCCAGTAGCCGGTTTTGACACCCGAAACGAACGGCTGCATCCGCAGAAATGGGGATTTGAGCCGAAGGTGCCAGATCTTGCCCCGGTTTTGTCCGTGGTCTCTGTTCTCCACCGTTCTCCACAACCCGCCGCCGCTCTCCACAGGATGTACACAGAGAGCAAACGGTTTCGAGTTGCGGCACAGGCCGGTTCGGGTGCAGAGTCTAAATACACGGTCTCAATACATAATGAAAACAGCAGTGGAAGTTTGCCCCCTGTGCGCGGGCTCAGGATGGAAGCCGGTTCCGGGCGCGCCGGAGCGCGGCGTGACGCGCTGCGATTGCCAGTTGCAGGCGCGCGGCGGCGCCTTGATCGCAGCGGCGCGCATTCCCAAGAGATATGCGAATCGAGAACTCTCCAACTTCGAGTTTGAGGGACCGTATTTGCACCTTGCGCACGCACGCATGGCGGCGTGCAGGTTCGTGGAAGAGTACCCGATGGACAAGAGGGGCGTCTTGTTGGTGGGCAACGCTGGATCAGGCAAAACGCATCTAGCGGTCGGCATCGCGAAGGCTTTGATCCGCGACAAGGGGATCGAGTGCGTTTTCTATGACTACGCGGACTTATTGAAGCAGATCCAAGACTCGTATAACCCTTCGGTGCAGGCCACCGAGCTTGGTTTGCTACGGCCAGTATTTGAAACGGAAGTATTGGTACTGGACGATCTAGGGTCGGTTCGGCCAACGGAGTGGCGCTGGGATACAGTTCGCTTGATCGTGAACACGCGTTACAACGAAAACCGCACCACGATCATTACAACCAACTTCCCCGACGAACCAGCCGCGAAAGTTTTTGATCCGGATGCGAGGGTTTCCGAGTCGTTTGCAACTGCGAGGGCAGCGGCCCGGGACGACACACTCGGAGACCGCATCGGCGAGCCCATGCGTTCCCGCCTGCACGAAATGTGTCGCGTCGTGAAGATGGAAGGGGCAGATTACCGCAAGACGATGAGGAGCGCCAGCTTCGGATGAAAACCCAGAGGCGGTATTCCTAAACCCCACCAAAGAACTGTCATCCCGAGCGCAGTCCCGAGCGAATGCGAGGGATGACAAAGAGAGAAAGCACGAAGCATTCGGCACAAAGCAGCCGGCCGTTGTCAGACTGCAGCTCCAATCTGCATTTTGCGATCGGCACCAATACAATCAACGTGTGCTGACCGAGCGCATAGAGTTCCTCCCGGAACGTGACGCTGACATCTTCTCCTCCGTGGCCACCGCCCCGGCCGTGTTTCTTCTGCGCGGCGAAGAAGTGAACTCCGAGCCGTATGTCAGCAAGACCGCCAACCTGCGCCGGCGGTTGCAGCGTTTGCTTTCCTCACCCGAAGAGCGGACCAAACGACTCAACCTGCGCGACCGTGTCCGCTGGATCGAATACACGCTGACCGGCTCCGATTTCGAATCGGGGTTCGTCCTTTACCAGGTGCTGCGATCGGCCTTTCCCAAAACCTACGTGAATCGCCTGCGAATGCGGTTCGCTCCACTGGTCAAACTGCATCTGGAAAATGAATTCCCCCGCGCTTCGATCACGACGCGGCTGGGAGGGATCGCCGGAAAGAACATTTACTACGGGCCCTTCGCGTCGCGGGTGGCCGCGGAAAAGTTTATGAATGACGCGCTCGACTTTTTCAAGATGCGCCGCTGCGTTGAAGATCTCCATCCCGATCCGAAATTTCCCGGCTGCGTCTACTCCGAGATGAAGATGTGTTTGGCGCCCTGCTTTCGCGGCTGCACCGATGATGAATACCGCGCCGAGGTCGTGCGCGTCGAAGATTTTCTCGACTCGCGCGGCGAATCGTTAAAGCGGCAGATGGCCACGGAGCGCGACGACGCCTCCGCAAAAACGGCGTTCGAGACAGCCGCCGCCATCCATGCGCGGCTCGACAAACTCGCCCCCGTATTGCAGCAGCTGCCGGAATTCGTCCGTAGGATCGATCAGGCGCACGCCATAATCGTGCAAAAGTCGCGGCAGCCCGAGAGCGTCGCCCTGTTCCGGGTCGACGGGGGCGCGCTCGCCGGGCCGCTCGATTTTCCAATCTCCGGAGAAGAACGCACGAAATCGCAATCGATGGAAGCCCGCATCCAGAGCGCACTAGCGGCCTTTCCTGCGTCCAAACCAACCCGCGCGATCGAGCGCATGGAGCATCTGGCGATTCTGAAGCGCTGGTGCTATCGCGGAACGCGTGCGGGCGAAATCTTCTTCGCCGACGCCAAAGGGGAGCTGCCGATGCGGCGCCTGGTACGGGGCATCAGCCGCGTATATAAAGGCGAAGCGTCAGAAAATGAAATGAACCCGAAACCGGCGGGATGACTCTCGATTTTTTTCGGCTGAGCTTCCGCCTTAATGTCTTCCGCTTTCATACAATGGGATCACTATGGTGAACAAGACCGGAACATCCGCCACATCCAACTCGAACAAGAAAGCCGCGCGACCAGCATCTCTCGATCAACTCCTCCGCGACCAGCTGCTCTACTTGTTGAAAGGCGGCGGGGCGCATATCCGCTTCGACGATGCGTTGGGCGACTGGCCCGCGCAACTCGTCGGAGTCAAAGTCGCCAACTTCCCTCACACCGCATGGATGCTGCTCGAGCACATGCGCCTCGCCCAGCAGGACATCCTGGAGTTCAGCCGCAACTCGAAGCATGTCTCCCCGGCATGGCCCGAAGGGTACTGGCCTGCGTCCGAAGTGCCTTCGGATGAGAAGGCATGGACCGCAAGTATAGCTGCGTTCAAGAAAGACCTGCGTGCGATGGGGAAGCTCGTCGCCGATAAAAATGTTGATATCTACGCCCGGATCCCCTGGGGTGACGGGCAAACGCTCTTGCGCGAGGCGCTGCTGGTGGCCGATCACAATGCGTATCACCTCGGACAACTCGTGATGCTGCGGAAGAGCATCGGCGGTTGAGCGAGCGAATCAAGCTGGCATCGCGAGCTACGGCGTGCACTGTGGCCTGCGTCGGCCGATTCTGGCCCATGCGCTGCACCTGCAATCGCAGCGTGGTGGCCTTGACTTCCGCATCCAGCACCCGCCGCACGAAGTTCCGCTCGTTCGACCAAGGGTGTAGCAGGCATTTGTGGTCGACTCAGCCAGATCGAACGCGATGGTGCCGTCTTCTACCACCACCGCAGCGCGTGCGCCGTCGAGAAAGCCGGAGAGCATTTGACTGAGCGAGTCTGGGGTCACGTAGCGAGTATTATTCGCCCTGCCAATGCCGGCGTCAGTGATCCTGGACCGAGAAATTGTTTGGTTTCGCTGCGGCGTGGAGCCCTCTCACCTCCGTAATCTTGGTCATGATCCTGGCGCCGCTCGCTCATGGGATAATGCAATTAGCCGCTGCGAGTCGTTTTCAAGCCAAGGGCATCCAAATATGGTGACTGCCAATCAGGGCCACTTCTTCTTCGACCACTACGGGCTCACGAATCAAGATCTCGAGACCTATCTGGCCGCCGCGCTTTCGGCGGGAGGCGACTATGCCGATCTTTACTTCGAATACCTGACATCGACCTCGCTGATGGTAGACGAGTCGCTCGTCAAGTCCGCCTCGCAGGGAATCTCGGCCGGCTGCGGCGTGCGCGTAGTTTCCGGAGAGCGCACCGGCTATGCCTACACCGACGACCTTTCTCCGCAACGGATTCTGCATGCCGCCCGCACCGCGGCGCTGATCGCCAGCGCGCCCGCCAAATCGACGGTCGCCGGATTTCAGCAGAAGCCGGCCCGCAGCTTGTATCCCGTGGCGTTGCCTTCGGTGGACGCGGACATTACCGCCAAGGTCGAACTGCTGATGCGCGCTGATCGCACGGCTCGCGGGTACGATCCGCGCATCAAGGAAGTACGCGCCAGCTACGCCGACGAACTGCGGACCATCCTGGTAGTCGGCTCCGACGGCACCTTTGCGGAAGACTCACAGCCGCTGGCGCGCACCAATGTTTCCTGCATTGCCAAGACCGATGCAACTTCAGGCCGCGGCTCATCGGGTGGCGGCGGGCGGGTTGCACTCGACTTCTTCTTCGGCGATAAGACTCCCCAGTTCTTCGCCAAAGAAGCTGCGCGCCAGGCAATTCTGCAACTCGACGCGCGCGAAGCTCCCGCCGGTGACATGGAAGTTGTCCTCGGCCCGGGATGGCCCGGCGTTCTCTTGCACGAGGCCGTGGGCCACGGCTTGGAGGCCGACTTCAATCGCAAGAAGACGTCGGCATTCGCCGGCCTGATCGGCAAACGCGTGGCCAGCGAAAAGTGCACCGTGGTCGACAACGGCACCATGCCCTGGCGCCGTGGCTCCTTGAACGTGGATGACGAAGGCCAGCCCACGCAGGAGACCGTGCTGATCGAAAACGGAATCTTGAAGGGATATCTAAGCGACAAACTGTCCTCGAAGTTGATGGGGCTTGCCGACACCGGCAACGGACGCCGTGAGAGTTACGAACATATTCCCATGCCGCGCATGACGAACACGTACATGCTCGCCGGGCAGGACGATCCCGGGGACATCATTCGTTCCGTGAAGAACGGCGTTTACGCGGTAAACTTCGGCGGCGGACAGGTCGACATCACCAACGGCAAATTTGTTTTCTCGGCGTCGGAGGCCTATCTCATCGAAAACGGACAAATCACCGCCCCGATCAAGGGCGCAACCCTGATCGGCAACGGTCCCGACGTACTCACTCGGGTTTCGATGGTGGGCAACGATTTGAAGCTCGATGAAGGTGTCGGCACCTGCGGCAAAGATGGACAGGCCGTTCCCGTCGGTGTGGGCATCCCGACCATTAAGATCGACCGCCTGACCGTCGGCGGCACCGCAAAGCGCGAAACCGGCGGATTCATGCAGTAAGAGAATCGCAGGGGTCAGATTGCAAAGGTGAAAATCCAAACGGAACCTCTGCGATCTGAGCTCTGCAACATCTTCACAATGACGACAACCCTGGAAACCGCCGAAGTAAGGCTCGCTCTCGATCTCAAAGAACTAGCCTCCGATGTCGTCCGCCGCGCCATGAAAGGCGGCGCGACCGCCGCCGAGTGTGTCGCCCGCGAGGGCGACGAATTTTCAACCGTCGTGCGCTTGGGCCAGGTCGAAACGCTAAAGGAGTCGGGCTCGCGCGCCATCGGCGTCCGTGTCTTTTTCGGACAGCGCGCGGCCAGCACTTACTCCAGCGATTTTTCCGCCGCCGGCATCGAGCGCATGCTGAAGTCGGCGCTCGAACTGGCGAAGATCTGTTCCGAAGACCCGTATGCCGGAATTCCCGACGCCGCGAAGCTCGGATCGCTTTCCGGCGACCTCGCTCTTTATCACGAAGACGTTTATTCGTTGCCCGGAGCCGAGCGCATTGAGTATGCGCGTCGCGCCGAAAAAGCCGCGCTCGACGCCGATCCCCGCATCAAAAACTCCGAGGGCGGATCGTTCGACGCCGCCACCGGCAGAAAAGTGCTGGCGAATTCTCACGGCTTTGTCGGCGAATACCGCCGGTCGTACTGCTCGGTCGCGGTGGTACCCATCGCGCAAGACGAGCAAGGCGGCATGCAGCGCGATTACTGGTATTCCGTGGCGCGCAGTCTGACAAAACTCGACTCGGCCGAACGGGTAGGAAAGGAAGCCGCCCGCCGCACCCTGCGCCGCTTGGGCGCGCGCAAGGCAAAAACGGCGCACGTGCCGGTGGTGCTCGATCCCATGGTCGCCAGTTCCATGCTCGAACACATTTTCGAGGGCGTAAACGGCGATTCGGTCTATCGCGGAGCCTCGTTCCTCGCGGGCAAACTCGGCGAGAGAATTGCCGGACCGAACGTCACCGTTGTAGACGACGGCACCATGGCCGGCGGCTTCGGCACCTCGCCCTTCGATGGCGAAGGCATTCCCACCCGCCGCACCCTGGTGATTGAAAACGGGATTCTGAAGTCGTACCTGCTGAATACTTACACTGCGAAAAAGCTGGGCCTCGAAACCACCGCCAACGCCTCTCGCGGACTCGCCGGGACGCCTGGAATTGGCCCGGGAAATTACTTCCTCGAACCGGGACCGAAAACACCGACCCAAATCATTGCCGACATTAAAGACGGCCTTTATGTAACCGAATTTCTCGGCCACGGAGCGAACTTAGTCACTGGCGATTACTCCCGCGGCGCATCGGGCATGTGGATCGTCAATGGCGAACTCGCCTATCCAGTAGAAGAGATCACGGTAGCCGGCAATCTCAAAGACATGTTCTGCAATATTTCCGAAATCGGCAGCGACCTGGAATTCCGCGGCAGCGTAGCCTCGCCTACCATCCGGATCGACGGCCTCACGGTAGGCGGAGAATAAGCTTCCCGAAGTGCCTGTGTCGCTCTAGTGGCCTCTGTTCTAACGGCCTAGGGGGTGTACCGCGGACGGAATTAACCTGTTTTTAACATTCCCGCTGTCATTCGCCGTTAACATTTCTCATGGCTGATCCGTCCTTGCACATCGAAGATGTTCCCGGGTCGAAGGAGGGAATCCGCATCCTGCGCCTTGCCGGACCGCTGACGCTTGCCAATGTATTCGGTTTTCAATCCAAGGTGCGTGCCGACAAATCGCATGCGCTGATTCTCGACCTCACGAATGTCCCCCTCGCGGATTCGGCGGGAATCGGGGCGCTGGTCGGTGCCTGTGTCACCCGGCAAAAAGATGGACGAACCCTCGGCTTAGTGGGGGTGAATCAGCGCATCCACCAGGCTCTGGAAGTCATAAGGGTGGAGAACTTCTTTCGTTTCTACGGCACAGTCGCCGAAGCCGAACTGGCGGCGTGAGGTTCCTCCACCAAAAAGAAAGGCGGCCCTTGTGAGCCGCCTTCCCTATTTTCCGAATTTTGGTTGTGGCCTAGACGCCTTTGACGTTCTCCGCCTGCCAGCCCTTGGGGCCTTTTACCACGTCGAACTGAACTTGTTGACCTTCCTGCAGGCTGCGAAACCCGTTTGCCTGGATGGCGGAGAAGTGAACGAACACATCCTCGCCATTCTGGCGGCTGATAAAACCATAGCCCTTGGCATCGTTAAACCACTTTACGGTTCCTGTTTCCATGATGTTGCAGTGTTCCTTTTGTGTTGAAGTATGCGCTGGAACTCGGAGGATAGTGCAGGCAGATCACGCTTCAGAGCGGGGTGCTGCTGACGACCGCAAAGATCAAACGCACCTAAATTGTACATATCCGAAGGTAAATGGCTACAGGATTTTGTGTATACCAAAGTAATCCGTCTTGGTACAGAGTTGCTTATCATGTTCCCGAAAACTCGTCGGTTTCAGGCATCCGTTTTTCGTATCAAGTTGAAAAACAAGGCCCGTCGCCTTGCGGCTGGGGTTCTGCTTTCTATGTTCCAGCGCGAGTAACTGAGACCGAATCACTGAATCGGTTTGGAGGATTCCATGCTGGCTATCAACGTCGAGAACCTGAATGACTTGGCGGTCATTGAGTGCAAGGGCAGGATCACCCGCAGCGAAGCGGTTTTCAAACTTCGCGACGTCGTCCGGGCTCAGACAGACTCCCACATCATTGCGCTGGATCTCTCCGAAGTAGAGGCGATCAGCGGCGGCGGCTTGGGGATGCTCGCGTTTCTCGAGTGCTGGAGCCGCAAACACGATATCCGGTTGAAACTATTTTGCCCCTCCAGGCCGGTCTTGGAAGGGCTGGCGCAAAACCGCTCCATTCTGAATTTCGAAATTGCCTCTTTCCACGAAATGATGAACGTCCTGGTCCATTCCGACAACCGATACAGCGTCGCTGCCTGAGCATCCGGTTTGCAACTTTCGAGAGCCTCATTCATCATCAAATCATGCGTATGCGGATCCTGAAACGGGGCCTCGTTTTCGCCGGGGTCTTTCTTTGCGTTGCTTCCATGCGCGCCCAAGGCGACTTGATCGAAGATGTCCGCACTCAACTGGCGCAGAACTCCTTTTCCGTGGCCGAGTCGGAGCTTCGCACCTACAAGGCTCAAAATGGGGTCACGCCGGAATATCTGGAAGCTCTGTCGTGGATGGCCCGCGGTGCCGCTGCGACAAAGCAGTGGGACCAAGCCACCGCCTATGCCACCGAGACGCGCACTCTCTCGGAGCAGCAACTGGCGACGAGCAAACGAAAACTCGACTCCGAACCCCATCTTCCCACCGCCCTCGGCGCGGCATACGAAGTCCTCGCCCAGGCTTTGGCGGAAAAACGGCAGCACGCGCAAGCGGTGAGCCTGCTGCGATCGGCTTTGGCGCGTTATGGGAATACATCGATAAGAGCGCGCCTCCAGAAAAATCTCAACCTGTTGGCGCTGGTCGGCCAGCCCGCGCCGCCCCTGCAAGCAACTCAGTACCTCGGACCGAAGCCGCCCGCTCTCGCGTCGCTGAAAGGCTCGCCCGTTCTTTTGTTCTTCTGGGCGCATTGGTGTGTGGACTGCAAAGCCGAGGTCCCCGTCATCGCCCGCCTACGCCAGGAGTTCGCTCCCGACGGCTTGGTCGTCATCGGTCCAACCCAATTCTACGGCTACGCCGCCCAGGGAGCCGACGCCACCCCTGAGCAGGAGCGCGCCTACATCGAATCCGTCCGCGCGCGCTATTACGCTAGCCTGCAGGACATGCCAGTGCCCTTAAGCAAACAGAATTTCAATGCCTACGGAGCAAGCACAACTCCGACTCTCGTGGTCCTGAATCGGGCCGGACAAGTGGCGATGTACCATCCCGGAGCGCTGTCGTATGACGAACTAAGATCAGCCGTGCAAAAAGCAGTCGCCCGCTAAATCGCTGGTGTGGTGACCGGCACAGTTTGCGTAGGGACAGCCGCCCTCGGCTGTCCCTGCCGGGCGAAGCTCGGCGGCCTCCCAGAGCCCCGAAGAAGCTACAGCGCCGTGGCCTGTTCCCGCCGCCGCCCCTGAATCTCGATATAGACATTGATCAGCGAAACGGCCGCCGGCGTCACCCCGGGAATCCGCGAAGCCTGCCCCAGCGTCTGCGGAATCACCTTTCCCAGCTTCTCCTGCATTTCGCGCGACAACCCGCTGACCGCCTGGTAATCGAACCAATCGGGAATGCGGCGCTGCTCAGCCTTCTTCAGCCGCTCGATAGCACGCCGCTGCTGGTCAAGGTATCCGGCATACTTAATTTCAGTTTCGACGGACTTGAGCTCATTCCGGACTTCGGACGAAAGCCTAACCACATCGGGCACGGAGGAATCTCTTCGGAAAAACTTGGGCAGCAGATGGTTTAGAACCGGGGCTAGTTTTTCGATGGTAATCTCAGGCCGCTTCAGCAGTTGCGCCAAAGGCTGCCCCACGGCGGAAGACAGATCGCTCGGCTCGTGTGGGGACGGGCGCCCCCGCCCGTCCAAGTCGAGCGCACCGGGGTCCTCGCCAAGCCCGGTGTTGGCTTGGGGCGGAGCAGCTCGACCGTCTTCTGCGGCGCCGGAAGACTTAATCAACTCCGCCATAGCAACCGTGACCTTAGTCCGCTCGAGCACCACCTTCACCTCATCCAGCCGCCGCTGCTTCGCCTCGAACTCAGCCCAGGCTGCATCCGAAATCAGCCCCACCCGCCGTCCATGCGGAGTAAGCCGCCGGTCGGCGTTGTCGATCCGCAGATGCAAGCGAAACTCCGCCCGCGAAGTAAACATCCGATAAGGCTCGCTGGTACCTTTCGAAATCAGGTCGTCGATAAGAATCGCCGTGTAAGCTTCCGTGCGGTCAAGCACCAGCGGCGCGTCGTTCTTCACCTTCAGCGCCGCGTTAATCCCAGCCATGATTCCCTGGCACGCCGCTTCTTCATACCCCGAGGTCCCGTTGATCTGCCCTGCCAGAAACAGTCCCACAATCTTTTTCGTTTCCAGCGTGCGCCGAAGTTCCGTTGGATCAATCGAATCGTACTCAATCGCATACCCGGGCCGCATCATCTCCGCGCTCTCGAGCCCCGGAATCGACTTAAGAATCGCCAGTTGCACATCGATCGGCAGCGAAGTACTCATGCCGTTGACATAAATCTCGTGCGTATTCAGCCCCTCCGGCTCCAAGAAAAGCTGATGCGTCAGTTTGTCGGGGAACTTGACGATCTTGTCTTCAATCGACGGACAGTACCGCGGCCCAGTCGATTGAATCTGCCCGCTGTACATCGGCGAACGATGCACGTTCTCGCGGATGATGCGATGCGTCTCTTCCGTGGTAAAAGCGATGTAGCAAGGCACCTGCGAGTCGTGATGCGCAACCCGCCGCGTCCGAAAGCTGAACGGAGTCGGGTCCAAATCGCCCGGCTGCCGCTCGAATCGAGACCAGTCAATGGTGCGTCCATCCAGCCGCGGAGGCGTCCCGGTCTTGAGCCGGCAGCCGCGCAACCCAAGCTTCTTGAGCGCTTCGCCCAGCAGAACCGCCGCCGCTTCTCCCGAACGTCCCGCCGGATACTGCTGCTCACCGCAATGAATCAGCCCGTTAAGAAAAGTCCCGGTGGTGATGATGACCGCATCCGCCGAAACGCGCCGCCCATCGCGCAGCAAAACGCCTCGAATACAGTTCTCAGTTCTCGGTTCGCGGTTCTCACTGCTCCCAACTACATGGTCATCCTGAGCGCAGCGAAAGACCTGCCTGTGCTGAGCGCTGAGTGCTGAATGCTGAATGCTCTCAAGAATCACATCTTCCACCTCCGCCTGCTTGATCTTCAAGTTAGCCTGCGACTCCAGCACTTCGCGCATCTTCAGCCGGTAGGCTTGCTTGTCGCACTGCGCCCGCGGCGACCAGACGGCTGGTCCACGCGAAGTATTGAGCAGGCGAAATTGAATTCCGACCGCGTCCGTAATTTCACCCATAATGCCGCCCAGAGCGTCCACTTCCCGCACCAGGTGCCCCTTCGCGATGCCGCCGATGGCCGGATTACAAGACATCTGCGCGATCAAATCCACGTTCAACGTAAAAAGAGCAGTCTTCAGCCCCATACGAGCCGCCGCCATCGCGGCTTCGCACCCCGCATGACCGGCACCGACAACCACCACTTCGAAATGTTCGTCAAACGTCAGCATGTGCGCTGATTCAACCCACAACCATGGCGGGAATCCTGCTTCGTTGATTGTAACCCTGGGATGATCCCCCGACTTCATCGATAAGCCGGCGGCAGCGGATTGAGGTACTGGAATTGCCGCTGGTGCCAGTAAGGATAGGCCACCTGCGGCGCGCTCGCCGCGTCCAGTTTCGCGACCTGCGCGCTCGTGAGCGCAAAGCTGGCCGCGGACAAGTTGTCCCGCAGCTGCTGTTCATTGCGCGCGCCGATGATCACGCTGGCAACCGTCGGCTTTCGCAACAGCCAGTTCAGAGCCACTTGCGGCACCGTCTTCCCACTGTCCGCCGCAACCGCGTCAAGCGCGTCAACAACTTTGTAGAGATCCTCGTCCGCAACCACCGGACCACCTTCCGCCGCCTTGTGCAGCCGGCTCACCTGCGGCAGTGGCTGGCCACGGCGGATCTTGCCAGTGAGACGGCCCCATCCGAGCGGGCTCCATACCAGAGCACCCAAGCCTTCGGCATAGGCCTGCGGCATCAGCTCCCATTCATAATCGCGGCCAATCAGCGAGTAATAGACCTGGTGCGCTACATAGCGCGCCCACCCATAATGTTCACTGATGTCGATCGACTTCTGCAGATGCCATCCCGAGAAGTTCGACGCCGCGACATAGCGCACCTTGCCTTCGCGAACAAACTGGTCGAGCGTGTTCAACGTCTCTTCCATCGGAGTCAGCGCGTCGAAGCCGTGCATGTGATAGACGTCGATATATTCGGTCTTCAGCCGCTTTAAGCTACCTTCGATCTGTCGCGTCAGGTGGGCACGCGACGAACCGGCGTTGTTGGGCCCGTCTCCGAACGGAAAAGTTGCCTTGGTCGAAATCAGAACGCTTGCGCGCGGCAGGTGCTTGATCGCCTCACCCAGAATCTCCTCGGAAAGCCCCTGCGAGTACACATCGGCGGTGTCGAAAAAATTGACGCCAGCCTCCATACAGAGATCGATGAGCCGCGTGGCTTCGGCCACGTCCGTCTCACCCCACGCGCGAAAAAACTCATTGCCGCCCCCGAAGGTTCCAGTGCCAAAGCACAGCGCCGGGACCTTCAGCCCACTCCTGCCTAGTTGTCGGAATTCCATGTAACGTTTGACGAGCCGTAGCGCTCGCCGGTCGCAACCTTTTCATCTGCTCGAACAAGCTCTATGCCGCCGGTCAATCTTCACTTGGGTGGCGTATGTTCAAAAGGGAGCTTGGCATATCGCGCCTTCTCGATCTCGATCACCAGAGCCACTCGTCCCGGGGAGCTGCGGATGGGAAAAGGTTTCCCTATGTACTTGTGCGAGATGGCATCCATGAACTTGAAATCACCGTCGGGACGGCGCTCGATCACGCGTCCACGAAGCTGCGCCTCCTGATAGGGGTCGTGGAAATCGACGATGGAGAGCGAAACCCGTGGATCGCGTCGTATGTTCTTCGCTTTGAGTGACCCTTCGCCAGTACAGATCAGGATGCGATCACCTTCACGGCCCACCCAAACTGGTACGCTCTGCGGCGAGCCATCCGCCATGAGGGTGGCGAGATGGGCGAAATTGGGCCCATCGAGCAAAGCTCTGATTTCGTTGGCAAGCGGAATCGCCATGACGACCGTCCTTCGTGTGTAAGTTTTGAACAAATCTATCAGAATTAAAAGATGAAATTGTGACTCTTGCTTCTCCCACTCGGCCGCAATTGCTTCTACAATCCCTTCTTAAGCAGCATGTCCCGACCCGTCCCCATCGGCGTGCGTGGAGAGGCGGCTGAAACCGTCGAGTTGAAGCACACGCTTGCCGGATATCACTCCGAGTTGCCACCCGTGTATTCGACGCCAGACATGATTCGGTTGATGGAAATCGCCGCCTTCAACGCGCTGCAACCGTTTTGCGACGAGGGAGAAATTACGGTGGGCATCTCCATCCACATCGAACACCGCGCGGCGAGCGGGATCGGAACGCGAATTCACGCCGAGGCGGAACTGGAATCGTTTGACGGCCGCTTCTACATCATGCGCGTCCGAGCCGACGACGGCGCGCAAGAGATCGGGAACGGGACGGTGGGTCGAGCGGTGGTGCACGTACCCAGCTTCATCAAGCGCATGAGAGATAAAGCTCGCGGTGGGTGAAGCGTCAGGTAGGGACGGACGCATTCGTCGATCCGGCGGAGCGAATCTCCGCACGATCACCCGTTGATCAGACTCATCATGTGTTCCGGGTAGCGCAGTCCCGCAGCCGCGCCGGAGGGAAACACTTCGTTCAACCGGCGCAGGTCATCCGGCGTCACTTTCAAATCCACCGCCGCCGCGTTCTCCTCCAGATACTTGCGCCGCTTCGTGCCAGGGATGGGGACAATGTCGTCGCCCTGCGCCAGCACCCATGCCAGCGCCAGTTGTGAAGGCTGACACTTCTTTCCGCGCGCAATCTCTCCAACCTCCTCCACCAGATCCAGATTCTTCTGAAAATTTTCGCCCTGGAAGCGCGGCGAGAAGCGGCGATAATCATCGGCTGCCAGGTCTTCGAATTTCTTGAATTGGCCGGCAAGAAAGCCTCGTCCCAGCGGACTATAGGCGACGAAGCCGATACCCAGTTCGCGGCAAGTCGCCAGGATTTCCTCTTCCGGATCGCGTGTCCAGAGCGAATACTCCGTCTGCAGCGCCGTGATGGGATGCACCTTCACCGCGCGCCGCAGAGTGTTCGCGCTGGCCTCCGACAAGCCAATATGGCGAATCTTGCCTTCTTTGACGAGTTCCGCCATGGCTCCAATGGTCTCCTCAATCGGCGTATTCGGATCGACGCGGTGCTGGTAGTACAGGTCAATGTGCTCGGCGCCCAACCGCTTCAAACTTCCCTCGCAAGATTTCTTCACGTAGTCGCGCTTGCCGCTGACGCCTCGGATCGTAGGGTTCGCGGGATCGCGGACGATCCCGAACTTTG
>Ga0070761_10001657_pt1 | contig 13967 bp, 13 predicted proteins | sample HubBroMetageREF1_FD_66724 | JGI IMG/M metagenome (GOLD analysis project Ga0070761, IMG submission 66724) | Reference soil microbial communities from the Hubbard Brook experimental Forest, New Hampshire, USA - Hubbard Brook CCASE Soil... | ecosystem: Environmental > Terrestrial > Soil >...
CGCTGCTCTGGCTGGGTTTTGACCGAGTACAGCAAAACACCTGGTTCTCCCGCGCAAGCAATGTCGAATCAGCGCACTGGATGGTGTTGCATCGACCGGTTGAGCTGGCAGCGTTTATCGAACGTATGGATTCAAGTTTCCGATCACGTGGATGGTCTCAATGGGTCGACGCAACACTAAGCTCGAACCCACGTCGCATTAAGAGCAAAAGCTAAAATCGCTCGCTGCAGTTAGACCATCCGGAACGCTGCCCCGGGTAGGTTTTGACCGAATACAGCCAAACGGATGGTTCGCCCGCGGAAGCATTGTGGAATCAATGCACTGGATGGCGTGGCATCGACCGGGCAATTTGCCGAAAACACCATTTTGGGTGTGCATCGCTAACGAAGAGCGTGTCGGATGCTTGGACACGGTGTCCATCGGCCGACATGTTTCTTGAACTCGCAGTAGATTGAAGTACGGGGGTGATTTGCAAGCCGCGTCTATTCAAATACTTCGCCGAACGGCAACGCATAACTACCTGGCAAGCCGCGTGCCAATGTTTTGAGGACGATTCAAGGAGAGGTTCGGGTGTGGGCTCGCGATGAGAACTTGACTACCAAACGGAGGGATTGAGAAAGGAGACAACAATATGACAGAAATTCGCAAGGAAACCGACAGTCTCGGCGAAGTGGATGTTCCGGCTGACAAGCTCTGGGGTGCGCAGACGCAGCGCTCACTGGAGCACTTCAGCATCGGGAAAGATCTGATTCCCCGTGAAATGATCACCGCGTATGCGACCTTGAAGAAAGCCGCTGCCAACGCCAACTTTGCCAGCAAGCGGCTCGACCAGAAACGCCACGATTTGATCGTGCAAGTCTGCGACGAAATCCTCGCCGGCCAGCATCACGACATGTTCCCCTTGCACGTTTGGATGACCGGCAGCGGCACCCAATTCAACATGAACGTGAATGAAGTGATCTCCAATCGGTGTTGCCAGATTGCGGGCACGCCGCTGGGGAGCAAGACGCCGGTCCACGCCAACGATCACGTCAACATGGCGCAATCCTCCAACGACTCGTTTCCCTCCGCAATGAACATCGCAGCGGCGGTGAATGTGAAGCAGCGATTGATCCCGGCGGTGAAGGCGCTGCACGATGCAATCGCCAAGAAGGTCGCGGAGTGGAAAGACGTGATCAAGATCGGCCGCACGCACATGCAAGACGCCACACCACTCACGTTGGGGCAGGAATGGTCGGGATATGAAGGCGTACTCGCGGACGATCTCGATCGGATCGAAGATGCGCTGAAGGGAATTTACCGTCTCGCGCTCGGCGGCACCGCCGTCGGCACCGGCATCAATTCGGCGCCCGGCTTCGCGGAAGCTGCAGCAGCCGAGATCGCCAAGCTCTCCGGGTTACCGTTCGTGACGGCGCCAAATAAATTCGCAGTGCAGGGCGCCCACGATGCCCAGGTACAACTTTCCGGCACGTTGCGGACCCTGGCGGTGTCGCTGTACAAGATCGCCAACGACGTGCGCCTGATGTCCTGCGGCCCGCGAGCCGGCTTCGCTGAATTGATAATTCCCGAGAACGAACCGGGCTCTTCGATCATGCCGGGCAAGGTGAACCCCACGCAGGCCGAAGCGCTCACGATGGTCGCCGTGCAGGTGATGGCAAACGACGCGGCGGTGGGATTCGGTGGCGCAGGCGGTTACCTCGAGATGAATGTCTACAAGCCGCTGATTATCTATAACGTCACGCACTCCGTCACGCTCCTGACCGACAGCTGCACGAACTTCCGCACGTTCCTGGTCGAAGGGACGAAGCCGAACTTGAAGAAAATCAACGAATACGTGGAGCGCTCCCTGATGCTTGTGACCGCGCTCTCGCCAGTCATCGGCTACGACAAGGCTTCGAAGATCGCACACTACGCCATGGACAACGACCTCACGCTGAAACAAGCCGCGCTGAAGCTGGGCTTCGTGACAGAAGCTGAATTCAATCGTGTTGTTGACCCGAAAAAAATGGTCAAGCCGTATGTGGCCGCGGCAGCTGGATGACCAAGAGGATAAAACGATGACAACGCCCATTCTCTCTACGAATCGTGCTGACGTAGTTCTTGTCGGTGCGGGCATCATGAGCGCCACGCTGGCGGTATTCCTGAAAGAACTTGATCCGAGCCTGAAAATAGAGATCTACGAAGTTCTAGGCAGCGCGGCACAGGAAAGCTCGAATGCATGGAACAATGCCGGCACCGGCCATGCAGCGCTCTGTGAACTGAACTACACTCCAGAGGAAAGTGACGGCAGCATTGATATTTCCAAAGCTCTGCAGGTAAACACTGAGTACGATCTCTCCCGGCAATTCTGGGCCTATTTGGTGAAGAAAGGAGCGATCAAAGACCCTCAGTCTTTTATTCATCCCGTACCCCACTTTAGTTTCGTCCGCGGTCCGGAGAACCGCACCTTCCTGAAAAAACGCTTCGAGGCGCTCACTGCCCACCCCCTTTATTACGGGATGGAATATTCCGACGACGCGAAGCAGATCAAGGAATGGCTCCCACTGGTCATGGAAGGGCGTGATCCGGGCGAGGTGGTTACGGCGACGCGGATGGTGACCGGAACGGACGTGGATTATGGCGCCCTCACGCAGGTGCTTCTCGATTCTCTAAGCGATAAGCAAGGATTCTCAATCCACTTTATTAGTCGAGTCCAGGATGTGCGCCGTGATGGGGAGCTATGGAGTCTGCGAATCAGGGACGAAAAAACCGGACAGCACCGGGATGTCCAAGCAAAATTCGTTTTCCTCGGTGCTGGGGGTGGAACGCTGCCACTTTTGCAAAAATCCGGGATTCCCGAGGGACGCGGCTACGCCGGATTTCCCGTGAGCGGAATCTGGCTTCGCTGCGACGAGCCGCAAGTTTGTTCGCGCCACCATGCCAAAGTGTACGGTAAGGCCGATGTAGGCTCACCCCCGATGTCCGTGCCCCACCTTGACACACGACACATCGAAGGCAAGGTTTCTTTGCTCTTCGGTCCCTACGCGGGCTTTTCAACGAAGTTTCTCAAGCATGGGTCCTATCTCGATCTGTTCGGCTCCATCGATCCTGAAAACTTGATTCCGCTACTGGCCGTCGGGAAGGATAACTTGGCTCTCGAAAAGTATCTGGTAGGCCAGCTTCTCGAGTCCTCGAACGAGCGGTTCGCCGCCCTCCGCGAGTTCTTTCCAAACGCGAAGGTGGAGGATTGGAAGGTCGAAGTAGCCGGACAACGTGTGCAAATCATCAAGCAGGACCCAGCGCACGGCGGCGTTCTGGAATTTGGGACGGAGCTCGTCAGCGCAGTCGACCGTTCCATTGTTGCGATGCTGGGCGCCTCGCCAGGAGCTTCCACCGCGGTGTGGATCATGGTTAAGGTTCTTGAGCGCTGCTTTGCCGAGAAATTAAAGACCGGAGGATGGTCGGTCAAACTGAAGGAAATTATTCCTTCCTACGGCCAATCTCTCAGCGAGAATCCGGCCTTGTGTCGGCAGGTACGTGCGGACACCGCGTCCGTATTGCACATCAACAATGCTAAAGAGGTTGGGCAAACCAAGGAGGTGGGACGATGATCCGAGCTTATCGGCTGTACACGGGGCCTGACGGAAACTCGCACGTTGTGCGTGGTAGCATCAGTGGAAGCAAACTGGTCGAGGCACAGTCTATCGAATTTAAGGAAACGCCGGCACATTCCTCCTTCGACTGGCACAACGATCCCATCCCTCAATACGTCCTCACCTTGGCCGGCGTGCTCGAATTTACCACTGTCGGCGGCGAGACGTTCACGATCCATCCGGGTGACGTCCTGCTGGCCGTGGATCACACCGGCTCGGGGCATAAGTGGCGCTTGATTAACGACGAGCCGTGGAAGCGGGCTTATGTGGTCTTCAAGGAAGGCGCCGATACTCATTTCACACCGGATCCCGCAGCGGCAGCCGGCAGGTAGATCCAATACCTCAGCGGTCGGTCGCGAAGATACTCCGGCGCTTGATCGACGTCGGCTTGGGCGCTGAAGAGTCCCGAATCGCTGAGCAGCCGACGACTTCGGCCGTGGTTCGGAGCAACATCGCGGGCGCTCTCACAATGGCAATGTGGATCTACGTCGCGGAGAAAAGTTGAGCGTGAGCCAACTCGGGGTGTCAGGAACCGATATGAGTTTGGAGGAACGCGCCGACCTGATCCTCGCCTTTGCCAGGGTTCTATACGTCAACGGCCAATCCACCGATCAGACCGTAAGTGTGGCCAAGCAAGTCGGCCACACTCTCGGACTGCGCGCCAAGATTCTGCCGCGGTGGGGAGAACTGCAACTTCAGGCTGAAGACGGGGCGTCCAGACTAATCTCCGGGATCGCGGCCGAAGCTACCGGCGTGGACATGGACCGCGTGGCTTCGACAATGCGTGCAGTCGAGGACCTCAGTGCCGGTCGGCTTGCGCCAAACGCCGCAATGGCGACAATCAACACGATCGCCCAGGCGCAGCCTGCGCCGACCTGGCTGTTCACGCTCGCGGCGGCCGCTGGCGGCGTGGCTCTAGCGGTGATCTTCGGCGTGCAACATCTGCCCGCGGCGGCACTCATATTCATGAGCGCGGGGACCGGCGCCATTTTTCGTCGCAGTTTGGCGCGGCACAGCGCAAACGTCTTTCTGCAACCGTTCTGCGCGGCATTGCTCGCCGGCGTTATCGGGGCGCTGGCGGTTCGCTACGACTTGAGCTCGACATTGCGCCTTGTCGCGGTCTGCCCATGCATGGTCCTGGTGCCGGGGTCACACATGCTCAACGGCGCGTTGGACATCATCAAAGGCCGCATCGATCTCGGCGCCGCTCGCCTGATCTATGCGGGCCTCGTGGTCGTTGCGATCTCCACGGGACTGGTGCTTGGACTCGCTTGTCTCGGTGTCTCCTTACCAGTCGATGAGGCCGGCAGAGTTGTACCTCTGTGGCTCGACACGATAGCCGCTGGCGTCGCTGTCTTCGCCTACGGCGTCTTCTTTTCCATACCCCTGCACATGCTGGCTTGGCCGGTAGCGGTCGGCATGCTGGCTCATGCTCTGAGGTGGTGGACGCTCGCCGTGCTTGGTTCGAACGCGGCAGTCGGCGCCATGGTCGGTTGTCTCATCGTCGGGCTGATCCTTACGCCTGTCGCACGCCGCTGGCACATGCCATTTGCGGCCATCGGCTTCGCCTCCGTTGTGTCGCTGATTCCAGGCGTCTACTTATTCAGGATGGCAAGCGGCCTTGCGCAGCTTGCTGGCGGCTCGCATACGACGCTGGAGCTCTTAAGCGCGACAATCGCCGACGGCATGACCGCAGTTTCAATCATCCTGGCAATGAGCTTCGGCCTCATCGTTCCGAAATTGGTGATTGATTATCTGAGCGAGAGATCGGTGCAGGCGAGATCCTGAAGGGCGAAGCAATATGCCGATCTCCACTCCAGATTCCGGTGCAGCTCATCCCTGGAACTCCCCATGGCATGACGTAACAGCGCAGTCGCGATTGGAGGAGCGACCCCCTGGCCTGCCCAGGTACATCCGACGGCTGCGGCTTCCCTTCTGCTTGTGGTGTGCTCTTTGTGTACTTGCATATCCGGCTTATTCCCAGACTACGCAGCAGGAACCACTCCCCGGCCCGGACAGTCACGAAACGGGTCAAGGCCCGCACGGGCACCTCTTCGGAACTTGGGGCGGAGAGCGGACGCGCCTCGAAGAACGGGGAGTGAGCTTCGATTTTCAGTATGTCAGCGATTCTCTCTGGAATTTGAAGAGCGTGCAGCCAGAGCGCTTTGCGAGTTGGAACCGATTCCGCGGAACGGTGGACATTGATTTTGGAAAGCTGACCGGATGGCACGATCTATATTTCCATGCGACAGCGCTGTGGCAGGGCGGCGGCAATCTCGGATCGTATTTGGGGTTGTTGACAAGTCCCAGCGGCATGTCCAGCATGAATACGTGCCGCCTCGATTCCTGGTGGATTGAAAAGCGCTGGCTCGACGAGCGAATCGTTGCACGCGTGGGCCAGTTCGCGGGCCAGGATTTCTACGGGGCACAGCACTACGCGGCGTCTTTTATCTTCGAGCCGATGGGCTACGCGTTGGGCAATTTATTTACGGATTTAGAGTCCTTCGATCCGCCTTCGACGCCGGCGATGGAAGTCCGCGCGGCGCCGACTCACAATTTGTATGTGAAGTCGATGGTGGCAGCCACGGTCCGCTCGCCTTTTTCGCAGAACCCAACCGGCCTGGTTCCGCAGTTCAACGGAACACCCGTAAGTATTTCGGAGATTGGATTTACTCCGGGTAAGCACGCGTCGTCGATGCGAGCGTTTGACAACGTCGAGGGCCGCAAGGGATATTCCGGCCTGTATCAGTTCGGCGCTTCCTACAATCCCGGAAAATTTACGTCCCCGACGAGTGCGACACCGCGAGCCGGAAACTACCTCTTGTATTGGATGGCGAGCCAAGCCCTCTGGCGGGTGGACCCGAAAGGCGGCAAAGGGCTGGATGGAACTTTCGCCTACGACTGGAGTCCTCCAGACGTCAACCGCAACAACACGTTGCTAACCGCGGGGCTGCGTTTCAACGAGCTCCTGCCCCTCAAGATTCACAACACCATGTCGTTGGGTTATGTACGAAACAGCCTGAGCCCGCAGTTTCTTCCGCCCGGCATGCCCCCATTTAAGACAGAACAGGGCGTTGAGTTCAACACTCTGCTGGACCCGTTGCCAATGCTTCTTTTGCAGCCCGTGGTTCAGTATTACGCAAGCGTGGGCGGAGGCGCGCAGCACGCTGTCGTTTTCGGATTCAGAACGAAGGTGGAATTCTAGGCCTACAGCCAATTCGGAAAGGTGGTCATCGATGAATATCGGCGGACTTGTAAGCGCACTACTTCCCGTATTCTTTGTGCTCGCACTGGGTTACTTCGCCGGCAAACGCAATGCCTTCGATGCGGACCAAGCCGCGGGGCTGAGCAAGCTTGCGCCGTCCTTCGCGCTGCCGGCTTCTTTGTTTGTCAGCATGACGGACATTCCCAAGGAACTTCTTTTACAACAGGTCGGCTCGTCTCGGCATTGATTCTGTCGCACGCCGGGCTTTTCCTGGTCGCGTGGTTCGCTCTGGGATTCGTGAAGTGTCTGCACGGCACCGCTGCGAACATCTATGCGCTCGTGCTCTCGACGTCCGCTACTCGCGTATTTGGCCTGGCGGTACTCGGACCTATCCTGGGCCCCACCAGCGCCGGGAGCGTGGGACTCGTAGCATTGGCTATCAATCTAACGGTACCGCCCGCGGTGATTTTGCTGGAGATGGATGCGGCGGCGAAGAACCAGCAGACTGCGGCGGCTGCTTCGAAGCCGAGCGCCGTTCTAACCGGACTGAATTCTGGCTTGAAATCACCACTGCTATGGGGAACCGTTCCTGGAATTACCGTTGTCCTGGTGGGCATCCACCTTCCTCGTGTGGTCGCGAGCTGCTTCGAATTGATTGGCTCGTGCACCTCCGGCGTCGCGGTGTTTGCTGTGGGTCTCTTACTAGCAGCTCATCCGATTCGGCTTTCGCCCGTGGTCTTCGCGGGCTCACTTGCACGAATCACTGTGCAATCCGCGGTTCTATTCGCACTGCTGCATCTTTTACACCTCGTCAGCCCATTCGCGCGTGAGTCACTGGTGTGCTGCAGCTTTCCTCTTGCCACCGTCGTCGTGCTTTTTGCATCAAGGCATAAGGCGGCACAATCAGAAACCGCCGCCATGCTTATGATCTCGACGCTCGCTCTGGCAATTACCGTGCCGGCCATACCTTGGATCAGTAGGTGACGGCCTAAGGAAGAGGATATGGAATTGTTGTTTCGCATGTGATGTTCCGAATATGGTAAACAGAGTCGCTGTACTAATTTAAAAGGAGGTATCTTATGTCGCGAAATGTTGCAGACTTGTTGTGGGAGATGATGGAGAAGGCTGGCGTGAAACGCTGCTATGGAATCGTCGGGGATGCTCTGAATCCCGTCATCGACGCCCTCCACCGGAACGGCAAAATCGAGTTCATCCACGTGCGGAATGAGGAGTATGGCGCCTTCGCCGCGGTTGCAGAGGCCTACTTCACCGAGAACCCCGTAGTTGTGTGTGGCACAGCCGGTCCCGGCGTGACGCACCTATTTAACGGGCTAATGGACGCGAGGAAAGAAGGCGCCGCGGTCATCGCGATCGCGGGCGATGTCGAAACGAGTCTGATCGACACGGCCGCTCTGGAAGAGCTGAATCCTTACAAGTTTTTCGACGCTGCGGCGCTCTACATCGGCCGCGTCGTTAATCCGGAGCAGGCGCGTGCAGTGATCAACACCGCCATCACAACCGCCATCGGCGATCGCGGTCCCACGGTGATTTCGCTTCCCGGCGACGTCGCGGCATCCGAGGCGCCGGAAGGAAAGCACGCCGTCGCGCTTCCTGCCAAGCCGGTCTTGCGTCCTGCCGATGCGGAATTGGAAAAGCTGGCACGCATGATCAACGATGCAAAGACAGTCGCTATCTTCGGCGGCGAAGGCTGCCGGCATGCGCGCAGCGAAGTCCTGGCTCTCGCCGAGAAGTTGAAAGCTCCCGTCGGCTACTCGTTTCGCGGCAAGCAGTGGCTCGAGCACGATAATCCTTACGCCACGGGCATGACTGGTCTCCTGGGCTACGGTGGGACGTACGACGCGATTCATAGCGCCGATGTTCTGCTGCTGCTGGGGACAGATTTTCCGTTTTCCGAGTTTTTGCCGAACGGCAACGTGAGAAAGGTCCAGATTGACGTGAACCCGAAGCATCTCGGCCGCAGAACTGCCCTGGATCTGGGTCTCATCGGAGACGTGCAGGCTACGCTCGCGGCCTTGCTGCCCAAAGTGCGCGAGAAAAATGATACGAGTTTCGTCGACAAGCACATTGCAAAAACGCGGGAGTTCGACGAGCTGCTGAGCCATTACGTGGACAAGGGCCCCGGCATCAAGCCGATTCGTCCCGAGTACCTCGCCGCGACATTAAGCGCGCTGGCTTCCGACGACGCCATGTTCTTCTCCGACACTGGAACGGCGTGCATCTGGATGGCGCGGCACATCAAGGGCAGTGCCAATCGCCGGCTCTTCGCCTCCTATTCCTGGGCGTCGATGGCCCATGCCGCGCCTAACGCCTTCGGCGCACAACTGGCCTACCCCGGAAGACAGACGATTGCCCTCTGCGGTGACGGCGGTTTTACGATGCTCCAGCTCGGCGATCTGCCCACGCTCGTGGAACGCAAATCGCGCGTCGTGCACATCATTCTCAACAACGAGTCACTGGGTTTCGTGAAAATTGAGCAGCAGGAAGCCGGTATTGTTCCCTTTGGAGTGGATTTCAAGAATCCGAATTTCGCGCGCGTGGCCGAAGCGTTTGGCGCGAAAGGCATTCGTCTCGAGGAGCCGGGCGACGTGAAAGAGGCTCTCACGGAAGCTCTGGCCTACAAGGATGGACCGGTTGTCGTCGATGCCGTCGTCGACCCCTACGCGCTTTCGTTGCCGGCCCACGTCCCGCTCCACACGGCAAAGAGTTACACGCTGAGTCTCGCTAAGCAGGTGCTGGCAGGCCGGTTCGATGACGTGATCAAGACGGCCGAACGGAATATCAGGCTGATCTGAACAATTTCGGACGGGAGCACAAAATTTAGAAGTGCGAATCTTGTCCGGCGGCAAAATTTCAGATTGGTCCACCATCGGCTTCAATTCCGGGGCGAGCGCGGCAAGTTTGTTTTGCGTAGGCTTGCCTCGGATCGCCGCACTATATAAGGATGCGACCTGAACAAACTTCAGGGGGAAAGTGTGCCCACAGACATTCGCCAGACTGATGCGTGGCTCTCCTTCGCGCTTGCCTTTGTTGGCGGATATGGCGACGCGGCCAGCTTCGTGCTCGCGAAGACTTTCACTGGACACGTGACTGGAAATTTAGTGCTCGCGGCAGTTGCGGTAGCCGCTCATGAATGGCGGGCTATGCTTGGACCTCTCTCCGCCATTGTCACTTTTTTGATCGGGGTTCTGCTGAGTACGCTAATCGCGCGTCCTCTCAAAACGTGGCCATCGTGGCCGTTGCTTCCTACCGTCATGGGAATAGAAGTGACTCTGATAGTAGCCGCTTCCCTGGCGTTGGCATCAAATGTTGCGCACGGAGTGGCAATATTTGTCATCTTTGTGGCTCTGGCACTCGGGTTGCAAAATGGAGCGTTTCGTAGCGCGGGTGGCATCAGCGTTCACACGACGTTTCTCACCGGGATGATTACAAGGCTAGTGTCTGCGGAAGCTGAAAAATACACTTCCGGAGTGGTGCCTCCGCCTGTGAGAGCTCCCGACACTGAGATAGGCCTTCTCAGTGGAATATGGATCGGTTTTGTCTTGGGCGCTGGGACAGGAGCCGCAATGGTTCTTCGTTTCAAAGCGCTCGGAATGCTCGGAGCTGCGCTCCTCTTGATCGCGCTCATACTTCGCAGTTCAATGGTTTTCCAAGAGAAATGATACACGTCCCACAGGAATCGGACAGCAAGCGCTTCGCACACAAGTTTCTGAAGGAGGTGCTCGACATGCAACACCGCCGGAAGTGATTCCGATAACAAATCGTTTCAGTGCGTCGCGAACGCACGAGAGAGGTGCACTATGATTCCCCTTTTGAGGCCGAAACCCAGATCTCCGATGTATGTCTTTGAGAGTATGTCCCTGTCTCGCACTGCAAAACACGCAGTCGCATGGCTTATGGTGCTTGCACTGGTGATGTGCGCCGACGCATTTGCACAGCAAGCAACTGTGCTCACGAACGTCACAATCATCGATGGTACTGGGAGTCCCGCCCAGCACAACAGAACTGTCGTGATCAAGGGAGACCGGATTCAGTCAATTGGCGCAGATCATGAGCACGCGCCATCGTCCGCGAAGGTGATCGATATGCAAGGTCAAACGATCATGCCTTTGATCATCAACACGCACGGACATCTCGGGCTCACGAAAGGCACCACCCAATCAGCGGCGAACCAGACCGACGACAATATCCGTCATCAGTTGTTGAGGTACCAGGAATACGGGGTCGGCGCAATACTTTCTATGGGCACGGACGGAAGGCGCTTCGCCGAGATACGCGAGGAGTCGCGATGCGGCGCGCTTCGGGGAGCCGATGTATACACGGCAGGTATGGGATTTGGCGCGAAGAACGGCGTGCCTCCGGCCGCAATGGGCTTTACAGAAGTGTTTCGTCCCGAGACGCCAGCCGAAGCCAGCAGTGAAGTCGCGCAGCAAGCTCCCCAGAGGCCGGATTTCATCAAGGTGTGGGTGGATGATTTCTGGGGGCAGTATCCGAAGATGCCACCTGAAATCTATGGCGCAATCATCGACGAAGCACACAAAAACGGACTTCGAGTGGCTGCGCACGTATACCATCTGGAGGATGCGCGTTTGCTGGTGGCGGATGGAGTCAATGTGCTCGCGCACAGCATTCGAGACGCTGACGTTGATGAGGCTCTAATCGCAGAGATGAAGAAGCGCAACGTCGCCTACATTCCAACACTTTCGCTGGATGATTTCGCGTTTGCCTAAGGAGACTCGCCCAAGTGGGTTGACGATCCTTTCTTCACCGCAGCATTAGGTTCGGGGGTGCTGGAGATGATCACCAGCCCAGAGTACAAATCGAAGGTGCAATCGAACAAGGTGACCGCACTGGAGCAAGCTGCATTGCCGCAAGCGATGCACAATTTGAAGAAGATCTTCGATGCCGGGATTCTGGTCTCATTAGGCACGGATTCGGGAGCAACTCCAATCCGAATTCAGGGATTTGCCGAACATGTGGAATTGGCGCTAATGGTCCAGGCGGGTCTGACGCCCATGCAGGCGATCACTGTTGCCACCTTGAACGCAGCCAAGCTGCTGCACATCGAAGATCAGGACGGAACGCTTACGCCGGGGAAAAAGGCCAATTTCATCGTTATGGAGAAGGATCCATCTCAAGACATTCACAACACACAAACCATTCGCGCCGTTTGGAAGGATGGCAAGAAGATTAGCGACGGTCCACTCGCTGCAGGGACGTCCACAATGCTGAGATAGTTTTAGGAAATGCTGACGTCGCGATCAACGGAAGGCGCGCAGATTTCGCATCCGCGTGGAACGGATTGGCGAACGGGACATGACTGAGATCACAACCCGGAGAAAGCATCTCCCACCTCCAGGTGATTCTGCTCGTTCCAGCCTTGTGTTAACCTGACGCAATGGAAAAAGTCGGAGCAAGTCGCGCCACGGCCTTGCTGCAAGCGCAGCAAAAGGCAGACGAACTGTTCAAGGCGGTTGAAAACGAGCGGGTCATCCGCGCCCACGTTCTGGAAAGCCAGATTAACCAGGACATCTACGACCTCGCGGAACGCATGTTTGGCATTTCCACCTACTGGCACAAACGCATCGTTCGCGCTGGTCGCAACACGCTCGCTCCGTATGACGAAAACCCTCCTGATCTGATGGTCGGAGAAGACGACATCCTTTTTCTGGATTTAGGCCCGGTGTTTGAAGAGTGGGAAGCGGATTTCGGAAGGACCTTCGTGATCGGTTCCGACCCCGTCAAGCTGAAGTTGCGCGACGACATCGCCAAGGCATTCGCTGAAGGAAAGAAATATTTCCAGGATCATCCCGACGTCACCGCAGTCGAGCTCTTCAAATACGCAGAGAAACTGGCCGCTCAGTATGGCTGGGAATTTGGCGGTGCGATCGCGGGGCACCTCATCGGACAATTTCCCCACGAACGGATTCCCGGCGATAAAGTGACTCTCTATGTCCATCCAGACAATCCGCGACGCATGCGCGGCCTCGACGCCAACGGCCAGGAGCGCCACTGGATTCTCGAGATCCACTTCGTGGACCGAGCGCGGCAAATTGGCGGTTTTTATGAGGAATTGCTGACAGTCGGCTAGAATATTTTGGTTCGGGCATCGCCTCAGGAAACGCGATTGTATCGGAGAGTGAGCTCGACGGAACCATATTTGGCTCCGGTCATGGCAAATCCTGCGCTGCCTAAGTACTCAGGGCCGGAGATTTCTTAGAATGTGCTCTTAGGAAGGAGCCTGAGCCATTGAAACTAAGAGATTGGCTGGGAGGCCTGGACTCGAACCAGGATAATCAGATCCAGAATCTGATGTACTGCCAATTGTACGACCTCCCAGCCGAGAGGGAGACAACAAAAAAGGGCCGTTCGCACGACCCTGATCTACTTTACTGACGGATCGCTTTTTCGTCAACCACCCGCCGCATATCGCCTCTACCGTTGACGTGAGTCAAACACTGTCTTGCGTCTCGGCACGGTTTCAGCCGTGCCACGACCACGCTAAAATCGGAGCGGCGTAAGTCGCCCAGGGAACTGAATCTTGAGTTCTCGCAGAGTCTCTCCACTCCCGGATTTCCCCAGGAATACACGCCCGAGCGCAGCACAGAAATCGTCCATAGCGCGCTGACCACTACGCCTCGTGGCGCCGCTGCCAGTCGTCTTTCGCCAACTGATAAAAATTGATGAGGCGGCCGCGCCCAGGAATTGCTTCCCGCCGCACATATTTGAATCCGCACTTGCGCAAAATATGTTCCGACGCGATGTTGCCTTCTTCAGCATCCGCTTCCACGCAACCCAGCCCCAGTCCCTTAAATGCCATATTAATAAAAGCCCGCGACGCCTCCGACGCCAGCCCTCGTCCCCAGTAGGGCCGCGCCAAATAATACCCAAGGCTCGCGCCGATCCCGTTCCCAGGAGCGCGCAGGCCGCAACACCCGATGTACCTCCCTTCTTCCTTGAAAACGGTCGCCCACAATCCGTAAGTTTCCGTCGGCCGGCCCAGATACTGCTCCCGAAAACGAGACCGGGCTTTCTCGGCCGGCCAAGTCTGTCCTCCTACATAACGGCGGACTTCCGCGTCCGTGTGCATGCTCACAAAATCCGCCTCGTCC
>Ga0070761_10001658_pt1 | contig 13955 bp, 14 predicted proteins | sample HubBroMetageREF1_FD_66724 | JGI IMG/M metagenome (GOLD analysis project Ga0070761, IMG submission 66724) | Reference soil microbial communities from the Hubbard Brook experimental Forest, New Hampshire, USA - Hubbard Brook CCASE Soil... | ecosystem: Environmental > Terrestrial > Soil >...
CCTCCCGGTGTTCGCCCGGCGAGCCCACCGATTGGCGCGCCTTAAGCGCCGGCGGCACGTGTCAGCGTTCCGGGCATGCTGCAAGGCTGCAGCCGGTAACCCAATCCGAAAACAGTTTCGATGTGCTGGCGGCTATACGTCCCCAATTTGACCCGCAGGCGGCGAAGATGCACATCCATGGTGCGCGAATGGATCTCCGGGCCGTATCCCCAGACGTCCAACATCAGCGTTTCCCGCGGCACGATCTCACCCGCATTCTGAGCAAGCTGGGCTAGAAGGGAGAACTCCATCCGCGTCAAGTGAACTGGCGCGCCGTCCACGAGCACTCCCCGCGTGTGGAAGTTCACTTCCAGGCGGGCGTCCCGGTAGCGCTCCATCCGGTTGGATTCCATTTGAATCAGTTCCATCGATCTCTCTCCTGGCGCAAGCGGGCGGCGCCGTTAGCTTTGATACTGCCTCATCCGCACCGCTGCCATCCGTAAAGCCCAACGGAATCGCCGCCGCAGGTTTAAGCCGAACGAGTGTCTGTTACGCATTTGCCTACCTCCACGCTCAATGGTGATCCGATCCGGGCGTAGCCGCAATATATTCCGGCTGTAATCGAAATTCACAATTAAGTATTTGAAAACAATCGAGATATGGGCTCATCTGTACTGCCTAAGCAAATGGCTGAGCCTACCGGGCGTTTGCCCGGCCAGGAGGCAGGCGAAACCGGGCGCCATCCCCAGCGCCACGATGCCAGCGCCACGATGCCCCCTCCACCATCGGCATGCAGCAAAAATACGCCTGTAATGCAACTGTACAGCTAAACTATTGTAATGATTATAGATATTCGGTCACCTGTACTGGGGTGCGGGATTATCTCGCTGATACGGTAGGTGTCGCGGTCGATGGTGAAATAGAAACGCCAGTCGTCGTTGACCTGGGCTTGCCAACGATCTTTGGCTTCGTCGAACTTCTTCGCCCGGAGCGAGGGGTGGTTGAGGTTGCGGACAAGAAAACTGAATTGCTTGATGAAGGCTTTTTGGACCGCAGGGGAGCGTCGAACAGCGCTTCGATGGCAGCCTGCCAAAGGTGGACGTTCACCTAATCTTTGTTTTGGCGAACCTGGCGGCGCTCCGGGCTTTCCTTTTGGAAAGCCGCAACCTCGACACCGTTTTTGAAAGGGCCGAAGAAAGGTCCCTTCTCGGCTTTATTCAGGCGGGCAGTAACGATTCGGCGTTGTTCGGGAGTGTATTCGTCATCAGCCGTGGGGAACTTGGAGCGGTCGATCACCAACTGGGGAGTGACGATAATTCTCTTGCCGATTGCACGGACTTCTACCAGGTCACCATCGATCAGGCCTACCGCGGACCTCACTCTCCGTGGAATGGTCATTTGGCCTTTTGGCTGGACTTTAACAAGGGCGTTCGATAGGGTTCTATGATTTACGGAAATCCGGAAAATCCGGCTGCTGCCAGTAGGATAGCAGATAAAAGCAAGGGTCAGCTCGTTTTCAGGAGCGAGGAGGATCGGGGACGTGAACGGCACGGTGGGCCAAGCAGATTGGGCAAGCGTCGCGCACTGAAGATCTGGCTGAAGCTCCGCGCAGCTCTTGGCATGATTGCCCGCCCTCCAATCCGCGGTCATACTTTAGCTCAGACCGGTCTCAGCCGGTGGCGTTGCTAAATCCCGCCCGCCAGACCGCCGCCCTACTCCTCGCGTAAGGCTATCATAGGGTCCACGCCGGTCGCCCGGCGCGCGGGGATCAACGTGGCAGCGCAGACCACTGCCGCCAGGATCGCCGCCACGCCGCCGAATGTGAGCGCGTCGGTGGCGCTGACTCCGAATAGCAGGCTGGACATCAGCCGCGTCAGTGCGACAGAGCCGATCAAGCCGGCTACGATGCCCACTACAGCAAGTACCAGGCCCTGCCGCACCACCAGGCCGACAATGTCCCCGGGCTGTGCCCCTAACGCAACGCGCACGCCGATATCGTGGGTGCTCTGCGTGACCAGGTACGACATTACGCCGTAAACGCCCACGGCGGCCAGCAGCAGCGCGAACGCCGCGAAAGCGCCCAGCATGGCGGTGGCGAATCGCTGCCGGGCCAACGAATCGTAGAGCCGATCCTGCATAGTGCGGATGTCGTAAACCGGTACGCCCGCATCCACCGCGTGAATCTCGCGCACGATGGCGTTGGCCAGATCCGCGGGATTCGATGCAGTGCGCGCCACGAGATACACTCCGTTGGCCGGTCCTTGCTGGTGCGGAAAATAAACTACAATTTTGCTTCCACTGTCGAGACCATACTGCTTGACCATCCCCACCACGCCGGCAATCGTGATGGGCTTCTTCGGATCGAACCAGAGATGCTTGCCGATGGGATTGTCCCGCGGCCAGAAGCGTTGCGCGAACTGCTCGTCGATGATGGCCACCTGCTGGCCATCGCTGGTATCGTGACCGTCGAAATAGCGGCCCTTCAATAAGGGAATCTTCATGGCACGAAAGTAGTCCGTACTGGCCACCCGCTGATCCACTTGCAATTCCTGGCCCGGCGGCGGATTATAGCCCTCCACGCTGATGCCGCCCCAGCCCACGCCGCCGGTGAGTGGCAGCGGCGTGACCACACCTTGCTCGGTCACACCCGGCAGGCGCGCGATGCGTTCGCCAACTTCCCGATAGAACTGCACCACGGCTTTGTCGTCGTGATACTTCGAGCCGCTGGCCGACACCTGCATGGAAAGCACGTGATCGACGGCGAATCCGGGCGGCACATACTGGAGGCGCACAAAACTGCGGATGAGCAGTCCGGCGCCGATCAGCAGCATTAGCGAAAATGCCAACTCGGCAACTACCAGCAAGCCGCGCAGCCCGTGGCGCGCTATCGACAAACCGCTATCCGTTTGGCCGCTGCGGCCGCCAGACTTCAGGGACGTGTTCAGATCCAGCTTGATCGCGCGCCAGACTGGGGCCAGTCCGAACAAGAGTCCGGCCACGGTGGAGACCCCGAACGTGAACAGCAGAACCGTTCCGTTGAGAGAGATCTCCTCCAGCCTGGGAATGTTGCCGGGATTGATGGCCCGCATCGCATAGAGGCTGGCCTGCGCGATTGCCAGACCGGCCGCTCCACCCAACAACGCCAGCAACAGGCTCTCGGTCAACAACTGCCGGGCAAGCCGCTGCCATCCGGCGCCCAAAGCCGTGCGAATAGCCACTTCTTTTTCGCGTCCCGCCGCGCGCGTCAACAGCAGATTGGCGACATTCGCGCAGGCGCTCAGCAGCACCAACGTCACAGAGCCCAGCAGCACCAGCATGGCGCGCCGCACGTCGCCGACAACTTGGTCGAGCAGCCCGGTCACGGTCATGCCGAAGGTCCGGTCCCGCTTGTCTTTTTGCCGGATGCGGCTGGCGATAATATCGATGTCGGCTTGCCCCTGCCGCACCGTCACGCCGGGCTTGAGCTTGGCCATCAGGTTATAGTTTTCATCGCCGCGGCGCTGCTCGGCATCCGCGCCCAACGGCAACGGCAGAAAGATATCCACTTTGTCCATGGGACCTTCGGCTGGCATCACCTCCGAATTGAGCCGGAACTCGGGCCGCAGCACTCCGGCCACGGTCACTTGATTTCCATTGAGCGTGATGCTGCGCCCGACGATTTTGGCATCGGAATTGAACAGCCTTTTCCAGACGCTGTAGCTGAGGATGGCGACCGCCGGCTTGCCCGGTTTGTCCTCTTCGGGAAGCAGCACGCGCCCGAGCAGAGGTCGTGCGCCCAGCATGTGCAAGAGGCCCGACGAGGTGCGCATGCCGTCGATCCGTTCGGGCTGATCGCGTCCGGTGAGGGTGAAGCTGGTGAGCCGCGAGATGGACATTTCCTCGAACGAATGGTTTTCGTTTTGGATGTCGATGTATTGGCCGGGCGACGGCCAGTCGCGATAGATGCCGATGCCGGGCGAGTGCAGCCAGATGGCCGCCAGCCGCTCAGGCTGCGGATAGGGCAGCGGGCGCAGCATGAGCGCATCCACCACGCTGAAGACCGCCGAATTGGCGCCGATGCCGATGGCCAGGGACAGCACGATCACCAGCGTCATGCCAGGGTTCTTGCGCAGCATGCGCAGTGCGTAGCGGAAATCCTGTGATAGTGGATGCATGTCCCCTCCTCGCCAGAGAACCTAACTCATTATGACGCACCAACCTCCCGATAGACACGCATCAATTGAAAAACTTGCGCGACGGTAATGCCGCACCATGCCCTGCATAAGAATTTTGGATTGGACCATCCAGCTTCACACTTATTAAACTGGATACATGCGGACTGCCACGCCCCCCGTTTACGAAGGATCCTCCCAAGTCGCGCTCCTTCACCACATCAGCAGCATCGTCAGCTCCGACCTGAGCCTGGAAAAGATGCTGCAAGAACTGATCTCGCTTACGCTTGAAACCACGCGTTGCGACGCCTGTCTGGTCTACCTGATCGACCGGACTAGCGACGAAGTGGTGCTGCAGGCCTCGCAACTCCCGCACGCGGCCGAGATCGGCAACATTCGCCTCAAGATGGGCGAAGGCATCACGGGCTGGGTGGCGCAACACAAGTCCGTGGTGGCGTTAGCGAACAAAGCTTCCGCCGACGCCCGCTTCAAGACCTTCCAAACCTTGCCGGAGGATACTTTCGACGCTTTCCTTTCCGTGCCGCTGGTTACCGGCGGCGATCTGATCGGCGTCATCAACGTGCACCACCGCGAGCCGCACGCGCATTCGCCGGAAGAAGTCGCACTGGTCAGCTTCATCGGCGAGCAGATGGGCGGCGCCATCGCCAAGTGGCGCTTGGAAGAGCGCTCCGAAACCGCGGCCAAGCGCATGGAGACGCTGGCGGCGGTGGCTCAGACCATCTCCGCCGAAAATTACCTGGACCGCATCTTGCAAGCCATTTCGGAGATGGTGGCGGAAACCCTGGATTCGCCGGTTTGCTCCATCATGCTGATCGACGAAGACCGCCGCGAGTTGGTGATTTCGGCGGCGCGCTGCTCTTCTCCGGACTATCTGCACAAGATGCCCTTGAAGATCGAGGATTCGCTCATCGGCCGGGTGGTGCGGGAAGGCCGCCCCATCACGGTTCCCAACGTGCTTGTCGAGAAGCAGTACCGCTACCCGGAACTGGCGCGCAAGACCGGTCTGGCATCCTTGTTGGCTGTGCCTCTGTTCACGCGCGACAAAGTGATCGGCACCATCAATATCTACACGCGCGAACAGCGCCCCTTTTCCGACGAAGAGGTCGGCTTCGTGAAAGCGGTGGCGGGCCAGGCCGCCATCGCCATCGAGAACGCGCGGCTGATGTCGGAAACGCTGGAGATGAAGCGGACCCTGGAGGCGCGCAAATTGGTGGAGCGTGCCAAGGGCATCCTGCAGCAGAAGTACAACCTGACCGAGGAAGAAGCTTATCTGCGTTTGCGCAACGAAAGCCGGCGGCTGCGGCGTCCCATGCGGGACTTGGCGGAAGCCGTGATTCTGGCCGACGATCTGCGGCGCGTCGGGGAGGGGCCGCGGCCGGGCCGGCCGGAGAAACAAGAACTTGAGCCGCCGATAAACACCGGAGAACGCGGATAGAGAACGACCGCGGCGGACGCCAGCTTAGCCGAGTTGCTCACGGCGAACCATGATACCCTCCTCATCGAGGAGGAAATCGGGTTTATGAATACGCTTGTCCTGTATACAGGATCTGCCTGGATGTGTACTCGCCTGCGGGTGTCTGGCTGCGCAGATTCAATTGACGCTCACCGCATCGCCAGCATCGCTCCAGATCGACCAGAGCGGTAGCGCCGCGACGGTGAGCTAAGAATGCTCTGCATTGGGCTGCGGCGCAAGCACCCGCCGCCGTCCTTTCCTTGTGCTAACCTTAATGCTTCACACACTTCAAAAGGAGTTCGTTTCGCATGTCAGTAAGGTTTGGGGTCCGGCTGGCCATGGCCTGCCTTGCCCTCGTATCGCTTTCAAAAGCCGGTCTGAGCCAGACCAAGGTGGCTATCGTCAGCATGCAGCGGGCGGTGCTGGGATGCGCCGAGATCAAGAAGGCCTCCGCAGCCATGGAGGCCAAGTACAAGCCCCGCCAACAGGAAATGGAAAAGCTGCAAAGGGAGCTGCAGGGCATCGAACAGCAGCTGCAAACCAACGCCGGCAAGCTCACGCCGACGGCCCAGGCGGACCTGACGGCCCAGGGCCAGCGCAAGCAGCGCGATCTGCAGCGCATGGACGACGACCTGAAGGCCGACGTCACCGCCGAGCGCAACGATATTCTCGGCGGCAGCGGCACCAGGATGCGGGAAATCGTGAAGAAACTGGCAGAGGAGAAAGGCGTCGACGTGATCGTGGATGAGCAAAGCACGCTGTTCTTCAAAGCCGCGCTGGACTTGACGGCCGACGCCATAGCCGCCTACGACAAGGCTTATCCGGTAAAGTAGGCGCCCGGCATGGCTGGCTATCTCGATCATTACGGAGCCGGCGACGAACGGCGCGAGAAGCGCAACAAACTCTTTCTGACGCTGGGAGCCTGCGCGCTGGCAGCGTTGTTCCTGTGGTTCTTTTTCTTCGTTTGGGACAAGACGGAAGTCTTGCGCGCCGAGCCGGTGGCTAGGTTGGCGCAGATTCTCCGAAATCACCAGCAGGAGAGCCGCGTCAAGAACTTCTTCGGCCTCTTGCGGAGCCAGGATTACAAAGGCGCCTACGCGCTGTGGAACTGCACCGATGCGCACCCCTGCAGAGACTACGCTTTCACCGAGTTCATGAAGGACTGGGGTCCAAGTGGCCCACACGCTGCCGCGGAGTATACAATTCCGAGAAGCCGCTCCTGCGGCTCGGGCGTAATCGTGACCGTAGATTCAGGCCACCATCAAGAGGACGCGCTGTGGGTAGAGCGCAGCGACCTGACGATCGGTTTTTCGCCCTACCCCGTATGCCAGACCGGGTTGTAATGTGGCGCGCGCGCCGAACTTGCCGGCCCGCGTCATAGAATAGGAATATAGAAGAGGAACTGGAACAGAATGGGCACAACAGCAGCGGGTTTGGAAGGCGTCGTCGCCGGCGAGTCCGAGATCTGTTACATCGACGGATATGCGGGCATTCTCAGCTACCGCGGCTATAACATCCACACGCTGGCCGATAATGCCACGTTTGAGGAAGTCGTCTTCCTGCTGTGGAACGGATGGCTGCCCAAACAGGGGGAACTGAACCAGCTTAAGAAGGACTTGGCCGCGAACCGGGGAATCCCATCCGGCGTGGTGGATTTTCTGAAAAGCGTGCCGCAGGCCAGCCCGATGGATGTCTTACGCACGGCGGTCTCCATGCTCGGCATTTACGATCCCGAGACGCCGGACATGGCGCCGGAAGCCAATGCCCGCAAGGCGCTTCGCCTGATGGCGCAAACTGCCACTATTGTGAGCACGTTCGACCGGCTGCGCAAAGGGCTGCACGCGATCGCCGGCGACCCGTCCATGAGCTTCGCCGAGAACTTCCTATACACGCTGACCGGCAAGCGTCCCGACGACCTGATGGAGCATGCTTTCGACGTGGCGTTGACCCTACACGCGGACCATGAGCTGAACGCTTCTACTTTCGCCGCGCGCGTTACGGCCGCTACGTTATCCGATATCTACTCGTCGATCACTTCCGCCATCGGCGCGCTCAAAGGCCCCCTGCACGGCGGCGCGAACCAGGATGTGATCAAGATTCTGTTGCAGCTCTCGAGCGAGGAAGCCGCCGTCGATTGGGTAAAGAACACGTTCGCCCGCAAGGCGAAGATACCCGGATTCGGGCACCGCGTGTACCGCACCGAGGATCCCCGCGCCACGCACTTGCGGGTGCTCTCCGAAGAACTGGGCCGGCGCACCGGACACGAGAAGCTGTTTCGCCTGTCGCAGGCCATGGAACGGACCGTCAAGGCGGAAAAGGGCCTGATCGCCAACGTGGATTTCTACTCGGCCTCGGCATACTATTCGCTCGGCATTCCGGTGGATCTGTTCACGCCGGTATTCGCGGTGAGCCGCATGTCGGGATGGACGGCGCATACACTGGAGCAGTACAAGAACAACCGTCTGATCCGCCCGCGCGCGGAGTATAAGGGGAATCCGGACGGCATGAAATGGATTCCCATGGACCAACGCTGATGGACGAGAAGGCTTATTACACCGAATCGCCGACGACCAAGCCCATGTCGTTGAACTGCCCTTTTTGCAGGTCCGCCGAGACCTACGATCTGCGCTGGATGGTGCGCAAGAAGAAAGACCGGCTGCCGCCGGGCGGCGATGAGCGCGACCGCGCGCGGTTTGCCAAGTCGCAGAGCTACATGGTGCTGCTGGACGACAAGGTGGCGTGCAAGAATTTGCGGTGCCGGAAGCGGTTCGATATATCGGGCGTGAAGACCATGGCGTTTCTGTAGGTAGCCCAGGCTTGAGCCTCCGGGCTAGCCAATCTTGTCGCTCGGCCGCCGCAAGCGCAGAGCTAACCTGGCAGGTGCGGCGTCCGAACAAATGATAATCCCCTCAACGATGTCACCGCTGTTCGCGATATTCGATTATTCTTGGTGCGCCGCGACAGCACCTGGATCGCGCGGCGGATCTCCTCATCGCGGCCGTTCACGGGGTCGAGCTTGCCCTGGCCCGCGAGCTTGGTGAGGTCGAGGCCATAGCGTTCCAGGGCTTCGTAGGTGGCCGCGGGATTCTGCGTCGTCACGCGCTGGCCGCCGCGCACCTCGCGTAGCGCCTGCATCAGCCGTTCTCGGGATGTCGTCCCAGGGATCGACAAACCCAGGCCGTTTTGGGCAACCGGCCGCGTGGCGACCACCCACAATTTCCATCAAGTTCTGCGGAACAAGCTGGCGGACGCCACCCCCGCGCCTTAGGCTTAATGCAGTCATCGTACATCGGGGGGATTGGCCGAAGCGAGGCCCGTCGAGGGTTTGGCAGGTTTCTTGGTTGGTCTATAGAACTTGCCGACAACCGCCTTGCTCCAGTCGAGCACCGGCGGAATGTCGGTCGTATCTATTTCCCGGTCTTTCATGCGTTTGAGCGCACGGATTTCATCCCCTTGAGCGTTTTTGACTCTTGGCATATGCTCGCCTTTCATGCGGGATCGCCTTTCGTGCCGAAATCAACCGGACCACCTCTTCGCCAGCTTCGTCGGCCACCATCAAAACCGTGCCGGATACCATTCCGACCGTCTGCCATCGCTCTCTCCATCGACAACGCGGCGTGACGGTCATAATTACACCCCTAGGTCCTTAGGTTAACGCAATTGTCGGCGCAAGGGTCTGGCCGTCGCGGGTGGGGTCTAAGCGGATTTCCTCGTCGCGGCCGTTCACCGGGTCGAGCTTTCCTCCGGCGCTCGAATCGTGGCTCGTCCTCCCCGCCCTTGCGAACACATGCCGTATCATGAACATATGCCAGAACTGGCGTTCGAGGTTGTCCAGGAGTCGGACGGCTATTGCGCCGAATGCCTCACCGAAAGCATCTTCACCGAAGCCGATACGTGGGAAGAGTTTGCGCCAGAACGTGCTGGAAGCGACCTCCGCGTTCCTCTTTGATCGCCGCGCCCCGATCGAATTCGTCTCCACCTCGTCCGGGACGAGATCCTGCCGGTGGCATGAAGATCCCTCGCGACGTCTCCGGCGCGCATCTGCTGATATAGCGCAGCCCCGATGCATTTCTTTCTTGACATCTCCAAAGCGTATGTAGTATATATACACAATACACTTGATGTTCCTCACCATCGATACCACCGATCCGCGCCCCATCTATCAGCAGGTTGCCGGTGGCATCAAAGACCTGATCGCCCGCGGGAAGCTGGCCGAGGGCGCCTCCCTGCCGCCCGTCCGGCAGTTGGCGGCGGACCTGGGGGTTAACCTCAACACCATTGCAACCGCCTATCGCGAGTTGCAGAAGGACGGGTTAATCGTAATCAAGCACGGATCGGGTTCGGTGGTTACATCGCGCACAATTATGGATCGCAGCGAGGCCGATCTGCTGCGTCCCTTGCGCACGGCGCTAACCGAGTTGGTGCTATCCGGCCTGTCGTCGACCAAGATTATGAGAATGGTAGTGCGAGAGCTGGGCATGGTGGCGAAAGAGATCAAATGAAATGCATCTCGACCAGTACTTCGTAATCTTTTACATTTTCTTCTGGGTGGTACGCATCAAGGGTTGCGTCCGCCGCGCACGCCAGCCGCTGCTGCGAGGCCCGGAATGGTTTTTCAACGCGCACGTGCAGCCCGATTTCTACACGGGCGCGGGTGGCAAGATTCTGCATCGCTATCGGATGCGGATGTGCATCCCTTTCCTGGTCGACATTCCTGTAGCGTTCGCCATTTTTCTCTCCGGCAACCTTCCGCTTTTGAGCTTGCTGATGCTGGGTCTGTGCGCATTGATCCACATCAATCACGCGTTCTCCGTGGATCTGGCAGAGCGGCAGGCCCGGCCTTTTGCGGTCCCCGAGGCCGAGCAGCCGGTTTCTGCCATGGCCTTGTCCCTGAAGCCGCGGCGCCTGCGCGATTACTCCAATCGCAAAGTGGAGTGGGCCTTGGCGCTCTCCTCCGTGTTTGCTTTTGCATGGCTGGTCCGCTACTACCTGTTCGCGCCAGGCCACCACAATCTGGGCTTGGTGTTTGGAGTCCCCGTTTTTTATCTTTATTTGCACGCCGGCATGTTGTTCGCGAAGCGCGTGGTACTGGCGTGGCGCACTCCGGTGCCGCAGGCCCAGGCAGCCGAGCATCTGGAAGCCCGCGAAGAAACTCGCAAGTTTTATCTGCGGCAATGCGATTGGGGCCGCGCCGCGGTATCGGCAGGGATACTTTTCTGGCCGATTGAGATCGGTACATCTCCGGCCGGGTTGGACCGCCTGATCGGCATCTGGTTCGCAGCCTGGATGGCCATCGCCGTTGTAAGTACGGTTTGGGTGGAGATCCGGAGAAAGCAACTGGTCGCCGTGACGTTGCGCGCGCTTCCCGTGAAACTGCCGGACTTTTTGCGCCAGTCCGAAATCGCAAGATGGCCGGTTTGCTACCAGCCCTCCGCGCCCATGTTAATGCTGAAGGGCGCGCACGGTTATTCGTTAAATCTGGCAAATAGGCTCAGTCATCTCGGCGCGGCCTACTTAGCCGGCTTGGTTGTGCTGTTCGCCCTGTTGCCAATAGGCCAAATTCGATGAAAACGAGACGAGAAACGTGCGCCTTTATGCCGCTCGTGGCGCTAGCGGGAACTCTGCTATCGAGCGCGGCTTGTCAACGCGCCCAGCCGAGCGCTCTGGATCGGCTGCACCCATGCACGATCGATGAAGGGCCTACCGAGGCGTTCTGCGGCAAGTACAACGTTTTCGAAGACCGGTCCACTAAGACGGGCCGCCAAATCGGGCTCAAGATCGTGGTCGCGCCAGCGCTGAAGCGCAACCCGCAACCGGATCCTCTGTTTATCTTCGAAGGCGGACCCGGCGGTGGCGCGGCTACGCTGGCGGAGTATCGTGTGCCCCTCTTCCATCGCTTCCAGTTGGACCGGGATATTGTCCTGATCGACCAGCGCGGCACGGGCGGTTCCAACCCGTTGAACTGCGAGCCTGAAGATCGCGATGAGGAGGATTTCTCGACTATCGACAACTATCCCGTGGAGCGGCTGCGCACCTGTCTGGCGGGACTACAAGCCGACGCCCGCTTTTACACCACGGCCATCGCCATGGACGACATCGACGACGTGCGGCGGTTCTTAGGTTATGGCCGGATCAACCTCTGGGGCGGTTCTTACGGCACGCGCGCCGCCCTGGTTTATTTGAAACGGCACGAGGACTCGGTGCGCAGCGTGGTTCTCGATGGGGTTGCCCCGCCCGACATGCGGCTGCCGCTTTTCATGCCGCGCGACGGGCAGAGGGCGCTGGACCTCATGATCGACGACTGCGCCAAGGACGCCGTCTGCGGCAAGCAGTTTCCCCGGCTGCGCGAGTCCGTGACCACGCTGTTTGCGCACACGGCAGCTAAGCCCCGCATTACTTTCAACCATCCGCGCACCGGAAAATCCGTCCAAATCGCCGTTTCCGAGCGCCTGGTGGCATACATCGTTTTCGGAGCGCTCTACGACCCGACGCTAACTTCACTACTGCCCCGGCTCATCACGGATGCGGCGCTGGGAAATTATCAAGGTCTGCTGGCGCTGGGCTTCTCACGCGACATGCCGAAGGGCGCCATGAGCGAGGGCTTGTTTCTGTCGGTGGTTTGCGCCGAGGATATGCCGCGCATTCAGCCCGGCGAAATCGAACGCGAAGCCAAAGGCCGATTTCTGGGAACAGCTTTTTTCGACACCCGGATGAAGCCCTGTGAGTTCTGGCCAAAGGGCGCCGTAACCGAAGATTTCTATCGACCCGTGGTTTCCGCCAAGCCCGTATTGATCCTTTCCGGAGCGGACGACCCCATTACACCGCCTTCCTGGGGCGATCATGTGGCTCAGTACCTGACGAACGCGAAGCACTTCGTGGTGCCCGGGGCCGGCCATATCACCACTCCACGCGGCTGCGTGCCCGAACTCATCGGCAAGTTCCTGGATCAAGCCAGTGTCAAAGATCTGGACCCCGCGTGTTTACAGTCGCAGCACCGGCCTCCATTCTTTGTGAACTACACGGGAGGCGACCAGCCATGATCGAAATCCGCGGCCTGCGCAAGAAATTTGGCGCCATTGAAGCGGTGCGGGACGTGAGCTTCAGCGCTGAGGACGGGACTGTCGTCGGACTTTTGGGACCGAACGGGGCGGGAAAGACCACCACGCTACGCATGTTGTCGGGGCTCATGCGCCCGGATGCGGGTACCATTCGCGTGGACGGCGCCGACGTGGTGGCCGATCCCATTGGCGTGCAGGCACACATGGGTCTACTGCCCGACTCGAGCGGGCTTTATCCGCGGTTGACACCCATCGAGCACATCGAATACTTCGGCCGGCTGCACGGCATTAACGGGCCCGCTCTCGCGGTGCGCGCCAAGGCGCTGCTGACGCGCCTGGGCCTGAATGAATTGGCGAATCGCCGCGTTTCCGGCTTCTCCCAAGGCGAGCGGACCAAGGTGGCTCTGGCACGCGCGCTGGTGCACGAGCCGCGCAACGTGATTCTGGACGAGCCTACCAACGGGCTCGACGTGATGAGCACGCGAGCCATGCGGGATTTGATCCGCGGGCTGCGCCGGGACGGTTGTTGCGTGCTGTTTTCGAGCCACATCATGCAAGAAGTCGCGGCGCTTTGCGATCGTATTGTGGTGATCGCGCAAGGCAAAGTGGCAGCCGACGGAACGCCCGGCGAGCTGCGCAGCCTCACCGGCCATGACAACCTGGAAGACGCCTTCGTGGCCCTTTCCGGACTGGAAGCGGAGGGAATTTCATGAGAACGCTACGGTTGGTGTGGATCGTATTGACCAAAGAACTGCGCGATGGCATGCGCGACCGGCGCTCGATTTTGTCGGTAGTGATTAGCGCCGCCCTTGCGCCGGTCCTGCTGGGAGGCATGTTTACGGTGATGGCGGGCCGCGGCAGGGATGCGGAGGAGATTAAGCTGCCCGTGGCCGGAGTGGAATACGCCCCCGCTTTCATCGATTGGCTGAAGCAGCAAACCGGCGTTGAGATCGTGGCGGCGCCAGCCGATCCCGAGCAGGCCGTCCGGGATCGCAAAGAGGATGTGGTTCTGATCGTCGGGAAAGACTTCTCAAAGAACATGGCGCGCGCCATCCCCGCGTCAGTGAGACTGGTAAGCGATTCGACACGCGATAGCGCGAAGCGGAAAGTGGACCGCGCCCGAAAACTCGTAACCACTTACTCCGGCCAACTGGCCGCCTTGCGGCTGATCGCCCGCGGAGTGGCTCCATCGGTGGCACTGCCGGTGCAGGTGGAGGAAGTCGAGGTATCGAGCGCGCAGGAGCGCTTGGCGACCCTGCTCAACATCCTGCCTCTGCTGTTGGTCTTGGCCGC
>Ga0070761_10001659_pt1 | contig 13954 bp, 11 predicted proteins | sample HubBroMetageREF1_FD_66724 | JGI IMG/M metagenome (GOLD analysis project Ga0070761, IMG submission 66724) | Reference soil microbial communities from the Hubbard Brook experimental Forest, New Hampshire, USA - Hubbard Brook CCASE Soil... | ecosystem: Environmental > Terrestrial > Soil >...
GCGGCGGCCGGGTCGATCTCCTGAACGACGTCGTCGTCGATCGCGATTCCGAAAGGAGAGAGGGCCTCCTCCAAGCCCGTGCCGACCGGCCCCGTCCGTGCGCTCGAATCGACGGGACCGACAGCCGCGAACAGGCTTCCGCCTTGGAGAAGCCAGGTGCGAAGCCGATTCTCTTCGTCCGGCGAGAATGGCGCGACAGGACCGGGGACGACGGCGACGCTGCAGCCGGCAAAAGGCTCATGGTCGTTCGGTGCCGTCGTGTCGATGGTCGCCAGCTCATAGTTGCTTTTTTGGAGCAGATCTCGAAGGTGCCCCAGCCACTCGCGCTCGTCTTTGCCAGGCTCCAACGTGAGCTCGCCGTGTCCCACGGTGAAGCACAGCTTGACCTTTTCGCCGCCGAGCACGCTGCGAATGGCTTGTGTGAGGGCGCGCTCCTCGCGCGGCTTGACGTGAACGTCGTCGGACTGTTCGTACATGTCCGAGGGGGTTAGAAACCAGTGCTTGTTTCGGCTCGCGACGATCACGATGGCGTCGGTGGCTACCCGACCATCTTCGGCTTGCCCTGCCTCCAGACCGAACCGACGCTGGAGGTCGACGAGCTGAACGGCGTCGCGATCGGGGTCGATCCAGTGGACCTCGGTACGGGACGAGGCCGATGTGTAGCTGGCGAGGAGCTCGCGCAAGCTCGGCTCGAGGGGATCTCCGGGGCCCGCGAAGGCCCAAATGTCGACGGTCTGCTCGAGCGTGTGGAGCGTTTCGAGCGTCGCGGGGCTCAAGGTCCAGCGCTTGTTTGCCGTCCAGTCCCACCGGGTGAAATGTCGCGCGGCGAGCACGTTCGCCGTCACCGCCAGAACTACCGCGGCGACGACCCCTGCAAGCTCCGTCATCGGGTGGGAGTCGAATCGCAAGTGGCGGACCTTCACCCCCACCTCCAAGCGTCGACCGCGCGTGTGGCGATGAAGAGGGGAAGCACAATCAGCGTCCCGTAGAACACGAGGTGTCGAGAGTCGACGATGCCGCTCGCGAAGTCGTTCATGTGCCCCCAGACGGAGACGTGCACGGCGACGTCGTGGAAGGTCGTCCCCTCACGGGTCACGAACTCGCCCATTCCGATAAGGAAAAGGACCAGGAGAGCGAACGCGGTCCAGATCATGGCGACGAACTGAGAACGCGCGAGGGCGCTCGCACACGTGCCAATGGCCAGGTATCCGGCCCCGACCAGAAGAACGCCAAGATAGGCGCCGGCCGCGGCCGGACCGTCGAGCGCCCCCGTCCGCGCGAGAATGAGGAGGTAGAGGACCGTGGGCAACCACATCACGACGTACGTCGTCAACACGGCTGCGTACTTCGCGAGCACCACCGCGGCGGTCGAGACTGGGCCGCTCATGAGCGTTTCGATCGTGCCGCTCCTGCGTTCCTCGGCGAATGAGCGCATGGTCATCGGAGGCACGAGCATGAATAGAACGAGATAGAGGAGGACGGTGTTCCCGAAAAACGCCCTGACGGGCGTTTCGTCGCTGGCGATGTCGACCTGACGAGCCAAGTGGTCGATCACGATGAAAAAATGCATGCCCTGGACGACGAGAAAAGCCACGATGAGCACCCACGCGAGCGGAGTGACGAAGAACGCGAACAGCTCGCGCTTGTAGATGGGCCAAAAGGATCTCATCCGAGCGGGCTCCCGGGGTCTTGCGTGAGCGCAGCGAAGACGTCTTCGAGCGACCCGCCGCAGGCGCGCACTTCGGAGACACCAAGCCCCGCGCCAACCATCACCCCCACGATTCGCTCCGTGGCTCCCGGCCGATCTTCGGGGGAGAGGGCCCCGTCGAACGTGGCTCGAAAGCGCGCGAACGGCTCGACCGTCTCGACGCGTTCGACGCTTGCGACGCCCGGAGTGCTGCGAAGAGCGGCGTCCGCGGCAGCGACGTTTCCGCGCACGGTGACGTCCACGGCGACGGCCTGGCGCATCGCTCGAATTTCGCTCGTGGAGCCTTGGGCGACGAGCCGGCCGTGGTGAATGAGCAGAACGCGCGTCGCGCAAGCCTCCACTTCGCTGAGGATGTGCGTAGAGACGACGACGGTATGCTCGCGCCCGAGCTCGCGAACGAGGGCGCGCGCGTGACGAATCTGGTTGGGATCCAAGCCCGCGGTCGGTTCGTCGAGAACGAGCACCGCGGGCTTTGCGACGATCGCATCGGCGATGCCCACCCGCTGGCGGTAGCCCTTGGATAAGTGGTCGATGGTGCGGTGAGCGACCTCGAGCACGCCCGCTCTGTCCATCGCTTCGTCCACGAAGCGTGCGCGCTGGCTTCGCCCCACCTGTTTGAGGTCGGCGCGAAAGCGCAAGTACTCGACGACGCGCATTTCGGGATAGAGAGGTACGGCCTCCGGCATGTATCCGATGTGTCGGCGGGCCTCGAGCGACGCGTGGACCAAATCGTGCCCCGCCACGGTCACCGAGCCGCTCGTGGGACCGAGCACCCCGGCGAGGATTCGCAGCGTCGTTGTCTTTCCTGCGCCGTTGGGCCCGAGAAAGCCGACGACCTCGCCGCGTCCGACCTCGAAGGAGACGTCGTCTACGGCGACGCGAGCGCCGTAGCGTTTCGTGAGGTTGGACACCCGAATCACACGGCAGGTTGTACTAGTCTCTGACGACCGTGTGGAGCGCTCGTTCGATTGCGTGGCCGGCCATCCTCCTCGCCGCGTGCAGTCGGCGCGATCCCGGCCCACACACGGCCGAACCGCCGGTCGCGAGGGGAACGGCCTCCACGGCGAGCGGGGAGGTCGTGCCCGGTGTTGCCCCGCGCGCGGCGTCGGCACCTTCGGCGGTGGCGCCGACGATCCCCGATGCCGCCTCGCCGCCGCTCGACATGCTCCTCGTGCCCGAAGGAGCCTTCACCATGGGCGCCGACACGGGCGGACAGGAGGACGAGCACCCCGCCCACACCGTCACGCTCGGCGCATTCTGGCTCGACGTCACGGAGGTCACGAATGCGAAGTGGGATGAGTGCGTCTCGGCGAACGTGTGCCGGCCGAAGTCGGCCGCCGTGCGGGCCCGCCCGGAGTTCAACGGGCCCGACCTTCCCGTGAGCGGCGTTTCCTGGGACGACGCGCGGACCTATTGTACGTGGCGGTCCAAGCGCCTGCCGCGAGAAGCCGAATTCGAAAAAGCGGTGCGGAGCACGGACGAGCGCACCTACCCGTGGGGCGGAGACCGCCCGACCCGCGCGAGGACCGTCTTTGCGCAAAGCCATCCCGAGGCCGTCGGGACGCATCCGGCGGGGCGAGGGCCCTACGGGCACGATGACCTCGCCGGCAACGTGTGGGAATGGATGGAGGACGAGTACGATCCGTGGGCGTATCGGCGGAGGGGCGCGGCCGAGGGCTCCCCGGGCACGTGCGACGAGATACGATCGACCCTCGACGACCTTCGGCGCACCGGTCGACGTGGGTTCACCGGCTCCAACCCGATTCCGACCGAATGTGAGCATTCCATTCGTGGCGGCGCCTACAACTACGACGCGTTCGGGCTCCGCGCGACGAACCGCGTCCACCATCCAGGCCGATATCGCATCCCCATGTTGGGCCTGCGCTGCGCCAAGGATGCGGTCAAGGCAGCACCGCCCGGAGAAGCGCGAGACGCGGGCGACGCTCCATGAAAACGTCGAGAAACGCGCGACCTCCCACCGCGATGCCAAAGAGCGAGTTTCGTCCCTACGTTCCCGCGGAGGCTCACGTGGCGGAGCTGACGTGGGCGCCGCTGCTCGTCGGAGTGGTGCTGGGCGTCGTGTTCGGCGCCTCCTCCCTGTATCTGGTTCTCAAGGTGGGGCTCACCGTCAGCGCTTCCATTCCCGTCGCGGTCTTGTCGGTCACGCTGTTTCGGCTGCTCGGAAAGCTCGGATTTCGGCGCGTCACGATTCTCGAGAACAACATCGTGCAGACGGCAGGCTCCGCGGGGGAATCGATCGCGTTCGGGGTCGGGGTCACCATGCCGGCCATCATGATTCTGGGCTTCGACCTCGAGATCACGCGCGTGATGCTCGTCGCGGTGCTCGGGGGGCTGCTCGGCATTCTGATGATGATCCCCCTGCGCCGCGCGCTCATTGTCGAGCAACACGACACTTTGAAGTACCCCGAGGGGACGGCTTGTGCGGAGGTGCTGAAAGCGGCGGCCGACGAGGCGCCCGACACGGCCGCCGACCAAGCGACTCGCAACAATCACCCGCATTCGGAGGGCAAGACCATCTTCGGGGGCTTCGCCATCGGCGTCGTCTACAAGGCCGCGATGGTGGCGTTCAAGGCCTGGAAGGACGTACCCGAACGCGTGTTCGGGGCACCGCTCGCTGGGGCCACGGTGTCGGCGGAGATTTCTCCGGAGCTTCTCGGCGTCGGGTACATCATCGGCCCTCGCGTCGCCTCGGTCATGTGTGCGGGAGGCGTGCTCGCGTACCTGGTTCTCATTCCGGCGATCAAGTTTTTCGGGGCCGGTCTCACCGGTCCGCTCGCTCCCGGGGCGATTCCGATTCACGACATGTCGCCCGCGCAAGTGCGAAGCAGTTACGTGCTCTACATCGGTGCGGGCGCCGTGGCCGCGGGCGGCATCATCAGCCTCTTTCGTTCGCTTCCGACTCTTGCGCGGGGCCTGCGGCGCGGTCTTTCGGATCTACGTGCGGCACGAGGGCCGGGCTCCGGGTCGTCCGTCGTTCGCACCGATCGGGACCTCCCTCCGAAGCTCGTCGCCTACGGAGTCCTTGGGCTCGTCGTGGCGATTGCCTTGGCTCCGCCGCTGCACATGAACCTCGCGGGCGCCGTTCTGATCGTCCTTTTCGGATTTCTGTTCGTCACCGTGTCGTCGCGGCTCACCGGCGAGATCGGTTCGTCGTCGAACCCCATCTCGGGCATGACCGTAGCCACGCTTCTGCTCACGTGCGCGATCTTCGTCCTCTTCGGATGGACCGGCCCGCACTATTACGTCACGGCCCTCTCGGTCGGCGCCGTCGTGTGCATCGCGGCCTCGAACGCCGGCACGACGTCGCAAGACCTGAAGACGGGATTTCTCCTTGGGGCTACACCCCGCTTGCAACAAGTCGCGATCCTCGTCGGCGCGCTCGTCAGCGCTCTCGCCCTCGGGCCGGTCCTGCTCCGCTTGAATGAGTCCGCGACGGTGTATGTTCCCCAAGTCACGACCGAGACCGTCGAGGGGCGCCTCAAGTCCACGGAGAACTTCGCCGTCGACTTGAAGACCGACGTGCGCGAGCTCGCCGAAAGGGCAGGCCTTTCGGGTCCGCAAGCGCTTCAGGATTCGAAAGCGTATTTCGTTTGGCACAAAGAGGCCGACCCTCGCGGCCCTGCGGGTCGCTACCTCGTCGACGACTCGGGCCGCGCCGTCTATCTCGTCGACCCCGGCATCAATGGCACGCACGCGATGCGTCCCGACGGCACTCGAGTCACGAAGTTCGACGCTCCGAAGGCGACGCTCATGTCGTACATCATCAAGGGGATCCTCAACGGGCAGCTCCCCTGGGGCCTCGTGCTCTTCGGTGTCATGATCGCCGTGGTCCTCGAGATGAGCGGCATCCCGTCTTTGGCCTTTGCGGTCGGGGTCTACCTTCCACTTTCGTCGTCGACCCCCATATTCATCGGCGGGATGGTGCGGCGGCTGGTGGACTCGTCGCTCCGAGCACGGCACGCGGACGGCGCGACCGAGCAGGAGCTCGTGGCGGAAGGAGACAAGAGCCCGGGCGTCCTACTCGCGTCGGGATACATCGCAGGCGGAGCCATCGCGGGCATCGTCATCGCCTTCGTGGCCGGCGTGCTCGGTACAATCCAAGCGCAAATCGACGAGTGGGCTGCGCGCCACGACCCCTTGTACGTCGGGGCCTATGCCGACCTGCTCTCGCTTTTGCCGTTCGCGGGCATCACCGTCGGGCTCTACCTCGTCGGCCGCCGGAGGCCTGCCGCGCCGGGGCACGAGAGCGGGCAAAAGCTGGACGTGAGCTGATAGGCTTTGCGCGCGGCCGTGAGCGACAATGGGCACCGTGAACGCTGATGCGGCCAAGGTGCTCTTGCCGCTCGACGCGTCCAGCCGCGAGGGGACGGCCCGGCAGGCCTGGACCGTGATCGGCGCGCTCGCGGTGGGGTATGTCGGGATCTACCTATGCCGAAAAAACCTCGGCGTCGCCGTGCCGCTTCTGCAGGCAAGCTTTCACACCAACAAAGCGCAGGTCGGCAAGATCGCGAGCATGGGCACCTTCGCCTACGCGATGGGCAAGCTCCTCAGTGGCCCCGTGGTCGATCGCTTGGGTGGCCGTCACGGGTTTCTGCTTTCCATGGTGCTCGTGTCCATTTTCGGGGTTGCCGGCGCGCTTGCGCCCGGGCTCTTCGGCTTGATGATCTTCTACGGGTTGAACCGCTTCGCCGGCGCCGCCGGTTGGGGCGCCGCGATCAAGCTGGTTCCGACCTGGTTCGGCGTCGTTCGAACCGCCACCGTCATCGCGGTGCTCAGCTTGAGCTACGTCGTGGGCGGAGTTCTCGCGACGCTACTCGCCCGGCAGATCGTGACCTTCGGGGGAGGCTGGCGGGCAGTGATGGGGATCCCCTCGGCCGTGCTGCTCATCGCCGTCCTCGCGTGCGCCTTCCTCGTGAGAGCGGGTCCTCGTCACCCACAACACAAGGCCTCGAGCGACGGCGTGAACCGGACGGCGCTTTTCGCCCTCCTACGAAAACCGCAATTCCTGATCGCGTGCGGTTTGAGCTTTGCCGTAACGCTGCTGCGCGAGTCGTTCAATACGTGGGCTGTGGACTTCTTGACGTCGGTTCAAACGGGCACCCAGTCCGTCGCCGCCGCCGCGCTGCACTCGATCGGCTTCGACCTTGCGGGTGCGGGCGCGATCGTCGTCGCTGGATTGGCCTACGATCGCATCCGGGCGGCGCGGCGGCGCTGGTTGATGGCCGGAACGCTCCTCGTTCTCGCTGTCGTGCTCGCGATCCTTCCCGGGGCCGCCAAAGGAAATCTGCTCGTCGCCACGTGGCTCCTCGGGTTCGTCGGGCTTCTCGTGTACGGTCCGTACAGCCTGCTCAGCGGAGTGCTGGCGATTGAATCGGGCGGTGCCGCTCTGGCCGCGACCGCGGCCAACGTCATCGATGGCGTGGGATACCTGGCGGCGATTCTCGCGGGCGTGACCTTTGGAAAGTTGCTCGACGTCGGCGGCTACGCGCTCGGGTTCGGAGCTCTCGCGGCCATTACCGGAGCCGCGGCTCTGCTCGCGTTGGGTTTGCGCTCGACGCACGCAGCCGCGTTGGTGTCGCGCCCGGCCACGGGCACCCCCTAGGCAAGTCATCCGATCACGCCTCGGGATTCGTCTCCTGCACGTTCGGAGAGATGGCGACCACACCGCTCTGCTCCCTACCGCTCACGCTGAACGCCGACATCTTTCCCGTCCCGGGTCAGGTCTCCGTTCGCGGTCGCGGGGAAGCCTGCGGAGACGGCCATCGGGGGCGAGGGGGAGCCGAGAAAACGTCGGTTGGCGAAATGGCTCGTTCCCAGTTCAATATTACTCGGTACCCCGCGCGCGCGAGCGCAGCTCTACGGCTGAGCGCGGCGGAACGGGGCTCAACGCATCGCGGGCGGTCACGCATTCGTGAAGAGCGCCCTCGAGCGTGCGCACGTAAGACTCGAGCTCCTCGGCGGCTGCCGTGTCGCTCAGAGCCCCCAACCGCCAGTCGCCCACGACGAGCTCGACGAAGCGCGCGATTTCCTCGCTTCTGCCAATGGCCCAGCGGTCGAGCCGCACCAGGAGCGCGGGCTCTGCAAGTGTTCGCGAGAGAGCGTCCGCGCGCTGCAAGGCGTCCTTGAGCACCTCCGGATAGTCTGACTCCAGGATCATAGGGGACCTACTTTTCAAGCGTTTTTCGCCGTACAGAACAGGAACACGCGGCGTCCCGCATCACTTCCCTATTCCGTGGATGCACGAGGTGAGCCGGAGGTTCATTCGTGGACGTTCCGGGCCCGCTTAGCCTCCAACAGCGCGGCGGCTCCGGGCAAGGCTGAGCTCCGGTTCGAGAAGTCGGTGGATGCGCGGAGGGTCATCGTGCGACGAGAAGCCCGAACCGTGAATGCACGCGTCGCTCGAAGGGAGCGAAGGCGGCGCGGTCGAGCAGCATCCCGAAGAGCACCATCACCGTCATCGTCGCGATGACCTGTGCGATGTCGGAAAACTCCCGCCCTTGGTGGAGCAGGTATCCAATCCCCTGCCCCTTGACCATGAAGAGGAGCTCCGCGCCCATGAGCGACCGCCATGCGAACGAGAAACCTTGGCGAAGGCTGCTGACGAATGCGGGCATGCAGGCGGGCAAGAGAACGTGCCAGTAGAGCGCCCAGCCCCGCGCGCCCATCATTAGCCCCGCCTTCTCGTAGACGGGCGGGATGGTCCGAAGCCCGTCGCGAAAGCCGATGGCCATGGCGAAGGCGCTTCCCATGACGAGGACGAAGAGGATTCCGGTCTCGTTGAGGCCGAAGACGAGCACCGAAAGAGGCACCCAGCAGACGCTCGGCAAGGTCTGCAGGCCGAGAAAGAAGCCGCCGAAAGTTCCGTCGAGCCCCCGCCAGCGCCAGAGCGCGAGCCCCCACAGCATCCCGAACACCATGCTGAGAGTAAAACCGACGATCAAACGAGTGATACTGATGACCAGCGCGAGCGGAAGCGCGTAGTGCGAGCTGGCTCCGAGAAGCACGATGAGCGACTCGATGACGTGGCTGGGAGCCGGAAAGATCCATGGCCTCCACCCGATGATGCGGTAGGCGCCTTCCCATCCGCCGAGCAGCAGCGCCCAAACGGCCATTCGGCTCAGGGCCTGCGTCGTGCGTTCAGGGAGGGGCATGGCGTTCCGGACGGCGAAGGCTACGGGGTCGAGGCCGCCACCCTCTTTCGCGAGGCGTCGTCGACCAACCCATTTAGGTCTGCGACGGCGGGATCGAACGCGAGGTCGTGTCTCCAGAGCGCGAACGTCTGAAGTGTGGCGGCGCCGGGATCGTCGGTAAACCGCACATGCTTGAGGGCCGCTGGCAGAATGCCGGGTGCCAGTCTCTTACCCGTCAGGCCGAAGAGAGCGTCGCCAAGAGGTCCTGCGTAGCGGTCGGGCTCGGCCGCGAGCCTCTGCGTCCACGTCCGGTGGACGCGCAAGACGCTGTCGACGACGTCGCCATGCGCCGCCAGAAACTCGGGGGTCGTCACGACGAGCGTGATCAAGAGCTCGCCCGACGGCCAAAGGTCCTTCTCCTCTCCGACCAGAGTGGCTCCGGTCTCGGAGATCAGGCGCTGGCCCCACGGCTCGGGTGCCCACGCGGCATCGAGCTCGCCGCGCGAGAACATCGAGGCCTGCTCGGCGTTGTCGACCGGAACGACGTTGTCGAGATTGGTCTGCTTGAGGACCGCCGTCAGATAATGCCGCGCCGAAATATCCTGTGTGTTGGCGAGCTGCGGCGTGCCGACCTTGCGACCCTTCAGATCGGCAAAGGACTGAATGCCGCTCCCTTTGCGTGCGACCACGACGACGCCGTCGGCGGCCGCACCCGCAACGACGCGGATGCCTTTGCCGCCGCTCTTGGTGAAGGCGCTGAGGGCCGGCCCCGGCCCGACGTAGCCGATGTCGATGGCTCCGGCGAAGAGCGCCTCGATCAGCGACGGACCGGCGTTGAACACTTTCGTGTCGAGCTTTGCCGGAGATACCGCCTTCTCGAACTCGCCCGACGCGACTCCGAGAACGGCTTGGGCGTGCGTCAGATTTGCGAAATAGCCGATCGTGACGACCTTGGCGTCTTGGGGCGACTCCCGATGGCAACCTTGGACAGCGACGAAAGCGCTGCACGACCAAGCCGTCAGGACGATGCCGAGCGCCCGTAAGAACGGCGCTTGACGCAGGGTCTCGCGCCATCGAGTCATCGAGTCTGCTATAACGGACCATGCTGACGACGGCAAGCGGAGGTCGCAGCTTCCCCTGACGATCGACACCTCGGAGCGGCCTCGGTTACGCAGTTGGGTGTTCGTTTCGAAAGACGGACTTCATGTTCCCTTCGGAAGTGAGGCTCGATTCCGAAGCAGGGAGCGTCGTCCGGTCGGAGCGAGTCTCCGGCGAACCGCTCGAGCCCCAGCGGCCGTGAGCACCGCCCAGAGCGACGCGCCTAAAGACCGTACTTCTTCAGCTTCTCGTAGAGCGTCGATACGGCGATGCCGAGCGTGCGCGCCGCGAACATCTTGTTGCCGTCGGCTTGCGCGAGAGTCTGGCGAATGGCCGCGCACTCGATGCGTGCGAGCGCCTGACCCGCGAGCGGCAGGCCATCGAGTCCCGCGTCGGCTTGTTCGATCGCCGCGAGAAGGCGCAAGTGCTTGGGCTCGAGCAGGGTGGCGCCGGGCTCGACGAACGCAATGGCGCAAGCCAGCGCGTTTTTCAGCTCCCGAATGTTGCCAGGCCACGCGTGGGCGCGAAGCATCGCCAGCGCGCCGTCGGATACGCGAAGGTCGCCTCGCCCCAAGTCCGCGAGCAGCCCGTACGCGAGCTGGGGGAGATCGTCGAGTCGTTTTCGAAGCGGGGGAACGGCGACTACGGCAACCGCCAGGCGAAAGTAGAGATCTTCCCGGAACCGACCCGCCGCGACATCGGCCCGGAGGTCGCGGTTGGTGGCCGCGAGCACACGTACGTCGACGCGCCGGTCGACTCGACCGCCGACTCGGCGAACTCGCCGGCTCTCGAGCGCGCGTAGCAGGCGTGGCTGGAGATCCAGGGGGAGCTCGGCCACCTCGTCCAAGAAGAGGGTTCCCCCGTGGGCGCGCTCGAAGGCGCCGGAGTGCGCGGTCACGGCGCCCGTGAACGCTCCCCGCTCATGACCCAGAAGCTCGCTTTCGGCCAGATTGGTCGCGACCGAGCCGCAGTCGAACACCACCATCGGGCCGTCCTTGCGGACGCTTTGATTGTGAAGCTCGTGGGCGAGAATGTCCTTGCCGACGCCCGTCTCCCCGGACAGCGTCACCGTCACGTCGGTTCGCGCGAACCGCTCGAGAACATCGAAGACGTCGTGCATCGCGTCGGACCGGGCGACCACTCGGCCGAACTCGCGTACCGCGCCGAGATGGGGGCGCCTCGTCGCGGTGCTGGCGACGTCGAGCGCCGCTTTCGTCCAGATGGGACCACTGACCGGTCGCTTGGCCTTGACGCTCGTCGTCGGGTCGGCATCGAGCTGCGCGGCCGCGCGCAAGGCGCTTTGGCTGTCCGCTGTGGCTACGACTTGCATGTTGGGGAGTGCCCTTTCGGGTGCTGGCGCGTCTGCGAAACCGTTCGAGCCGACCTGTACTCAATCATCGCGACCTTCACTGCCAATTCTCCGAAACATTCTGGATGCCCGATGCTGACCAGACGGTGTCGATTGTCGTTTGGCGCAGCAAGCAGACTGCCATTCACACTCCTTGGAGCTATGCGCGACCGGGCGACTGCTCCGTCCGCCAGCAACCCTTCAGCGCACGGGACCCTACCAGGGCACCAAGCGCCCGGCTGTGAACTTTCAACGACAAAACTCGAACGCGATCGCCACCAACCCGTAACAAATAATGTTCGTGGCACGCGGGCGGTTTTCTCCGCGATTTAGGTTCCCGCCAACTTGAAAGTCGCGCTGACGTCGACCTCGGGCTTCACGGTGACGCCCAGGTACGTCGGGACCGTGATTCCGAAGTCGTTCATGTTGATGCGAAACGAGCCGTGGGTGACGACACCGCCGCCGTCGCCCTTGCTGTCGTAGTGCACCGTGACGGGGTGCGACTGTCCGTGGAGCGTGAGCGTTCCGGGTGCGTCGCCCGCCGACTTCTGTCCGCTCGTCGGCACGGCGATGGCGCTTCGGGCGACGACGAGCGTCGTCGCCGGGAACTTGGGCACTTCGAGATACTTGTCTCTCATGTGCTGATCCCGCAACCCGATGCCGGTCGTCAGGTTGCCGAGCGCGACGGTGAGCACGACGTTGCCGCTGTCCTCGGTCGCCGTGAGATCGCTCGTCGTCCCTGTGATCTTCAAGCCCGCCGGCCCCGAAGCCTCGAAGCCCACGTGCGTGTCGGCGGCCCCCGAGAACGCGGCTTGTCCGGATGATGCGACCGTGAGTAGGGCCACGAAGGCCGACGCGATCCCGAGACGTCGTAGCGACATGATGCGCACCTCGCTTCGGCGGCATAACGTTCGCGGCTTCGCTTCGGCAAGAGACGATTGTGTGACGATTGCGCGAACGCGCGCCAATAACGAAAAAGACTCTTGCCGACACCCGCTGCGGACACGTAAGGCGAGCATCTTTGGTGCGTCTAACGGCTGCGATGAAAGCTGCACGCTTCGCTCTCTGGGCGCTCCGCCTTGCTGCTGGCGTTGCGCTTTTTCTCTCCTCTTCGAGCGCGCGCGCTTATCCGTGGATGATCCGCCACGGATATACGGGCTGCATGCCCTGTCACACCGATCCGTCGGGTGGCGCGGGCGCATTGACCGAATACGGACGCGCCCAGAGCGATCTGCTCCTTCGCATGCGCTACGGCGAGAGCACCGACACGGGCGAGGCCGACAAGACTTCGGGCCTCCTCTTCGGCCTCGTGGCGCCGCTTCCCGACCAGATCCGAGCCGGCGGCGACTTTCGTGAGGCGTTCTACAGCAACAAGCCCGACGGGGTTCCGGCCGAACAAGAGCTCATCACGATGCGCGCGGATCTCTACGCAGACGTCAAGGTGGGACGGTTCAGGGCCGCCGGCTCGATCGGATACGTCCCGGCGGGCGATCGGCCCGCCGCGCTCACGACGGGTTTGACCGACAACATCGTGTCGCGCGAGCACTGGCTCGGTGCCGAGCTCGACGACGACGGCGCGTGGCTGCTTCGAGCGGGTCGCATCACGCTCCCGTTCGGGATTCGCATGATCGAGCACACGCTGTGGGTGCGCACCCTGACCCGCACCGACCTCGACGACAATCAGTCGTATGGCCTCTCGCTGTCGTTCGGCCGGGACAAGCTGCGAGGCGAGCTGATGGGGATCGCCGGCAACTTCGAGATACATCCCGACGCGTATCGCGAGCGCGGATACACGACCTACGTCGAATATGCGCCGATGACGACGCTCGCATTCGGTGCGAGCAGCCTATTCACGCGCGCGACGCGCGACATCGTCTACGGGGTGACGGACTACCGATACGCGAACGGTATTTTTGCGCGCTATGCGCCGGTGCAGCAACTGGTGCTCCTCGGCGAGTTCGACTCGGTCTACCAATCGCTCACGTGGAACGGGCATCGTGGCGGCTTCGCGGGGTTCGTCCAGGCCGATTACGAGTCGATTCAGGGCTTTCATCTGATGGTCACGGGCGAAACGATGAACAGCGGTGCGGAGGGGGAGCCGACTTCGTTTGACGGGTGGCTCTCGGCCGTATGGTTTTGCTTACCGCACGTCGATCTGCGGCTCGACGGCATCTACACGAGCCAGGGGTACGCGCCGGTCACGGGGGTGCCCGCGTTTCGCTCCGGCGTGACGACCTGGCTGGCCCAATTTCACGTGTTTCTGTGAGGGTTGCGATGAGTCGACGGGCGAAGCGGTCTCGAGGAGCGAGAGCGGGGACGACGACGGCCGCGTCGCTGGCGCTCCTCGTCTCTGCGGCGGCGTGGAACTCGACGGCGAGCGCGAGCCCGATCTTCCCTTCTGCCGTCGACAAGGACTTGGGCTTGCCTGCGATGTGGGTCGAGAACTCCGTCGCGCCGCCCCAAGGCTGTCTTCTTTGCCACGAGATCCAGGCCGGCGGTCTCGGGACCACCAACGCTTTCGGGGGGGAGCTAAAGCAAAACGGTGCGATGGCGGAAAACCTTCCCAGCTTGCAAGGCGCATTGCAGGCCGTTGCCGCAAGTGCCCCGCTCGCGATCAGCGACATCAAGATGGGGACCAACCCCAATGAT